>Ga0316217_10004658_pt1 | contig 14647 bp, 14 predicted proteins | sample 1anoAmetaG_FD_203633 | JGI IMG/M metagenome (GOLD analysis project Ga0316217, IMG submission 203633) | Freshwater microbial communities from Trout Bog Lake, Wisconsin, USA - 1anoA | ecosystem: Environmental > Aquatic > Freshwater > Lake > Hypolimnion/Profundal zone | place: USA: Wisconsin... | reverse complement strand
CAGCGCGATATTGGGCACCACCAGGCCGCCGGGCCCGCCACCACGGAAGGCCATCGGCAGGTTCTGGGTGAAGGCGATGGGCTTCACCCCGCCACCCGCGCCACCCCCGCCACCCGCGCCCAAAACGCCGGCCAGCCGCGCCATAAAGCCCGAGCCATAATCGCGGTTGATCCGTACCGGCTGGCCCAGCTCGATGGTGTCTTGCGTCTCGAAGTGGCTGCGGCTCATGTCGTCGGTACCGGCGAAAGGCACGAAGGCGATCTGCCGGGCCGCCCACAAGGGCATCATGCTGTTGCGCAGCGCCGGGTGCAGGCTCCAGTCGGCATCGAGGGCCAGCGCGGCATTGGGGTCGGCGGCGTTCGGCGGGGCCAGCGCGATGCTGGGCCGCGCCGCATGGTAAAAGGCGTTGCCGGCCGGCGCGATGATGTTCAGCGCGTCATAGGCGCCGCGCAAAAACACCAGCAGAAAGCGGGTGTTGGCAGCCACAGAGCCGCGCGGCGCGGCAAAGGCCCGCCCCGTGATCAGCCCCGAGGCAAGGCCGCCCCCCAGCATGGTGGCGGAAGCGATCAGGTGGCGGCGGGTGGGCATGGTCATCCTCCTATCGGCGCATGAAATCGGGCGAGGCAAGGAACAGCATGTTCCACTCCTGCGGGCTGGTCGCCTGGGCGAGGGTGGCGCGCGCCCGCGGGCTCAGCGTCGTGGCCAATGCGTTGTAATACAGCGCGTTCTGCAATTGCGGAAAGGCGGGCTGGTCGGTGGTGTTGGCGCCCCTGGGCTTGAACAGCCCGGCCGAGCCATTGCCGATGGCCCGCGCGATCTCGAACCGTGCCTCCATCTGCCCCGGCCCGGTCCACGCCGCCGCCGCCAGCGGATAGCCATCGGGCGTCTCGCGGCCATAGAGCCCCTCGCCCATCCGGCCCAGCCAGCCCAGCATCGGGTCGGTGTTGAGGATGACGCGCCCGTCATAGGCCAGCCGCACGGCGGAGACGACATAATGCACCGGGTCTTTAAAACCCTTGCCGAGCGAGGCGCGGTATTCGGGCGCGGCGAACAGCAGGCGCAGCACGGTGGGAATGTCTCCGCCAGAGTGTTGCCACGCCGCCGCCATGCGATCCACCAGGGCCGGCGGCACGCCATCTCCCATGAAATATTGCGCGATCTGGGCCGAGACATGCCGCGCGGTGGCGGGCGATGCGGCAATCAGGTTGAGCGCCTGCTCCACCTCGCCCCAGCCGCCGTTCGGCCCCTTGCCGCTGATGATGTGGCCAAGAAAGTGCTTGTCGCCAAAATCATGCCGCTGCGGGTTGAAGACCATCAGCCCGTCGCGGCGGTAATAGCGCTGAAGCTGTGGCGGCAGGCGCGGGTCGTCGCCCTCGAACCTGATGCCGACGCCGGTGAGGATGCGCGCCAGTTCCTGCACGTCGGTCTGGCTATAGCCCGAGCCGACCCCCATGCTGTGCAGCTCCAGCAGCTCGCGCGCGTAATTCTCGTTGATATGGCCGGCGGCGTTCTGGTCATTATCGAGATATTGCAGCATGGCGGGCGCGCGCAGGCTGGCCTCCAGCAGATCGCGAAAGTGCCCCAGCGCGCGGGCGCGCAAGCCATCTTCATAGCCGCCCAGCAACATGCGGATCTCGCGCTTGCCGGCAAAGACGCTGAAATGGTTGCACCAGAACCACGTCATCTGTTCCTGTAATTGCGCCGGGCTGTAAAGGTCGCGCAGCAGCGAGCGCGTCGCCGCCTCGCGCTGCAAATCGCCCAGCGCCTGCTGCCATTGCTGGCGCGCGGTTTGGCGGGCGGCGGGGTCTGGCATGGCGTTGATCGCCTTGCTCTGGGCCTGCATCTCCTGCGCGATCTGCACCATCGGTTCGCGCGTGATGCGCATGGCATCAATCTGCGCCTGCGCCACCGGGGGCAGCGGCGGGTTGCCGGCCAGGAAGAGCTGGCCCGGCGGGGCGGCCAGCGCCGCCTGGTCGACCCCCCAGGTGACACGGTTGGCGGCGGCAATGGCAGCGGGGGTTGGGGCGGCCGGGCTGGCGCCCGGCTGCGCCGCGGCTGGCCCGGTGGAGGTCAGCAGCGCACAGAGCGCCACGGCCAAGCCTGGCGTGCTGGCCCACCCGGCCCTGGCCTTACATCTTTGCGCCATACCGCGCCTCCTTCACCCCGCACGGCATGGCGCACACCTGCTTACGCGCAGCTTAACGGCCGGGATGCTGCCCGATCAGTGGGTGATGCGGGCGGTGGCCAGCGTCTCGATAAACAGCGCATTCAGGGCCTGCGACATGTCCTGGTCGACAGCCACCTGCTGCATCAGCGGGCCGCCTTCGGGCGTCAGGCTGGCACATGCCTGCAAGGCGGTGACCACCGGGGTGGGGCTGCCAGACAGCGGGCCGTCTCGCACAGTGGCCGCCCACTTAAAGATGGCGGGGTTCAGCGTGGATGGATCATAGACCGTATACAGAATAGCGATTATGTTACCATTATCTTTGATTTTTTGGCATAGGGTAAGGTCGTCGGGCGCGCCACCCAGCGTCGTGCCCGGCGTCGTGGGCGACGACGTGGGGTCACCGCTCCATTGCTCGCAAATGCGGTTAGTGCAGTTTGTGGAAGTTATATTGTCAAACTCGTCATCCATGCCATCGGTGATGATCAGCAGCAGGTTCTTGGGGTTTCCGTAAGTGCCGTTACCGCTTACTCCTTGGTTTCCCATTGTTTGAGACATGGTTTGTAGCATCAAATTGATATTTGTATCGCCACCGCCGGTATAAAGAGGGGTAGACGAGTTGTTGACCGTCCAGCCCGAGGCGCTCGGCACGGAATAATAGTTAGACGTAGTGCTATACCAGGTTCCACTCTGGCCGGGCGAGCTGCTCCATGTTTGAGGGTCACCCGCAGTAAAGTTACTATCCGCCAGATAGGGGGTGAGCGCCCCCAGATCGGGGAAGCTGTCGGTGATATTGCTGACATCGGTCATGCTGCCCAGCTGAGATTTAGAACCATCCACGTTGGTCAGGGCCGTGGGCGGAGCATAGTTGAAAGTGAAAAACTGCATTTGGTACTTCACGTTGCTACCGTAAGTATTTTCCACAGACTTTGCAGTTGCGATCAGGCCTTGCGCCGCCGTGCCCTCGTCGTCAACCCGCAGGGTCACGGGCGATTGGCCATTGGCGACCAGGCCCATATTTCTCGCCGCCCACCAGCTGTCGGCAAATTGCACTTGATAAGAACCGGACTGAATTGGCATGCATTTTGCGCCTATTACTGTGTAATATTTTAATAAATTTATATTATGACTATATGGTGAATTTGTTGCACTTGCTTGAAGAGATGCTTTTCCAACTGAAGTAAATGCCGCATTGCAGCCTAAAAAAGTGTGTTTTCCAAAATTTGAACCAGGTGTTGTGTCTATAGAATAAACATTGCCACTTTCCGGATCTACAGTTTTTGAACTTGCCATGTTAATGGCAAAAACCTGAGGTTGAGTTGTAGAGTTGGAGGTGTTGAGAAAAATAATTTCATTATAATCATGCCCATCATTCACCCCCGGTATTATCGATTCGAAGTTATGGGTGTGGCAGGCAAAGGCGCACCCATATGTGGCGTTGGTGGTGAGGCTGCCTCCCCAGGGTGCGTAGTCGCTTATGTCAGAGGCACTCATGTTATTATGTAAGCCAAGCTGCATCGAGGTCAGTTCCATAGTCTGAATACCCGCGCTGGTGGTGGGCAGCAGCATGGAGGGCGAGGTGTCGAGCATGACATACACATTGACATTGGCCGGTGGCGAGGAGGTGGTATTGGCTGTGCCCGTGATCGTCAGCGAGGATACCCCGAAAAGCCCACCAAACAGATTCTGCACCTGGGCGGTATAGGTAACGGTGGCCGTGCGGGTAATAAGGCCGGCAGAAGTGGTGGACGCATTATCAACCGTATCGACGACATTGACCGTGATGCTGGGCGCCGAAACCAGCCCCGGCAGTGATGAGACCTGCGATGCGAACATGTTGACCGCCGTCGTCGTGGCATCGACCGAGCCAGAGGCGACCGACTGTGTGGTGGCGGCGGCATTATACGGTGTCCCCGCCGGGTTGAGCATCACCGTGGGGTCCACCGCGGCCAGCGCCGCCGCGTCGGCAATGGTGTTCAACTGGGTCTGCATCCGTGCCGCCCGGCTGTAATCAACCCCAAAGCCCAGCGCCAGCGACAGCGGCACAATGGCAAAGCCCATCATCATCAAAATATTGCCGCGCCGGTCATCGGCCAGGCGGCGGGTAAGGCGGGTAAGGCTGCTGGTCAGCCTGGCGAAGGGGGCGTCAAACATGGCGCGGTTCCTAGGGTTGGCGGGGGCTGATATAGATGGTGTCAGACATCGGAATTTGCGCTGCAAAGCCAAAGTTGATGGGTGGCACATAGGTAAAGTTGATCTGGCCGGCATAGATATAGGCCCCGGCCGTGCCGACCTGGGTGGCCGCCGCATTCGAGGGGGCAGTGTTATTGCAGACATTGGACGTATTCGGCGAGGTGGGAATCATGCTGCCCGTCGCCAGGCCGGTGGGGATGGGGACGACATTGCTGGCGCTGGGGGTGAAGCTGGAATTGGGCATTGGCCCCCCGGCAATCATCAGGGGATTGGGGAGTTGTGACTGTGTGGTGATGGTGGTCGGCGTCATGATACTGCCCTTGAGGGTCTGGCTTTGCCCCTGGGTCCACACCACATAGGCGTGCGTTGCGTTGCACACCCGCAGCAGCGTGATCTGTTCGGTCGCCTGGTTCATGTCGTAGGGGCTCAGGGTATAGGCGCCCCACATCATGCGGTGCGGCACCGAAGTTGTGGTCCAGGCCGTGGGGATGCCATTGGTGATGATGCTGACCGGAAGGTCGCGGCTGAGCATTTCGGTCATCATATTGGTAGCGACCGTCACCCTGCGGTTGGCGGCGATTATATCAAGGGTGGCATAGCCCCCCATATACATGAGGACCAGCAACGGCAGGCTGATGGCGAATTCCACCGCCGCCACGCCGCGCATATTATTGGCCAGCTTCCTCAGCATTTCGTCAACCCGGTGGGGCAGTTGTAATATTCGGTGGAGAGCACCGCCGTCCCCGTCAGCAGGTGGCCACTCGGCTGGTTGTTGAAATTGAGGCCGAAGGGCCCGGTCGGCGTCGGCCACATATAACCAAGCTGGACCACCAAAACCTGGTTCGAGCTGCTGCTGTTCTCAACGGGAATGTTGAAATTGCCTGACAGGGTACCGTGTAAATCGAAATAAAAGCTTGGCACCGTGATGCTATTATCGCCATTGCTGTCCACAGAAATGGGGTTTGCGGAAACACTGAGAACAATATTTTGGCAGTTCAGGTAAACCGGCGCCAGATTGGTGGTATAGCTGCTGTTGGGCAGCGTGCCGCAGATTGCCTTTTTCAAATTGATTTGATCAGCTATTGACAGAGCGCTGGGCATGGAACCTGATGTTAGTAGAGAAGGGAATTTTAGTAGATCAGAGGCTGAGTAGCTCTGGATCTGGCCGGTGAGCAACATGCGCGCCACGCTCTCGGCGGTGGTCTGTAGCCCCGCCTGCGCCAGGAAGATCAGCGCGGTGTTCAGCGTGGCGATCAGCAGCCCGATAAACATCGGGCCGACAAGGCCAAACTCCAGAATCGCAGTGCCCGCGCTGTTATGCCACAGCGCCGCCACGCCGCGCCGCGCGCGCCATCTGGCCAGGCCGGAAATGTGCAGCAAGGCCGTTTTCAGGGCCATAGGGTAACCTCCAGCCCCCCTCATGCCTGTGGCGCGTTAAGATCGGGTAAATTCGCGGCGGAGATGTGGTGACGGGCAGAGGCGGCCCAGCGGGAGAATAAGCTTGCGAAACCTTCGTGATTTTGCGTTAAACCCACCGCCTACCCCATAAGGACCCCCCCGCCCATGGCCATTCTCGTCACCGGAGCCGCCGGCTTTATCGGCCACGCGCTTGCCCTGCGCCTGTTGGCGCGCGGCGAGGATGTGGTCGGCCTCGATTGCGTGAACGATTATTACGATGTGGCGCTGAAAGAGGCGCGGCTGGCCGGGCTGAGGGTGGCGGGCGCGGGCCGCTTCACCTTTCTGCGGCAGGATTTTGCCGATTATGCCGGGCTGGTGGTGGCGCTGGCACCGCACAGCTTCACCCGCATCGTCCATCTGGGGGCGCAGGCCGGGGTGCGCCATTCGCTGACCAACCCGCACGCCTATGTCAGCGCCAACCTCGCCGGGCACCTCAATATGCTGGAGGTGGCGCGGCACCGGGGCGTGGCGCATATGGTCTATGCGTCGAGCAGCTCGGTCTATGGCGGCAACGCCAAGCTGCCGTTTGCCGTGGAGGACCGGGTCGACCAGCCGGTCAGCCTCTATGCCGCCACCAAAAAGGCCGACGAGCTGATGAGCGAGACCTATGCGCATCTTTACCGCATCCCCCTCACCGGCCTGCGTTTCTTCACCGTTTATGGCCCCTGGGGCCGGCCCGACATGATGCTGTGGATCTTCACGCAAAAGATCCTGGCCGGTGAGCCGATCCCGGTGTTCAACCACGGCGATATGTGGCGCGATTTCACCTATATCGACGACATCATCAGCGGCGTGCTCGCCGCGCTGGACCACCCCCCCGCCGACGATGGCGCGGTGAAGGCCGGCGGCAGCAGCAAGCCGCACGCGCTCTATAACATTGGCAATAACCGCAGTGAGCATCTACCGCGCGTGATCGAGATATTGGAGGCGGCCTGCGGGAAAAAGGCGGTGCGGGACCTGCAACCGATCCAGCCCGGCGATGTGACGCGCACCTATGCCGACATCAGCGCGATTGCCCGCGACCTGGGCTATGCGCCGACCACCAGCATCGAGGTGGGCGTGCCCAGGTTTGTGCAATGGTATAAGGGGTATTGCGGGGTTTGAAGGCTTAAGGGCCTCCGGCGGCTGGGGCCTTAGGCCCCAGACCCCGTTACTGTCGGCGTTGGCGCTAAGGGTTCGGCATCGCGCGACGTCGCCGCGCCGCAGGCTTTTAGCCGCTTCGCGGGAAGCATCTTTGGGCGGTTAGCTACCATTTTGGGACAGCATGTCTAATGCTCCGGCAGTAATAGCTACCAAGGCAAAAAATATCAGCATCCAAGCGACCAAAGCGAGAGGCGACTTTCGGAACAAAGGCCTACGCAGCAATAGTGCCGAACCCAGAGCTATGATTGCGAGCAATGGCCCGTAATACATTAATTTGAGTGAGTGATCAGCGTTGCGCGGCGTCACCGATAGGCACTTGTTGACCACAAACATGACAAGCGCCAATGTGGCCAATCTGATTACACCATCCTTGGCTTGACCGATGAACGCGCGTGCGGGGTCGCCCTGCTCCGCGAGACGCTTTTGTTCAGCGTTAAACATTTCGATGCTCTCGTCCATTTGACCAGCTTCGCACATTTATTCGAATGTCTGCAAGTGGTCGAAACATAACTCCAAACAAATGGGGTCTGGGGCCCAAGGCCCCAGCCGCCGGGGGCACTCAAACACCGCCGAAGGCCTTGGTCCCATCACCACGCCCCCCTCTTGCCCATTTCGCCCCCATCGGCCATGAGGCGGGCATGGCCATTCTTTCGGACAGATGGATCCGCGCGGCGGCGCAAGAGCACGGCATGATCGCGCCCTTTGTCGAACGGCAGACGCGCAACCACGCCGGCGGCGGCATCATTTCCTATGGGCTGTCGTCCTATGGCTATGACGCGCGGGTGGCCGACGAATTCAAGATCTTCACCAATGTCGATTCGGCGGTGGTGGACCCGAAGAACTTCGCCGCCAATTCCTTCGTCGACCGCCAGACCGATGTCTGCGTTATCCCGCCCAATTCCTTCGCGCTGGCCCGCACGGTGGAATATTTCCGCGTGCCGCGCGATGTGCTGGTGATCTGCCTGGGCAAGAGCACCTATGCCCGCTGCGGCATCATCGTCAACGTGACGCCGCTGGAGCCCGGCTGGGAGGGCCATGTGACGCTGGAGTTCAGCAACACCACGCCGCTGCCCGCCAAAATCTATGCCAATGAGGGGGCGTGCCAGTTCCTCTTCCTGCGGGGCAACGAGCCTTGCGAGACCAGCTATGCCGACCGCGCCGGCAAATACATGGGCCAGCGCGGCGTCACGCTTCCTAAGCTGTAACCCCCCGAAAGGAGAGCCCCGCATGTTCAGCCATATCTTCGTCGGTTCCAACGATCTGGCCCGTTCCAAGCTATTTTATGATGCGATCTTTGCCGCAATCGGCGGGCCAGAAGGCACCCTAGACACCGAGAAGAACCGCCTGGCCTATCGCCACAAGGGCAGTGCCTTCATCATCGCCATACCGTTGAACGGCCAGCCGGCCACCGTCGCCAATGGCGGCACCATTGGCTTTGCCGCTCCCAGCACCGAGGCGATCGACGCCTGGCACGCCGCCGGCATCACCCACGGCGGCACCACCTGCGAAGACCCGCCGGGGGTGCGCGCCGCTGCCGGGTTCTACCTCGCCTATTTGCGCGACCCCGATGGCAACAAGCTCTGCGCGCTGCACGTGCTGCGGAAATAGCGTGATAGAATATCGGCGCGATGGCACCCAGGCCCCGGCGGCACGCCAATGGGTGCCCGAGGCCCCGGTGGCGCTGGAGTATAACGGCATCGCCTATGCGGTGATGATGGCGACCCCGGCGGACCTGGAAGACTTCGCGGTGGGCTTTGCCCTGGCCGAGGGGCTGGCCGCCCATGCCGATGAGGTGTCCGCCATCACCGTGGCCGAAGTGGCGGCAGGCTGGGTGGTGCGCGCCAGCCTGGCCGGCCCCGGCGCGGCGAAAATCACCGAGCGAGTGCGGGCGCGCGTCGCCGAATCCTCCTGCGGGCTCTGCGGTATGGAAAACCTCGCCGAGGTGGCGCGGCCCTTGCCGCCCGTGCCGCCGCACGGCGCGATCACCCCCACCGCCATCTTCGCCGCGCTCGACGCCCTTCGCCCCCTGCAAACGCTGGGCCGCGCGACAGGTGCCGCCCATGCCACCGCCTTTGCATCGCCAGAAGGCGCTATTCTCGCCCTGCGCGAGGATGTCGGCCGCCACAACGCGATGGACAAGCTGGTGGGGGCCCTGGCCCGCGCCAGCGCCAAAGACACCCGCGCCAGCGCCAAAGACGCGCGCGGCAACGCGCAGGAAGGCGGGCACGCGCGGGGCGGTCAGCCGCTGGCCCCCGGCTTCGTCCTCTCCACCGCCAGATGCAGCTATGAAATTGTGGAGAAGGCGGTGCGTGGTGGGGCGGGCACCCTCGTCACCATCTCCTTGCCCACCAGCATGGCGGTGGCGCGGGCGCGGGCGGCGGGGCTCAGCCTGTGGGGGCTGGCGCGCGATGACTCGGTGCTGTGTGTGCACCGGGGTGCGGCCTGACACCCCACCCGCCGGAAAGGCCTCTCGAACAGGCCCCCACTCCCCGCTGCAATTGCCGGGTTTACGCCATGGGGCAATCTGGGGCATGGGCGGGGGTATGTGGCATCTTTATCAGTTCCCGCTCTGCCCGTTCAGCCGCAAGGTGCGGCTGCTGCTCAGCGAAAAGGGCATGGTTTACGAGCTGTGCCGCGAAAACCCGTGGCAACACCGCGAGGCGTTTCTGGCACTCAACCCCGCTGGCCGCACCCCGGTGCTGCATGACCCGGAACGCGGATTGACGCTGGCCGACAGCCGCGCCATCTGCGAATATCTGGAGGAAACCTCCGACACGCACCCCATGATCAATGGCACCGCCGCCACGCGGGCCGAGATCCGCCGGCTGGTGGCGTTGTTCGACGAGAACCTCTATGGCGATGTCACCGCCCCCATGCTGCATGAACGGATGACCAAGCGTATCGTCAGGCGCGCCGCACCCGACAGTCAGGTGCTGCGCGAGGTGATACGGCTGGCGCATGAGCACCTCTATTATATCGACTATCTGCTCGACCACCGGCCGTGGCTGGCTGGCACGACCATGAGCCTGGCGGACCTTGCCGCCTCCGCCCAGCTTTCGGTGGCCGATTACCTCGGCGGTATCGACTGGGCCGGGCACGAGCAGGCGCATGCCTGGTATTCGGTGTTCAAAAGCCGTCCCAGCTTTGGCCCGCTGCTGGCCGAGCGGATGGAGGGGATCCAGCCGCCTGTCCACTATGCCGATGTCAACGCCTGAAGCGGATCGGTTTACCCTGGCAAGCGGCCCTTCAGCGCCGCCAGACCGGCGAAGGTGCCCGGCGCTGCCTCACCCAGCAGGCCGGCGGCGCGCACCCTGGCCGCCTCGGGCCCTTCGGCAAAGGGGTCGATAGCCAGCGCCAAGCTTTGGGCGATGGCCTCGCCCAGGTCAAACCACGGGCCCGCATAGGCGATGTCGTCACAGTCCTCGGCGGTGATCTCCACCTCGGCGCCGGGGTGCGGGCTGACCTCGGGCACGAAGCGCAGGGCGAGAGGTTCGTCGATGGCCACCGGCAGATCCTCGCCCGAAATGGCACAGACCTGCACGATGGCGGCGCGCAGCCGGCCGGTGGCGCGCACCACCGCCCCCTCGCGCGTCAGCGCCACCTCCGCGCGCAACGAGGCGATGCGCACCAGGCCAAAGCGCCGGGCGAGCGCGGCGCGTTCCGCGCTGTTCGCCTCCAGATGCAGCGGCGCCGCGACCATGGCCTGCGGGTCGACCAGCCGGCTGAATTCGGGCGGCGGCAGCACGGGGCCCTCGGCGGTATTGCTCATGCCCAACCCTTCGGCGCTGGAATGTCGCCGGCTAGCAGCGCCGCATCGCCGCACGCCGCCAGCACGCCGGCCAGCGCCCGCGCCATATCCGCCGCCGCATCGGCACTGACGCCATCGCGCAGCGACAGGTTGCGCGCCAGCACCGCCGGCAAACCATCGGCACCCTCGCCCGCCAGCGCGGCGCGCAAGGCGCCCAGCCGCCCGCCCAGCACCCCCATCAGCCGGCCGATATGCTTGCCGACCACCAAATCACCCACGCCCGATTCGCGCAACTGGCCATCCATATCCTCGACGAACAGCTCGGTCAGCCGCGCCGCCGGCAGCGCGAGGGCGGGCACGGCCTCCATACGCAGCAGCACCAGCGCCAGCACCAGCGTGATCACATCAAACCGGCCAGCGAGACTGTCGGCCACCCCCCCGGTGCGATACCACGCCGGCACCCGCGCCAGTGCCACCACCCGGTGCCACAGCGGGCGAAGCGCGGCCTGCTGGCCGGCGGGGGGGCCAAACAGCCGGGCAAGAAGCGCCGGAATTGCCATGAACACCTCTCGTGCTGCCCAGCCCCCATTGCGTGGCGCGCCAAGGGGCCCTAAAGCTATCCGCCGTAGAGGATCGCCCATGGCGATGGCAATATGTTTGCGCCGGCCGGGTTTGCGCCGGGCGCGGCACAGGGAATGTGGAGCAGGCGTGTGAAGCAAGTGGGCAGGACATCGGCACAGAGTCGCTTCGTGGGCAGGAGTGGGCGGGCGCTGGCGCTGGCCGCCGCCGCGCTGTTGGCAGGCTGTGCCTCGATCAACGACCATCGGGGTTATATCGTTGATACCGCGCTGTTGCAGAGTGTGCAGCCGCGTATCGACAACAAATATTCGGTGGAGCAAACGCTGGGCCGCCCCACCTTCGTCAGCGAGTTTGGCCAGCCGACCTGGTATTATATTTCCGACGACACACGCCAGCCGCCCTTCCGCCAGCCGCACACCACCAAGGAGACCGTGCTGCGCGTGCGGTTTGACACACAGGGTAATGTCACCGAGGTGCAGACCACCAACGCCAGCCATTTGGCACATATCCACCCTGATGGCGCGCTGACCCCGACGCTGGGCCGCAAGCGGAGCTTCCTGGAAGATATCTTCGGCAATATCGGCACGGTGGGCGCGGCAGGTGCCGGCGCCCCTGCTGGCGGCAGCCCCGGTGGTGGGCCTAACGGAAGCTGAGGCGGATCTTCATACCCCGGCTCTGGACAAATCCGCCCCGCGCCCCATATCCGCCAGCATGAACAACGCAAAAGCCAGCCACGGGCTAACAGAGTGGCACGGCACGACGATTATCGGCGTGCGACGTGGCGGCCGCACGGTAATCGCCGGCGACGGCCAGGTCTCGATGGGCAACACAGTGATGAAGCCCAACGCGCGCAAGGTGCGGCGGCTGGGGGAAGACCAGAAGGTGATCGCGGGCTTCGCCGGCGCCACCGCCGATGCCTTCACCCTGTTCGAGCGGCTGGAACGCAAGCTGGAGGCGCATCGCACCAGCAGCGGGGGCGGGCAATTGATGCGCGCCGCGGTGGAACTGGCCAAGGACTGGCGCACCGACAAATACCTCCGCAACCTGGAGGCGATGATGATCGTCGCGGATGCCGAGGTGCTGCTGGTGCTGACCGGCAATGGCGACGTGCTGGAGCCCGAGGCGCTGGATGTTTCCGGGGGCGAGACCACCATCACCGCCATCGGCTCGGGCGGCAACTATGCGCTGGCCGCCGCGCGCGCGCTGGCCGAATACGAGGCCGACGCCGAGGCCATCGCCCGCAAGGCGATGCGGGTGGCGGCGGATATTTGCGTCTTCACCAATGACCGGGTGACGGTCGAGAGCATCGGCTAAGCCATGAACGACGCCCTCACCCCCAAGGCGATTGTCGCCGCGCTCGACGCGCATATCATCGGCCAGCAAGATGCCAAGCGCGCGGTCGCCGTGGCGTTGCGCAACCGCTGGCGCCGCCAGCGCCTGCCCGCCGAGCTGCGCGACGAGGTCTCCCCCAAGAACATCCTGATGATCGGGCCGACGGGGTGCGGCAAGACCGAGATCAGCCGCCGCCTGGCGAAACTGGCCGATGCGCCGTTTGTGAAGGTCGAGGCGACCAAATTCACCGAGGTCGGCTATGTCGGGCGCGATGTCGAACAGATCGGCCGCGACCTCGCCGAGGAAGCCATCCGGCTGGAGAAGGACCGCCGGCGCGAAGCGGTGCGCGAGGCCGCCAGCAAGGCGGCGATGGAGCGGCTGCTGAAGGCCCTGGTGGGTGACAACGCCAGCGAGGCGACGCGCGAGAGCTTCCGCCAGCGCATTGCCCAAAACGCCATGAACGACACCGAGGTGGAGATCGAGGTGGAAGACACACCGCAGATGCCGATGGAACTGCCCGGCGGGGCGGGCGGCATCGGCATGATCAACCTGGGCGACATGATGGCCAAGGCGATGGGGCAAAAACCCACCAAGCGCCGCAAGATGCGCGTGCCCGACGCCTGGGACAAGCTGGTCGACGAAGAAGCCGAAAAACGTATGGACCAAGACGATGTCGCCCGCGTCGCGCTGGCCCATGCCGAGGCGAAAGGCATCGTTTTCCTCGACGAGATCGACAAGATCGCCGTCTCCGACGTGCGCGGCGGCTCGGTCTCGCGCGAAGGCGTCCAGCGCGACCTGCTGCCGCTGATCGAGGGCACCACCATCGCCACCAAATATGGCCCGATGAAGACCGACCACGTGCTGTTCATCGCCTCGGGCGCGTTCCATGTGGCCAAACCGAGCGACCTGCTGCCCGAATTGCAGGGCCGCCTGCCGATCCGGGTAGAGCTGAAGGCGCTGAGCGAGGAGGATTTCGTCAGCATCCTTTCCGCCACCCGCGCCAATCTGGTGCAGCAATATGTCGCGCTGCTCGGCACCGAAGGGGTGACGCTGCACATCACCCCCGAGGCCATCCGCGCCATCGCCCATATCGCCGCGCAGGTGAATGACACGCTGGAAAACATCGGCGCCCGCCGCCTGCAAACCGTGATGGAAAAGCTGCTGGAGGACATCTCCTTCGAGGCCGAGGACCGCGCCGGGCACACGGTGACGATCGACGAGGCCTATGTGACCACCCGGCTGGCGGGGCTGGCCAAGGACACCGACCTGTCGAAATATATCCTTTAGGAGCCTGCACGGCATGTCGGGCGGTGCCATGCCCATATGTGGCTGGCCCTGCTGGCATGAATGATGCAAAAAAGTGCCATACGTGGCAGATAAATGTATGTCATATGTTTATTAAGAGCCGCGGGAACCTTCTACGGCAGAGGGTTCTGCGTTTAGCCCTGCCGCCTCAGGCTTGAACTTGCGGCTGTGCTTCTTGTGTTGCATAGTTTCTTATTTCGACAAAGCACGCAATCTCAGTATCCGGCAAAGCTGCAGCAAGCCAAGATGTGCTAGCAATCGTCAGTGCCCTGTGGAAGGCAGGCCTGACATTGACCATATGTTTTTACCAGATAGATTAAACACGCAAACCTCACTACACGGATGCACATGCGCCATTGCACCCGCCTGACCAACGGTTTCAGTAAGGAGGTTGAAAACCCATTCGCGCACTGGCACTATATTTTATGTCCCATAATTTCATCCACATCCACATGACGCTGCATATGTCGCCTGTCGTAGCAGCGGGAACCAGGGATCGGCTTTGGTCACTGGTGAACATCATGACCAAATTGATGCGATAGCCCCGGCATCAAAAACGTGCGGGCCGTATCGCGAGCGGGAAAATTCAAGCTGAGACACTACTGACCGATTCTTCGCCTTGACGGTGCTGGCTGATACCGTTAGATGGCCAATCTTTAGCTGATGTTTTATAGCTGGCTATGGCCCGGCTGTCGGTAATTTTGTTTATTTTGCATTTTGGCCCC
>Ga0316217_10004657_pt1 | contig 14648 bp, 3 predicted proteins | sample 1anoAmetaG_FD_203633 | JGI IMG/M metagenome (GOLD analysis project Ga0316217, IMG submission 203633) | Freshwater microbial communities from Trout Bog Lake, Wisconsin, USA - 1anoA | ecosystem: Environmental > Aquatic > Freshwater > Lake > Hypolimnion/Profundal zone | place: USA: Wisconsin... | reverse complement strand
TCATTGTTAGGTTACTATCTTCATTCACGATGATTTCTTCATCTCGGCTTTTGGTTCTGGAATGGATTTGAAAGTTCATGGCTGATAGCTTGTGGATCTCTTTTACTGCCTCATTCACAATCACCAGCCCGATGCTGGTGTTATGCTAGTTATAGATCTAATAGTCGTTCAAGAAGTAAGCTAAGGCTAAAAAGCCTCCATAGTTGTTGAATTTGATTGGTTGTTTACTTGATTTAAAGGTGATGATCTCAGAAAAAGGGATCTTCTTTTAGCTGTAGTTAAAGTCTTAAAAAGCTGGCAGATATTGTAGCTAGGGGTTGTCTAAAGTCATCATGTGCATTAACCCTTATTTCAATTTTTCTCCCACAACGTTGGCACAATGTTGGTAAGAGAGTCTTCTTTCAGGAGTTTTTATTCCAAAATAATTATACACACTAAAGACCAAACACTCTAGCAGCATCTTCTTCTTCAAATCCTCAGTATTGTCAGCTAAATTTGCTTTTCCTATCCATTTGTATTTGCTAGACTTCTACTCAAACCTATCAATCGAATAGTATGCCTCATTATTCATCAGGTTGCGTCGTTTCTAGTAGAGGTGCTGGAAGTTCGAATCTACCACAGTATTTATATTGAATGATTTTGGAGCTTACTCAGGGAACTGGATTTATCTGCTTACACTCACCAAAACCTCAGTACCTGTATTCTAGTCAATAAACTATTTGATGATAGTTTGAGTATGCCTCGCCTAGGCTGGTATCTTGACAAAGATGTTGGCTTCAACTTGCTCATCAAGAGTATAGGGCTTATCTTCAGTTTTAAGCTAGATTCTTTCAGTCTGCACCCAATGGAAGTTTATTTCTTTTTGTTTAATCAAATATTCTTGCTCCGTTTCCATCCCAAAATCACAATAGAAGCCTTCTTACTCCTAGTATTGAATTGATCGATTCATTAGGTCTTTACCTTATAGCTAACCCTAGGAGTATTGCACTGATCGGTTTTACACGAATTTCAATTCAACTGATGGTTCTTGAACACTTTTTCCGTTCAACAGGCTCGACTTTTGCGACTTTTCCAAAAAGGACAATCTTTTATTTTCATTCAGATCTGAGTTTTTGTAGGAAATTGCAGATAAAGATTATTTCTAGAGCTAATCAATTGTGTTGATTTTTTTTTTCTTTGGCTACTTTTGAAGGACTGACTAAGCCTAGCTAGTTTCATCCTCTTTGAAATTTTTCAAAGTATTAGAAAGCAAAGGCAGCTTAATTCTTTTATCTACTTCATTCTCTAAATAACGATGAATTCTTTTGTTCTTAACTGGAGATATCTAATCTTTGGTTAGCTGCTGACTCAAAAGGTCAATCGGAGTCTTTGGATTCCTCAAAGTTTAATTAGCCTTCTCTATACTTTGATATGCCTTCCCAGCAAGCGAAGTTCCTTTCTTTTTCCTTGCTACAATCCGCACATTTTTTTTATTGGGACTAATTTCTGTTTCTTGCTCTTCTTTTAGCTATGAATTATTCTGTGAATCTACACCAGTTTGATAATACACGGAAAAGTGGTCTAAGCTATTACCTTTTTTCTTTTACTAGATCATTTTGGCGACAATCTGCAAAATTTTGTAGTGATTGGGCCATTGGTTTGATGTGAGCTTAGAATAGATGAGGATGTTATACAAGTAGATCTCAAATGACCCGATTCTGGGGAAAATGATCTTGGTTTGGGTATCTCTATTGATAAAGAGGTTCTTTTCGTTCTTGATTTCAGGGGTTTTGACGAGTTCGTCAGGCACTGGGTTTTTGATAACGACTGTGTTATTAACAAATTTCTCGATTTTGCGTTTTACTTGATTAAGGCAGACTTACACTAATTAAACTGTTAAAAATATTTCCACTAAGAGTGCCTGGCAAACTGCTGGTGAGTCTCACAGTTTTCACAACACTCGATGATGAGGATATTATAATCGCCATTGCTTTAGCCTTCTTGCTTGCTCATCTTAGCCACCTATACCCAATATAATTATTAACAAAGGTATTAGCTATCAAATTAATCAAATCAAATCTAATTTAGTACTTCATCACTATCATTCTTTTTTGCTGTTCAGCACCTTTTCGCGAATTTCGGAGATTATTACCTTTCTGTTCTAGAAGAGGATTGGAAATAAATTGGTTGCAAACAATAGTCCTCCCACTATGCACCTAAAAATAGTTTTATGGAATATGTTTAAAATGAATCCGTAACTTTTGTGGCTCACCCAAAAGAGCACAACCGATGTAACTAAGAAGAAAATCGAAGGTTTGATTTCAGAGGCTAATCTCGTGAAACTAATATGCAGTTTAATCTCAAGATGCCAACATATAAATATCCTTGAAGCCATGTTGATAATGTTGCCCAGAAACAACCCAGCCGCTCCGAGTCCAAGATTAAGGAAGAGAATAGTCGAGGTCAAGTAGACTGCAGTGGTTATAAAAGAGAAATAGTTGTATTTGTTGATAGATTACTTGCCTCTAGCAAATAAGAAGGCTTAGATTACACCATTTAGGCCCAGAAAAACAACCAAAAGCATATACACACGCATGGCTGTCACAGAGTCGTCGTTGACCCACTTCTAACTGTACAATAGTTGCAGCAATGTTTCAGCGTAGTTGTAGCCACAGCTCACCATTGCAATTGAAAGCATAAAGATGTATTTGATAAACGTGAGGAGACCTTTGACCGATTCCTACTCATTTCCTCTGCTGAAGTGGTTGTAAACGATCTCATTAAAGGGGGCAAATAAGTACCGGACTATGGTAGAGCCCAAGTTGTTGATCAGGCTGTACATACTTGATATGTGAGAAATGTCCATCACAACTAATACGATTTGCTGGAATTCTTGAAGAAGAAATTTCAGCAGAGACATTATTGAGAATGATTTTAGTGCTTCCTTTGACTTATCATCAAGAAAGACTGTTTTGTTGTCCTTTGTTATGGGCTGAAGAAAAGGTGCTTTGTTTTCTGATCTAAAGTAAAAAATCAGCATTAAAGTGAACGAATACAGAATCTGACTAACAGCAAATATCAGAATCCCATACCTCGAGAAGAGATCTAAGTAAACCGCAAAGCAAATAAAGATGGTCTTTGGAATTATGCTAACAACTTCAGCTATGCCTATCTTAAAATATTCATATTTGATGACTTGTCTAGATAGCTAAACTATTACTAAACCATGTATTTTTCAGCCACAGCCTCAAGGACAGCTGAGATAGCATAGATGGCGATTGAATTGGTGAAATTCAAGAGAACCTTGCCTGATACAGTAAACTGGTAGTATTACATAGCAGAAACGAAGATAGCACTCAAAATAGTAGCCAATATACCAAAGGTCATGATATTCATGGCGGATTTGATGACATTATCCTGTTTTTATACTTTCTGGTAACTCGGTTTGAAGCAGGATTTGGCGATATGCAATGACGTGTTGATGATGAGGTCTAAATGCAGCAAGTGGGCAAGAATCTCTTCGTCCAGCTGAGTCCTAATGAGGTATGTTTTAAGAAAGAATTGTAGCAATCTAGATAGAATTCTCATCGTGGACAGGGAACCCACATTTTTTAGAACTTTCTTAATCATTTTATAATAGTTAGCTTTGCAATTACAATGATCAACATTTTCCAATTCCTTAAGCAGGGCACTTCTCTCAATCGAAATTCGCACTATTCCAATCAACAACTTTAACAGCACATCATATCTCAAAAGCGCGAAAAGAACCATACCTATGAGCAGACAGGAAAATTTCATGATTCTGACTCAGAGATGGAAGCTTCTGCTGATACTTTCAACGAATAAGAGCTGCTGCGCTCAAAAAAACGCCAATAGCAAAAGGCTCTTTAGTTCGCAAAGCACCACCATTTAAAAGTACAAGGCTTAGACTATCCCTATGCCCTTAACAACTTTACTAAGATAATACAGTAAATCTTAATTTACTTAGAAAATATCATCTCAAAGAATAGCTGATAAAAGGACTCGGGTAGCTAGGATATGAAAGGCCTACTCCAGTTCAGATGCAAGTTGTGCCTTGCTTGCTTTAAAGAAGAAATGTCATTGTTACTGCTCCCACAGGGACTGGAAAAACTTTGGCCTTTTTGTTACCCATTCTTAACAACATTGAGCCTTCCATCAAAATCAGTGCAGTTATTATGGTCCCAGTCCAATAACTTGCTACTCAAATTTTGTAAGTGCTTTCTAAAATTGGTGCATTTACTAACCTTCGTTTTCAATGCTGCTCCAAATTCTCTGAAGAATAACTTGCTAAGATCTAAGCTAAAAAAAGTCCAGGCTATAACATAATTGTCGCAACTCCCCTTAGCTTTCTTAGAGTTTTCAAAGAAAGAAAGGTTTTACTTAAAAAAGTTGAGTATGTTGTTTTAGACTAATGTGACAAATGCTTCTAATAGTGTACTTAAGTGTTTATTCAGCATTTTATGAACAAGTTAAGTAATTTTTGAATCTTTTTTCAAAGTTAAATCCCACTTATGCCCTATTCTCAGCCACAATACAAAATGCAGTTGAATAACTCTTAAAAACCTAGCTTGATGATTGTATCAGGGTAGAAATAGGAGGAAAAAACAAGGTCTTAGATAAAATCCAACAATCACTTGAGTACTGCACCAATGAGTTAGGCAAATTGGTCTATTTGAAAAATTTAATCATTGAAGGCAAACTAGTCCCTCCAGTTCTCTTGTTTGTGCAATAAAAGCAAAGAGCCAAGCAACTATACTATTAATTAAAAAGCTATTTGAAGCAATAGTTACAAGAAGGGAAGAGAATTGAAGTTTTATCAAGTGATAAGTCAAAAGAAGATAGGCAAAAGATCATTTCGCAGTTTGATTCAGGAAAGTTCTGGATACTGATAACAACTGATATAGTAGCTAGAGGAATAGATTTCAGAAACGTCAATCTAGTCATCAATTACGATTTTCCCAACTCAATGCTCACTTACATTCACAGGGTAGGAAGAACTGGACGTGCTTAAAGAAATGGACAAGCTATCACCTTCTTTACAGACGAAGATAAGCCGCTTCTGCGCTCACTTGCCAACCTTTTAAATACCTCAGGATGCCCTACTCCTGATTGGATATCTGAAATGCCGAAAGCTAACAAAAAGCTAAGAAAAAAACTTTAAAAATTTCCAGTTAGAAGACTGCCAGTTGGCAAAGCCGACGGTAAGGACAAATAATGGCAGAAATAGCTAGATGTTCTTTAGAAACGTTGGAACAAGCTAAAAAAGAATGAGCTCTAAAAAGTCTAAAAAAAAGGAAAAGCAGATGATGGCTGGATCCAAGTAGGTCCTGATAATGAAAACTGAATTTGCTATGGGATTTTCTATTAATCATCAAGAATCGTGCTGCATTTTTTTAATGTTTTGATGCAGTCTCACCATCTGGTAATGCAATTCTTCAATACCAAGCTACTAATCAAAATTTATGTTATTTGACACACTTTGCTCCTCTTTTGTTGTTTTTCGCTGATGGCTTTAGTACTAAAAGTTCACGTAGCTATCCTTAATGAACTCTTTGCGGAATTTACCCATACTCTCAGCGTATTTGGACTTTGAGCTGTTTCGTATTATACTAGCCCCTCTCCGAGGTTTGATTATTTGCTGCTGGGATGTAACTTGAGGCTGAGTATAAATCTCAGAAGAGTTGAGATTGCTTCCACCCGTTTTGTTTGTATTAGAATACAAGCGACTCTTAGATAGATAGGAAGATACGTTTTTCTGTTTTGATGTGCGGCCTTGGATTTCCTTGGAAATATAGTCAATGAATTTGTTATTTCTTTATGAATCGTAACGTTCATTAATTCTTTATTCTTTCCTATGCATAACGTAAATTAACAATATTAGCCGCTACTAAAACTCACACTCTAAAACTGCAAAGACAAAGCCAATATTATTTAAGATTTTGGTGCCATATTTTTCGGATTCATTTATTCAAAAGCAAGATAGTTAGTTGGTTATAAATTTAAGTTAAATGTCAAATAAGAAAAAGGCTTATACCAGCTCATCTTAGGAAGAAGACGATGAGGATAACTACATACCTAGAAAGAATATGCCAAAATCTGCGGTTTTTCAGTTCAAGAGTGCCACTGTCCCCATTATCTAAGATAAGAACTAGGAGTTAGATGTTTCAAAGGAAGAAGAGGATTAGTAAGACGGCATTAGGCTTCAACCCAAGCTCAAAACTGATAAACAAGCAGTTATGCCCAACTCTTCGGGAGTTTACCTCAAAAATGCAGTGTCTGAGCAAAAACTTTCACAGAAGTAAATCACAGCTGCATATACTTTCAAATTTAAGAGTCCAGTTGTGGCTAAAAAAAAGAAAAATGATCCAGTGGCTCTATTTCAGCAAACTTCAACCTTTTGGAAAAAAGATAAATTTTTGACGAGCCGCGGAAATAACAAATAAGGACGAAAGCTTTAGCTTGAAAAAAGGAACAAAGATGGAAAACTAATTGTCTGATTTGGCTGCTATTTTGTTTAATCTGCTACATGTTTATATGAAATAATTTAGTGCCTTCAAATTTACAAGACAAAGTTATCTGTTTTAGGGCCTTTAGTACAGATCGTTAGGAAGACGAATGATGAAATGTATCTACCAAAAGAACTTTAGAAAGAAATATGAGGGTTTTTGTCAATAAAATGATTCATTTAATAAGTAAAATCATAAGTAAAATCATTAATCATGGTGTTTTCCTTTGAAAATATAGTTCTGCAGTGCTCTTTTCAGAGAATTTTCTAATTTTTCCTTTTTCTACTTGAATTTTTCTCTAGCTATATTTGACTTTTCCAATTAAGTTAGCCATTTGTTTCTGAATTGCTTTTTGGCCTATAGCTTTTTAAGCTACCTATTTCTTATTATATTGTGCTTCCTTTACTATTCCGCTTATTTTTACTTCTAATAGAGTTCTCTTTTCTTTTTAAAGTCTTCTAAAAATTTTACCTACATCTGGCAATGAATTTAGCATTGATTTAACCTTTGCTGTGATGCAGATAGCTTATTTTACTTAAGCTTTCTTCCTACACTAAATTGAGTATTTTCTCTTTGAATTAAAATAGCGTTTTTTGCATGTTTATAATAATTTTGCTGCCTTTACAATGAAAATTTCCGTTCCTAGGTATACTAAATATGTACCTTTTGTAGGTCTTGCGAGAACTTTCGTCTCTACTCTTTCATCTTTTCTAATTTTTTTACTTTCATCTCAGAAAAAAACCTAGCCTTCCTTTACTTATTAATCTTGTTCAGAGCGTAGTTAAATTATCTTTACAGTTGCTTACAATTATTTTAATAGATCTACCGTTAAGCCCTTACACAGTGAATTGTCATCTTTTTGAACAAATTTTACTACTGCTCATTCATCAAAATTATTTTATTCTAGACAGACTTAGAGGGCTTTATTCTCTTGTGGCTTTATCTCGATTATTTCCTTAGATCATAGCTATTGAAATCTAAAAAATCACCAGTTAGGTCATACTTCTAACTATTGCTGATACAAGAGCTGGTTTTACGGAATGCTTCGTCTTTTGCTATGAAGTTGTTCTTATCTTTGATAAAAGCTGTTTAGGATTCGTTAAAGCTTCTTTTAATTTTGCGATCTTTTGATGAAATGAACCTTGTTTTATAGAATATTGGCTATTGATTCTTCTCAGGGTCATTCTGAGGCTTCAAAAAGAAGCGTTGAGTTTCTTAAGAGTCTGACATCTATTTTAAGATTATAATTATTTTAATACGAGCTTCAAAGCATAGAAAAACCATCTTACATACTAAAACTACAAGTATCATAAAAATTGAGTAAAACATCAAAAATTTACAACTTAAAATAAAGGATGAAATGAGTAAAAGTTAATTAATAATTGATTGAAATAAGATGAAAAGTTGAATTAATAGTAGATTTTTTAAATGGAGAAAGTCTTTGGTGATTAATCTAACATAAATCTTATATTTATTGTTTAATGAACAGTCAGATATATAAAATTGTCGTCTTAGGATAAGGTAAAGCAAAGGTTATCCAGGGAGGGTTGGCAAAACCTCAATCTCACTCAAATTTGTCAAAAACTAATTTGACGAACAGCAATAATCGACCATCAACGCTAGCTATCTCGAAAATAAAGTCACCCTTTAGAACAACCAAACTGTCAAGCTTGCAATCTGGGTACACATTCAGTTATCAAGGATACAGCCGGACAAGAGAAATATAATGCCATTGCGCCCGTTTATTATCGATAGGCACTAGGAGCAATCATAGTGTATGAGATCACTTCACGAGAAAGCTTCGAAAAAGTCAAAAAATGGGTTTGCGAGCTTTAGGATCACGCCCCCAGAGGCATCTCCTTGACCATCGCTGGAAATAAGGCCGACATGTAATCTAAAAGAGTTGTTAACAATAACTAAGTTTAGAAGTTTGCGAAGTCACACAATGCAAGTCATTACGTAGTCTCAGCAAAAAATGGACTGAACGTCAAAGAAATGTTTAAAGACCTAGCTGCAAGGATTTACAAAGCCAATTTCTAGAATAAGGCTAGTAGCAACAGATTTCGAAATAATCCGAAACTTACTATCTAAACTCCAGAATTGAGAAGAAACAGCTAAACCAAAAAGAAGAAATAATGTTGTCAGTGATTTATGCTAATTATGTTCTAATAACATGCTTTGAAATCTTTATCCTATCAGATTTTTCTTTTGCTGAAGCTCGGCACAGAGACACTTGACTATTGTTTCACTTAGGTAGGTAATTTGGGAGAAAATTAAGGATTCATGGTAAAACGTTTGGCCTACTGCTAAAATCCCTAAAGCCTTTTATAGTCAAAGCCTTAAAACTATCGATCAAACTTTCTCAATAAGTCATTATCACAGTTGACAATAGTGTCAATAGGCTCTTCATTTGTGAAAATATCTAAAAAGTTGCTAACATCTTCATCCGAAACTGCCTCTGGGATGTATTCAGGGGTTATCTATATTCATCAAACGCTTACTTTCATCTAAAGGATTGCATTCCAGTCAACGTCTTTAAACCAAGGATGATTCTTAATCTGCTATGATCCTTAGCATCCTAGGCGTTTGTGAGGATATTTGTTCAGCAGGCCTCTCAATAGATGACGGCATTATTCGCTTATATTGCAATCCTTTGGAAACTCAAGGTCTTTGTTAACTATCCTAGCAAACATCTCTCTTTGGTCTTTGCAATAAAAAGGAGGACCAGCAAAAAGCATCTCATATATCAAGATGCCTAAAGACCACCAATCTACAGTGAAAGTGTGCCCTTCATTCATGATTACTTAAGGACCTACAATAAAGAAAAGCATACTTAAATAGCTTGCAGTCCCTGTTAGAGAATCTGTTTTCTAACCCTTTTTAAGTTCTTTCGCTAAGCCATAGTCAGAAACTTTGATGTATCCGTTCATGTCGAAAAGTATGTTTTAAGGTTTTAAGTCTCTATATACAAAGCCGAGAGAATGTAAATGCTAAATGGCCAAGAATACTTGAGCTGCATAAAATTTTGTTCGTTTTTAAGAGAATTTTTTTTACTTTTTGATTTTGGAAAACATTTCCCCACCTCTATAAAATTTCATGACCAAAAATATTTTCTCTTTGGTTTGAAAAGCATATTCTAGATTAACCAAAAATGGGTGATTCACTAAATTACTAAAAGTATACCTTTTTACAGTAATAATCGTTCAGTCTTAGCTCTTTCTATACTGTCTTTTTAAATAACGTCTTCTTTCCTCATGGATTTAACTGCATAGTATTTTTTTGACTTCTTGTTCTTGCAAAGCATAACCTTTCCATATGCTCCTCTTCCCAAAACTTTGATTATGTCAAACTATTAAAAATTCTAGACGTTTTCACTATCTTTTCCTTTGAAAATAAGCTTAGATTCGGGCTTTGAGAGCACATTTTTCTAAATATTGTCTATTATACCTTCAAATAATCTTAGTCTACCATCATTGGTTCAGATTTGTGAGGTTTTCTTTTCTGATTTTTCAAGTCAACTATAGTAGTAGTATATTGGTCAAGTGATAAATCGTCGTACCAATAGAGTTTGACTGGTTTGTGAGTTGCTTTTCCTATGGCTGCAATCAGGATCTAGATATATCTATTCTTCAAATTGGCAGTAAAAAAACGATAGTCGTCCTCATTTTCTACATGAAAAACCACTTAGTTGCCATATCGACTAGTAGTTATGCCAGCAATTTTATGCAAAGGTATCTTTCTTTTGATGCGGTTGGGCAAAAAAGAGGTAGGAGAGGCGAGATTAACCACATTTTTATTGGTTACAGCCAAAGCTCGCTACTGCCTCTTGTTTACATGATTGATCTTGATTACAGTTGCGGAAAGAATAACGTACTCTAACTAATTAGAAGTGTACATCCAGCGTCAAAATACTTTGTTATCTTTTTATTCTCATTTATCTTAAGCGAATCCATCTCTGAACTATTTTTATTGTCCATCGTAATTATTAATTAATAACTATCCAGAAAGCTTCCTTATACTTAAAATAACTCATAAGGCTGAAAATCATCGGATTTGAAATAAATTTTGTTTGAACTTTCCAAGAAATCCAATTTTACTGAACTTTTTCATTCAAAAGACTAGAATTGTTCAAACTTGCAATTAATAAAAAGCTGAAATGAAGAAATATCTATTTTCGAATCACATCGGATGCTCATAAAAGAAGTCTTCCCACATGTCCAGTTGCTCATCTGTAAACTTAGGAATAGTGACCTTAAATTTAACTATCAAGTTTCCAGAAAACCCTTGCTGATTCACTAACCCTCTTTCTTTAATTGAGTGTTTTGTGTCTTTTGTTGTAAGTTGGCCAAGACGATTAACTGTCACTTCCGAACCATCTAAATGCTTAATCGACTTCTTGAACCCAAAAAGAGCCTCTTCCAGAGAGATTTACATTAAGTATACTAGGTTGTTCCCTTCGCGTGACCACTTGTCGCTAGGAATTTAAATGACAGTAATTTAAAAGTCAGATGGAGCTCCTACAAGGCTCTCATCTCCATAATTTCTAAGAGTGAACTTATTGCCATTAGGAAGTCCCTTTGGAATAGGAATTTCAAGCGTCTCTATCTGGCTGATTAGCTTAGTTCCTCGGCAACGATCACAAGTTTTAGTGACTATCTTTCCTGATCCTTTACAAATAGGACATATTGTTTCTGCAGTGTATTTCTGGCCGTAAAAGTTCTGTTATTATCTCAAGGTAAATCCCTTTCCTGAGCAACTTGTGCATGGCTTCAGATCCTTGGGGCTTTTGGCCCCAGTGCCTTGACATATAGGGCATGCTGATTGTCTAGGAAACTTTGCTTTTACTACTGTCCCGTTGTATATATCACCAATAGAAACGGGAATAGTGATTTTAAAAGAAGGAGCTTTTCTTTAGTCTTTGGGATTTTCAGGGTTTCTTTTGTCATAGCAGGTCATTTCTTTGATAGTCCTGAACACATCCTTACCATAACGCTAATATTTCTGCCTTTCCTTGTCACTGCTCAAAGTATCATAAGCTAAGTTAAAGATGAAAAACCTTATTTAAGGATCTTGAGCTTTTTCGTCCTCTATTACTAATTTTAAAGTGCCTCTATTTTTGTTAGTTTTTGTTCGTAGGCTTTCTTAACTTCTTCTGGAGAAGCAGATATCTTCAACCCTGAGTGAAAAAGACTTTACCTAAATAGCTAAAGTAGGTTCTATCAACTATGGATGTGCTGAGATAGATAAGACTAAGGAATGTGACGAAGATTAAAGCCTTCATTGCGTAAAGTATTGTATTTATAATTAACACGTATAAATTTTCAATTTTGACTAAACTAATTATAGTACATAATATAAAGATATTGATTAAAAGATGGAGGAAGGAAAGTAGCCAAAAAGTGCTAGTGAAACTGAAAACAATGCTTAAAAAGTCGAATAAGCCCATGACCACTCGAAATGCAGTCATTAGCACAAGTAAAAAGGAGCTGTAGTGGTCCAGCCTCAGCCACAATAATAAAAAAAGAAGCTTTAGCTTTTTGTTTTGGGGGTTGAGCCTTTTGTAATCGATTAAGAAGAAGAAGTACTACTTTAATTTATAGTTAGGACGCCAATTTTATCAGTTGCAGATTAGGAGAAATCGCATAAGATTCACTCAAATCTTAAAATCTCAAATTCCTTTACCTTCGCAACAATTTAATTCAAGTCATCACTGGTAAGCCTAACATAATTTAGGACTTAAACTTTTACCAAATTTAGTATAGCTTGAGCTCTATGATAACAAAATTCTCAAAATTGAGGGTCTTTAGGCCTTAACACAGCTCTAAGTGCTTGATTTGTCATACAACAACATCAAAAAGATTGAAAACATCTCCCATTTGAAAAAGCTGAAGAAACTATTCCTTTTAAGCAACAAAATCAAAAAAGTATGAATACCTGTATATAGATTGACAACCTAGAGCTACCTGAGCTGGAGATGCTAGAGCTAGGCTCAAACAAAATCAGGGAAATCTAAAACCTTCAAGGGGTATGTAACATTAAATCATTATTCCTGGGAAAAAATAGGATTTAGACCATCAAAAATTTGGAAAGTTTGCATCATTTGTAGCAAATAGCTCTAGGCGTACTTCTACATCTATTCAGCCTAACAAAATAACTCAGATCAACTAAGGGCTAATTTGTTTGAAAGGGACTCTAAAAGAACTTTACCTTCAATAAAACCAAATTACCGAAATAAGCTATGTGAACGAATTAACGAAGCTATAAATCCTTGATATCAGCTATAACAGAATTTAGCACCTAAATAACATCGAGCATCTCGTAAATCTAGAGTGCCTGTACCTAAACGCCAACAGAATAACCTAATACCAAGAGCTTCTCAATCTCAAGAGTAATTTCAAGCTCACAACTATTTCTCTGTTTGGCAACGACATTACCAAAGAACCAGGATATCGCATGAAGCTAGTATAGTTGTTGCCTGAGATTGACGACATCGATGGCACTCCAATGAAAACTTCATACAAAATCGTGTTCGGGTCTAGCAAAGAGGTCAAATCTGAATGATGAACTGAATTGTTTAATTTCATGCTTTTTATTGTAATAAATATTAATTGTCACATGTTGGTTTAAGATTTTACAAAAAGGACTGATAAGATTCGCAAAGAACTAAACACCCTTCGCAAAGATATAAACTATAGGGACGAACAGGATAAAAGAGGAGAGGCTACCTATACTTTGGATGCCGAAATCCAGGGACAGTTCAAGCAAATAGTAATCCCGCTTTAACTTAGGAAGAAGTGCTTGGAGAGATAGATATTGTAGTCAACAGCTACAGAAACAATTTCAAGGACTACAATATCACTTTGTCTGAAGCTAATAAAAGATACAAGACTTATTAGCAGTTAAACAACTAAAAGAATTCACTCAAAAGAGCCTATGAAGCACTGTTCGAAAAAAAGACTGCCCAAAGATAGCTCCTCGGAAATAATGCCGATGGAGCACCAACAGTAAAATCAAGCTTACTCAGTTTGACAAAAAATACGAAGCTAAAACCTTATCAACAAAAGAACTTCAAAAGATTAGAGAGCAGCAATAACAAGAGCAAGAAGAAGCTCTTGATGATCTCATCCAAAATGTCAGGGGCTTGAAAGGAGGTCAAGTGGCAATTAAAGAGGAACTCACCTAACAGTAAAAGCTGATTGAAGTAAGTCTTCTCATAAATAGACTCTTGACAATAAGATGGACAGTAATATCGACCGAATGTCATCTGCCCGTCGTCGTATGACTAAGTTGCTCGAATCCAGTAGCAACTGCTGCTTAGTATCAACCATGATAGTCGAAATCGCTGGAATAATTGTGATATGGGTCTTCCTATGATCATTAAAATTTCGATTCTCAACTTTTCTTATTTAGGTAGCTCTAATGGTAGGAAAGGAGCTGATCCATTTGTTGCTTGAAGCTTGTAAAATCTTTTTCTTTTTGCTCTTTTTGCTTTTTCAACATTTTGTTCACCTTTTCAGTACTTTTGGTAGCTTAGTTGCTTCTAAATTACGGTTAATTTACATATTTTTGTCAAAGTAGTCAATCTCGTCATTTTATCTCTCAATCTTGGAATTGATTCGCAAAATCTCACGCTTGCTGTTCTAATTTTTCCCTTTGCCAAACATGAATTTCAAATTGGTCATAAAAAGACAACTGTTTTTTGCGTTTTGCTTCTTACAAATGTCAAATAACCTGAACACAAAAGTGTCAATCGTGAGCTAAATGTCCTCTTTTAGGGTGTAATTTTGCAGATGAGGCTCATTCATCTCTTTTACTTGAGCAAAAGCATCACTCAACCTGTTTAAAACTCTGCATTATCTCATCTTTACTTCAACTAAAGGATGTTAAATATGATTGTAATTTTGTTTTACATCAGCAGCTGAGCAATACTTTTCATTTTTTAGAGATTCAGAGTTGCCTACTCACCGTATCGTTGGGCATTGTTTGACAGTTTGAATGCATTTTTGGGAGGTGCGAAATTTTTGATAGCTGGCTAAGGAAGTAAATACGTTACTAGATTCTAATATTAATGCGCTTCTTGTCATAGTCTTTGAAGCCGATTTAGCCTAATTCATCATGTTAGTACATTTTACTAATTCAAAT
>Ga0316217_10004656_pt1 | contig 14649 bp, 2 predicted proteins | sample 1anoAmetaG_FD_203633 | JGI IMG/M metagenome (GOLD analysis project Ga0316217, IMG submission 203633) | Freshwater microbial communities from Trout Bog Lake, Wisconsin, USA - 1anoA | ecosystem: Environmental > Aquatic > Freshwater > Lake > Hypolimnion/Profundal zone | place: USA: Wisconsin... | reverse complement strand
TGCCACCAACGGCACTGGCGTTTTGAGCGCCAATGGCACCATTAACGTCGGGATCAACAACCCCGCCAATATCACGGTGGGCAGCATCCATCTCATCAAATATACGACCCTCACTGGCAGCGGCACGAGTTTTGTGCTGGGCTCGCTTCCCAACGGGATAACGGCCGCGATTGTCACCAATACCGCGAACAAATCCATTGATATTCAGGTCACGGTAGCCCCCATTACCACGTGGAAAGGAAATCATAACGATATCTGGGACGCCACCACCGCCAATTGGACCTATTCGGGAGCCGCGACGACTTATACCGATGGCGACTCGGTGTTTTTTGACGACACCTCGCTGACCAACAACGTGTTTTTAACCAACACCGTCGCGCCTGGATCCGTTTTGGTCAACACCACCAACACTTACACCTTTTTCGGCAATGGCCCGTTGAACGGGGGTACCGTAACCAAGAATGGTTCGGGCACGCTGATTCTGGACGTGAATGGCAATGCCTATGCTTCGACGATCATTAGCGGCGGCACCTTGCAGGTTGGCAATAACGACAACAAGGGCGATCTTGGTTCAGCTAACGTGGATGACGAAGCCACGCTGGCTTTCAATCTGACCAACAACTACTCTGTTTTAGGCATTATCAGTGGCGCCGGCGCGGTGGATCAGAACAACACCAATATCCTCACCCTCACGCAAGCCAACACCTACTCTGGCGGCACGTTCATCAATAAAGGCGTGGTCAAATTAGGCAACAACACCGCGCTGGGCATTCCCGCTGGCTCGGTGCTGGCCACGGTCGCCAACGGCGGTTCGCTGGATCTTGCCGGCGGGCTAATTTCCAGCACCGCTTTCGTTTCCATTAGCGGCAATGGCATCAGCGCCAATGTTGGCGCGTTGCAGAATTCGTCTGGCTATAACTACTGTCCCATTGGCTGCGGCCAAATCGGCCTCCGGTTCCTCAGTCTCGGCGGGAATGCGACCATTGGTGACAGCTCGGGAACCATTGCCTTGGGGACGGACAACAATTTCAACGGCTCAAGCTCCACGATTGGCTGTCTTGACGGACAGGGCTACACCCTGACCAAAGTCGGCAACAGCCTCTTCGAGTTGGCAGCCACCAATAAATCGGCGCTGTCGCAGTTCATTATTTCCGCGGGCGGCATCACTTGGGCCAATTCGGGCGGTGGCAATGACCCGGTCGGCGTCACCTGCGCCATCACCATCTCCAATAATGCCTATATTGATGCGTGGGATGATGTCCAAAGCACTGGCATCAGTGTGCCCAACAACTTCACCATCGGGGTTGGCGGCGCCCAGTTCCGCAATGACCATGGTACGTATTTCAGCCATCCGTGCTGGAACACCTTCTCCGGCGCTTTCACCCTGACCGGAAATCTGACCGCCTCCGACGTTTTTCAAAGCGGTGTCGCGGGTCAGATGAACTTCACCGGGCCGTTCAGTGGTCCCGGCGGCGTGCTCACCATCGGCACGAACGCTCCGGTCACGCTTTCCGGCTTGAACACTTATACCGGTTCGACCGTGGTGAGCAACTACTCCTTGCTCCAGCTTTCCAGCAAACAGCAAGGCGGCGGCACCTACCTCATCTACGACAACTCCACACTGGACGTTCCCACGCAAAGCGGATACGCAACCGTGCCCATGTCCAGCCTGATGGCCGGCTCGGCCACCGGCGGCACCTTGAGCTTTAGCCGGCTCACTTCATTTTCCACCAACACCGCTCCGGTCACGGCTACGAATTTGTCCGTTATTGGCACCAACGCGATACTGCTCCCGGCGGCTGCCTATGCCACCGCGCCGGGAGAATATCCCTTGATCAGTTACACGACGGGGCCCAGCGGCTACGGAACCGTCGGCATCTTTGCCATCGGCGGCGGCGTGCGTGGAGCCCCGGGCTACCTCACCAATGACACTGCTAAGAGCGAAATTGCCTACGTGGTTCCCGGTGGCAGCCCGGTAGTGTGGACGGGCAGCGTCAACACCAATTGGGACATCAACACTACCGCGAATTGGACGAACAACGGTGTGGCCACCACTTATCAGCAAGCAGGCAGTTTGGGCGACGTGGTTACGTTTAACGATTCCAGCAGCGTGACCAATGTGTTCATCTACACCCCGGTTTCCCCGACCGCGCTGATTGTGAGCAATGTGAACGACCTGTACACCTTCACGGGCACCAACATCACCGGGGGAGCGGCGCTGATTAAGGAAGGCACTGGAATGCTCGTGTTGAGCAATGGGGCGAACACCTTTATCGGCGGTGCGTCCATTATTGGTGGCACGGTTCAGATTCAGAACAATGGTTCGCTCAACAATAGTGTGGGGGTGGTCACCGTGACCAACGGCGGCACCTTGGACATCTGGAAGCAGAATCCCAGCGGCCTGACCGTCAATGTCAGTGGCGCGGGCGTGGGCGGCAATGGAGCACTGATTAGCAGCGCGGCCAGCGGTGGCAATTATGGGCCTAGCATCGTCAACATGATGGGCAACACCACCATTGGTGGCACTGGGACATGGAGCATGCGGCAGGGCGCCCAACAGTGGAACTGCCCGACCAATGGCTATTCGCTTACCAAGGTGGGTGCCAACGCCATTGACTTCTACCAGTGCAAATTCTCCACCAATGTGGGCGATATTACCGTTTTGGCCGGCCAATTAAATTATCAAGGCACCTGCACCGGTTTGGGCAATCCATCCAACACCCTCTATGTCGGCGGCAGTGGAACGCTGGACTTCTACCAAACCAGCGTGCCGCTGAACAAAAACATTGTTTGTACCAACGGAGCCAATATTCTTGCCGAAAGCGGCAATAGTTTGAGCCAGAATGTCATCGTTGGTCCGGTCACCTTGGTGAGTGGCACGACGACAGCCAGGGCAAATTATGGTTTCAACGGACTTGTTTTCAGTAACACCATCAGTGGGCCGGGTGCCTTGTACATTCAAGGTCAGACTTTTGTGTATTTGGCTGCCTCCAACACATTTAAGGGCCAGATCACGGTGATCAACTGCAATGGAGCAAATAACGGCCTCGGCACCCGCTTGTCGTTGATCGGCAACGGGTCCGTCTCCCAAGCATCTTTGATCTACATGCAGGGCATCGCGACCGGCCAGGCTTATGCCGGTTACATTGACGCCAGTGGCCGGGTGGATGGCACATTAACGCTCGCCCCTGGACAGACTTTGCGAGGGGATAATGGTTCCTTCGTGAAGGGCACCGTTGTGGTCGGCCCGTATTCGGTGATCGCTCCCGGCGGTGATTATAACACGAACGTCCAGTTCATGAATATTTCCAACAACCTGACCATGTCCGGCGGCGTGCTTTCCTTCGATGTTACCACCAACGTAACGTCCAACGCCACGAACGACATGATCGGTGTGGCTGGCGTCTTCAGCGAATCGGGGGGAGGAATCATTCGGGCCAACATTACCTCATTGCCCGTTGGACGTTATCATCTCTTGACCTTTGGCAGCAAGAGTGGCAGCGTGGCAAATCTCAAATTGGTTCTCAATGGACCGCAATACACCGCGAATCTCGACGATTCCACCACCCCGAATACGTTGGATCTGGTCATCACCTCTGTTTCGCTTAGCCCGCCGCATACGCTGGTCTGGGCGGGTGATGGAGTCAATAATTTCTGGGATCCGGGAACGAGTTCCGACTGGTTGAATAGCGGCGCGTCCAGCGTATTTAATTATGGTGACAATGTGAACTTCACTGATCCGGGAACCAATCCGGTCGTGAACCTTGTTACCGCCTTGTCGCCGAACAGTATCACGGTGAATTCCGCAGCCAACTACATCTTTGGCGGTGCCGGCAGCATCGCTGGCAGCGGTAGTCTCACCATGTCAGGCAGCGGGTCGCTCACGCTTTCCAATGCGAATACGTTTACCGGTGGTGTGACCATCAACAGCGGCACCGTCAACGTCCTGAATGCCGGTTCGCTGGGCACCGGGGTGGTGACCAACAATGGCACCCTCAACTTGAGCGCCGGGGCGGTTACCTATACCGGTTTGTCAACGGTGATGGCTGGGTCGGGCGTGGTCAACGCCAACCTCGGAACCGGGTCGAGTACGACCTTCTTTAACGGCAACAACTCCGGCTTTACTGGCACGCTGAATCTTGGCATCGGTGCGGCTGCCGGCGCCGGCAAGGTCCAGTTGAATGGCATCCTGTCCAGTAGTGCCACGGTGAACGTTCTCGCCAATGGCACGGTTTATTTGAGTGCGGGCAACCAGCCGGCGGCGATCACGCTCGCTGGCGGAACCATTGGCGAGCCTTACGGCCAGTTGCGAATTGATAGCGGCCAGACGTGGTCCGGTCCGGTAACGCTGACCGGACAGATTTTAGGCTCGGCCAATGGCACGATCGGGGGCTATAATGGCACCAGCTACATCACCGGTAATATTGGGCAGGCTAATGGAGCCCAGTCGCTCATCAAGACCGCGGGCGCAACGATGGTGCTTTCCGGCACCAACTCTTATACGGGCCCGACGATCCTGAACCAAGGCGGACTGACGTTGTTGGGCAACCAGACCGCCGCCACGGGTGGTTATTATGTGGGCACCAATGTTAATGCCGTCACCTTGAACATTGGCACGGCCAGTCAGACGGTGCCCACCTTGGCGGTGGTGGCTGCGGCCAACTCCGTGGTGGCCGCCAGTGGCGCGAGCCAGTATTCGACCATTAATGTCAGCGGGGCAAACGGCTATCAGACTTACGTCACCAACAATGGCTCGATGATCATCGGGCGTGACTCTGGCTTTGTTGAGAACGCCTATGCCAACTGGCTGCAAAACGGACCGTTGACGGTTCAGGCCAATGGCGGTTATCCAGGCAACTTCACCGTCGCGGCTGGCGGCACGTTTACTTATGCCGGCTCGGCTTTAATCACCAATTCGACGCCGGCCAGCTCTGGGAATGCCAACATTTCCATTTATGGGCTGTTCAACACGGCACGAGGCTTTAGCTTTAACAACAGCGGTACTACTGGCACCAACATCTTGACGCTGGCCAATGGCGGCATTCTGGCGCTTTCAACGAATATTCCGCAACTCGCGCTGAATACGGGAACCAATGCCAACTTGCCCGGACAATTCCTGCTGGGCACCAATGCGACCATCAATCTCGCTGGCTATAGCACCACCCTCGGCTTCGGGATGGCCAATGTCATTGGCCAGACGGGTTCACTGATCGTAACTGGCGGCGGCGTCCTCACGCTGGCAGGCACGAACACCTACACTGGTGCGACGGTCGTCAGCAACAGCACCTTGCTGGTGAACGGTGTGTTGCCGACCAATACTGTGACGGTGGCAACCAACGCCACCCTCGGTGGCTCCGGCCTCGTGCTCGGGGCGACGACCACCCAGGCTGGCGGAACGCTGGCACCGGGAGCAGGCAGCGGCACCAACACCGCCACGCTGACGATCAGCAACAGCCTGACGCTTGGCGGCAACCTGTTTGTGAACCTCAACAAATCCCTGGTCCAGTCGAATGACCTGGTGTCCATCAAAGGTTTGAGTTCATTGGTGACGAATACCGCCGCCGGCACGGTCACGGTGACCAACTACGGTCCGGCGCTGGTTGTTGGCGACACCTTCACCTTGTTCAGCCAGGCCGTATCCAACGCGAACACGCTGACCATTGTGGGGGGGGCAACGGCTGGATATGTTTTGACGTGGACGAATAAGCTGGCCGTGAATGGCACTATTTCCGTCCTGTCAATTGCGGCCACGGCGAGCACCAACGCGCTGTTGACCTCGCTGGTGTTGAATCCCGAACTGACCGTCACGCCGGCTTTTGCCTCGAACATTACGAGCTACGTTGCGACGGAAGTTTATGGCAGCACGCCCACGGTGACGGTGACCAACGCCAACTTGAACGCAACGAACCAGTTGTTCTATAACGGCAGCGCGTTCGGCGGGGTGCTGCCCTCGGGCGCGGCGAGTGGACCGCTTGCCCTGGTTCTCGGGGGTACGAATGTGCTGCAAGTGAAGGTGACGGCGCAGGACGGACTGACGACGAATCTCTACACGGTGAACGTGGTGGAGCAGCCGAGCCAGACGACGCCATGGCTGACGAACAATGTCAGTGGCACAACGCTGACGTTGACCTGGCCTTCGGATCACTTGGGCTACCGGTTGCTGGTCCAAACGAACAACCTGCAAAACGGTGTCAGTGGCAACACGAATGACTGGGGAACATTGGCGGGTTCCCAGGCGGTTACCACAACCAACATTACCGTGCAAACCACCAACTTGAACGAGTATTACAAGTTGATTTATCCTTAGTGCAAATGCTCTGGCGGCGGCCGTCCCGACCGGCTGCCGCCGTAGTTCCCAGTCGGGTTTTTGGGGTTGCGGGGACGGCTTTTGGGTTGGCCGTCCCCGCTTTTTTTTGGCAGTGATTTCAGCAACCCCAGCGCCGTAGGCGCGACATAGTTGTAGCTACGAGGCGAATATGAATTTAAGCTCCGTAGGCAGCGCCATAGAGCCTTTATATGTTAACTCAGCCCCATTCCCCCAACGGAGTTGCATCTTGCGAATGGTTTTCGGCCCAATTGCAATTCCGAAAGGCATTAGGTTTGGCCGGTTTCGCCCTCCCCTTGAACCCGGAAAACATCCAACCTCCAACATCGAACACCCAACATCCAGAGAAGCCGCGGAAGGGAAAGCATTGGATGTTCGAGGTTGGATGTTGGGTGTTGGATGTTTTTCTCTGCCTTTGCCTGTTGGCTCCAGTTCCGATTCACGCGTATGGCAGCGTGGTGATGGGCGGCGGCGGTTATGTGGATGGCATCCTTTCCTGCCCCAGCCAGAAAAACCTCTTCTATGCCCGCACGGATGTTGGCGGCGCCTATCGTTGGGATGATCCCTCACAATCCTGGATTCCGCTGCTGGATTGGTTGTCGCCGAGCCAGGTTTCCTACATGGGGGTCGAAAGCCTCGCGGTGGACCCGGAGTCGCCGGCCAAATTATATATTCTGGCGGGCACTTCGTATTGGAACAATGGCATCACCGCCATCCTGTGCTCGACCAATTATGGCACCAATTTCACCATCACCAGCGTGACCTCGCAATTCAAAGCCAATGGCAATGGATCGGATCGCAACAAAGGCGAGACGCTGGCGGTGGATCCGAATCTGGGCAGCATTGTATATTGCGGCACGCGCGCCAATGGCCTGTTCAAGAGCATCAATTCCGGGGCCACGTGGAATGCCGTGAGCAGCCTGAACGTGGGCACGGCCAACATCAGCTTTGTGAAGTTTGATCCGGTGTCCGGCACGACCGGCAGCGCCACTCCGCGTATTTTTGTGGGCGTGTTCACCACCGGCACCAACTTGTTTGTGAGCAACGACGCCGGGAACACCTGGACCGCCTTGACCAACAGCCCGAGTGCCTCGTTGCCGGAGCGGTGTGCGTTGGCCAGTGACCGCTCGCTCTATATCACTTACGGGAATGATCCCAATGGCGCGATCATGAAATACAATCTCACCAACGGAGTCTGGACCAACTGCTCCCCCAACGGGACCTTGACCTATTGCGGCATCAGCGTCTGCGCCACGAACCCGAACAAGCTGGTGGCCTCGACCTACTCGGAATGGAAGTGGCAGCCGAATAATGCGTATGGCGATCGTTTCTATGTGAGCACCAACGCCGGCGCGACTTGGAATGACCTGATCAACAACAGCAAATTCGCCATGGATCCCAACGGCTTTCCTTATATCGCCCCGGCGGCCATCCACTGGGCCGGCTCCATCGAAATGGATCCATTCAATTCGGATCGGGTGTTTGTCGGCTCCGGCAACGGCCTTTTTTGCACCACCAACCTGAATTCAGGCATCACCCTCTCGACGTGGAAATTCATGGTCAAGGGACTGGAGGAAACGGTGCCGATGGATTTCATCAGCGTTCCCGGCGGACCTTTCATCAGCTCGGTGGGCGACCAGGGCGGCTTCGTCAATACCAATATCACCACGGCCGCGCCCAGCAATATCAGCCAGTCCACGAGTTTCGCCTACGCCGCCAATAAATCCAATTTTATTGCCCGCGTGGTGTCGAATGGCGAACTGTATTATACCCAAACCCCGTCTTTCACTTGGACCAAATTCCCCTCCACGCCGGGCGTCCTGACCAACGGCAATGTGGCCATTGCCGCCGATGGCTCTGCGGTGCTTTGGCAGTCCACTGTGGGTGGCGCTCCCACCTGCTACCTCACGACCAACCTGGGTGTCGCGTGGACGCTCAGTACCGGGTTGACCTTCAGCGGCAAGCCGGAGGCGGATTCGCAAAATCCCTTGAAATTTTACGCCTACAACAGCAGCGATGGCTATCTATATGTCAGCACCAATGCTGGCCAGACGTTTGCCAAGGGTGGCTCCGTCGGCACCGGCGGCGACTCCACTTTTTGCGTCGCCCCCGGCTTTGAGGGCCATGTCTGGGTGGCCCTTTACGGCAATGGCTTGAAATATTCCACCAACTCCGGGGCCACTTTCAATTCGGCAAATGTCACCGAGGCCGATGCCGTTGCCTTTGGCAAGACCACGCCGGGGGCGACCTATCCCACTCTGTTTATCTGGGGGCGGCCTACGAGTTCCAGCGTCGTGGGCATGTATCGTTCCACGAATGCCGCCGCCTCGTGGTTCAGCGTCAATGACACCAACCACCAGTATGGGGGCTTGGGCAACGCCGGCATCATCGAGGGCGATAAAAATGTCTGTGGCCGTGTTTATATGAGCTCCGTTGGCCGTGGCGTGCCGTACATGGATTCCTGGGTGTTCGTGACCAACCTTACGGTGGCTCCTGCCGCTTATTCTCTGCCGGTCAATGGCTCCGTGCAATTGACGGCTTCGGTCTGGCCGACGAACGCGTCCAACCCGGCCTTCACCTGGGCTGCCAGCGCCACCAACATCGCCACCGTCAACGCCTCGGGACTGGTGTCCGCCAACCTCGCGGGCACGGCCACGATCACTGCGACTACCCTGGATGGGAGTTATGTCGCCAGTTCCCTTGTCACCGTCACCAACGTGACCTCCGCTCCGCGGTTGGCGTGGACCCCGATGGGGCGCACCAACCTGGCGTTTTCGTGGCCGGCGGACCATCGCGGTTGGTGGTTGCAAACGCAAACCAACTCCGCCAGGGCCGGCCTCGGCAGCAACTGGATCAGTTTGCCAGGTTCCGCCTCGGGGCTGACGTGGACGAGCAGCATCAATCCGGCCAATGCCAATGTGTTTTATCGCCTGGCCTCGCCATGAAGCACGTAGCGCAGGCGTCCCGCCTGCGGGTTCGGGCACCGTCCCGGTGCCCGTTTCCCGAACTGGCGGCGAGACGCCGCCAGAACCCGCAGCCGAGACGGCTGCGCTACGCGGTTCCTGGCCCCCATGCGCGGCCAGATGCCGTGGAGGCGAAGCGAACGGATTCCGCCTTTCGCCGGATTCATTTTTATGCGATATTGCTGCCAATTACGTGACTTTGACTACCCACCGGAGCGCGCCCGTCCTCGGGCGCAGCAGGCTGGAACGCGATGAATATTCATTGGTTTCAGACCTGCGGACATTGCTGCGGACGAGGACGGCCGCGCTCCGGCTCGGTCGTTTATCGGACCGTCATTTCAGTAGTTCTGGCATTGCCTTGGGCGGTCAGGTTATGGCGCTTTCAGCGCACTAATGGTTCGGTATGATGCATGGTATGAATGTCAAAGAACTGAATTTTTCAAACCTGCCGGGCAATGCCCGGCGCTCCCAACGCCGCTGCTGCGAGTTTTGGCGCAATCTTGATTTGACTAGGTCTTTTTCCCGAATGGGTTGCTTGGTATTGGCGGTGATGTCGTTGGCTGGACGCGCGTTGGCCAGCGACAACATGCTTATATATTCCCAGCGACTGAACAATGGCTGGGGCGATTGGGGCTGGGTGCCGCATTATGTCACCAATAATCCGGTCTATGGTGGCACCAACTCCATGGTGTTTGCCGCCAGCGGCAGTTGGCAAGCCTGGTGGCTGGTGCATGATCCCATCAATACGGTTATTTATACGAACCTGACGATGTGGGTTAACGGCGGTTCAGTCGGCGGACAGTACTTTGGCGTCAATGCCATGGGGCCGGCGAGTACCCCGCGGATCTCTTTTAACGCCCCGACGAATAGCTGGCAGCAGTTCACCTTCTCCCTGGCTTCCCTGGGCGTGGCGAACAGCACCAATCTGACGGGGATACAGATTTGGAATGGCGGCACCTTGCAGTCCAACTTTTATATTGCCGACATCCAGTTGGTGGCCGCGCCCGCACCCGCCATTGTGCATGTGGGCGTCAATGTCACGAATTGGGTGCGCACGGTGGACGCGAAGGTATTTGGCATCAATCAGGTTGCCTGGGATGGCAATGTGAACACGCCCACCAGTGTGGGTATCTTAAAGGATTTGGGCAACCCGTGTTTGCGCTGGCCCGGCGGCAGTTGGGGCGATGGCTATCACTGGACGAATGAGCCGTGGAGCTACGGGGCCACCAGCGCGCGCAATTGGGGGTCGTTCTCGCCCGACTTTATCCAGCTTGCCACCAACACCCACGCGCAGGCGTTCATTATTTGCAACTACGGCAGCAGCACGCCGGAGGAAGCCGCGTTTGGGGTGCGCCTGTTCAACGTCACTAATCATTGCAATTTTAAATACTGGGAAATCGGCAATGAAGTGGGCGGCGGCTGGGAAACCGATATCAATACCAACCCGCCTTGGCAGCCGCACGATGCGTGGACTTATGCCATGCGCTTTACGAATTACTACGCGCAGATGAGGGCGGTGGATCCCACCATCAAAATCGGCGCCGTCGCCGACATCACCGAAGACGGCACCGCCAACTACACGAATCATCCGGTGGTGAACCCGCGCACCGGGGTGACGCATAATGGTTGGACGCCAGTGATGCTGACCTATATGCGCAGCAACGGCGTCACCCCCGATTTTCTGATTGAGCACAAGTATCCGCCGTCGGATGGCGACACGTACAATCTGCTGTGGTCCAGCACCTGGTCTTCCGATGTCGCCAGTCTCCGTCAGATGGTGACGGATTACCTTGGCAGCGCCGGGACCAACGTCACTTTGGAATGCACGGAGAACGGCTCCCCCGGCGACCCTCAGAGCGTCAGCTTGGTGGGCGGGCTTTTCTTCGCTGACAGCCTCGGTCAAGTGCTGCAAACGGAACTCAACTCGCGGGTTTGGTGGGATATGCGCAATGGCGGTGGCGGCATCACCAATTCCGATTTGGCGCTTTACGGCTGGCGCACCAACGCAGCCGGATATTTCTATCAGGATGGCGGCATCGTTTACAACGCGGGCGCGCCGACGAATCGTTATCCCAAGTATTATGTGGCCAAATTGCTGCCGTTCTTCGCGGCGGGCGGCGACACCGTGGTGACGGCCACCAACGATTACGAGTTGCTCGGCACCTACGCCGTCCAGCGCACCAACGGCACGCTGACGCTGCTCGTCATCAACAAAAGCTCCTCCTCCAACCTGACGGCCAAGATCAATCTCCAGGGCTATGCGGTGGCCAGCAACACCACGGTGCTCACCTATTCCTACGGCATGACCCAGGACAATGCCGCCGCCACGGGTCTCGGCTCACCGGATATCGCGCCCGGCGTGCTGTCCGGCGTGAACACGAATTTTACGAGTGTGTTCGCGCCTTATTCGGCGACAATTTTGGTGTTTGCGCCCATCACAGCCTGGATGGGCAGGGCCACCAACAATAACTGGGACATCGCCACCACGCCCAATTGGAATGTGCAGGGCACCAACTCGGTTTATCAAAACGGTTCCGCGGTGGTCTTCGGCGACAACGCGGCCACCAATTTTGTCACGCTTACGGCGAATGTGGCGCCGGCTTCCATCTTGGTTAGCGACTCGGTCACGAATTACACGTTTAGCGGTCCGGGCGCGATCACCAACGGCCTGCTGACCAAGAGCGGCACCGGCACCCTGACCCTTTTAAACACCAACACCTGCAATCTCGAGGTGTACGCCGGCACCCTGCAAATCGGCAACGGTGGCGTCAGCGGCGCGCTGGGTACCGGTACCGTGGAGGTGGACGCCACCCTCGCATTCAATCTCTCCGTTAATGCCACCGTCACCAATACGCTCTCGGGCGTGGGCATGGTGGTAAAGCTAAACACGAACACGCTGACGTTGAGCGGTGTCAACACCTACACCGGCGGCACGCTGGTCACCAACGGCACGCTCCTGCTGGGCAACAGCGGGGCGCTGAATAATTCCAGCGGGGTGGTCACGGTTTCCGGCAACGGCTGCGTGGACTTCAATAACCAACAGCCGACGGCGCTGGCGTGTACCGTCAGCGGCGCGGGCTTCAACGGTTTGGGCACGCTGGTGCAAAATTCCGGTCAGAACAACGCCTACGGTCCCGGCAGCCTTTCGCTGGCCGGCAGCGCCACGATTGGCGGCGCCAACCGCTGGGATTTGCGCAATGGCGTCAACACCTTGAACTCGCCGACCAATGCCTACACCTTGACGAAGGTGGGGGCGGGTCAGTTTTCGGTGGTCGGCACCTCGGTCAGTTCCAATCTCGGGGATATCAATGTCCTGGGCGGCGAACTGGGTTACCAGCTAGGCACCACTGGCTTGGGGAATCCCACCAACACCCTGCGGCTCGGTGCGGGCAGCACGTTGGAATTCTGGTCGGCCACCGTGCCGTTGAACAAGAATATCGTGTGCAGCAATGGCGCCAGCCTCCAAGTGGACAGCGGCAATGCCTTGGGTCAAAACGTCATTGCCGGGCCGGTCACGCTGGTTGGCGGCACAACTTCCATCACGGCCAGTTCTTACAACGGCCTCTATTTCAGCAACACCATCAGCGGCCCCGGCGGGTTGAGTTTGCAGCCTCAATCGTATGTCTATCTGGCGGCGTCCACCTCCTTCACCGGGCCGTTGACGGTGCCGGATTGCAACTCTGCCAATGGCGGATTAGGCACGCGGTTATCGCTCATTGGCAATGGTTCCATCGCTCAAGCCAGCCAGATTTACCTGCAAGGCATCGTTCCCGGGCAGGCCTATGCCGGCTACCTCGATGCCAGCGGTCGGGTGGACGCCACGCTGACCTTGGGAAGCAATCAGCTTCTGCGGGGCGACAACGGCTCCTTCGTGCGCGGCAACGTCGTGGCTCCCGCCGGCGCGGCCATCACCGCCGGCGCGATTAACAGCACCAATTACCAATCCTTGAGTTTCAGCAACGCGCTGACTTTGCAGGCCGGCAGCACCAATTATATGGAAATCTACAAGGCCGGCGCCTTCACCTCGAACAGTCTCATCCTGGTCGCTGGCACGTTGACCAATCAGGGCGCGGTCTTGCAGATTGGCACCAACGGCGCGCTGACCGCGCTGGCGGCCGGCGACTCGTTCAAATTGTTTAACGTCGCCGCTTATGCCGGATCGTTCGCTTTCCTGACGCCCGGCCCCGGCCCCGGGTTGATTTGGGATGCCAGCCAACTCGCGGTGAACGGCACGCTAAAGGTGCGGACCTTGCCGTCCACCGGCACGAACCTCATGTTTAGTGTCACCTCCAACCACCTGACCCTGAGCTGGCCCACGAATTATATCGGCTGGCTGCTGCAGTCCAATGCGGTGAATCTGGCCAACACGGGTTTCTGGTTCACCGTGCCCGGCTCGGCCGGCACCAACCAGCAAATCATCCCGCTGAATCCGGCGCAAACCAATGTGTTCTACCGCATGGCGCATCCATGAATCAGGGCCAATCCAATCGCGAGTTTTTCAAACCGACGGCGCGCGGTTCTCCCTCTCCGCGTTTTGCGGAGTCGGCGGCTCGTCCTCCGTAGCCTTGGCGTAGGAGGAAGCAAAATGGGGAGAGATTCCCCCTAAAAATTTCGCGCATTGAACCCCTGAACCAATGGAAAACATCCAACACCCAACATCCAACCTCGAACATCCAATGGCTTTCCTTCCGCGTCTTCACTGGATGTTGGGCGTTCGATGTTGGATGTTGGATGTTTTCCGGGTTCATGGGGAGAGGGCCGGGGTGAGGTGCTTCGATACATCCATTTTCAACTTTGCCTTTCGCCTTTAATTCACCACTATTAACATCATGAACTTCAAACTGCAACTCGGGCTGGCGTTTTCGCTGGCCGTTCCGCTCCTCTCCCCCGCGATGGATTTGCCCGTCGCTCCCGGGCCGTTCACCGGCACCCGCGAGTCACTCACCAATTATTCTTGCCCAGCTTGGTTCCGCGACGCCAAGTTCGGCATCTGGGCTCACTGGGGACCGCAGGCCGTGCCCATGGAAGGCGACTGGTATGCCCGCAAGATGTATCAGCAAGGCGACCGGGATTACAACGACCATCTGGCCCGCTGGGGCCATCCCTCCACCAACGGCTGGAAGGACATCGTCCCGCTGTGGAAAGCCGAGAATTGGGATCCGGAAAAGCTGATCGAACTCTACAAACAAGCCGGCGCGAAGTACTTCGTGAGCATGGGCACGCACCATGACGATTTTTTCCTGTGGAACTCCCCCTTGCACCGCTGGAACGCCGTGCTGGTGGGTCCGCATCGCGATGTGGTGGGCGAATGGCAGAAAGCCGCCAGAAAGAACGGCCTGCCCTTCGGCGTCTCCGAACATC
>Ga0316217_10004654_pt1 | contig 14651 bp, 14 predicted proteins | sample 1anoAmetaG_FD_203633 | JGI IMG/M metagenome (GOLD analysis project Ga0316217, IMG submission 203633) | Freshwater microbial communities from Trout Bog Lake, Wisconsin, USA - 1anoA | ecosystem: Environmental > Aquatic > Freshwater > Lake > Hypolimnion/Profundal zone | place: USA: Wisconsin... | reverse complement strand
GCCTGATCGTGGAGACCCACTGCCAGCCGGAAAAGGCCCTCAGCGACGGGCCCCAGGCCCTGCTGCCGTCGGACTTCTTCCTGCTGGTGGACCAGGCGGTCCGGATCCGCGCGGTGCTGGCGCAGGCCGGGCCGGGGAGCCTCTAGCGGTTACCAGGGGAGACCCTGATTGGACAAGCGGACGCCCCTGACGGGATTGGCTCCTACTTCCCCTTCCCGGACCAGGCATGGACTGTGGTGATTTGATGGAGTGGCATTCCCAGATTGTCTTTCAGCAAGGATATGGCCTTCTGGATCAACAGCGCGACGGCGCCCAGGAGGGCGTTGTTTTCGGCGACGGCACAGAGGCGTATCTGGTATTTCTGGCGAAAGGGCTCGAGGACGAGGGTCTTCACCCTTTCGCGCAGCGGCTCCATGAAAAGCTCACCGAGAATGGCTATCTCTCCGCCAATCACTATCGTTCCGGGATTGAGTATATGAATCAGGTTGGCTATGCCCTCGGCGTGGATGGCCACGAAGTCCTTGAACAGAGGTATGACGCCGGGCTCCCCGCTTTCGATCAGGGACACCAGCTCGCGAAGTTGGGCGGGAAACGGCTTTTGGGCGGATCCCTTGAGAAAGGGCTGGGCCATCGCGACCAGCCTCGACAGATTGCCAAGGGCTTCCCAGCAGCCCCGTCGTCCGCAGCTGCAGACCGGCCCATCCGGATCGAGGGACATGTGGCCAACTTCGCCGGAAAAGCCCTGGCTCCCGCTGAGGATGGTGCCATTGACCATCACGGTGCCGCCGATGCCTTTCCCGAGCCCGGAGCCGATGAGCACGAAGATGACATTCTCGGACAGCTCGGCTTGACCGTACTCGGCTTCAGCAAGGAGCCACGCGTTCGCCTCCTCGATGACGAAGACCGGGATGCCCAGCGAGGCTTGGAGCATTTCCCCGAGGGGGACATCCTTGAGGCCCAGGTTGACGTCCATGACGATGTTCTTGAAGGTCTCGTCGACGAAGCCGGGCACGCAGACAGCTGCGCCAATGACGTCCGGCAAGGGCATGGCGAGCGTGGCCACGCCTCGGCGAATGATCCGCTCGATGGAACGGACGAGGTCGGTGGGGCTGGGGTTCGAAATGTCCTCCGAGTATTTCCAGAGGATCGAGCCCTCGAGGTTGAGAAGGCCCACGGTGAAGCGGTCAAAGGTGATCTCTACCGCTGAGAGGACGCATTCCCCCAGATTCAACGCATAGATCGCGGGTTTCCTGCCCCCGGTGGACTCGCCCTCGCCGATCAAGGAGACCAGGCGCATTTCCGTGAGCTGCTCAAGCAGGTACTTTATGGTGGCACCGGAGAGGCCCGTGATGTGGGAAATTTCCGAAACGCGAAGCTGGCGCTTGGCCCTGAGCAGGGCGAAGACGGAACTCATGTTCATCTGCCGGACTATCCTGGAGTCGACGCGACTCGTTCCCGGCTGCTCGTTGGCGTTCATCGTATGCGTAGTCTAGGCGCTCGGGGCCGCCCGCGCAACCGAGTCGCGATGGGATACGGTCCATATACAACATGGTCAAGTGGAGTCTCGAGGTCCAGGTGTAATGGTGCAGTTCCACTCGCCTTGCAACGCGGCCGTTTCGAGGTTCACTCCGGCGGGATCCTCATCTGCGGCCTGCAGTCCTGGAGTGGCTGCAATCAGGCACACCTCGACCTCCCGGCGCACCTGGGGCCGACCTTGCCAGTTCTGGGAGACATGGCAGGACAGGCTGTGTTCGATTCGGTTCCATTTGCTGGTTCCCGGCGGAAAATGCGTTGCCGTGATTTTCAAGCCGGTTGCATCGGCCAGGCCCTGAAGGGCGGCCTTCCAGATCCGGAACTGTGATCCGCTGCCGCCGCCACCACCGGCCGTGACCAGTAGTTCCGTGGCGTCCGGGTATTGGAGCTTTCCCATTTCGGTCCACCACCTCTGGATGGAAGCGACTGCGAATTCAGACGTGTCGTTGACGTTTCCGGGCAGTTCCTCCTCCATGGTTTTCACGGAGATCACCGGCTGGCCGCGTTGCTGGAACGCCCTGGCCGTGCGGCTGATGTGGAGGAATTGGGCGTGCCGGCCTGGATGCGAAGTTCCTTCGACCTCCTTCCGGTTGGATCGCAGGCTGTACCCCATGATGTGCAGGAGATCCGCGACTTTCTGTGGGCTCAGCTTCCGGCCCTGTTTGGCCAACTCCTGAGCCAGGGTTCTCACGCTCAGGCAAGTCCAACGCAAGGGCGTCATCGGGTCGCCCCGCGACGTCGGCTCGACCAAAGCATCCAGGGCGGCCGACAGTCCTGGGTCGCTGGTCGTCAACGGCTTCCGACCACCACCGGCCCGACGGACTCGGCGAGGTCCAGGAGCCACAACGGGAATGCTGCCCCGACGCTCCGCGAGTTCGCTCTGTCCGGCGGCGATGGTTGTCCGTGACATCCCCGTGGCCTTGGCCACAAGGGAAACTCCGCCCCAACCCAGCGCCTCCGCTTCAGATGCAACCCACAGCCGCTGGAGGCGTTCGTCCATATCCTGCTTCAGGGTTTTGAACTTCCTGGCGATCGCTTCTTGGCTCATTTCCCAAGGATAGGCCAGGCTGTTCGGTTGACCATTTTATATTTGGACAAGCATCAATGTGGAATTCTGTTGACAGACCATGAAAATGACGTATTGTTTCATTTGTAACCACTTTTCCTAAGGCATAAATAAAGATTGCGCACGTCGGTTCTTCTAGCGGTTCCTGAAAACGGGAATCTCAGGATTCCTCAACCTACAATTTTTTCAACCTACAATAGGAGGCAGGTATGAAGAAGGCGTTCGGATCGTTTCTGTGTGGGCTCTGCATCGCGTCCATCGCGGCCTTCGCGAAGCCGGTGGCCATCAACTATAGTGTGATGGCGTCGGGCACCTACGACAAAGCGGCTGAAGGCATCGTGGATCCCTTCAAGGCGAGCAACGGCATCGACGTCACGGTCTCGGCCTTTCCCTGGGCGGTCCTCCGGCAGAACAACACCACGGACCTGCTGACCCAGACCGGCACCTACGACATCATGTCGGGCAGCTACTACCTGGCCGACGTGTATTCGAACTTCATCCCGCTCGACGCCTACATCGCGAAGTACAAGTTCGGGAAAGAACTCATCCCCGGCCTCATGGACAAGTGCGAGTTCTTCGGCGGCCACCAGATCGGCCTGCCCTACGGGCCGGAGGCCTTCGGCTTCCTGTATCGCAAGGACCTCCTGGACCAGGCCGGCATCAAGTGGCCCTCCACCTGGGCGGATTTCATGAAGATCCTGCCCCAGCTCAAGAAGATCGCGGACGCCAACGGCATGGACACGCTGGTCTTCCCGGGTGGCCAGCCCGACCAGATGCCCGCCCTCTTCGTCGACAAGTACGACGGGACCTTCATCACCAAGGACAAGAAATTCCAGCTCGTGCCGGACAAGGCGATCGCGGCGCTCAACATGGCCAAGACCATCGTTTCCTACATGCCCGCGGAGCGCATGAGCATCAGCTTCGACGACACGACCGCCCGCTTCGTCAGTGGCAAGGCCCTCATGGCCTTCGACTGGCCGAGCTTCCTCACCGCCGCCGCCGACGATCCCGCCAAGTCCAAGATCGTGGGCAAGTGGGCCCTCGGCAAGGATTTCACCCCCGGCCGCCCCTGGCTGAGCCTCTGGCAGGTCTACATCTCCAAGTATTCCAAGAATCCCGAAGCCGCCTTCCAGTGGGCGATGGCGCTCATCAATCCCAAGACCGACCTGGACTTCTATAAGACCTACGGCATAGGCCCGGCCTTCGCCTCCACCTACGCGAATGCCGATATCGTCAAGAACCACAGCCACCAGTTCGTCGCCCAGAAGTACAACCTCGGCATCGCAGTGAACCCCGCGATGTCGGGCGAAGCGCAGGACTACTTCTCGAGTTCCGTGGGCGAGTTCCTCGTCGGCAAGATCACGGCCAATCAGCTCGTCGACCAGGTCAACACCAAATGGGCGACCCTGACGGTGCCCACCGGCCTGCTCGATACCGCCGCCAAGACCGGCCAGATGGCAAAATAGCCAAGTCCCGATCACCTGGCGAGACGGGGAAAGGCCCTGGCGCGTTTCCCTGTCTCCCCAAAAGAGTCAGCACCACCGTGTTTTGCCTGAAAGACATGCGCGACGGAGAGGTTTTCCATGCCAAGAAGAAAGAGCCGTCACGAGGTCGGGTCCCTGATGCTGTTCGCGCTGCCCGCCCTGGCCATCATCCTCGTCGCCCAGGCTTTCCCCGTCATCTACTCCCTCGTCATGAGCTTCCGCAACTGGTCCCTGGCTTCCTCGCTCACGCCCGGCGGCTTCGTCGGCCTTGAGAACTACGCCAAGGCCTTCCATGACAAGGTCTTCCTCAACGCCCTGGCCATGTCCATTTTTTTCTGCGTGGTGGCGACCGTCCTCGAAGTGGTCCTCGGCTTCATCCTGGCCTATTTCACGGTCGGCGAGTCGATGGCCCTGCGCGTCGCGCGCACGATCCTCATCCTGCCGATGGTGATAGCCCCGGTGGCCAACGGCACCATCTGGCGGATGATCCTCAATCCCCAGTACGGCCTCTTCAACGTCGCGCTCAACCACATCGGCCTGAACTCCGTCGACTGGCTGGGCAATCCGAGCCTGGCCCTCTGCTCGGTGATCGCGATCGACATCTGGCAGTGGACGCCCTACGCGATGATCGTGTTCTGCGCCGGGCTCTCCCTCATCCCCAATGAGCTCTATGACGCAGCCCGGGTCGACGGCGCATCGCGCTTCCGGATCCTGCGTTCGATCATCATTCCCTATCTCGTGCCGGTAACCTTCATCATCCTGCTTTTCAGGATCGTCGACAGCTTCCTCGTCATCGACGCGATCTACACCACCACCTTCGGCGGCCCGGGTTTCTCCACGACCTCGGTGACGCTCTATACCTACTGGCAGGCCATGCGCTATTTCAACATCAGCTATGCCTCGGCCGTGTCCTGGCTCATCTCGATCCTCACCCTGGGCGTGGCCTCCGGCCTGATGCACGTCCAGCGCAAGGTCCAGCTCTCCATCATGGGGGTGAAATCATGAGGCGCGAGCACTCGGTCCTCTACGTCGCCTCGAGGGCGGTCGTCCTGACGCTGGCCCTCCTGGCGGTGATCGTCCCCTTCCTCTACCTCTTCTCGAACAGCATCAAAGTCGAGGCCGAGTTCCGGGCCACTCCGCCCAGGCTCATACCCTCGATCGTGACCTTCGAGCATTACCGGAACATATTCAGCGGGAATGGCCACATCGGCGCCTACCTGCTCAATTCCGTGATCGTCGCCGTCATCGTCGTCGTGCTCTCGGTGGGCACGGGCGCCCTCGCGTCCTTCGGCCTGGCCAAGCTGCGCAAGCGATACCGCAGCATGGCTTTCGTCGTCTACCTGATCCTGCTCGTGCGCTTCTACCCCAAGGTCGTGATGCTGATCCCCTATTTCATACTCATGCGCAACATGCACCTCCTGGACACGGTCTTCGCGGTGGTCATCGCCCACTCGAGCATCTGCATCCCCTTCGTCGTCTGGCTGATGATCGGCTTCTACGAGGAAGTCCCCATCGAGCTCGAGGAATCCGCGATGCTCGACGGTTGCAACGCGTGGATGCGTTTCACCCAGGTGATCTTCCCCGTGGTGCTGCCCGGTGTCGCCACGGCCGCGATCATGACAGCCATCCTCTCCTGGAACGAATTCCTCATCAGCTCCAGCGTGGTCGCCATCCACGCGAAGACCCTGCCCGTGCTGCTTTCATCCTATATTTCGGACAAGGGAGTGAACTGGGGTTCGATGTCCGCGACCTCGGTCTTCATCATCCTGCCCATGTTCATCTTTGTCCTGTTCACCCAGAGGTACTTGATACGCGGGCTCACGCTCGGCGCGGTAAAGGGCTAGGCTGCGCGAGCTGCGCGCGCCCCGGCGGCAGCAATTCCAGAAAACAGGGAGGCATCAATGATCATAGATTCCAACGTTCATTTCGGATTCGACCGTCTGACGGACATCAAGATGGATCCAGATTCGATACTGAGGCGAATGGACCGCTCGCGCATCGACCGGGCCATCGTAGCCTGCAACGAGTGCGAGTACTTCGACTTCATCGAAGGCAACGATGCGACCGCGGCCCTGGTCAAGAGCCACGGCGACCGGTTCATCGGCTTCCTCTCCCTCAACCCCGGGCGCTACATCAAGGTGCTCGACGAGATCGACCGTGCCGTCGAGCGGCTCGGTCTCGTCGGCTTCCGGATGTACTTCACGGAAGTCTCGTTCGGGAAGGGCTGGAGCTCGGGCCTGGGCTCCCTCATGCTGGAGCGGGTGATGGCCAAGGTGGTCGAGCATGCCCTGCCCGTCTTCCTCGAGGCTGGCTTCTCCTTCGCGGACATGAAGCGCTTCGCCGACCGCTACCCCTCCATCCCCTTCATCGTCGCGGGCGTCGGCTACGCCAACATGGCGGAGGCGATCGTGGCCGGCCAGACCACGCCAAATCTCTACCTCGAGATCTCCGGGCTCGACGCGGGCGACGGCGTACGGTTTCTGGCCAATGAGATAGGGGTCGAAAAGATCGTCTTCGGCTCCAACATTCCCTTCAGCATCGGCTCGGTACCGCGCCTGCTCGTGGAGCATTCGGACATCCCGGAGCAGGACAAGGAAAGCATTTTCTCGAAGAACATCCTGCGCATCCTCGGGGGATCGAAATGATCATCGACGTACACGGCCATTACGGCACGACCTTCTTTCCCATCGACGTGGAGTACGAGGATGCCATCGTCAAGATGATGGACTCCTACGCCATCGATATCTGTGTCATCTCGGGCTTGCGCGGCCTGTTCTACGGCCAGGACAACTGCAACGAGGAGGTCTTCCGCGGCCTCAAGAACAGCGGTGGCAGGCTGGTCGGCTACGTGGTGGGCAATCCCAACCACATCGAGCAGTCCCTCGCCGACATTGAACGCTACGCCAAGGAGAAGGAGTTCGTCGGTGTCAAGTTCCATCCCGCCTGGCACGGCGTTCCCATCGACGACCGGCGCTACACCCCCATCCTCCAGCTCTGCGAGGAGCTGAATCTCCCGATCCTGATCCACTCCTTCGTCTCCGAGTTCGTGGGCCTGCAGATCAGCGAGCCGGAGCGGGTCGTCAAGGTGGCCAAGGAGTACAAGTGCCCGATCATCATGGGACACATGGGCGGGAACACGCGCCGCGGCGTCGAGGCCGCCAAGCGCTACGACAACATCTTCGTCGAAATCTGCGGCGGGAGGCAGGATGCCGATTCCCGCTCCGTCTGGACCCTTGACAGGGTCGAGTTGCCCCTCAAGGAACTCGGCGCCGACCGGATCCTCTTCGGCACGGACCTGCCGCTCGTCGACCCCTCCAGCTCCTTCGGGATCGTCGAGGAGGCCGAGATCCTCCCGGCCGATCGCGAGAAGATCATGTACAAGAACGCCAAGCAGCTTTTCCACCTTTAGCGCGGCGATAGCGGACAGGAGCCGGCCATGTGTGGGGTATTGGATTCGAAAGAGGAACTGTACGCCTTCTACAAGGCGCAGCTGGACGACTGCGTCGGATTCTGGATGGGCCACGGGCTCGACCGCGAGCACGGGGGCTACAACACCTTCCTGGACCGCGAGGGCAAACCTTACAGCTTCTTCAAATACACCTGGTGCCAAGGCCGGGCGGCCTACCAGTTCGCCAAACTTTACAATTGCCTGGAGCGCAGGAGCGAATGGCTCGAGGCCTCGCGGCTCGGGGTGGATTTCATCCGGCGTCACGCGCTCCGGGGGGGCGACCGCGTCTACAGCAAGTTCACCCGCGAGGGGGAGCCGATCGCCTGGCAGGACGACCAGGTCTTCCCCGAGGCCTTCGTGGTCCTGGCCCTCGCCGAATGGGCGAAGGCCGCGGGGGACGACGATGCCCTGCGCCTGGCGGAGGGCATCTTCTGGAACGCCGTGCGGCTCATGGCGGACGGGGGCCTCAACCCCTTCGGCCCGGAACTCCAGCCCTACTACCGCTGGCACGGGCCCTCGATGATCATGCTCAATGTCGCCCAGGAACTGCGCGCGATCAACCATGACCCCAGGCTGGACCGGGTGATCACGGCCTGGGTGGAGGACGAGCTCTTCCTCTACTCGAAGGATGAACACAGGATCATGTTCGAGCGGGTGCGCCCGGACGGCCAGGTGGACCTTGCGAGCCACGAGGGCCGGTCGATCACGCCCGGCCACGTCGAGGAATCCGTCTGGTTCTGCCTGCGCGAGGGCCTGGAGCGCGGCGACCCGAGGCTCGTCGAAAGGGCTTGCGAAGTCACGGAATGGGGCATGGAGAAAGGCTGGGACCAGGAGTTCGGCGGGCTCTTCAATTTTGTCGATCTCCACGGCGGTCCCCACGGTCATCACGACGAGCTGTGGGGCGAGGACCAGGACTGGGACGAGAAGATCTTCTGGGTGCACGCCGAGGCCCTGTACGCGGTCCTGCTCGCCCACCACGCGAGTTCGTCCAACCCGGAGCGGCAGCAGAGGCTTGCCGCCTGGTATGAGAAGCTCCACGCCTGGACCTTCGTCCATTTTCCGGACCGTGCCCACGGGGAGTGGTTCGGCTACCTGCACCGCGACGGCAGTCCCTCCCAGTACCTCAAGGGGGGTGTGAAGGGGTTCTTCCACATTCCCAGGGCCCTGCTCAATTGCACGTTTTTGCTCGCGCCGCCAGCCGTCCAGGCCTGCGGCGGGTCGTCTCGGTAACACCAGCCGGCGGCCATTGCTGAGGAGAAAACAGACCATGCACACTGCTGAGAAATTGGCGATCCAGGGAGGGATTCCCGTCCGGAGCAAGCCCTTCCCGGTCTGGCCCTGCTTTGACAAGAGGGAAGAGGATGCCCTCCTCAAGGTCCTGCGCTCGGGCAAGTGGTGGCAATTCGCCTACGGCCAGGGCGACGAACTCATCGAGGACAAGGATCAGGACATAGCCCAGACGTCGCGGTTCCAGCGGGATTTCGCGCGCTATCACGACTGCGAGCACGGCATCGCCGCCGCCAACGGAACGGCCACCCTCGAGATCATCCTGCGCGCCCTCGACCTGGGGCCCGGCGACGAAGTCATCGTCCCGCCCTACACGTTCATCGCCTCGGCCTCAAGCGTGCTGCAGATAGGGGCCCTGCCCATCTTCGTGGACATCGACCCGGGCACCCTCAACCTCGATCCGACCCTGATAGCGGGAGCGATCACCGAGAAGACGAGGGCGATCATGCCCGTGCACTTCGGCGGCCAGTGCAGCGATATGGACGCGATCAACGCCATAGCCAGGAAGCGCGGGCTCTTCGTCGTCGAGGACGCGGCCCACGCCCACGGCTCCGAATGGAAGGGCAGGAAGTGCGGTTCCCTCTCGGCCGCCGGATCCTTCAGCTTCCAGAATTCCAAGAACATGACGGCGGGCGAGGGCGGCATCATCACCACCAACGACGCCAGGCTCGCCGAGCTCTGCCGCTCCTATCTCTGGGCCGGCCGCAAGGAGGGGAGGCCCTGGTACGAGCACCACCGCCTGGGCTGGAACTACCGGATCACCGAGTTCCAGTCGGCGATCCTGCGCGTCCAGCTCGAGCGCCTGGGCGAGCAGACCAGGACGCGCGACGCGAACGGGCGCTACCTGGCCGCCGCGCTCAAGGAGGGGGTGAAGGGCATCACCCCCCAGGTGGTCGACGAGCGCGCCAACCTCATCTCCTACCATATCTTCCTCCTGAGCTACGACTCTGCGGCCTTCGGCGGAAGGTCGCGCAAGGAGTTCATGGAGGCGCTCGGCGCCGAAGGCATTCCCTGCGCCAGCGGCTACAGCCATCCCCTGTACCGGAACCCCATGTTCCTCGAGAAGGACTTCTGGAAAGACGGCTTCCCCTGCGCTCCCGGCTACGGAAGGAACGTCGACTACGCTTCCTTCATCGAGAAGTGCCCCGTCAGCGAGGCTTTCTGCAAGGAATCGGTCTGGCTCACGCAGAACCTCCTCCTGGGCTCCAGGAAGGACATGGACGACATCGTCGAGGCCGTAGGCAAGATCCAGAGGAGCTGGGCGTGAAGACGCGGGTCGCCATCGTCGGTGCGGGCTTCATGGGCAGGACCCACGCCGCTGCCTACGGCAAGGGCCGGCTCGAATCCGAGGTCGCCTGCGTCGTGGACTCGGATCCGGGCCGGGCGGCGGAGCTCGCCGCGGCCCTCGGGTCGCGGGTCGAGGCCCTGACGGACCTGGGGCCGGCCCTCGCCGACCCGGACCTCGACGCGGTGGACATCTGCCTGCCCACGCCCTTCCACCGCGAGCTCTGCGTCCGCGCCCTCGCCGCGGGCAAGCACGTGCTCTGCGAGAAGCCGATGGCGCCCAGCCTTGAGGACGCAGACGCGATGCTCGAGGCCGCGAGGACCTCCGGCAAGACCTTCATGGTCGCCCACGTCATGCGCTTCTGGCCCGAGTACGTCGAGGCCGTGCGCCTGGTCCGCGAGGGCGCCATCGGCCGGCTCAGGCGAATCAGCTGCGAGCGGCTCTCGGCGCCTCCCGCCTGGTCGGCGGGGAACTGGCTCCTCGACCTCAAGCAGAGCGGAGGGGCGGTGCGCGACCTCGCCATCCACGACCTCGACTTCCTGAACCAGTTGGCCGGCATGCCCCTCGAGACCAAGGCTACCGGCGACCTGCAGGACTTCGCGGCCTCCTTCCGCTTCGCGGGCGGAGTCGTCGGCACGACCTGGGCCTCCTATACCATGCCCAGGGGCTTCCCCTTCCGCATGAGCTTCATGCTCGTCGGCGAATCGGGTTCGATCGAATTCGACGGCTCCGGTGGCAGCCTTCAGGTCGTGCGGGGCGATACCCTCGACGTATTGGCCGTCATGGGCTCCAGGACCTTCCGCCAGAACCAGTCGGGCGAGGGCCTGGACGGCTACTTCTACGAGATAGCCCACTTCGTCGACTGCGTTCGCTCGGGTCGTACGCCCGGGCAGGGCAGGCCCGGGGACGCGCGCGACGCCCTCTCGATCGCCCTTGAACTTGAGGGGTTGCTCGCATGAAGACCGGCGCGGAAGAGCGAAAGATCCTGGCGCTGGCGGCCCATCCGGACGATATCGAGTTCATGATGACCGGCACGATGCTCCTCCTCCAGGAGCGGGGCTGGGAACTTCACATGTGCAACCTGGCCAGCGGCGATTGCGGCACGGCCGGCCTGGATTATGAGACCATCACGCGGACTCGGTGGGAGGAGGCCCAGGCTTCGGCCGCCCTCGCCGGAGCCCGCATCTACCCGCCGGTCGCGGACGACCTGCGGATCCTGTACGAGACGGCCCTCATCGCCAAGGTCGCCGCCTTGGTCCGCACGGTCCAGCCGGCGATCGTCCTCCTGCCCTCGCCCCAGGACTATATGGAGGACCACAGCACGGCCGCGCGCATCGGCGTCACGGCCGCCTTCTCCCGCGGCATGCTCAATTACCCGACCGATCCCCCTCTGCCACCCTGGCAGGGAACCTGCACGCTCTACCACGCCCTCCCGTACGGGCTTCGCGACAGCCTCGGGAAGCGCGTGCGGCCTCAGTATTTCGTCGATATCTCCGCCAGGATGAAGTCGAAGGTCGCCATGCTCGAGCGGCACGCTAGCCAACGGGAATGGCTGGACCTGAGCCAGGGCCCGGGCTCTTATGTGGCGGCCATGGAGTCGATGTGCCGTCAGGTCGGGGCCGACTCCGGCAGCTTTTCCCTCGCCGAGGGCTGGAGGCGGCATTCGCACCTGGGATTTTGCGCCGAAGGCGACAACCCGCTCATCGAAGAGCTCGGCGGACTCTGCATCGAGAACGAAGACTACAAGGAGGACTGAACATGGCACGAGCGAAAAGCCGGATCGCGCCCGATTGGTGGGACTACACCACCCTGGATCGGGAGATCATCGAGGATGCCGCGGGGCTCAGCGAGAAGGACCTGGCGCAGCTTGCCCGGCCCGGTTTCAAGGTGCTGTTCTACGACACGCTGGAGGAATTCTATCTCGCGGAGGCCCTGGAATACCTTGAGGCCTGGAAGCAGGCCACCGACAGCCAGCCGGTGGGCATCTGCGGCCCCATAGGCCCCACCGAGCAGCTGCCGCTGGTCGCGAGGCTGGTCAACGCCCTCGGCCTGAACCTCAGGAACGCGCACTTCTGGGGCATGGACGAGTGGGTCGAGGACGGCAAGCCCGTCGGCCTCACCCACCCCCTCTCCTTCGCCAAGGCCGACCTGGACCTCTGCTTCGACCGCATCGCTCCGGCGCTGGCCATGCCCAAGGAGAACATGCACTTCCCCACGGGGGACCTCGCGGCCTACACGAGGAGCTACGACGCCGTTCGCTGCGCCGTCATGCAGGGCGGCCAGGGCGAGGTCAAGCACTGGGCCTTCAACGACCCCCTGAAGCGCCAGGCGCCCTACCTGGACGCCCCTCCGCCCAAGGAGGAGTATCGCAAATTGATGGCCCGCGTGGTCGACCTCCACCCCATGACGATCATTCAGAACGCGAGGACCTCGGGCGGGGGCAACGTCGCCTCCGTCCCGACCCAGGCCGCGAGCGTGGGCCCGGTCGAGACCTGGAAGGCCGAGAAGGTTTCCATCTGGCATGCCGGCGTCCACGACAATCCCTTCGGCATGAGGCTCACCAGCCTCATGATCTCCAAGGGGCTGTCGGACAGCTCGGTGCCCATTTCCCTCCTCGCCGATCACCCCAACGTGCAGTTCAATTTCTTCAGGCCGGGGATCGGCAAGGTCGAGGCGGAGATGCATTGAGTCCCCGAGGCCTCTTTCCGCACAGGCAGCAAATAACCTTTGGCTCTCGAAGGCAGGCCTCGTTGTAATTGGTTCCAGACATCCGGATAGGGCGGACTTCATGGCAAAAGTAGAGTTGAAGAAGATCGGGAAGATCTACGAGGGCAATGTCCGGGCGGTTGATGACGTGAACATCACCATCAACGACCAGGAATTCGTGATTTTCGTCGGCCCCTCGGGCTGCGGCAAATCCACGACGCTGCGCATGGTCGCCGGTCTCGAGGACATTTCCGAGGGCGAGCTGTTCATCGATGGCAAGCTGGTCAACGACGTCCACCCAAAGGACCGGGACATCGCCATGGTTTTCCAGAACTATGCCCTCTATCCCCACATGACCGTCTTCCAGAACATGGCTTTCGGGCTCAAGGTCCGCAAGCGCCCCAAGGACGAGATCGATAAGCGCGTCCGGGACGCCGCCCGCATCCTCGACATCGAGGAGCTCCTCGACCGCAGACCCAAGCAGCTTTCGGGTGGCCAGCGCCAGCGCGTTGCGGTCGGCCGCGCGATCGTGCGGAATCCCAAGGTTTTCCTGTTCGACGAGCCGCTCTCAAACCTCGACGCCAAACTCCGCGTCCAGATGCGCACCGAACTCATCCAGCTCCACGCCAGGCTCAAAGCCACCATAATCTATGTCACGCACGACCAGGTCGAGGCCATGACCATGGGCGACAAGATCGTCGTCATGCGCGACGGCAGGATCCAGCAGATCGGCTCGCCCCTGTATCTCTACAACCAGCCCATCAACAAATTCGTGGCCGGCTTCCTCGGAACGCCGCCCATGAACTTCATCGCGGTCAAGGTGATCCAGGAGGGCGGCGAGCTCCACATTGACGAGGGTGCCTTCAAGATCAAGGTAGCCGACCTGCACGTTCCGATGCTCAAGCCCTACGTCGGCCAGGAAGTTTCCTTCGGCATCCGGCCCGAGAACCTGCCCTATGTCGAGGACCCGGGCGGCCCCGACCTCATCAGGGCGAAGGTCACCATCGTCGAGCCTCTCGGCGCCGACATCAACCTCTATGCGACCACATCCCGGCACTCCATGATCGCACGCGTACCCCCTCATCACCTCATCAAGATGGGCGACAACGTCACCCTCGCGCCCGTCATGGCGAAGGCGCACTACTTCGACCAGGACACCGGGCTCTCGATCGTTCCCGTGAAGTGGGACGAGCTGGCCTGATATCCTGCCCGAAAACCCGAGGATGGGAACGCCCCGCCCGGTCAAACTGGCGGCCTAGATGGGTACGGTCAGGCCGACCTTCACCCGGTCCATGGCGATGATGGTCTGGAAGCTCTTCACGTTGCGGTTCTCGTAGAACAGCCGGCGGGCCAGCGCCTCGTAGTCCGCCATGGTCGCCACCGTCAGCACCAGCAGGAAGTCGGCGCTGCCGGTGACGTAGTAGCACTGCTGGATCTCCGGGCCGGAAAGCTCCGCCTTCATGGCGTCGAGATCTGCGCCGTGGGTGCGCTCGGCCTGGACCTCCACCAGGATCGTGATCGGCCGGCCGACACACTCCGGGTCGATGACCGCCACCTGGCCCTGGATGACCCCGCGCTCCCGGAGCCGCCGGATCCGCCGCTGGGTGGCGGCGGTGGACAGGTTGACCCGCTCGCCGAGGATCCGCAGCGGGGTGCCGGCATCCACCTGGATGAGCTCCAGGATGGCCCGGTCGAAGGAATCCAGTTCATGCGGCTGCAGTTTCGGCACGGTCCACCCAGGGAAATTTTTGCGTACAATGCCGTTAGATTACGCACTTTTCTCGGTTCATCCGCAATATATTTTCGTATCGAGGATCAGCCCAGGAGGCAGCCCATGTCCAG
>Ga0316217_10004653_pt1 | contig 14654 bp, 26 predicted proteins | sample 1anoAmetaG_FD_203633 | JGI IMG/M metagenome (GOLD analysis project Ga0316217, IMG submission 203633) | Freshwater microbial communities from Trout Bog Lake, Wisconsin, USA - 1anoA | ecosystem: Environmental > Aquatic > Freshwater > Lake > Hypolimnion/Profundal zone | place: USA: Wisconsin... | reverse complement strand
CATCGGCGCCGCCCCCCGGCCGCCGCTCTCCGAGCACGATCCGGTCGACCATCCGTCGCACTACGTCAGCCACCCTTCGGGCGTCGAGTGCATCCAGGTCACCGAGCATATGGGATTCAACCTCGGCAATGCGATCAAATACATTTGGCGCGCCGACCTAAAGGGTGACGCGATCGAGGATCTGAAAAAGGCCCGATGGTATGTCGACCGGGAAATCGCGCGCCGCGGGAAGGCCAAGCCATGATCGTCCTCCACTCCCGTTCCGCGACCATCCCCTCGGCCACCGTCCGCTTCATGACCTGGAGCGAGTTTTCCCATGTCGCCGTCCTCACCCCCTCCGGCACCGTCCTGGAGGCTGTGTTCCCTCGGGTGCGGGAGGTCCCCTTGATCCAGTATCTCGCCGAGCAGGGCGAAACCTGGGCGGTGGACCGGCCCTGCGCGGATCCGGTCGCCGCCCTGGCCTGGGGGCGGTCGCAGATCGGCAAGCGCTATGACCTCCTGGCCCTGGTCGGGGTCGCGGTGCACCGGGACTGGCACCGCGACGACCGCTGGTTCTGCAGCGAGTTCATGGCCGCGATGTTTGAGAAGGGCGGCTCCCCCCTGTTCCGGGCCGGCGCCCTCGACCATGTGTTCCCCCAGCATTCCTGGCTGCTCCATGGGCCGGCGGCCCTAGTCCCCAAAGGCTCCGTCCGCTTCCCGGTGATGGCATGATCGACGCCCTTAATCTCTGCGTGGATTGCGCCCACTTTAACGATCGCGGATATTGCGACCGCCTCTATCCAATGGGGCACATTGAGCCTGTGTGCGGCCAGTGGGTCTTTGAGCGAGGGGTCGCCGGAACCCAACGATTCTTCCCTTGGCTCTGCGGCAAGAAGGGGCGCCACTTCCAGCCGAAGGTGAACCCATGAGGCATCTGCCGAAGGCCCAGGTCCAGCGCCTCGCCCGCGCCCGCTCCACCCGCGCCGCCCGGTCCCTGGCCGCCTTTGATCGTGTCCTAGATGTGCTTCGGGGCCTCGGGTCGAACATCCATGTGTTCCGGGACCCGGTTGAAACCCAGCCCCTCAAGGTCTACCGCCGTGTGCGGCCCGACGGGATCACCGAATACGCCATCCTCGGCGACCCGGCCGCGCCCCTCGACTGGTTCTCCATCCCTGGCGACCCGGCCGCGCCCCTCGACTGGTTCCGATCCTCTGATCCGAAAGGCAAATGATGCTCCGTGGAACCATCACCCCCCGCTTCCCCTGGGGCATCCCGTCCGACGCCCTGGCGCCCCAGGTGCCCTTCGTGCTCCCCCCGGTGCCCTACAACGTGCCGGACGCCATCGGCCCGGTCATGTCCTGCTGGGCCTGCCTCCACCTTCACCTCGTGGCGCTGACGGCTCTATACCTGGCTGTCGGTCCCTCCCGGGTGACGGACCGCCTCACCCAGCAGTTCGAAGAGACCCGGGCGATCCTCCTGCCGTCCCTGGGCCCCCACGTCATGAGCGGGCTCGCCCGGGATGCCGCGACGACCGCCGAGGCGGTGATCCACGACCTCGGGCCCCAGGTCAGCGCCGCGGAGGCGGGCTGGTGGGGCGTCGTCGCCCAGGCCGGCTTCGCCCTGGCGGCTTGGTATGGCCTCCACCCCGAGACGCTGCCGGAATCCGAGCGGGCCCAGGCCATGAACAAAAGCCTGCGCGCCGGGGTCGAAGCCCTATTCGGTGAGGGGGGCGCCAACCGCATCCTCAACGCCGCGACCGGGGATGGGGCCGGGGATCTGCTCAAGCTGGTGGCCGAGGTCCAGTTGACCCTGGAGTCCAGCGTCCACCCCGATCTGGTGGCCCATGAACCCCTTGCCTGAATCCCCCGCCCTCACCCCTCTGGAGCGGGCGAACCTGCGGGCCGCCGAAATCCTGCGCCCCCTGCTCGGCCTGGGCCCCGACGTCGCCGCGGAGGCCCTGGGCTGCCGGGGTGACCTGTTCGCTGCAGCCTGCCTCAAGATCGTCCCCAAGGGGGGCGGATCTATGGTCCCCCTGGCCTTCAATCCCATCCAGTTGGACTACCTCCGTTCGCTCCGGGCCCGGAACGCGGTTGTGCCCGGGGTCGATCGGTTCCGCGGGGTGCGCGACGCCATCGTCAAGCCTCGGCAGTTGGGATTCTCGACCGAGATCGCCGCCCTGTTCTTCCACGATGGGCTGCGGAACCCGGGCCGGGTGACGGTGGTGCTCGCCCACGACAAGGATATCGCCGGCATCCTCCTGGAGACCTACCGAGCCTTCTTTGAACACCTTCCGCCCGAGATCAAGGCTGGGATCTCCCTTCGGACCGACTCCAAGTATGAGTTCGTGCTCTGCTTTCCGGGCGACCAAGCCGTCTCCCCCCCGTCGAAGTTTGTCATCGACACCGAGGGCGGCCATCCCTGGCGCGGCGGGCGCATCGACAACCTTCACGCGTCCGAGGCCGCCTTCTATAAGGATTTCGGAAAGTTCATGGCGAGCTACGCCCAGGCGGTCCCGATCGACGGCAACATTTTGCTCGAGACGACGGCGAACGGCCAAAATGATTATTTCCGGCTGGTCGAGAAGGCGCTCGCGCTGCGCTCCCCCTACGCGGTGATCTACTACCCCTGGTGGGCCCATCCCGAATACTGCATCCCCTGGCCCGAGGGCGAGGCCCCGACGCAGGAGGAAACCGCCCTTATGATCCGGGAGGGGTTGACCCTCCAGCAAATCGCTTGGCGCCGCGGGAAGCAGCAGGACCTGGGCGACCTGTTCCTCCAGGAATACCCCGAGACCCTTTTGGGTGCGTTCTTGAGCACCGGCCGCCCATTCTTCGATCCGAAGCTGGTCAGCACCCGCCACCAGGAGGCCCTGGCTCGGGCGAAGTCTGCCCCCCCAGAAACGCCCAGGGCGCACGTCACAGTATGGGAGTCGCCGGATCCGGCCGAGCAGTATCTGATCTCCGGGGACGTCGCCGAGGGCAAGGACACCGGCTCGACCGATATCACCGACCCCGAGCGAGGCGGGACGGATTTCTGCGCCGCGTTCATCGTCAAGGTGCGAACCCTGCAGGTGGTCGGCGCCATCCACGGCCGGGTGCCTCCGGTCGAGTTCGCCCGCCTGCTGATGGGCGCCGGCCGCCTCTACGGTTGGGCGGTGATCGCGGTGGAGCGGAACAACCACGGCCACTCGACGGTCGCCACCCTTGAGGCCGCCGCCTACCCGCAGACCTACCGGCACCTAGAATACGACCAGGGCGGGACCATCTCCTATCTCCGCCCCGGCTGGCCGACGGACGTCAAGACCCGCCCGCTCATGCTCGATGCCCTCGACACGGCGATCCGGTCCGGCGCCTGGATCTGCCCCGATCCCGACTTCTGGCGGGAGGCGTCGACCTTCCAGCGGGGCCCATCAGGCAAACCCGAGGCGCTGCCGAACTGCCACGACGACCGGGTGATCGCGGCTTCCATCGCCGCCTACCTCTGCACCCTCGGCCGGAATGCCTGGGGCTGCCCCCCGGTCGCTGGCGTCGACGCAGCGGGCTACCGGACCGGGCCGGCCGCAACCGTCCCCGCGGCCCCCGCGGAAGCCCTGGCGCCCCCACCCCGCCCTGTCCCGACCCCTCGGATCATCGCGGCCGATGCAGCGTCCACCGACCCCTGGGCCCTCCTGTCCCAGCAGCGGGAGGCGGCCCGCGCCCTCTCTTGCGCGACCTGCAATTCCTTCTCGGCCGGCTTCTGCTCCCTGCAGCGGTTCTCGTGCAAGGCGAGCGACCCCGCTTGTCCCATGCACTACCCCGCCGATGCCGCCGAAGGCATAGCGCCCATGGCTCCTGTTGATGGTGAGGTTTCCTGGTGAGCGACTTCAGCTATATCCCCGCGAATGGAAACCCTTTTGCCCACCTGGGCGCGGCTGCCGCCGTCGCTAACCATCCCTTCGCGCCGCTGGATGAAGTCCAGGACGCGGGCCAGGAGGTCCTTGCCACCTACGGGGAGGCGCCGCCCCAGGACCTCATGAAGATGATGAGCTCCTGGATCACGCTCCAGCAGGCCGAGCAGGTCGCCGGCCGGATGGTCCAGAAGGCGCTGCAGATGACGACGCCCGGGTCCGAGGACCCCAAGGCCCGGACCTCCCCGGTGCTCAACCACATGGGCGGCCCTGGTGGGCGCTACGTCCCGAAGCAGGGCGTCCCGTTCTCCGTCCTCAAGCAGCTTTCGAAGCGCATCGAGGTCATCCAGGCCATCCACCGAACCCGGAACCGGCAGGTCGCCGCGTTCAGCCGGCTCTCGTCCAAGGAAGATGCCGTCGGCTGGCGGCTTCACGCAGCGGATCCCAATGCCGTTCTGGGCGAGGATCACATCGCCTACCTCGCGTGGCTCTCCAAGTTTCTTGAGTGCGGCGGACGGGAGTTCGACGCCCTCGAGCGCCAGCGCCTGAAACGGGAATCGTTCCCGATGATGCTCCGCAAGCTGGTGGATGACTCCCTCTGCCTGGACCATGCCTGCCTGGAGACCGTTCCGCTCAAGGGTGCCCGGGGGCTCGACGCCTTCTTCCTGCGGGATTCGGCGACCTTCATGTTCTCCACCGAGCACTTCTCGGACGGGCTGGCCGGGGTCGAGGCGGATCCCGATTCCTTCCTGATCCAAGAGGTCCAGCCCGGGTCGATGGATTCGTTCTCCCATGCCGAAATGGCGCTGCTCCAGCGGAACGTCCAGACCGACCTGGAATGGTGCGGCTACGGGCTCTCCGAAGAAGAAAGCTCGATCGAGACGATCTCCAATTTCGTCCAGGCCCTCAGCTTCACCCGGGAGGGTATCGATAACAACGCGATCCCCCGCGGCATTCTGCTCGTTTCCGGCAACTACGATCCAACCCAGATGCAGGCGTTCCAGGCCCAGTGGCAGGCGAAGGTCCGGGGGGCCCAGAATGCCTTCGGGCTCCCGATGCTGTCCTCCCGGGGTCAGCAGGGCGCCGCCCAGTTCATCCAGACCGGCCAGCCGTTCTCGGAAATGGCGTTCAGCAAGTGGATCAGCCTGCAGACCTCGATCTCCTGCGCGATCTACGGCTGTGACCCCACCGAGATCAACATCGCCCCCTTCGCCGACCAGAAGTCCGGCCTCGCCGGGGACGACACTTCGGAGCGGCTGGCTGCCGCCCGGGACAAGGGGCTGCGGCCGTTCCTCTCGGATATCGAGGGATTCGTCTCGGATTCGATCCTCAGCCGGTTCGCCCCCTGGGTCCGGCTGGAGTTCACCGGGCTCAACCCGGGCGACGAGAAGTTCAAGGCGACCGAGCGGGCCCGTCTCAGCACGATCGACGAGGCGCGCGCCTCCCTCGGCATGCCGGCCCACCCGGTGCCATCGATCGGCGCCCTGCCGGCCGACCCCGGCATCCTCAGCGCCGAGTTCCAGCGGTATCAGGCAATCCTGACCCTGGACGAAGGCCGGAAGGCATGGGGCGGCCTGGATCCCTACCCGGTTCCTGCCGTCGGCATGATGCCCCTCAACCCCTCGATGCAGGCTGCCGTGTCCCAGGCGATGCAGCCCCAGCAGGAAGAGGGGGCCGACGGGGCGGAAGGCGAAGATGGCGAAGGCGGTCCCGACGAAGGCGAGGCCCAGGCTCCCGGCCCCCCCCCAGAAGGCTTCGGCGGGGAAGTCTCGGACCGGCTCTCTGCCCTCAAGGGTGGCGGGGAGGCGTGATGCCCCAGTCCCCCGCGGGCGATCCCCGCATGCTCGCCAAGTCCTTCGTCGACCCCCGCACCGTGCCCGACGCGCCCTCTCGCCCGATCTTCAAGGCGATGGGGCGCCGCGTCGTCGCCGCCCCCTCTGCCGCCCAACAGCAGGCGGAGCGCCCCTTCTGGGGCAAGCACTGGAACCATGATGTGTCGGTGATCGAGGAAGCCTATTTCGGCTGGGGCAACCGCTTCCTCCTGGGCATGCTCTCCGCGGCCCTCGGCCGGCCGGTGCGCCCCCGGCAGATCATCAAGGCCGGCTTCATGGATGTCCAGGCCCCCGTCGACGGATGGGGAAAGGTCATCGACCTGTTCAATTCCAAGCGGCCGGCCTCGGAGCTCATGGACGGCTGGCAGAATGTCATCGACCGCCTGACCGGCGCCCTGGCCCCGATCGGCGACCAGCAGGCCGCGGCCCAGGCCCTCGCCCTGCGCTCGACCCTCATGTCCCGGATCGCCGGGAAGATCCACGGTGCGCCCATCACCCTCCCGTCCTGGGAAAAGGCAAAGCAGGATGCCTCCCGGGCCCAGGCGGAGGCTATGTCCTGGACGGCCGCCCGGGGCGCCGAATACGCGCAGAACCTGACCGCCCAGGCCCGACATGGGCTCTTGACCACCCTCGTTGAGTCCCGGCAGGCCGGGGAGGGCCCTGGGAAGCTGGCCTCCCGCATGTTCGACACCTTCGGCGACCTCAACCGCGACTGGCGCCGGCTCGCCTTGACCGAGTCCGCCATGGCCGTCCAGAACGGCATCCTGGCCTCGGTCGACCCTGCCGACGGCTGGATGGCCGACTGGTCCGCTGCGCCGAACGCCTGCCCCTACTGCCTCGCCCAGCATCATCGGTCGTTCCGGGTGGTGGCTGCCGACGACCCGAAACGGAACGGCGACACCGACCTCTGGCCCGGGAAGAACAACATCGGCCGGTCCGCCCACCGCTACTCGACGAAGCTCGGCCGCTACCGCGATCGGGTGGAGATGTTCTGGCCCTGCGTCCCTGCTCATCCGAATTGTGCCTGCCTGCTCACCCTCCGCCCGATCCGGGGCTTCTCCCGGCCCCTGAAAACAGCCCCCACCTTGAAAGGGTGAACCCATGCAAAACCCCGCCACCCGCCTCGGCCGCCCTGGTGATGCCCATGTCACCGGGACCATCGCCGGCCTCGCCGTCAGCAGCCATGCCTATGTCAATTTCGATCTCGGGCCCGCCTGGGACCTGTTCTCCCAGGTGCAGATCATCCTCTGCCCGGTGGCGCCGATGACCGCCCTCAACACCGTCACCGTCTACGGCGCCGAGGCCCCCTACTCCACCGCTGCCGACGTCGTCCCCTCCCGGATCCTCGGCATCCCAGGTGCCGCTGTCCCCTCCCAGGCGAAGTTCACCAACCTCGCCCCGGCCACTGGCGCCCAGGCGGTCTGGGTGCGCCCCGCGGGCCGGTTCATCGTCGTCGACTTCTTCAACCAGGACCCGACCAATGCGGCCGGCCCGACCTCGGCGATCACCTTCGCCGCCTACCCGGGGGCCTGATGGCGAAACCGAAGCTCCCCGCCCCGGGTGCATCCGACCGCGAGGCCGCGGCGGCGAAGCGCATGCTCGAGCGGATCCAGGAGTCGAACCGGCTGGCGGCCGAGCACGAGGCGACCCTGGACCCCCGGCAGAGGGTGGGGCTATGAGCGTTCGGTTCGGGGATTTCGGGCGCGCGATCGAGCACCAGCGCCGGCAGGTCATCCGATTTGAGGCTGCGGCGGCCGAGAACCCTCGGCTCCGATGGCAGATGAAGTCCTGTTGGATCGCCCTGGCTGCCCTGGAGTTGATCAAGGAATACGGGGCCGAGGGCATGGTCCTGGCGACCGTCGCGGCCGAGCACGACCTGCCGAAGCCCGACTCGGTCCCCGAGCCGGCCATGGCGGAATGATAAAGGCCCCCATCTTGGGGGCCTTTCGTTGGGGTGCTGGTGGCTCTTAGTGGTGCAAGAGGTAGGGATTCGCGCTGTGCATCGCGTATGAGTAGAGGGCTGTTTGGAATACCAGATAGGCGATGAACCCGACGCCGAAGAATAGGAAGATCGCCGGAATCGACGCCAGGGCCCACTTCACCATGAACCCTGCCATTGACCAGAAGGGCATGTGGATGTCGGTGACGCGGACGGCAGGCGCCAGGGCTTCTGGCTCGGCTCGGACCCGAGGGGCCGGGGCGCTCATCACTTCTTCCTGGTGGGGATGCTCGGGCATGGCTGACTCCTTTGCGGCGGTGGCCGCCGTTCTCAGGCTACATCAATCTCGGCCTCGACCTGCCATCCCTCGGCGCCGTCCTCCCAGGCGCAGACCACATGGTAGGTGGTGCCGTCGACCGTGACCTCCCCGTCGAAGTAGTCGATCCGGTCGTCCTCGTCGTATTCGGTATCCTGGCCGGCGGCGATCCGGCTGCTCACCGCCTGCATGATCTCGGGCCGGTGCAGGTCCACTTCGGTCATCGCGTCCTCCCCTCTCGGTTATCCGTTGTATTCCGGGCAATCCTTCCGTGCTTCCTCGTGGTAGGTGTCGACCGTGTCGCTGAGGGCGCCCAGGGCATCCAGTTCCGCCCGGGTGAGGACCAGGGTGTCGTCGTTGCCGTCGAGGTAGCCGTTGTTCATGCCGCAGTCGTAGCTGGCGGAGAAACGTCCGCTTGTTCTGCCGTCGGCCGCCTTGCGGGTCTGCCCCCAGATGATGGCTGGCGTCGCGGGATCTTGGGGGTCCAGCGCCAGGGTGACACGGCTGGAAATGTGAATTTCCTTGTAGTCCATGGGGGCTCCTGTTGGGTAATTGTAGCGACCTTCACCGCCGAAAGCCCCTCTCGGGGCCCGGGGTGGCGTGGCGCGCGGGGCGCCTACACCTGGGCGAGAGCGGCTTTGACCTGGGCCTCCAGGCTCCCAGTCATGGGCGCGCGGCGCAGGCACTGTTCTAGGGCGATCACCAGGGTGGCCGTGCGATCCTCCGCTTCGCCCGGAATGGCGAGGTTGACCTGGGCATGGGCTTCGTTCAGGCAGGCGTTGGCCTCACCCAGCAGTTCCAGGATGACCGGGGTCATGTGGCTGCTCTGGCTGGCGGCCCGGATCCCCTCCTGTGCCTTGCGGATGTTGCCCATGGCGCGGGATGCGTATTGGGCGGTGAGGGCGGCGGCGATGGTGGTCATGGTTGTTCTCCTGACCACAACCATCGGCTCACTTGTGCCGATAGTCAACTATGAAAGAAAAAAATATCGAATCACTATCACAATGTTATCTGCCTAGATTTTCCCCTTCGCCTTGAGCCAGAAAACGATGGCGTCGCGGACCTCCCGTTGGACGCTCACCCTTTCTTCCACCGCCAGGGCCTCCAGTAATTTGTCTATCTCCAGAGGGATACGGATGGCTCTCTGCCTTGAGGGGGCAGACGGTTCCCCCCGCTTGGGGCGTCCTGGAGAATCGCGGATAGGCATCCAAAAGCGTTATCCCGCATGCCGCATATTGACAAGTTCATTAAATTGCATCCCTATTTATTGGTTGTCACCCCAGTAGAATGGTCACTTGGAGATTTCATGAACCTCGAAAAAGCCGCCGAAATTTTTGAGTCGTCCGAACGGGCGGTCCTCCTTGCGCTGGCGGTTCACGACGTCATGGTCGACCGTGGTGATGTTCCGCTGGCTCGGTCCATGTGGACCGTCGCCACTGACGCTCATGCGGCTGCGACGGCGGCCGGAGCCGTCCTTGAGATCGTCCTTCCGCCGCTCCCCATCCGGGCGGGCCCGGGGTATCCCGTTCCGGCATCTGACGATGCTTGGCAGCTTGCCGCCTGGATGTCTCCCCGGATCAGCCTGCCCCGGGAGGTCCCACCCCCCGATGGTGACCGTCGGGAGCCTGGGCGGGGTGAATCCCTTCCGGCTGGCGTGTCCTGGCTGCGGCGGAGGAAGGCGACCGTCACGCCGATGGTCTGGATGCGGGCCCGCCATGAGGTGCTCTGGATGGCGTAGGAAGGCCCCCGTCGCCGAGGGCCTTGGATCTGTGCAGGGGCCGCACGGTGTTGTCCCCCGCCCCGGATGGCACTTCCTATCTGTTCCCGCCGCCAGTAGCCCAATGGGCCGACCCGGCTGCCATCTCAGGTATGCGCCAGGGTATCATGCTCGGCGCCTGAAGGCTTGGTCGAGGGCGAAATCCTAGATGATGATTATCGGCGGGCCCGCGCGGCATCGAGGGTGCAACGGAGGGCTGCGCGATCCCGGACCGCCTCGTTCCGATCCTGTTCGGCCTCGGCGAGCCTATCGCGCAGGGCGTCGCTGGCCTGTCTGATTTCCTGGTGTTCAGCCATGATCACCGGCCATTCGGCGAGCAGGGCCGAAACCTTAGCCCGGTCGGCCTCGGCCTCCGGGTCCCGGGCGCGCCGGTTCCACCACTCCAGGGCTCCCCCGGTTGAGTCTCCGAAAACCTGGGCGTTGCAGGTTTGGCACACGACGCTCCCGGTGCCGTCGTCCCCGGTTTGGGTCGCCTCATCCCAAGGGGTGTAGACAAATTCCGCGGCGCCCCCGCAGAACGGGCAGGGCTTCAATGCTGGATCGGGCACGGTGGCTCCTGGGGGGCGAGGGTGCATTCGATGTAGTCGTCGGCGGCGACGGCTGGAAACCCTCCGGCCGGGGTCACCAGGAAGGTGTTGCCCTCGATGCGGACCTGGGCGGCGATGGTCTGTTGGAGGCACACCAGGGCTGCCCGGAACCGCTCCTGGTCCCTCAGCGCCTGGGCGATGATCCCGACGGTGAAGTCGTCCCCGCTGATGGTGATCGTGTGGCTGTCCTTGTCAGGGTGAGGCCGGGGATCCGGGATGTTGATCCAGGCGCGGGACCGCTCGAGGTGGACGGTGAATCCTTCAGTCATGGGCGGGGCCCTCCTTTATATTAATGATGCGCCCCAGGTAGACCAGGGCCGGCTGCCCGGTGACTGGATCGATCCGGGTGGTGTAAATGATGGCGGTCCCGGGCGGGACGGTTGGGCTGACGCGGACCTCGATGGGGAGGCCCATTAGTAAGGCCAGCCGTGCGCGCGCGCCTTGCGGACGACCGCTGGGCAGGCCCGCTCCCACTTGACGCTGGGCATGCCGACGAGGCGGGCCCGGTGCTCCCAGCCGCCCTCGTAGCCCGGAAAGGTCACCCATCCGTCGTAGGCGGTGCATCCGACGGGGGCCCCCTTCTCATCTTCGTAGAGGACGGCCGGCACGAGGTAGGTGTCGCAGAGGTCGGCGATCTTGCTGGCGGCCAGGGCATCCATGCTGCGCTCGTTCCGGGCCCAGGCCCGGATGGTCCGGTCTGGGGTGCCGAGACGCTTGGCGAGGGCCTGGAGCCCCCCCATGGCTCGAGCGAGGTCGCCGAGGACCCCGGGCATGGTGATGGGCTGGCCCAGCTTCCCGGGCGCTGCTTTTTTGTCCTTGCCCATGGTCATGCCCCTACCCGGGTGAGATCCATCCAGCGGGTGAGCTCCGCCCTGGCCTCGGCCGCGGAGATCGAGAAGTTGGCCCGGATATAGGCGGCTCCCCCATACATATTGGTGCAGCCCCGCTGGCGGAGCCCATCTAGGTAATCCTTGATCTCGGTGTAGGGGATGCCCTTCTTGTTCAGGATGGCGGTGGGGTCGGCCTTGGTGGCTTCGGCGGTGCTGGTCATGCGGTGCTCCTTTTCACTGGCCCAGGCCCCTCTCGGGGCCGGTGGGCGGGGCGGGCGCGGCTCAGTGCCGGCGCTCTATCTCCTGGTTGATGACGTCCAATTCTATCCGGGCGTAGAGCGCTGCCCGGTCCCCGGCCGCCGACGGGTCCCGGTCGGCGAGGGTCAGGTAGATGTCGCGTTTGCGCTCCATCAGGTCGGGCATGGGCGTGATGCGGTAGCTGTTCTCCAGCAGGAGGCGCCCCCCACCCGTTACGTGCTTCTCGGCGACCCGCAGGGCCTCTCCCCAGGGCAGGTCCGGCTGCTGGAGGCAGTATTCATGGGCGGTCCTGGTGACCTCCTGGATCCGCAGGTCCTCCATGCGTGTGGCGTTGGCGTAGGCGTTCATCGTGTCGCCTCCGCCCGGGTGATCGATTCGCAGATGCGGTTGAAGGCCGGCGCGGGGAGGGTTTTGACGGTGGGCATGGAGATCAGGTAGCGCATCGTGTCCAGCAGGTCCTGGGTGGTCGCCCGGTCCCGGTTGTTGGCGCTGATGGCATCGATGATCCCTGACTCCAGTTCGGCGACTTGCCGCTCCAGGGCCGGCGATTCCGGGGCGGGGGCCGGCGGGGGTTGCTCGATGACGTTCTCCCGGTTGACGGTGGCTCCGTGCGTGAGCCCGTCCTCGGTGTCGAGGGTGTATTTGGCCTGGGCCGCCCCCTGGGCGCTCATGACTGCGAAGGCGTTTTCGGCCGCCTGCTGGCAGCGGGGGCAGCCCGGATGGATCAGGGTGCTGGTGAGTTTCATCATGGGGCGCCCTAGAACCCGTAGGTCTGGTAGAGGGCGTCGGCGGGGTCCCCGGTGAAGCGCAGGGTGTCTCCCGTCTCCCGGGCGGCCAGGGCGGCGCGCAGGGCCTTCCCCATGCTGACCCTGCCGGTGACGGCGATCGACCCGCGCGGGTGGCAGATGGGGTTGGTGCAGGCCGGCTGTTTCGATCCCCGCTCCGCCTGGGCGACGATCTCCGCCAGGGCATCGTGCTCCTGGGCGGTGAAGGTCGGGCACCCGCTGGTCTGGTCGATGCGGGCCGCGACGGCGGCCAGGGCCTCGACCGCCGTGAGTTTGGCGGTGATCCTGATTTTCTGCTTTTGCGCTGCCTGGAGTGCGTTCATGGGGTGCTTCCTTTCACGACCGCGACCCCCTCGCGGGGGCGTCGGGGCCGGGGCGTCTTGGCGTTCAGGCCAGCGTCCACCCGTTGAAGGTCCGGGTGGTCCCGTAGAGGGGCATGCATTGACCGAAATTCTGACCAGCTTTGTTCTTGCGGGTCTGGGTCAGGTATTTCCGGCCGAACCGATCGGTGGAGATTTCGTAGCTGATTCCCGAGGGGCTGTTCACCTTGGTCCCGACTTGGAGGGTGTTGAGTTCTTCGGTGGTCATGGCGTTCTCCCTTGAACCAAGAATCGGCCATATTGTGCCGGTAGTCAAGGCGGAAGATTTTATTTCGACTCGCGCGGCTCGTTCGCCCAGGCGACCAGGAGCCAGTAGGTCCGGCAGAGGACGTCCTCGATCGGGATGAAGAGGATCCTGGGGAGCAGGCGCGCAGCGCGGCGGTCATAGAATCGGGTCATGGCGGGGTCCTTTCCAATAAGGCTACCGGCCGCATTGTGCCGGTGCCTTCGTCTGTGGCGATATCAGCCGTATACCTCTTGGGCCATCCGGTAGGTCTGCAGGTGCAGGTCGATGACCTTCTGCATCGGCTTCTGGTATCCCCCGGCGAGGTTCCAAGCCAGGGGGACCCGCAGGCGTTGCGCGATGCTGAACATGAGGATGTCCCGGGCGGCCATCTGGTCGGTCGTCAGGATCCCGCCCAGGGGGTCCGCGATGTGGGGGTCGGCGCCGGCTTGGTAGATGATGAGGTCGGGCTGGAAGTCGATCAGGTCGTCCTCCAGGGAGGCCATCTTCTGGAGGTAGGTGAACCCCTCGCTCGAGCGGTGGAAGTCTTTGCCGAAGGTGTAGTGCATGATCTGGTGCCGCCGGGGCTCCCCCTTGAGGATGTCGTCGGTCCCGTTCCCGTAGTGGGCGTCGGCGTCGATGATGGCGACCCGCTTCCGCCCCTCGGACAGCATCGCCAGGGCGGCGACCATCAGCCCGTTGAGGGTGCAGAACCCCCCGTTGAAGGCGTATCCGGCATGGTGGAACCCGCTCACCAGGGCCGCGGTGGGCCGGTCCGGGCGGGCGTGGCGGCAGGCGTCGATCATCGCGCCGCAGGTCCAGGGCAGCGTGGCGGCGAGCGCCTTGCTGCGGGTGCCGTGCCCGTTGACCTCCTTTGCCGTCAGGACCCGCTTCAGGTAGGTCGGTTCGTGGGCCTCTGCCATCTCGGCGAAGGTGGCCGGCTTGGGCGCGACGAGGAAGCTGGCGGGGAGGGCCCGAGCGACCAGGGCCGGCTTACTCGGGCTGGGGCTGAACCCCTCCGGGGGGGCGCTCTGCTTGGGGGTGTAGAAGGTGGGGATGCGCTTTGCCATGGTGGGCTCTCTTTCACGACCGCTGCCCCCTTGCGGGGGCCGGCCGGGGCGTCGGCTGCTATGCCAGGGCGGGAATCTCGATGAGGGTCCCTGCCTCCGCGTCGACCTCCACCAGCGGGATTTCGTTCGGGAGGACCGCCACCCCTCCCGTCTCCAGGCGCGCGTTGCAGAATCTGGCCCCCAGCCAGCGGGCCTTTGCGCGGGTGGTGGAGACGGCGATCGGCCGGTCAAAGCTGTATCCGTCGGGGACGAAGGCGAGGATGGTCTTGGGCATGAGGTGTTCCTTTCATCGCCGCGGGCCCCTTCCGGGGCCATTGGGCGGGGGCTGGCGGGGGCTACCCGTTCTGGCGGCCGAGGTTGGCGGCGCAATCCGGGCCGATCCCGTTGGCGACCGAGTTCGCGTCGGTCAAGTGGCGCCCGCAGCAGCAGCAGATCCCGTACTGGTGGCCGATGCTCTTGGCATCTTCCAGGCTGAGGCGGTTCTCGGTGTTCAGGTTGCGGATGGCGCCCGGGGCGTAGATGAATTTCCCCTTCTCCCCGGTGGTGATGACCAGCTTGGTCGCGTAGCGCCGGTCCGGGTCGGTGTCGCTGGTGCGGACCTTGTAGACCTCGTTGTCGAGGATGTAGAACCCTTCGGCGGCCAGGGCCGCCGGGGCGGCGGTCGGGGTGTTGCGCTGCCAGAAGGGGGCGGCCTTGAGGCTGTCGATGGCGCGGGAAGCCTGGGCGGCCGTGATCGCCTGCCCCGTCACGCGGGCGGCGATCGTCGCCAGGGTGTCGGCCCCGGTGGCGGCC
>Ga0316217_10004652_pt1 | contig 14657 bp, 8 predicted proteins | sample 1anoAmetaG_FD_203633 | JGI IMG/M metagenome (GOLD analysis project Ga0316217, IMG submission 203633) | Freshwater microbial communities from Trout Bog Lake, Wisconsin, USA - 1anoA | ecosystem: Environmental > Aquatic > Freshwater > Lake > Hypolimnion/Profundal zone | place: USA: Wisconsin... | reverse complement strand
GCCATAGGCGCATTGCAGCAGCGCCCCCAGTTGCGTCAGCCCGCCCTTGAGGGCCAGCAGGAAGCGCGGGGCCTGCGGTTCGAGCGAAAAATCCTCCAGCTTGAAATTCGCCTCCAGGCCGCCCGCCGCCGCCAGTTGCGGCCAGTGCCGGCTTAGAAACTGCGGCACCTGCGCGCGCGGCACGCGCACGGGCGCATGCAGAACTCCCGCCAACTCCGGCGGCAGGCCGAGTGGCTGGAGCGTCTGTCCCCGCCAAACCCAGTCACCCACCAGCACAAGTCCCGCCGGCTTCCCGGTCAAGGACAAGAGAATTTCACCGTTGGCTTCCAGGGCGGCGCGCAACGGCAATTGCAGCGGCGCACGGGTGATCCTGACCGCGCTGGATTTTCCGAGCGTGATGCGCTCATGTTCCACCAGCAGGGGGATGAGCCCGGCAAAATCTTTGGCCTCCACTTGCAGCAGCGCCGGGGTCTCTCCCCGCGTCAGGGTTTCCAGGTGCTCGATGATGGAATTGTCCGTTGGCGGGAAAGCGAAGGGCCTTCCCTTGGGCAGCGCATTGAGCGGACACCGTCCCCCGCCCCATTTGGCTTCCAACACCACCATGATCTTGCCACGGGCGAGCGCTTGCTCAAAGTTGGGCGGCAGAATCAGGAAAAGTTCCGCGGCTTCGCCATTCGCCTGGCGCCACAGCGCCGAAGTTTTGTTGATAGGCGGCGTCAAGGCCGCGCGCGCCGGCGGCGGAGCGCTGGCGGGCTTTTGCGCCTGCAGCCAATGCAGGCCGACCGCGACGCCGTGGGCACAGATTTTTCCCCATTCACGCGCCTCGCGGCAGTTGCAGAGGTTTTCAATATCAATCGCGTTCTGAATGACCAGCGAACCGCGAAACGTCATGCCGTCGGTTTGCACCACGCCGCGCAACAGCGGCGGTGCCCAATACGAACTAACCACCTGACCTTGCGCCAGATAGGCTCGTGCGCGCTTCATCACTTCCCAGCCGGCGGCCTGGGCGAGCAACGCCTCGGTGAGTTCAACCGCGTCGTGCACTGGCATGCCTCGCTATTCCTCCAAACACCGGCGGATGGTCGCCAACAGCACGTCGGAAGCCATCGGCTTCTGCATGAACAGCATGCCGGCTCGCAGGTTCAGCTCCCGCCCGGCGATCTCGGCGCTATAACCACTCATCAATATGACCTTGAGCTTGGCCTGCTCGGCCAGCAGTTGGTCGGCCAGTTCCTTGCCGCTCATGGCCCCGGGCATGACCAGGTCGGTCAGCAGCAAATGAATGGCACTGGCATGTTCCCGCCACACGCCCATAGCTTCCAGACCGTCGGCCGCTTCCAAGACGGTATAGCCGTGTCGCGTGAGCATCTTCTGGATCGGCAATCGCAGTCCGGCTTCATCCTCCACCAACAGGATGGTTTCGGTTCCCCGGTGGCTATTTTGAGCGGGTGCGGAAACTGCCGAGGCCGTCCCAGCCGGGGTGATGACCGTCGGCAGGAAGATCTCAAAGGCCACGCCCCGGCCGGGCTGGTTGGCCACCTTGATCGCGCCCCGGTGCTGCTTGACAATCCCAAAAACGGTCGCCAGCCCCAGCCCGGTGCCCTTGCCGACTTCTTTGGTGGTGAAGAACGGCTCAAAAATGTGCGGCAGGATTTCCGGCGGAATGCCCGTGCCCGTGTCGCTGACGCGCAGGCGGACATACTGGCCCGGGACGGCCTCGGGGAATAATTCCCTCAAGCTGTCGTCCATGTTTGCCGCCGTGGTTTCGATGGTTAAGGTTCCCCCCGCTAGCATGGCATCGCGCGCATTGACCGCCAGATTCAGCAGCACCTGCTCCATCATGCCCGGATCGGCGTGGACCAAAGGCAGGCCGGGAGCCAGGTTCAGCCGGAGTTCCAACTGCTCGCCAATGGTGCGGCGGAGCATCTTGGCCAGATCGGCGACGATGGCATTCAAGTCCAGATCCCGCGAGCACAGTTCCTTGCGGCGGCTGAACAGCAGCAACTGCCGGACCAGATTGGCCGCCCGCTGGGCATCTTTGTAGATCTGCTCCAACCCTTCGCGGACTTCGGCGGGGAGATTCGGGTCCATGGTGAGCAGGCTGACTTGCAGGAACTGCGACGAAAGCAGGTTGTTGAAATCGTGCGCCACGCCGCCGGCAAGTTGCCCCACGGCCTCCATTTTCTGCGCCTGGCGCAACTGCTCCGCCAATTCGACTTCACGAGTCACGTCGCGCTTTACGGCCACGTAGTTGACGATGGCGCCGCTGGCATTCCGCACGGGCGAGATGGTGGCCTCCTGCTCGAGCAGCGTGCCGTCCTTTCGTTTGTTGATTAAATGTCCGGCCCAGACCCTCCCGCTCCGCAAGGTATGCCACATCTCCTGATAAAATGCGGCGTCATGCTTGCCGCTTTTGAGCACGCGGGGATTCTGGCCGATGGCCTCCAGCGGGCTGTAACCCGTGCAGCGTTCAAACGCCGGATTGGCATAGACGATCGTGCCCTCGGGATCCGTGATCAAAATTGCCTCGGAGGCTTGCTCGACGGCCGTGGCGAGCCGGACCAGTTTCTCCTCCGCCTGCTTGCGCTCGGTGATGTCCAGACTGATGCCGGCCAATCCGGTCACCTGGCCGGCGGCGTCGAACAGGGGGACTTTTGAGGTCAGAATCCAGTGCTTGGAGCCGTCCGGCCGGGTGACCTGTTCTTCGCGTTGCAGCACGGGCTGGCTGGTCCGCAACACCCGCTGGTCATCCGCATGGAAGGCCACCGCCTGCTCCGGCGGGAAGAAATCAAAATCCGTCCGACCAAGCAGCTCCGCTTCGGATGCAAGTCCGAAATTTTTGAGGTCCTCCGCATTCGCCAGGGTCTTGCGCCCGGCGGTGTCCTTCAAATAAACGCTCAATGGCAGATGGTCCACCAAGGTGCGCAGCAGTACTCGCTCGCTGGCCAGCGCCTGCTCCGCCTGCTTGCGTTCCGTGATGTTCACGAAACTTTCGAGCAAATGCTGGCGCCCGCCCCAGTTGATGGGCACGACGGTCTTGATGATGGAAATCCTTGTACCATCGCGTCTGAGCAACATCCGCTCCGAATTGTCCACTGTTTGCTTCAAATCAGAAATGGGACACTTGCCTTTCTCGGCCGGGCAGATGTGCCGGTGGCAGACACTTCCGACGAGCTGCTCCCTCGTCTCACCGATCATCGCTGCCGCAGCTGGATTAGCCTCCACGATGGTATGAGACTCAGGATCAATGATCAGAATGCCCGCTTGGATGGTCTCCAGAATGTTGCGCTGTTTGCTTTCGCTCTCCCGCAGCGCCAACTCCGCCCGCTTGCTCTCGGTGATGTCCTGGATGATGCCGCTCATCCGGGCAACCTGGCCGTACTCATCCAAGGTCAGTTTGCCCAGGCCGTGAACCCATCGCTCCTGCTGGTCTTGCTGGCGGACAATGCGGTAAACATGGTCAAAGGCGGCTTTTTTTTGCATGATTTCCACAGCCAGATAACGCGCCATTTCCGCCCGGTCCTGCGGGTGGACGATTTGCAGCCACCCCGCCACATCACGCTCGAAACCGGATGCCACGATGCCAAAGATCTCATCCAGCACCGCGCAACTGCTCCAATCGCCGTTCTTGACGTCAAAGTTGTAAGTTCCCAGTCTGGCGATGCGCTGCGCGGCCAGAAGCTGCGCGGTGGTTTCCTGCAGTATCTCCATGGCGCGCTGGCGGTTCGTGATGTCCCGGAGGGTCGCCAACTCGGTTCGGCGGCCCCGGTGCTGGATGACGCTCGCCGCGATTTCCACCGCGAACCGTTCGCCATTCTTTCGACGATGCCACCGGATCGGGACGAAAACCAAACCGGTGCCCACTGTGGCCCGGGTTTTTTCCGGCTCTTCGGAAACCTGCTCAGGCGTCAGTTGGAGGAACTCCTCCCGAGGGTAGCCATAGAGCCGCAGCGCGGCTGGATTGGCATCCATATAACGGTGGGTTTCGCAATCCACCAAAATGACGGCGTCGGATTCCAGCTCAAACAACTGGCGGTAACGCTCCTCGCTTTCGCGCAGGGTCTGCTCCGCCTGCTCGCGTTCGGTCCGCCCGGCCATGGCCTCCAGCGCAAAAGAGATGCTATCGCCGATTTGTTTCAGCAAGTTCCGTTCATCAGCCGTGAAAAATCCCGATTCGCTGGAGTAGATGGTCAGAGCGCCGACGGTTACTCCCTTGCAACGGAACGGCACGGACGCGGAAGATTCATAGCCGCGTTTCAGGGCCTCCTCGCGCCAAGGCGCCATTTCCGGAGTCCGGCGGGTGTCGTTGTTGATGAAGACTTCGCCCCGCTGCATGGCCAGACCGGTGGGACCCCGTCCCCAAGGGTGTGCCGGGGTGAGAGTGATGACAATCTTCTCCAAATATCCTTCCTCCGGGCCGGCATGGGAAACCACTTTTAACCGGCCGCTTGCCGCATTTGCCGTGCCGATCCAGGCCATTCGAAATTGGCCGGACTCCACGGCATCCCGGCAGACGGCTGCGTAAAGTTCCTGCGGTTCAGTGACCCGAACGACCGTTTGGCTGATCTGGCTGAGCGTGGCATACAAGCGGTTAAGGCGGTTCAGCGTCTGCTCCGCTTGCTTGCGCGCAGTGATGTCGCGCATGAACACAAACAGCCTGCCCCCGCCATCCTCCAAAAAATTGCCACTGATTTCAATGTCCATGAGGCTGCCGTCTTTGCGCCGGTGCTGGGATTCGAAACGGGCGTGGCCGTCCGTCTTGAAGTGTTGAATCCGCTTCTTGATTACTTCATCCGTCTCCAGCGCCTCGACATCCTTGATTGCCATTCGCAGCAGTTCCTCGCGGGCATATCCTGACATTTGGCAATAAGCGTCGTTGACGTCCAGGAACCGCCCTGCGGAGTCCACCAGAAAAAAGCCGTCCATGGTCGTGCGCAGAATGGTCTTGATTTCCGCCTCCTGCCGCCGGGGTTCGCCGTTCCGCATTTCCCATTCAATTTGCCGCACTTCGAGCTCGTGCAGTCTTTGGCGCGCCTCCGCCTCGCTTGGCACCGGGCGGGACGCGGCCAGCTCACTCCATTTCGCCTCGGCGGCCTGACGCCAACCGGCGGCATCCGAAGTGGTCGTGGCATTCATGGTCTCGGCGGCAGCAACACTCCCGAGAAGATGCGTTTGGCGGGTGATAAGTCAAGTTTAATTCTCCCCTGGTCCCTATGTCGTGTAGTTTTCATTGCAGCTTCTGGCTGCGGGGCCTTATGCTCCGATGCGAGACGAATGAAATCGGAACCATGCAGTTGAATATGAAGCCGGAAACCACAGTTCCGAAGGTCGGCCGGCTGGCAGCATGGCTGGGGGGGATTGGCGTGGCGCTGCTGTTCGTGGCCCTGCGCTGGAACAGTTGCGCGGCGCCGCTGATTCGCGATGAAGGTGAATATGCTTATGCGGCGCGGCTGTGGTTGCAGGGCATCGCTCCCTATGCGCACGCTTTCATTCAAAAGCCGCCGCTGGTGGTTTACAGCTACGCTCTGTCCAGCTTGTTGATGCCGCATTTTTTCTGGTCCTCAAGGGTGCTGGCTTACGCGTTTGTCGGCCTGGCCACACTGCTTCTGGGTTATCTGGCGCGGCTGGAGTTCGGCAAAGGAATCGCTTTGCCTGCCCTGTGGCTGCTGACGCCAATGATCATGCTGCCTGGCCTCGGGCAATTTGCCGCCAACACGGAAATGTTCCTTATGCTGCCGCTGCTGGCCACGGTGGCAGTCTATCGCCACAGCCGGCAGCACGGCGACCCGCCGGTCAGTTGGCTGGCAGCAGCCTTTCTGGGCGTCACTAGCCTGCTCTACAAGTACACCGTGCTGCCGGTGCTGGCCTTTCTGTTTGTCGCCTGGTCCGTGGAACTGTGGCGGCGCCACGAATCCGCCCGGCGGTTGGGAGGCTGCTGGCTTTGGGGTCTGGCCGGCGGCTTGGTGGCGGCGGCGGTTTGGCTGGGTTATTTCTTGATCCGCGACGGCGGGGCGGGAGTTTGGGAGTGTACGGTACACTTTAATCGCTACTATGCGGCCTCCAGCAATTTTGGCTTGGCTGCGCTGGGGTCGCAATGCTGGGAGTTTCTGGTGCAATGGTGGATTTTGTTCCTGCTGCCATGGGCGGCTTGGTTTCAATCCCCTTCGCGCCCGTGGTTTTGGTTGGGAATGCTGATATCCGCTGTGGTGGCCACGAGCGCTAGTAGTTATGGTCACTATTATATCATCATGATGCCTTTCTGGGCGCTGTTGGGCGCGGCTGGCATCGGTGCGTTGGCGGATGTCGCCGCCCGCAGGCTGGGCCGTCCCGGGCTTCCTATCCGGCACTTGTTGACCGCCCTGACGGTGATCATCATCATCCTTCCCGATCTGCGGTGGATGACCTGCTCGCGGGAACAGTTTGCCGAGGCGAAAATGGGCCGATGGAGTCCATTCTTGGAATCGCCAGCGGTGGCGAAGCGAATCGAGGAACTCAGTTCTCCGGAGGATTCGGTTTTCATCGCCGGCTCCGAACCGCAGATCCTCTGTTACGCCCGGCGTTCGAGTCCCTCCCGCTTCATCACCGTCTATCCGCTGATGATTCCCACGCCGCTGGCGCGCGGCTACCAACAGGAGGCCATCCGTGACTTGCAGGCGCACCCGCCGGCCTTGGTGGTACTAGCGCCCGCTAACACAAGTTGGCTATGGACGAAGGCCTCGCCGAAGGATTTTATGAATTTCCTGAATCCCTGGCTAACCCAGGAATATGACCTGGTGGGGGGATATTTGCGCACGGAGAATGCCAGACGCTGGGTGGAACCGCTCACAGACGCAGCGGAAGGCGAGCCAAGCTTGTTGCTATACAAGCGCAAAACGAGCCCGGCGGACCACGGAAATTTAAAACGTTGACAGCAATGGCAGCGCCAACCGGGGCCGCCTCACCAGAACTGGCGATGGCGGGGAACCGGGAATCATGCAAACTTTTTGGCATAAGCGCGAACACATCAAACCAAGTTAAGCGAGGCCTAGTCTGGCGGGCAATTTGCCCGCTGTTTCTGTCGCTCGCTTTCACCGGCTGGGCCAACTTGCCCGGCGGCGGCACGGGCAATGGGCCGGCGGTATCGCTAGCAACACCAACACCGATGCCAGCGGTCACTTCGCTTGGACCAATAACCCCGCCGCGGACAACCCCAATCATTTCTATATCCTCCAAGTTCAGTAACCCCAAGTTTACCCGGGAGCCTGCCCGGCCAACCAACCCGTTGCCCACACCCCGTCAGCGGCCTGGATCCGCGCGCCAGCGATGACCCGCGGGTGAAACCAGATGGGTTAGCGCAGCCGAAGCAAGGCAGCCGACGTGGCCGGCACCAGGAATAAAGCGCCGTTGTTCTTCACTGGAATGGCTTCCGTTTGACCGGGCTTCCAAGTACCTGCTGCGGAAACTTCGGCTCCGGCAAGCGTGACCTGGTCCTTGCTCTCAACTGTGGGTGCCGCGAGCCGGAAGCAATCCGCCTTGGAATACGGCACCGGCACAGCTAATTCAATCTCCGCGGAGTTCGCCAGGTTCTTGTTGATGATAACCACCCAGAGCTCACCCTTGGAATCTCTCGTCGCATAAGCATTGACCTTGAATTCGGGTTTGGAAACGGAAATTTTCAAGACTTCGCCAATCCCGGAGATGGAAAAGGCCAGCATCCCATAGTATTCGGGACGGACAATCAAGCGCCCAGTGGCCTCGTCCCTGTAGATGGGTGAATAGTCGCTGACTTTGGCTTTTTGGTTGATGTCCGTCTCCATATTAACGCCGTCGCAGCCATGCGCCGCGAGCAGGAACATGGTGTCGAGACACCACAGCGCGGAGGCAAAAGTGTCACTCACGTCTTTCTTGCCGCCGCCGTAAAAAGAATTGATCTCGTTGAACCGAAACGGCACGTGGGTCTCGGAACTGATCCCCTGAAGCGTGGCCAACTCATGTTCCAGTTTCTGATCCGTCGCGAGCAGGGTTGGAATCGTCGAGTTCGGGTTTCCCGCGCCGCCCCGATAATAGTGGCGCGTGAGCAATTTCAGGTCACTTGACTCGGCCTTGGCAAAATCCCGCAACCAGTCCACGCCCCACGCCGCGTCCGGGCCGGAAAACGGCGTGTCGGGCAGCGCGGTTCGAATCGCGCTCTTAAAGTCGCGGTACGCGGCCAGGTAGGCAGCGGCATTATTCTTGAACGCGGGTTGCAAATCCGTTTCGTTGCCGATCTCAAAGGACTGGAGACCCTCGCCCAGGGCGTGTTGCACTGCCACCGCTTCTGCCACTGCGGCTTCGCGGGTGCCGGTTTTCAAATTCAATCCCCACATGGCCTTCCACCCCGTTGCCTTCAGAAATCCGCCCAAATCCGCAAGCTCGGACTGGTTAAAGATCGTCGCGCTATTTTCCGCCAAGGCAACCGGCGTGCCGTTGGGAACATACTGTGCCCAGTCCGAGACATTGCCGCCGATCCTGATGTGTCCATGGGGGCTCAGCGTGTGAAGCAATTGCATCAACTGCGTGTTTTGCCGGCTGAAGTAACCTTGCCGCGCCAACGCCGACGTTTCATAACCCAGCCCAATAAAATGTTCCCCGGTCCGAGCCACGACTGCCTCGGGGTACACTTGGACTTGAATCAACTCTGGAACCGTGATCTCCTGCGCCGCCACGACGGAGTACCCCAGCGCAATGACCAGTAACCATCGCATTTTCGTGGCTTTCAGAGGTTTGGTGATGAGTGTTTGCTTCATGCTTCAAAATCGTCCGCCCACTCGCTGCCCCGGCTTGGCCGGTTGGTGAGGAATTGGGCCGATGCCCGGAGGGAGATTAAACTCCCAGGCTCGTCATTTCCCATTCATCCGGCTTTCCGCGCCCTGCGGCGTGGTGAATGGCTGGAAAACCTGCGTAAATTCCCAGGGCTTTTGCGCGATGCCGCTGGCGTCGTTTTCCGTCCCATGCTTGCCATGTTTGCCCGTGTCACGATTGCTCGCCCAAAAGGATAGGCTGCAAACCCACGGCTGCGCGCGTGCCCAAGACAGCAGCGCTCGGGCATCGTCCGGAGTGAAGATTTCCTCGCGCTGATCATTCTGGCCAATCATCGGTGTGAGACCGATCTGAATGCCCGGATCAATTACCTGGCATTGTTCATGCGCCTTGAGCGCGCTGGCGATGGAGACGTCGCACATCTTCTTGCCTTGGGAAAAGTGCGCCCCAAAATCCATGGTCATCACGTTGGCGGAATATACTTTCACGCCCCTGGCTTTGGCATCGGCAAGCAAACCCCGGGATTCCCGCGAGATGCCGTTGGGGTCCACCGGCAGCGTGTAGGAAATGCGCAGGCCGGGATGGCTGACTTGGAGTCGGGCCAACACCACATTGCGCCGCTCGTTGGCGGCGGCTTTGGACAACGCCTTGCCTTCGATATCGAAATCCAGCCAAGTCAGGTGGTACCGGTCAATGACGGACTGGTACTTGGCCTCCAGCGCCAGGGCATTCGTTTCGGTGATGGCCAATTCCGTCCCACCCTCGCCGCCAAAGGACGCCAGCACGTCGCCGCCGCGCACGCGAATGGCGCTGATTTGGTCCGCATAGAGGTTTTGGTCCATGGCAAAGCGGCCGTCCCAGGCTGGGTTGCCCTGCGGATCCGCGATAATAAACGCAAGGGTATAAAACTTCTGGCCGCTGGCCTCGTCGCATTGGGTGATCTTGAAATTATCGTCCGCGCCGAGGTACATATACGGGGCAAAAACCCGCGCGGGCCACCCCGCGCTGAAGGAGGTCAGAATGGAACCCCAGGTGAGGAGAAAGGTGGCCAGAGTTTTCATAGGCGCTTGGTAAAATGGAATATGACCGGCAGATTAGTGGAAGAAGTTGCGGGGAGCAATCGCAGAAGCGGTCAGAAGCGTCAGGCGTGAGGCGGCCCCCGTTGCCACACATGAATGAAGGAATTTGACAAATAGCAAAACAACATCAATATATCCTCAACAAAATGCACAAAGTAGCTCCATTAATGCGTCATGTCGTCGGCGCCTGTTTAATCGTCAGTTTGGCCGCCAGCGTTCCCTCCCTCCGCGCCAGCGACGCTCCCCCCGCCAAAGGTGTCAAATTGCCATTCATCATTTATGATGAAATGGGGGGCGCCAACAATCATTACATCCCCTCCGGTTGGATGGGCAACGCCAAGGCGGTTAAAATGGAGGAGGGTTGCACCAACAATCCGCATGGCGGCAAAACCTGTCTGCGTTTTGCCTACAGCGCAGCCGACGACTGGGCCGGCGTGGTGTGGCAGGATCCCGTGAATGATTGGGGCGACCAGACGGGCGGCTACGATCTAACCGGAGCCAAGAAACTGAAATTTTGGGCGCGGGGCGAGAAAGGCGACGAAACCGTGAGCTTCAAGTTTGGCATCTTGGGACCCGATAAGAAATATCCCGACAGCGCCACCGGGGAGAGCGGTGCCATCAAACTCACCAAAACCTGGACGGAATACTCCATTGACCTGGACGGCAAAGACCTGACGCATATCAAGACCGGCTTTGTCTGGACGCTGGCCGGCCAGGGCCAGGCGCTGGCTTTCTGTTTGGATGACATTCGCTTTGAATAATTTAAGATGAACAACAAGCAGTATCTCCAAGCCTCTGGCACCGTGTTCTGTCTGGCCCTCATGGCGGCCCCGTTGTTGGCGGGAGATGCCGCGCCCGCCGCAGCGGCTGACGGCTGGCATCTGGTCTGGAGCGATGAATTCAACCAGCCGGATGGCAGCGCCCCCGATTCCAGCAAGTGGGGATATGACGTGGGCGGCAACGGCTGGGGGAACAACGAGCTTGAGTATTACACGGCGCGCACCAACAACGCGCGCATTGAGGATGGCAAGCTGGTGATCGAGGCCCGCCAGGAGAGCTTCGGCGGGAAAAACCTCACTTCGGCCCGTCTGCTCACCAAAGGCAAATGGTCATTCACGTATGGCCGCATCGAGGCCCGGATCAAGATCCCGCGCGGCCAGGGCATCTGGCCCGCTTTCTGGATGCTGGGAACCAACATAGCTTCCGTCCATTGGCCAAATTGCGGGGAAATAGACATCATGGAGAACATCGGCAAAGAGCCCGGCACGGTGCATGGCACGGTGCATGGGCCCGGATATTCCGGTGGAGCGGGCATCGGCGGGCCGGTGACGTTGCCCCACAACGTGGCCGTCGCTGATGATTTTCACGTCTTCGCCGTGAAATGTGAAACCAACCGCGTCACTTGGTTCATGGATGGCCGGTCCTATTTCACCGTCACTCCCACCAATCTGCCCGGGAAGACCCGTTGGGTTTTTGATCAACCCAAGTTCTTGCTGTTGAACTTGGCCGTGGGCGGCGGTTGGCCAGGTTATCCTGACCAAACCACCACCTACCCCCAACGCATGGTGGTGGATTACGTCCGTGTCTATGAGCGATGAACCGGAGGCTTGGCCAAATCTGTGGAATGATGTTCGGCCTGGCGGCGGCCCTCCCACTTTATGCGGCCGGTTGGTTGAGCAATCCCGGCTTTGAATCCGATCCCGCGAGTCCAACGACGACTCTTCCGGGCTGGCAGCTCTACGGCTCCAATGATTATGGCGAGACCGGTGCCGCGCTAGCCCATAGTGGGACAAACTATTTCAAAGTTTATCAGTCGTTCAGTGGCAGCGTGAATTATAACGGTATTTATCAGGACACCATTTCCGGCCCCGGTGCCGTCTATGCCGCCGATGGCTGGGCTTACACGGCCGCAAGCGACGTCCTGGCTGGCCAGAATGCCGCTTGGATTGAAGTGTCGTTTCGGGACGCGAACGCCAATGTGCTGTCGCTCTACCGTTCGGCTCTGATCACCACCAACGCCATTGCCGCCGGCGCGTTCCCCAAAAGCCGCTGGACCTACCTGGCCGTCACCAACCAATACGACCCGCTCAGCTATCGGTTGACCAATTCCGTAACCCGGTTAATCGCGCCCACCGGCACGACCGTTGTGCGCTATCAAATTGAATTCCAGGGCGATGCCAATTATTCCGCGGGATCCGTCTATTTTGACGATATGAATCTGACCCAAACCGCCGGCGCGCCCTACGGCAATATGAACATTGTGTGGGACGATGAATTCAACGGCCCGGCAATCAACACCAACCTCTGGACCTACGATCTCGGCAACGGCGGCTGGGGCAACAGCGAACGGGAATATTACACCAGCCGCACGAACAACGCGTACGTGGCGGGCGGGCTATTGCACATTACCGCCCAAGCGGAAGCCTACGGCGGGTCCAGCTACACTTCGGCGCGGATTAAATCACAAGGCTTGTTCTCCTGGAAATACGGGCGTGTCGAATGGCGCGCGCAACTGCCGGCGGGCACCGGTTTTTGGCCGGCCCTGTGGCTGCTGGGCACCAACATCACCAGCGTCAACTGGCCGGGCTGCGGCGAGATTGATGTGATGGAAAATAACGGAGGCAATCCGCTCATGGCACAGGGCAGCATCCATTCCGGCAGCGACGCCACGGCCATCTACAATTTCGCGGATGGCGGAACCACCACCAATTTCCACACCTATACATTGGATTGGACCACCAACGCGATCTTGTTTTATGTGGACGGCCATCTGTACGAGTCGCAAACCACCTGGTCCAGTTCCACCACCAATGCCTATCCCTTTCCCTTCAACCAGCCTTTCTTTCTGCTCATGAACCTGGCCATTGGCGGCAGCTATCTGGGCAACCCCACCACCAACGCCATCAATGCCGGCACCGCCTTTCCGGGCGAGGTGCTGGTGGATTATGTGCGTATTTACCATGTCACCGATCCGCTGCAACTTGCCCTCAGACGCGCCGGCACCAACCTGCTGTTGACGTGGCCGACCAACATCGTCTGTCACCTGCAATCCCAGACCAATTCGTTGTCCTCGGGCTTGGGCGCGAGTTGGTTTTCCGTCAGTTCCAATGCCAGCCCGCAGCAGCTCACCCCTCAGAACAGCAGCGTTTATTACCGTCTGGCGTCACCGTAGTGGGTTAAGGTAATGCTCTCATATTTCTCGCTCTGCCACCAGCAATTCGCCCTGATACTCGACAAGGAATCCCTGTTCTGCCAAGTGAACACAGCGGTCCAGATCAATAATAGCCCGGCAGATGTCGCTGTCCACGGATTCTTTGGCCACCGCCAGAAATTCATCCGCCGTGCTCAGGCGCCTTCCGGCGTTACTCTTGGGATAGGCGCCCGGCGTGTAGTTGGCTGAGAAGAAAAAGCCCGAATACTTGGGGGTTTGCCTCATGCGATCATATACGCGGTTCTTTAGCCGGAAGAGGCGGTTCACGGAGTTCGGCCGCGCAGTGATGCTCACGTTCCCGCCGATGTTGTCGTGGCAGCAGGTGCGGCAAATGACATATTTGGCACCCGAGGCGATGGCGTAATCCAGAGCCCCGTCTGACACCGCGCCGCACGCGCCGAAGAAGACAACTGCGGTCGGCTTAACCTTCAGTCGCGGTGCAAAAATATTGTCTTGTACGAAAGCGAAATTCGCCGGCAGGCGGCCGAGCCTTAGCGCGCGGTAAATCTGAAAATACCGAGGGTCTATGTCCGTGGCGATAACCTTGACCTGCGGCATTCGCATGGCGAGATGCCACGCGTGGCGCCCGAAGACGGTGGCGGGGTTGACGAGCGTCGTTTCACCGCCGCCGCCGGACAGCAACTGGACAATGATGTCCTTCAGGTGCGCATCGCGGTGGTTGCGGTGGTATTCTCCCCGGAACGACGTGTAGGGAAAGTCATGGCATGGGAAGCCAGGGAAGCGGTTGTTCCATCGCGCGGACAGCGTGCCGGCGTGTCGCTGCATTCCCCTTTCCTCCGCGGACAAGGCAACGATGTTCCCGTGCCGAAACTCCTTGAGAAGACCCGCCAGCGCTGCCATGGCCAGCTCACACTGAATATGCCGCGTGTGACAATCCATAGGCTTAACGATCAAGAAGCGAGCCGAGGCGTTTGCGGACCCCTTTTGGAAGTCGTGAAGTGACCAAGGAAATTTGCCAGGACGTATGCAAATGTAGGTGGCATAAATGGCCTAGCGCCCACGCAAAGTGCCAACGCCGACTTGCGGCGTGGACCGCGACAGCGGAATGGCAAGTGGCAACGGCGGACTGCTCGGGCGAATGTTAGGCCATGTGTGTCTCATCTCTCTGATTCCTTTTGTAGTAAACGACAATGCTAAAAGCAGCAAGCAGCGAAACAACGAATCCCGACAACCAAAGTCCCAGCCAAAAAAATAGAAACTGCTGCCAAATCAATATCCAATAATCAGCGGTGAACACTCGCGCGCCGTTAATCACCAGCAAAATCAACAACATCGTAAATACACCAACAACGAATCCAGTCGGTAAGGTCATCGCGTATGAAATCCTCTGCTGGTGTATTGACTTGCGGCGACACAAAAATGAGGTGAACAAAGAACTGCTAACCACAAATGCACTACAGAAAATTAAATATATCTTACTGTTCTCATAGAAGCCCTTCCAATCTGGTAAAAACATACAATACGCCGCAACCACCAAAAGGCAGCCAACAACAAGATTAACTGGCCAGTATTTTTTCACGGCGGCGAACATGGCCTAACGTCCGAGACCTGAGCCGCGACGGACTCGT
>Ga0316217_10004650_pt1 | contig 14660 bp, 11 predicted proteins | sample 1anoAmetaG_FD_203633 | JGI IMG/M metagenome (GOLD analysis project Ga0316217, IMG submission 203633) | Freshwater microbial communities from Trout Bog Lake, Wisconsin, USA - 1anoA | ecosystem: Environmental > Aquatic > Freshwater > Lake > Hypolimnion/Profundal zone | place: USA: Wisconsin... | reverse complement strand
ATTACCTGATTTTACTGCTACATCTTTCAACCACTAAGAGTTTCATTCCCCTTAGCTAATAATTTTCCACCTTTTTAACCCAAATTGTGCATAATTGGTGCAAAACCTGTTTTTTCTTTAGGGTTTAAACCCTACTTTTGCGATGCCAACCAAAAACTCAAAAAATTTTATGACAAACTCACGAAAAAAGGCGGTAGAAACAGTAGTTAACCGCGAAGTTATTGCGCCGCGTATAGCCGGAGTAAAAGTATCGGACTATTACGCGTCGAATGTGTTTAATGATTCTGCCATGCGCGAGTATCTTTCAGAAGATGCTTACAAGGCAGTGAAAGATGCCATTAAATCGGGCACAAAAATTGGTCGCGAAATCGCTGACGGCGTTGCAGCAGGTATGAAAAGCTGGGCCATGAAAAAAGGGGCTACTTCTTATACGCACTGGTTCCAACCGTTGACGGGCTTAACTGCCGAAAAGCACGATATGTTTTTTATGCCCAAAGGTGACGGAGCAGTTGAAGTGTTTAGTGGTGATGCCCTGGTTCAGCAGGAGCCTGATGCTTCTTCTTTCCCTAGTGGAGGTATCCGTGCAACTTTTGAGGCACGTGGTTATACTGCCTGGGACCCGGGTTCTCCGGCTTTCATTATGGAAATTGGCGAAGGCAAAACACTTTGCATTCCTACTATATTTATATCATACACAGGCGAATCGCTTGATTATAAGGCGCCTTTATTAAAGTCGTCCCATTTTTTAGAGCAGGCCGCTTTGCCTATTGTTCATTTGTTTGATAAGGATGCTACCCGGGTTACTGCAACGCTTGGTTGGGAGCAGGAATACTTTGTGGTAGATGAGGCTTTATACTATCAGCGCCCTGACTTAATGTTTAGCGGCAGAACTTTGTTGGGCGCACCTCCTCAAAAGGGCCAACAGTTTGAAGACCACTACTTCGGTACCATACCTGAAAGAGTTTACGCCTACATGCTCGATTTTGAAACGGAGGCGCACAAACTAGGTATCCCGGTTCGTACCCGTCACAACGAGGTGGCACCTTCTCAATTTGAGTGTGCTCCTATGTTTGAAGAAGTGAACGTAGCGGTTGACCACAACCAGTTGGTAATGGATTTAATGGAGCGTGTTGCCCGTCGTCATAAATTACGTGTATTACTTCATGAAAAACCATTTGCCGGTATTAACGGTAGTGGTAAGCACAACAACTGGAGCATGGGTACCGATACCGGTAAAAACCTGCTTTCTCCGGGCAAAACGCCTAAAACCAACTTACTGTTCCTTACCTTCTTCGTCAACGTAATTAAAGCGGTAAATGAGAACGCAGATTTAATGCGCGCCTCTATTGCCTCTGCCAATAACGACCACCGTTTAGGTGCCAACGAAGCTCCACCGGCCATCATTTCAGTGTTCATCGGTTCATACATGACTGATGTGCTAAACGAAATTGAAAAGCGCGTTGCTAAAGACAAGTATGATGAGTTAACCAATGCTAACCTGAAACTGGATATCCATAACAAGATACCCGATGTAATGCTGGATAATACCGACCGTAACCGCACCTCGCCATTTGCCTTTACCGGCAATAAGTTTGAGTTCCGTGCGGTGGGTTCATCGGCTAACTGTGCCCAGGCTATGACCGTTATGAACGCTATTGTGGGCAAGCAATTGCTCGATTTTAAGGTTGATTTGGATAAACTGATAAAAGCCGGCGAAACCAAAGAAGGAGCCATTATGCGTCTGTTGCGTCAATATTATACCGAAAGCAAAAAAGTATTATTTGAAGGCGATGGTTACAGTGATGCATGGGAAAAGGAAGCTAAGAAACGCGGTTTGAACAATGTTAAAACCACACCTTATGCACTCGATTTCTATACCACTAAAAAAGCAAAAGAAGTGCTGGTTGGTACCGGTATCTACAACGAACGTGAGTTGGACGCCCGTGTTGAAATTTTACACCACAGCTACAGCCTTAAAATTGCAACTGAAGCAAGAATTATTGCCGACTTAGCTATCAATCAAATCATTCCTGCGGGGTTAGATTATTTAAATAACCTTCTGGCAAACATCAAAGGCCTTAAAGATGCGGGTATAGCTGCCTCTGGCGCAAAAGCACAAAAGGAACTGGCTAACGAAATTGCTGACCACATTAACGGTATTAAAACCGCGGTAGATAAAATGAATCTGGCCGTTGAAGCCACCCATAAAGGCAAAACCACAGAAGAACACAGCAAAGCATACTGCGACAAAGTAAAACCATTCTTCGACATCATCCGCGGGCATGTGGATGCCCTGGAAGCTATTGTTGATGACACCGTTTGGCCTTTACCGAAATACAGGGAGATGCTGTTTATCAGATAACTTTAATTTACCGCAAAGTGCGCTAAGAGCGCAAAGTGAATACAGAAGTTTTAATAAATCCTCCGCCGGTTGGTGGGGGATTTTTTGTTGTCTGAATCAGGATGGAAAACAGGTCAAAGGATGAAAGTCAGGATAATGCAATTTCTGAATTTGGCATTTATCCTGTATTCATCCTATAATCTGTTGCTTAATCCTGATCAGACAATTAACCTAAATTTAGCAACTTCAGCTTTTAAGCTAAGCAGCTAAATACTATACTTGTACATCATACGTTTAACAGCTACCTAAAAATTAAACCAGCCATTATGAAATTTGCTTTTCTACTTATAGCCTTCTTATCGGGGTCAGTCTTACTTCAGGCTCAGGACACCACACAAACTAAAAAGCCCAAAAAGAATATCATGGATAAGGTAGAAGCCTTGCCTGACATGCTCATACCTTCCTACAATAGCCCAACCGACAGTATTTTGAGCATTTTGAAAAATGATAATCTGACGCTGATTATTAACCCCATTTGGACCGAAAAGGGAACGCAAACAAACAACGATCTTAAAATTCAAAAACTGAACGAGGACCCCTTAAAAGAAACCTTCCCATTGCCTGAAAAGGAGCTGGCCAATAGCCTAACCATTACCTTTGCTACCATTAAAAAATCGGCTGATGACAAAAAGAACTCCCTGTTAAATGCAGCCAAAACCCACTTACAGAACTATTATAAGGAAGCCGGTAAAGCTATCAGCGGTGATGAACTGGCCACCAACGCCAAATATTTTACCAGCGGACCTGAACCTTTAACAACGGCGGAGGGGAAGCAGGGTGAGATTATATACCTGACCGATATCGCGCCTCAGCAAACTACATTCATCGCTTTGTTCACCACCCCCGGCACCAAGCCCGGTACCACTGTGTTCGTTCAGTTCAGCTATATCAGGTACACCTATGAATCAATCGTACCTGACGACTATACTGAAATGCGTTTCTTCGTTTACCCCGACGATCAGAAAACTTATGAGAATTTTACCAAGAAGTATATCAGGACTTTGAAGATTCAGTAACCTATTTGGGCGGCATTACTTTATGTAAATCTGCCATCAATATGCTTTAGCCATATTGATATAAATATTATTGCAGCGGTTATACCGATAATAAATACAATAATCGGAGAGATGGTGGATCCTTTGTCTTTCATGAAACGGTTCCAGACAGAAGCCACTACCATAGTTAGAACAACAAAAACCACACATATGATCGGGATAGCCAGGGCAACACCAATCATTGCCTGCAATAGAATCATTGTCTTTCCTCTTTCTGATAAAATTAAAAAAATGGCTTTGAATAGCGATAAATTAACCCTTCTGCTTCAAAAATTGGGGGATTGTTAACAAATAGGCATTAATAACCCTGTTTTTACTGTTTTCTTATTTAAATGTGGAAAATTTAACGTCTGCATCCCTTGTCAGGGGGGTGTCGAAACACTATATTTGGGCGCTTAAAATTGAGATAAACAGTTTTTTCGAAAATTTGAAACCTGAAACCCGAAACTAGAAACTTAAAACATGGCTGACGATTTAACACCGAATGACCCCATTGAACCACAAGACCCTACCAAGGGACAAGACCAAAACCTAAGGAACTTACCGCGCATCATTCCAATTAATATAGAAGAGGAAATGAAAACCGCGTACATTGATTATTCAATGTCGGTTATCGTTTCCCGGGCCATTCCTGATGCCAGGGATGGACTGAAACCCGTTCACCGCAGGGTGCTTTTTGCTATGAATGAACTGGGTTTAAGTCCTGGTAAGCCTTATAAAAAGAGTGCGCGTATTGTGGGTGAGGTGCTGGGTAAGTATCACCCGCATGGTGATAGCTCGGTTTATGACGCTATGGTGCGTATGGCACAGGACTGGAGTTTGCGCTACCCGCTGGTTGACGGACAAGGTAACTATGGAAGTATCGATAATGACCCGCCGGCAGCTATGCGTTATACTGAGGCCCGTCTGCGTAAAATTACAGAAGATATACTGGCCGACATTGAGAAGGACACTGTGGATATGGGCCTTAACTTTGATGACAGCCTGGAAGAACCAACGGTTTTGCCTTCAAGAATACCAAATTTGTTGATTAACGGAGCATCGGGTATTGCCGTAGGTATGGCCACCAATATGTTGCCTCACAACCTTACTGAAATTTGTGATGGCATTTCGAAATACGTTGATAATAAGGATGTTACTATAGAGGAGTTGATGACTGTGGTAAAGGCGCCTGATTTTCCGACTGGTGGAACGATTTATGGTTATGATGGCGTTCGGCAGGCATTTATGACAGGTAGGGGGAAAGTAGTTTTACGTGGCAAGGCTGAAATTGAAACCCAGGATAACGGCCGTGAGCAGATTATCATTTCTGAAGTTCCTTACCAGGTGGTTAAGAGTGACCTGGTTAGAAAAATAGCTGAGTTAGGCGATGAAAAGAAGATTGAAGGCATTAGTGAAGTGCGCGATGAATCGGATAGAAATGGTATTAGAGTGGTCATTGAACTGAAGCGCGATGCAATAAGCAATGTGGTTCTGAATCAATTGTTTGCCTTAACTACCTTGCAAACCTCCTTCGGGGTAAACAATGTAGCCCTTGTAAAAGGCCGTCCGCATATTTTGAACCTGAAGGACATGATTAGGTGCTTTGTGGAGTTTCGCCATGAAGTAGTTATTCGGCGAACCCAATGGGAACTTAAGAAAGCCGAAGAACGCGCTCACATTTTAGAAGGCTTGTTAATTGCTATTGACCACCTGGACGAAGTGATCAAATTGATTCGTGCTTCCGAAGATGCAGATGTAGCTAAAGCGGGCTTAATGAGCCAGTTCGCATTGTCCGAAATTCAGGCAAAAGCCATTCTGGATATGCGTTTACAGCGCTTAACCGGTCTTGAAAGAGATAAAATACGCGAAGAATACACCGAATTAATGAAAACCATTGAATGGTTGAAGCGCGTATTGGCCGAGGAGCCTTTGCGTATGCAGATCATCAAAGATGAGTTGGCTGAAGTTAGAGAAAAATATGGCGACGAGCGCCGTACCAATATTGAATACGCTGCCGGCGATTTCAATATGGAAGACCTGATTGCCGATGACGAAGTGGTTGTAACCATTTCTCACTTGGGCTACATAAAACGCACGCCATCAGCCGAGTATAAAACTCAAAATAGGGGAGGACGCGGTAGTAAAGGTGGTGCAACCCGCGATGAGGATTTTATTGAACACATGTTCCTGGCCACCAATCACAACTACATTTTGTTCTTCACCCAATTGGGAAGATGCTTCTGGTTGAAGGTTTATAACATACCGGAAGGAGAGAAGACTGGCAAAGGCCGGGCCATTCAAAACCTGATAAGCATCCCTAAAGAGGATAAGATTATGGCTTACATTCCGGTTAAGAACCTGGAAGATGATTTATACCTGGATAGTAATTTCGTGACGTTCTGCACTAAAAAAGGAACTATCAAGAAAACTACATTAAAGGCATACTCTAATGTAAGAACCGGGGGCGTTAATGCTATCGACATTCGCGAAGGAGATGAACTGGTTCAGGTTTCATTAACCTCTGGAAAGAGTGAAGTGGTTATTGCAACCAAAGCGGGCAAAGCTATTAGGTTCCATGAAGAAACCGTTCGGGCTGTGGGTAGAAATGCTGCTGGCGTACGCGGGGTAACCTTAGAAGATGAGAACGATGAAATTATAGGTATGATTACCGTTGACCCGGAGAACAAAGCTGAAACCATCATGGTGCTTTCGGCCAGGGGCTATGGAAAACGTAGCGATATTGAAGATTACCGCATAACCAATAGGGGAGGAAAAGGCGTTAAAACTATCAGCGTTACAGATAAAACGGGCTCTTTAATTGCAATATTAAATGTTACTGATAATGACCATGTTATGATTATTAATAAATCAGGCATTGCCATTCGGATAGCAGTTGATCAGTTACGGATTATGGGTCGGGCGACGCAAGGGGTACGAATTATTAAACTAGATACAAAAGACACCATTGCCGCTATTGCGAAAATTGAGAACGGTAAACTGACCTATAACGCTGAAGAGGACGGCGAATTGGGTACAACTGATGATTCAGGAGAAGTAGCTTAATTAGTTAATAAACAAACAAATAACACCTAAAAACAAACCATAAAACAAATTCTATGAAGAAGATAGCATTAGCCGTTGTACTGCTAGCGGCCATAAACATAGTGCGGGCCCAGAACGGGAATAACATTTGCGTTTGGAACGCAATAAGGAGCTATACCCAGGAGGGTGGAAGCCGGACCGAACTTGAAAGCGCCATGAAATGCAGTGATGAGGCAACAGCGAATGAATCAACCGCTGGTATTTCAAAAACCTGGTATTACAGAGGACAGCTTTACCGCTTAATAGTTCAAGACAGCGTTTTAAACAAAAAATACCCGGCTGCAACGTTGGAAGGGATAAAGGCCTTTAAAAAACTGAACGAGATTAATGATCCCAAATTTAAAGACTGGAAAGATGCTTATGATTACCTGAATGGCCTTGCCGGTGCAGCTTTTAATAGTGGAGCCCGGGAGTTTAATGCTAAAAACTATGCCCAGGCGACCCAGTTTTTTTACTCTATAAAAGACGTAAATGACGTACTGGTGGCCCGCAAAGGAAAGCTTAACCAGGATATAAATTTAGGTTTATCGCTTGAATATGCCTGCAGAGCGGCGAGCAGCTGGGGTGACAAAAAAATGATGTTAGAGGTAAGTAAGGATTTTTTAGCTGTTGAGGATAGCGCCCTGGCTTATTATTTTTATGGAGTGGCCTTGAGAAATAATGGAGATACAGTTCAGTCTGCCAAAGTGATGAACGATGGTCTTACTAAATACCCCAAAGACCAGAACCTGCTTAGAGAGAAGGTGGTGGAGTTAATTTCCAGCGAAAGATTTCCTGAGGCAACCAAATATATTGATGGTTTGCTTGAGAATGATCCGAAACTTGATGCTGCCTGGTTCCTGAAAGGCCTGGCATATAGCCAATCGGGCAAAGTTGATTCGGCCGCAATATTTTACGAAAAGGCGGTATCGTTGAATCCTAAAAATACAAATGCCTACAATAACCTGGGCGCCATTTATGTAAATAAGGCTAAAGCCATTTACGACGAAATGACTAAGCTTGGTAACAGCGCTGAGGATTCGAAAAAGTACGACCAAATGATTATTCAGATTAAAGATCTATATCTGAAAGCCAAGCCGTATTTGGAAAGGGTAAAAGAATTGAACCCAAGTGACGAGGCAATTAATCGCACACTTGCCAAGATTAATACCTTTTTAGAAAGCAATAAGAAGTAGGGTAAGATAAATGGGAAAGGGCCTGAAAAGCCCTTTTCTTCTTTATTTCTACTTTACATAATATAAATTATGGTGAAATAACATCAAACTTTACAGAAGTAGCTATTTCAAATTGCTGGCTAAAAAGATTGGAAACATCTACTCATTAGGCATTGCAATAGCCAGTATCAGGTAAACGAGCAATCCCGTACCAAAGCCAAAAAAGGCAACTAGAAAAGCGATACGAACTATGGTGGGGTCAATTCCAAAATATTCACCAAGTCCGCCACAAACACCGAAAAGTTTTTTGTCGTTCGACTTTACCAACCGTTTCATACTTGTAAAATTTAAAAGTTAAAGGTCGTAGTTCAATACAATACCATGACTTTTAGGATGCGATTGGCAGGTTAGCACATAACCCTTGGCTATTTCAGCGTCAGTCAGGCTTTCCCTGTCGTCCATCTCCACTTTGCCCGATATTAATTTGGCCCGGCAAGTGCAGCAGGCCGCAACCATGCAGCTATACGGTGGGTCATAGCCTGCATCAAGCGCAGCCTCCAGGATAGTTTCCTTTTCCTTTACATCAAACTCGCGGGTGTTGCCGTCGTATATAATCTTTACCCTGGTTTTTCCTGTAAAGGGTTCAGCGCCTTTGGCTACGCTACCTACATCAGCGGCTTGCTTGTCTTCATCGGCCCGCGCCGTAAAGTATTCTATATGTACCTTTTCTTTGGGAATTTGCAAAACGGCCAAAGCCTCTTCCACTTGTTTCATCATGGGTGTAGGCCCACAAATAAAGAACTCGGCGTTCTGAAAGTGCAGGTTAGTATTCTCTCTTAAAAGCTTCAAAGCCATATCTTTAAGAATAAAACCTGAATATCCACTCCAACCGGCTTCCGGAACGTCTAAAATATGTATAACCTTCAACCGGTTGCCATATTCCGCCTGCAGGCTTTGTAATTTATCCTTAAAAATGATGCTACTTTGGTTGCGGTTGCCGTAAAACAAAGTAACAGTACTCTTGGGCTCTTTAATCAAAACCGATTTCAGAATGGCCATAACGGGTGTAATACCTGAACCACCGCCAAAAAGAATGTATTGTTTGGCATTGTTTGAATCGATGGTTGAATGGAAGTTACCCATGGGTTCCATTACCTCAACTTCATAGCCCGGTTTAAAATTGTCATTAATAAAATTGGACCCCTTCCCACCTGCTACACGCTTAACGGCTATGGTTAATGGCTCGTTTTGGTATGGAGAACTACAAAATGAATAACTGCGGTTTACATGCTCTCCATTTACCAGCAATTTAAGTGTGGTAAACTGCCCGGGTTTATAATTAAAAGCTTCTTTTAACTCAACCGGAACATGAAACGATACCGAAACAGCTTCCGCAATTTCATTTTTCACCTCACTAACTTTCAATTTATGGAACTTTGACATGGCGGTATTTTTAGCGCCGCAAATATAAAAACATGGGGCTAAACTGTACCATAATAACAGGATAAGTTGGAATAAGTGCGACAGGTAAACAGCTACGTTTTACAGGCTAATTTTCGCTTAAAGAATCGAGCAGTGCGTTTATCCGTTTATTATACCAGTTAATACTATCGTGGTTTTTAGAGGTGCTTTCTTCCACATTCTGATAGACAAATTCGCAAACCCTGATTCGCATTCCGCAGTATTGCAGCAGTTTTTTATTCCGTGCATGAATTGTTTCCGGCAATTTCAGTGTATCCAAATTGTTGACCAGAGTAATTATAGCATCCCAGTTGCCTATCCCTTTTTCTTTTAATTCTGACAATCGTTTGGCTTTATCGCCTCTTTTGGTATGTTTCATAACGGCCATAGCTTCCTGCTCTAATGGCACCATTTTTTTTATCTGAGTCAGGTATATTCCGGCATCATTCGGTGCCACTTTAACCATATTGACCCCAACCAAAAAGCCAACTGCCAGCATCGATGGAACAGTGATGCTGAATAACTTAGCTAACATTGATTGAGGGTATTTAAGGCCGGGCAAAAGTAAATAACCCATCACCAGGCCACCCATCAATCCGCCTACGTGGGCTGCATTATCTATACCCGGCCGGGCGCCTGCAAGCAGGTTATAACCTACAAAAAACAACATGCTTTTTAACAGGCCGCTTCGCTCAGATTTAGGAACAAAATTAGTACTCAGCAAAGCAATGAATACACCAAATAAACCGAAAATGGCGCCACTGGCACCAACGCTTACCAGCAACTCGTGGCGATAAACGCTGGCTAAACTGGCAGTAATACCTGTAAAAAGATATGCTGCCAGAAGTTTAATGGAACCTATTTTTGGCTCCAATAAAAAGCCGACAAAAAACAGCGTCAGCATGTTCATTACCAAATGAAATATGCCGGCATGCAAAAAGCAACAGGTTATTAAGCGCCACCATTGCCCTTCCAGCGTAAGCGGTCTAAAATTTCCTCCCCACTTCACCAAATCCTCGGTATTAGGGATTAAAAAATGGACGCCATTGGCCACCATTATCAGGTAAACGGCAATATTCAGGTCAATTAATATGGGAGTCACAAAATAACCGGCTGAAGGAATAAATATGTTCAGCGGGTTCCGGAATTTGGGCCTGGGCAGAACGATGGGATTTTCCTTTAGGTCATTGTATTTAATAGCCACATCAAGGTGGCTGAATGAATTTTGCAGTTCGTTTACCTTTGCAATCAGACTTTTGATATTTCTGGCATTGCCCCCATTATCGTTGATTTGGCCAGCAGTACTTTTACTCATTAACCGGGGTGTCCGGTTAATCATATTTACCTCCACCCGCTCATTCCGCGCTCCGGCGATATAATTTGTTTGAGCGCTAAAGCCAGCTTCATTGGCTTCAATAATTTTCCAGCCAAGTGCTTTTGCCGACTCCAATGCAATGATTAAAAACTCCTTTTCGGATAAGTTTTCCAAAGGAAAGTCTTCAATATATTTAGGAGGAAAACCGAAGGCCATGTGATGTTTTTGCTCTGGGTTTGAAGGAAAGCCGGCCTGCTGTTGATTTCTAGGATTCGGTATAACAATATTAAACTAAGTTTTCAAAACATATATGAAACTTAGGTTAAATCGTTGTTGGAAAGCATAAAAAAATGGCTTTGGAATGAACAACCTGTTATTCAATCCAAAGCCATTTAAGACTGGTGGTATCAAAAAAGTAGCTTTAGCAATAATGCTCGAAAACCTTCTTCAGGTGCTGTGTAATGGTATCAGCACTGTTACCTTCAATCTGGTGCCTTTCAACAAAGTGAACCAATTTGCCATCTTTAAACAAGGCCATGCTTGGAGAAGATGGCGGGTAAGGCAAAGTATAAGTACGAGCGCGGTCAACGGCTTCTTTATCAAAGCCTGCGAATACGGTCACAAGTTTAGTGGGCAATTTAGCCGAATCTTTAATTGCTGCCTTCAAAGCCGGACGTGCAGCACCTGCTGCGCAACCACATACCGAGTTAAAAACCAGGAATACAGTTCCGTCAGTTTGGGTCAGTGCAATATCAACATCAGCGGCTGTGGTTAAATCTTCAAAGCCCACTTGCGTTAAGTCGGCTTTCATTGGATCTACTAATTCTTTAGGATACATAGGTGTTTATTTTGTTTTTTTTTGATTATTGCTTATAAAAATCCCAACTCCAGTTTTGCCTCCTCACTCATCATTTCTTGTCCCCATGGTGGTTCAAAAACAAGTTCGATAGTTACATCTTTAACACCGGCTACTGATTTTGCTTTTTGCTCCACTTCACCCGGCAATGTTCCGGCAGCCGGGCAATTAGGTGATGTAAGTGTCATAACAATCTCAACAGTAAAATCGGGAAAAATGTTTACTTCATAAATTAACCCCAAATCATAAATATTGACAGGTATTTCCGGGTCAAATATGGTTTTCAGCACCTCAATAATGCTGTTCTTAGTCGATTCCTCAGTTACAGTTTCACTCACAATGAACGCGAATTTAGAATATATCTAAATAAGAAAAAAATGGAAAATTCGAATTTACCTACGGCAAATAAATTTCTGAGAAGGTAAACCAATTTAAGAGCAAAAGGTTTCATCCATAAATTTCCCACCGAAGTCAATAAAAACAGTAAAATCAAGGTCCGTACAAACACGGAAATGAGCACCGGGAAACCCCGCATGCGTACAATTATTTTATAATAAATTAAAATATTGACCGTAAATTAGTTACACATTTAAAAACCAGGGGGGGTATACCTTTTTTCCGAAACTGCCACTTAACGAACTGATAATCAACCCCCATTTTTTAAAAAGGTATACCCCCCCGTTTTTTTCTTTCGTTCGCCAAAAGCCTTTAAAAACCGCAAAAAGATGAAGTTTTAGAAAAACTAAAGGAATTACATGTTCCAGTAGCCTCCAAAGTACAACCGCCAAAATATCAACACCCCTCCCCAACATCACCGGTATTTTGTAAATTCGCAGAGCATATCTAAACTACCAACTCCCATATCAATCATGCCTGAATTTATACACCTTCATTCGCACACACAATATTCATTATTAGATGGAGCAGCCAGTATTCCGGGCATGTTTAAAAAGGCAGCGGCTGACGGTATGAAGGGCCTTACGATTACCGACCACGGTAACATGTTTGGCGTGTTTGAGTTTGTGGCTGAAGCAGGTAAACACAAGTTGCCTGATGGAAGTCCTATTAAGCCAATTGTGGGCTGCGAGTTTTACCTGGTTGATCACCGCGACAAACAAAAATTTACCCGCGATGAGAAAGACAAACGATATCACCAGTTGATGATTGCTAAAAATGCCAACGGTTATAAAAATCTCATTAAGCTATGTTCTTTGGGATATACCGAGGGCTTGTACGGAAAATACCCCCGTATTGATAAGGAACTGATTTTAAAATATCACAAGGATTTAATAGCCACCACCTGTTGTATTGGCGCCGAAGTGCCACAAACTATTTTACGCAAAGGAGAAGACGAGGGACGTAAAGTATTTGAATGGTGGTACAATATTTTTGGCGAAGATTACTATATTGAGTTACAGCGCCACGGTATGGCTGAACAAGATAAAGTGAACGAAGTGCTGCTGAAGTTCGCTAAAGATTACAACGTAAAGACAATTGCCACAAACGACTCGCATTATGTTGATCAGCAAGACAGTAATGCACACGACATTCTGCTTTGCATTAACACCGGTGAAAAGCAAAGCACGCCTACCAACAAAGAGTTTTCTGATGATGACGTGATGACCAAGGGTAAACGTTTTGCCTTTTTTAACGACCAGTTTTATTTCAAAACGCAGGCTGAAATGAACAAACTGTTCAGCGATATACCTGAAGCGATTGACAACACCCATGAGATATTGCATAAGGTAGAGCACCTGAAACTGAAGCAGGATATCATGCTGCCCAATTTTCCGATACCGAAGGAATTTCAGATACATGCCGATGATGTTTTTAACCAGTGGGAATACCTTAAACACCTGACTTACGAAGGTGCTAAAAAACGCTACAAAGAAATTACGCCTGAAGTTCAGGAGCGGCTCGACTTTGAGTTGAACACCATAAAACTGATGGGGTTTGCCGGTTACTTTTTAATTGTTGCTGATTTCATAAAAGCCGGTCGCGATTTAGGAGTAATCATCGGCCCGGGTCGGGGGTCGGCAGCCGGTAGTGCTGTGGCATATTGCGTGGGGATTACCAATATCGACCCCATAGCCTACAACTTGCTGTTCGAACGATTCCTGAATCCTGACAGGAAGTCTATGCCGGATATTGACACAGATTTTGATGATCAGGGGCGCGATAAAGTAATTAAGTACGTTGTAGATAAGTATGGTAAAAACCAGGTGGCGCAAATTGTAACCTATAGCACCCTGGCTGCCAAAGTGAGTATAAAGGACGTTGCCCGGGTACTTGATTTGCCATTGAATGAATCGCTGATGCTTACCAAACTGGTGCCAGAAAAACCGGGAATTGAGTTGGATAGGATTCTTCACGCTCCTTTAGACGGAGATAAAAGTCTGAAAGAAAAAGAAGCTCTATCGGCTGAAGAAATTGAAGACGTTAAGGCGTTGAGAAAAATTTATGAGGAAACAGGTTCGCAGCAATCGAAGGTTTTACATGAAGCTGAAATTTTAGAAGGCGGGGTGCGCGGAACAGGTGTGCACGCGGCGGGTATTATTATTGCGCCCAAGGATTTGACGGAAATTGTTCCCATAGCCACCTCAAAAGATACTGAGTTTTATCTCACGCAATACCAGGGAAAAGTAATTGAGGATGCCGGCGTAATCAAAATGGACTTTCTGGGTTTAAAGACGCTGACTATTCTGCGCGATGCCCTTTCACTGATTAAGCAAAACTACGACATTGATATCGATATTGATGCTATCCCCCTTGATGACCCAAAAACCTTTGAACTTTACCAGCGGGGAGAAACCAATGCTACTTTCCAGTTTGAAAGTGCAGGGATGCAAAAATATTTAAAGGACTTAAAGCCTGATAAGTTTGGTGACCTTATAGCCATGAATGCGCTTTATCGTCCCGGTCCTATTGCTTATATACCCGATTATATTTTACGTAAACACGGCAAGCAAAAGATTGTATATGACGTGCCTGAAATGGAGGAATATCTGAGTGAAACTTATGGTATTACTGTTTATCAGGAACAGGTGATGCTCCTGTCGCAAAAACTGGGAGGCTTTAGCAAAGGCGATGCCGATGTGCTGCGTAAAGCCATGGGTAAAAAGGACAAGGCCACACTTGATAAAAAGAAAAGCCAGTTTATGGAGGGCGCCAAGGCTAAAGGTTTGGACACTAAAGCGCTCGAAAAAATATGGACCGACTGGGAGGCATTTGCTCAATATGCCTTCAATAAATCCCACTCTACCTGTTATGCCTTTGTCGCCTTTCAAACGGCCTATTTAAAGGCTAACTATCCTGCCGAGTATATGAGTGCCGT
>Ga0316217_10004646_pt1 | contig 14664 bp, 7 predicted proteins | sample 1anoAmetaG_FD_203633 | JGI IMG/M metagenome (GOLD analysis project Ga0316217, IMG submission 203633) | Freshwater microbial communities from Trout Bog Lake, Wisconsin, USA - 1anoA | ecosystem: Environmental > Aquatic > Freshwater > Lake > Hypolimnion/Profundal zone | place: USA: Wisconsin... | reverse complement strand
AGAGCATCAGGGACCTGGAACGTCTCGGCTACAAGGTCACCTTGGAGGCCCCGGAGGCTGTTTCATAGCTTGTTACTGGCTAGCAAGTTACGCCTATTTTCATGGCAGAGCGGAGCAGAGCACCACAAAGTCCGCAGAGAAAAACAGCGTCTGCCGTGTTCCGTCCCATTCCCGCATGGATCCCCAGGCCCCGCTTTCAGCGGGGTCCCTGGGCTTTGCCCAGGGAGCTTTTGAAGGGGAGGGCAGCCGGCAAACGCTTGTGTTTGCCGGCCGCCCTCCCCTTCAAAAACCCGGGGGATCCATGCTCGCCGATGAGACTGGTGGTGCAGCTCTGCGAGTCTCTGTGGTGCTCTGCTACGCTCTGTGCTTCCAGGCTTTTGGCTCAAGGCAGATGCTGGTGAAACCACTCATGACTTCCACCACCGAGACGCTCTCCTGGCTTTGAGTCTGGGCCTGACCGCCGATCCATCCTGGGAACGATACCGTATAATTTCAGGTAAACCGGAAGCAGGAGACAGCCTTGGCCACGGAACCACAAACCCGGAGGATCCGCTGCGGCTGGTGCGGGAGCGACCCCCTCTACCAGGCCTACCACGACGATGAATGGGGCGTGCCCTGCCACGACGACCGGCGGCTCTTCGAGCTCCTCACCCTCGAGGGCGCCCAGGCCGGACTCAGCTGGATCACGGTCCTGCGCAAGCGGGAGGCCTACCGCAGGGCCTTCGAGGGCTTCGAGCCCGCCAAGGTCGCCGCCTTCCCCGCCGAGAAGGTCGAAGCCCTGCTCCTGGATCCGGGCATCGTGCGCAACCGGCTGAAGGTCGCCTCCACCCTCGGCAACGCCCGGGCCCTCCTGGCCCTGCAGCGGGAGTTCGGAACCTTCGACGCCTACCTCTGGGCTTTCGTGGGCGGAGAGCCCAAGGTCAACGGGTGGCCCACCCAGGCCCAGGTGCCCGCCGTGACCCCCCAGGCCGAGGCCCTCAGCAGGGACCTCAAGCGCCGGGGCTTCCGTTTCGTTGGACCCACCATCATGTACGCCTTCATGCAAGCCTCCGGCATGGTCGATGACCATGTGGCCGGCTGCTGGTGGTCCCGGGGCCGATGACCCCGGGCCGGACGCCTACTCGACCTCGGGCTTGAGCACGATCACCGCCAGGGGCGGCAGGGTCAGGGCCACGCTCCAGGGCCGCCCCATCCAGGGCTGGTCCTGGGCGTGGAGGTCGTGGTCGGCGTTGCCCACGTTGCTGCCGCCGTAGTAGGCGGAGTCCGAGTTCAGGACCTCCTTCCAGGGGCCGGGAGCCGGCAGGCCGATGCGATACCCTTCCCGTGGGACCGGGGTGAGGTTGGCCACCACCACCAGGCACTCGTCCCCGCTCCGCCTCAGGAAGGCGAGGACGGACTGCTGGGAGTCGTTGCAGTCGATCCACTCGAAGCCCTGCCACTCGAACTCGCGTCCGTGCAGGGCCGCCGTGCCGCAGTAGAGGCGGTTCAGGTCCCGGACCAGGAGCTGGAGGCCCCGGTGCAGCGGGTAGTCCAGGACGTACCAGTCCAGGACCTGGGTCTGGTCCCATTCCAGGCCCTGGCCGAACTCCGTGCCCATGAACAGGAGCTTCTTGCCCGGGTGGGCGTACTGGTATGCGTACAGGGCTCTGAGGTTCGCGAAGCGCTGCCACTCGTCCCCGGGCATCTTGTTGGGCATCGAGCCCTTGCCGTGCACCACCTCGTCGTGGGAGAAGGGCAGGACGAAGTTCTCCGTGAAGGCGTACAGCATGCTGAAGGTCAGCAGGTTCTGGTGGTAGGAGCGGTGGACGGGATCGACGGCCATGTAGCGCAGGGTGTCGTTCATCCACCCCATGTTCCACTTGAGGTCGAAGCCCAGGCCGCCCAGGTAGGTGGGCCGGCTCACCATGGGCCAGGAGGTGGATTCCTCGGCGATCATCAGGATGCCCGGGCACTGCTCGTGGACCACGGTGTTGAGCTCCCGCAGGAAGGCCACGGCCTCCAGGTTCTCCCGCCCCCCGTGGCTGTTGGGGATCCATTCGCCTTCCTTGCGGGAATAGTCCAGGTAGAGCATGGAGGCCACGGCGTCCACCCGCAGGCCGTCCACATGCAGCTCCTCGAGCCAGTACAGCGCGTTGGCCAGGAGGAAGTTCTTCACCTCGTGGCGTCCGAAGTTGAAGATCAGGGTCGACCAGTCCTGGTGCTCCCCGAGTCGCGGGTCCTCATGCTCGTAGAGCGGGGTCCCGTCGAAGCGGGCCAGGGCGTGCGAATCCTTCGGGAAGTGGGCCGGGACCCAGTCCACCAGCACGCCGATCCCGTTGCGGTGGCAGTGGTCCACCAGGTACCGGAAGCCGTCCGGAGCGCCGAAGCGGCTCGTGGGGGCGAAGTAGCCCGTGGCCTGGTAGCCCCAGGACGGGTCGTACGGGTACTCGGCGACGGGCATGAGTTCCACGTGCGTGAAGCCCATCCAGCGCACGTAGTCCACCAGCCGGTGGGCCAGCTCCCGGTAGTCCAGGAAACCGCCGTCATCGGTCCGCTGCCAGGACCCCAGGTGCACTTCGTACACCGCCATGGGGGAATGCTGCCAGTCCTCCCCGGCGCGCCGCTGCAGCCACTCCGCGTCGTCCCAGGGGTAGGGCCTGGAAGGGGTCACGACCGAGGCGGTCCGGGGCCTCAGCTCGAACTGCTGGCCGTAGGGATCCGCCTTCAGCAGGATCTCCCCCGTCGCCCGGTTGCGCAGCTCGAACTTGTAGAGCTCGCCCGCCTCCAGGCCGGGAATGAACAGCTCCCAAACCCCCGAGCCGTGGCGAACCCGCATGGGGTGGGCGCGGCCGTCCCAGCGGTTGAAGGGACCCACCACGCTGACCCGCTCGGCGTTGGGCGCCCAGACGGCGAACAGGACCCCCGGCACCCCGTCGGCTTCGTGCTCGTGGGCGCCCAGGAACCGGTGGGCGTGCCAGTGCCGGCCCTCGCTGAACAGATGCAGGTCGAATTCGGCGAGCTGGGGTCCGAAGGTGTAGGGGTCGTAGGCGACATGCTCCCTGCCCTGCGCATCCACCCACTTCAGGCGGTAGTGCTCGGGCAGGCCTTGGCCCTCGCCGCGCCATTCGAACAAGTCGCTCTCCCCGATCCTCGTCATGGCACGCATGCCTTCCAGGATCACCACATGCTGGACGTGGGGAAGGAAGACCTTCACCACGGCCCCGGTGGCGGCCCCTGCAGGGGTATCGGTGGCGGCCCCGTCAGCGGCATCGCTTCTGCCGAGCACGGCGAAGGGATCGTGGTGACGGGCCTCGTGGAGCCTGGCCAGTTCGGGATCGAGGGTGAAAGGCATGGGCGGTCGCTCCCAAGGCAAAGACGCGGATAACAGGGACGTGCTGGTATAAAAACGCGAATAGAAACCGTTGCGATCATTATATCGCCAAACGCTCCCTGGCCGGCAAGCCTGCATGCGCCCAGGCATTTTTAATTGCACGCTCGGGTCCGCAAAACCGCGACAATGGACCCATACACCATCCGGGAGCCTCAGGAACGACATGACAAGACCGACCCTGGACCTGTCGCAGCGGATGGGAACGCCCTGGCTTCCCTGGGGCCTGACGCTCGCCGGAGGCCTGCTGCTGGGCGGCGACTACGAAGTGCTGTTCCGGGTCGCCGGCTTCCTGGCGGTCCTGGCCGGCGGCATCACCCTGGCCGTGGTGGCCGCGCGGCGCCGGGCGACCATGGCCCAGCTCCTGGAGGCCATCCCCCTGGAGGACAAGGGCGAGAACCTCATCCGCGCCCTGCCCCGCGCCTGGGCCGAGCTGCAGCAGGAGAACCTGCGGCTGCGCACCGAGGTCGAGGCCGAGGACCAGATCCGCAGGCACATCCTCTCCAACCTCAAGACCGGCATCGTCCTGCTGGGCCGGAACCGCCAGATCCGCCTCTTCAACCCAGCCGCCCGCACGATCCTGGGGGCCTCCAGCAACCTGGGCGAAGGTGAGTCGCTCGTCTCGGCCTTCCGGGAGCCGGAGAGCCTCCGGAACCTCCAGGAGGCCTACGACGGCGCTTTCAGGGACTGGACCCTCAAGCGCAACGCGAGGACCGTCCGGCTCCGGGCCCTGCCCTTCCCCGCCCCAGCCTCCGAAGGTGGGTCCTGGGTCCTGGTCACCCTGGACGACATCACGTACCACGAGGCCCTGGAGACCACCCGCCAGAAGTTCATCTCCAACGCCAGCCACGAGCTCAAGACCCCGGTGACGGGCATCCGGGTGGCGGTGGAGAACCTGGTGGACGGGGGCCTGGTGCTGCCCGAGGGCGACTCCAGCCTCAAGATCATCCTGCGCTGCCTGGACCGCATGATCATGCTCCTGGACGACATCTCCGAGCTTTCCCGGATCGAGACCGGCGCCCTGCGGCTGGAGCCCAAGAGCCTTCGCGTCGGACCCTTCGTGCGGGAGTTCCTGGAGAGCGTCCAGCCCCTGTGCCGGGCCCGGAACGTGCGCGTGCTCCCCGAGGTGGAACCGGGCCTGGAGGGCCTGACCTTCAAGGCGGATCCCATGCGGCTCGGCCAGCTCCTGGAGAACCTCGTCTCCAACGCCGTCAAGTTCGGCCCGCCGGATGCGGAAGTTAAGGTGGGGGTGCGCCGCGACGGGGACCGGCTCAACTGGTCCGTCATCGACCAGGGCCCCGGCATCGGCGCCCAGGACGCCCAGCGCATCTTCGAGCGCTTCTTCCGGGCCCCGGCCACCCGCGGCGTGCCCGGCACCGGCCTGGGCCTGTCCATCGTCAAGCACCTGGCCGTCCTCATGGGCGGCGAGGTGGACCTGCAGTCCGAGCCCGGCAAGGGCGCGACGTTCACGTTCAGCCTGCCCCAGGCCGAAAGCAGGACGTGAACCCATTCCCCGAGGTGCCGATGCCCAGCCCCGCCATGACGCCCCCGCCCGGCTCCCGGATCGTGCAGTATGTGGGCGACCGCATCCGCATCACCTTGAAGGGAACCTGCGGCCAGGCCCTCCTGCGCACCAACCTGACCCGGGGCGCCCAGGCCCGGCAGGAAGTCATCGGCCTCTCGGGCGCGGTCCCCAGCACCACGCGCACCTTCGCCGGGGCCTCCTGGCGCGACATCCCCATGGTCCCCTGCGAAGGCGGCTGGGAGCTGGACCTGCCCCTGACCGAAGTGGGCTACTTCCGGGCCAAGGCCTACTGCCTGGACGAGCATGGCCTCCAGCTCTGGCCGGAAGGGGACGACCTGGGCATCTCCGTCCACCCCGACCACCTGCGCACCGGCAACACGATCTACTGCGCCTTCCCCCGCATGTTCGGAGCCGCCAAGGCCGGCCGCAGCACCCGCGAACCCATGCTGGACGAGCAGCTCCAGACCCTGGACCAGCGGGGCTTCACGGTGATCCCCCCCTCGGGCAAGCTGCGCGAGCTCACCGCCTGTGTGCCCCACATCCTGGAGACCCTGGGCTGCCGCATCCTCCACCTGCTGCCCATCGGACCGACGCCCACGACCTTCGCCCGTTTCGGCCGCTTCGGCAGCCCCTATGCCCAGCAGGACCTCACGGGCATCGACCCCGCCCTGGTCGAATTCGACGAGCGCACCACCGGCGTCGAGCAGTTCCGGGAGCTGGCCCACGCCGTCCACCTGAGGTCCGGGCAGGTCTTCCTGGACATCGTCGTCAACCACACCGGCTGGGGCAGCCGCCTCATGGAGGGCCGGCCCGAATGGTTCCACCGGAACCCGGACGGCACCTTCCACAGCCCCGGCGCCTGGGGCAACACCTGGGGCGACCTGGTGGAGCTGGACAACCACGAGCCGCGCCTGTGGGAGGTGGTCGCCGAGTCCCTCCTGACCTGGTGCCGGCGGGGGGTGGACGGCTTCCGCTGCGACGCCGGCTACATGGTGCCCCTTCCCGCCTGGCAGTACATCGTCGCCCGGGTGCGCCAGGACTTCCCGGACTGCACCTTCCTGCTTGAGGGGCTGGGCGGGCCCTGGGACGCCACCGAGACCCTGCTGACCGAAGGCGGCATGCAGTGGGCCTATTCCGAGCTCTTCCAGAACTACACCCCCCGTGAGGTCGCGGGCTACCTGGACCACTGCCTCAACCAGGGTCAGCGCATCGGCCCCCTCGTGCACTACAGCGAGACCCACGACAACGACCGCCTCGCCAGGCGCGGCGCCGACTGGTCCCTGCATCGCAACCGCCTCTGCGCCCTCACCAGCCAGAGCGGCACCTTCGGCTTCACCGCGGGGGTGGAGTGGCTGGCCACCGAGAAGATCGAGGTGCACCAGGCCCGTGGCATGGCCTGGGGTTCACCGGACAACCAGGTGGAAGCCCTTGCGGGGCTCAACCACCTCCTTTCCACCCACCCGTGCTTTTTCGATGGCGCCGTCCTCGAACGCCTCAGCCTGGTCGAGGCCCCCGTCCTGGCCCTGAAGCGTGTCTCCTGGGACGGCCTGGACCGGTGCCTGGTCCTGGTGAACCTGACGATGGAACCCCAGGAGTGCAGCCTCCCCGCCGCCCAGTGGCAGGACCTGGAGCGCCCCGGAGCCGATCTCCTGGGCCAGGCCTCCCCCCGCCTGCGCCACAATCCGGGCGGGTCCGTGACCTTCGTGCTGAGGCCCTGGGCCGCCCACTGCCTGGCCCCGGCCCGGGAGCCCCGGGGGCTGACCGGCTCCGTCTACCGGGCCCGGCGAGCCCAGGCCGCCTGGGCCTACCAGGCCCTGGCCACGGTCCTGCCCGCCGAGGGCATCGGCATGGCGGCCTGGGAGGAGCTCGCGGCCCTCGTGGCCCAGGATCCCACCGCCTTCCTGGCCTCCCTGGCCCACCTGGACCCGGCCCTGGCGCGCACCGACCTGCCCGCGGCCATCCGCGCCGCCGGCGGCGGCTTCCCCAAGGTCATCCACTGGGGACTGCAGGATGTGACCCGGGTCGTGGGCCTGTGCCCGGACCACTGGCTCCTCATCGAGGACAGCGCCCCCTTCGCCGTCGCCCTCTCCTTCAAGGGCCTCGGCCCCATCCACCTGAGGTCCATCCCCTCGGGGCGGGGCCACTTCGCGGCGGTGGCCCCCTCCCTCCTGGCCAAGGTCAAAAGGCCCATGGAAGGGGAGATCCGCCTGGAGCGCTTCAAGGAATCCGGCACCATGCCCCCGGGGCGCATCCGCCTCCTCGCGGCGGTGCCCGAATTCCGCCACCACGGCCAGGAGGGCTCCTGCCTGCTCACCAACGGCCGGGGCGGCATGGCCCGGCTCCATGCGGACCTGGGCCGGGTGGAATCGAAGTACGACTGCCTCCTGGGGGCCAACCTGCATCCCGACGCCCCCTGCGACCGCCACATCCTGGCCAAGCGGCTGAGGGCCTGGGTGAACGCCGACGGCTTCCTCACCGCCCTCGACCACACCAGCCTGGTGCACTTCGAGCCGGGTCCGCCGGCGCGCTGGGTGTTCGCCGCCCCCGCGGGCGACGGGCGCACGGTGCAGGTGGAGCTCACCGTGGACATGCTTCCGGACCGCAACACCGTCATGGCCCGCTTCCGCAGGCCCGAGGGCCCGCCCCCGTTGGGGGCGGACCTGCCCGAGGGCGCAGCCGTGGCCCTGGTGGTGCGCATCGACCTGGAGGACCGGGGCTTCCACATGGAGACCCGGGCCTCGGACGCGGCCGGGCACCATTTCAGGGCACACACCTCGGCCCAGGCCGACCGGCCCGGCTTCCTGTTCCAGCCGGCCTCCGAACGTCGCCTGGAGGCCTGGTCCGACGACGGCTCCTGGCACCCCCAGGAGGAGTGGCTGTACAACATCCCCCACCCCGTGGAGGCCTCCCGGGGCATGACGGCCCAGGGCGACGCCTGGAGCCCGGGCTGGTTCGAGCTTACCCTGGCGCGGCCCGGGGCGGTCACCCTGACCCTCTGCGCCGACCCCACCGAACCCACCCCGGACGAGCGCAGGCACTTCCCCCAGCCCCGGGGCACGCGCATGGGCAGGCCGCCCAGGAACCTCCTCAAGGACAGCTTCGGCCTCCAGCTCTGGGAGGCCTCCCGGGCCTTCCTGGCCCGGCGCGGCGCGGGCCTGACGGTCATCGCGGGCTACCCCTGGTTCCTGGACTGGGGCCGGGACACCTTCATCGCGGCCCGGGGCCTGCTGGCCGGGGGCATGGTGGAGGAAGTGCGGGGGATCCTGCGCACCTTCGCCGCCTTCGAGGACCGCGGGACCCTGCCCAACATGCTCTCGGCGGACTCCACCTCCGACCGGGACACCTCGGACGCGCCCCTGTGGTTCGCCCTGGCGGTGGAGGAGGCGGGCATGCCCGAACTGAAGCCGGCATTGGAGGCCATCGCCGCCGGCTACCGGGACGGCACGCCCAACGGCATCAAGGTGGACCCCGGATCGGGCCTGGTGTGGAGCCCCTCCCACTTCACCTGGATGGACACCAACTACCCTGCAGGCACCCCGAGGCAGGGCTACCCGGTGGAGATCCAGGCCCTGTGGATCCGCCTCCTGGACCAGCTGGGCTGGACCGAACTGGCCGCCCGCGCCCGGGCGAGCCTGGAGCTCTTCTGGGACGAGGAGCAGGGCTGGTTCCACGACCACCTGGAGGCGGCCCCGGGCTGCCCGGCCGCCCTCGCCCAGCCCGACGGCCACCTCCGCCCCAACCAGCTGTTCCTCGTCAGCCTGGGCCTGGTGACCGGAACGCGGGCCCAGAAGGCCGTCACGGCCTGCTCCAGGCACCTCCTGGTGCCCGGGGCCATGCGGAGCCTGGCGCCGCTGCCCGTGCTCTCCCCCCTGCCGATCCACGGCCCCTGCGGTCTCCTCAACGACCCCATGCACCCGTATTGGGGACACTACGAAGGCGACGAGGATACCCGCCGCAAGCCCGCCTACCACAATGGCACCGCCTGGGTCTGGCTCCTGCCGGCCTTCTGCGAGGCCCTGGCCAAGGCCTGGGACGGTCAAAGCGAAGCCCTGGATGCCGCCCGGGCCCACCTGGGCTCCCTGGACGCCCTGCTGGCGTCCGGCTGCCTGGGCCAGCTCCCCGAGCTGCTGGATGGCGATGCCCCCCACCGGGAGCGGGGTTGCGACGCCCAGGCCTGGAGCGCCACCGAGGGCTTGCGCGTATGGCTTACACTGAACGGACACCCCCAAAGGACTTCCCATGGTTGAGACCGGCTTCGATGTGCAGGGCTTCCTGAACGGGGACTGTTCAGATCCCGCTTCCGTCTTCGGGCTGCGTCCCCTGCCCGGTTCGGGTCTGGTGGCGCGGGTCTTCGCGCCCAGGGCCACCCGGGTGGAGCTCATCAGGGAGACGACGGGCGAGGCCGTCGCTGAACTGGCCCTGGTGCACCCCGAAGGACTGTTCGAGACCGTCCTGCCCCGCCTGCGCAAGTGGTTCCCCTACCACTTCCGGGTGCACGGCTGGGGCCACGAGCCCATGGAGGTGGAGGACCCCTACCGGTTCAGCTCGGCCCTGGGCGACCTGGACGTCTACCTCATGGGCGAGGGCACCCACCTGCGCCTCTACGAGAAGCTGGGCGCCCATCCTTCCGAACGGGACGGGGTGCGCGGGGTCGATTTCGCGGTGTGGGCCCCGAACGCACGCAGGGTCAGCGTGGTGGGCAGCTTCAACAACTGGGACGGCCGCCGCCACATCCTGCGCCCCTTCGCCTCCTCGGGAGTCTGGGAGCTGTTCGTCCCCGGTTTGGCCCCGGGCGACCTCTACAAGTTCGAGCTCAAGAGCTCGGCGGGCAGGATCCTGCCCCTCAAGGCCGACCCCTTCGCCTTCCAGTGCGAGCCCGCCCCCGGCACCGCCTCGGTCGTCCACGACCCCGCGCCCTTCCCCTGGGCGGACGGGGACTTCATGGCGGACCGGTGGAAGCGGAACCGCTTCGACGCGCCCATGAGCATCTACGAGGTCCACCTGGGCTCCTGGCGGCGCCACGCCGACGGCACCTTCCTGAGCTACCGGGAGCTGGCCGACGAGCTCGTGCCCTACGCCAAGGACCTGGGCTTCACCCACATCCAGCTGCTGCCGGTCTCCGAGCACCCCTTCTACCCCTCCTGGGGCTACCAGCCGCTGGGGATGTTCGCTCCCACCTGCCGCTACGGGAGCCCCGCCGACTTCCAGGCCTTCGTGGACCGCTGCCACGGCGAGGGCCTCGGGGTGCTCCTGGACTGGGTCCCCGCCCACTTCCCCGGCGATGCCCACGGGCTGGGGGAATTCGACGGCACCCACCTCTACGAGCATGCCGACCCCCGCAAGGGCCGGCACATGGACTGGGGCACCCTCATCTACAACTTCGGGCGCACCGAGGTCCAGAACTACCTCATCGCCAACGCCCTGTACTGGCTGGAGCACTTCCACGTCGACGGCCTGCGGGTGGATGCGGTGGCCTCCATGCTCTACCTGGACTACAGCCGGGTCCGCGGCCAGTGGATCCCCAACCGCTACGGCGGCCGGGAGAACCTGGAGGCCGTGGCCTTCCTGCGCCGGCTCAACGAGATCCTCTACGCCCAGTGCCCCGACACCTGCACCATCGCCGAGGAATCCACCGCCTGGCCCATGGTCAGCCGCCCCACCGACGTGGGCGGCCTGGGCTTCGGGTTCAAGTGGAACATGGGCTGGATGCACGACACCCTCGCCTACTTCGGCCGGAACATGCTCTACCGCAAGTACCACCACGGCGAGATCACCTTCAGCATGATCTACCAGGACACCGAGAACTTCATGCTGCCGCTCAGCCACGACGAGGTGGTGCACGGCAAGAAGTCCCTCCTCTGGCGCATGCCCGGCACCCGCTGGGAGCAGTTCGCCAACCTGCGCCTGCTCCTGGCCTACCAGTGGCTCCATCCGGGCAAGAAGCTCCTGTTCATGGGCGGGGAATTCGGCCAGGACATCGAGTGGGACCACAACCGGGACCTCTGCTGGGACCAATTGCAGTACGGGGAGCACCAGGGCGTCCAGCACCTCGTCAGGGACCTCAACCGCGTCTACCGCTCCCTGCCCTCCCTTTCGGACCGGGACTGCGCCCTGGACGGGGCCCAGTGGATCGACTGCGAGGACCGGAAGAACAGCACCCTCTCCCTCCTGCGCAAGGCGAGCGACGGCTCGTTCGCCGTGGCCGTGCTGAACTTCACCGCCCAGCCTCTGACGGGCTACCGGGTAGGCGTGCCAGCGCCCGGGCGCTATCTGGAAATCCTGAATTCCGACTCCTCCCTCTATGGTGGCCAGAACTTCGGCAATGGCGGCGCCGTGGAGACGTCGCCCGTTCCCGCCCACGGTTTTTCCCAATCCGTGGTGCTGACCTTGCCGCCCCTGGCTGCGCTTGTGCTCAAACTCGGATAGTATGGAGATATTCAACACCACTGGACGCCCGTGTCACCCCTCCAGGCGAAGGAAACGACCATGCACAATCTGCAGCAGAAACTCCGGAAACTCACCCGAAACCTATGGTGGACATGGCGTCCTGAGGTGCGCGCCATCTTCAGGGACCTGGACATCGACATCTACCACAAGGCCCACCGCAACCCCGTCCGGGTCCTGAAGGAGATCACGCCCGCCCTGCTGGAAAAGCGCGCGGACGAGGTGGACATCTCCACCCGCACGGACCGGGCCCTGCGCCAGCTGAACGAGTACCTGCACCCCCTTACCACCTGGGGCATGGTGCACGCCGGCGCCCTGCAGTCCCGGCCCGTCGCCTACTTCTGCGCCGAGTTCGGCATCCACGAGTCCATCCCCATCTACTCCGGCGGCCTGGGCATCCTCGCCGGCGACCATCTCAAGGGCGCCTCCAACCTGGGCGTGCCGCTCGTGGGCGTGGGACTTCTCTACCACCGGGGCTACACCACCCAGAAGCTGGACGCCACCTACTGGCAGCACGACGTGAGCGAGCCCTTCGAGCTGTCGGACCTCCCGGTGGACCCCGCCCTGGGGCCGGACGGCAAGCCCGTCCGCATCAGCGTGGAACTGCCGGGCCGCCTGGTCTGGGCGAAGGTCCTGGAATGCCAGGTGGGCCGCATCCGCCTGATCCTCCTGGACACCCGGGACGACGCCAACTCCGAAGAGGACAAGGGCCTCGCAGCCAACCTCTACGGCGGCGACACCCGCATGCGCATCCAGCAGGAACTGCTGCTGGGCGTGGGCGGCTCCCGGGCCCTGCGGGCCCTCGGCATCACCCCCAGCGTCATCCACCTCAACGAGGGCCACTCGGCCTTCGCCATCCTGGAGTGGGCCCGCCACCGGGTCCAGCAGGACAACATGGAGCCCTGGGCGGCCATCGCCGAAGCCTCGGCGGGCACGGTCTTCACCACGCACACGCCGGTGGAGGCGGGCCACGACAAGTTCCCCGCGGACCTGGCCGCCGAGCACCTCGTGGCCCTGGCCGAAGGTCTGAGGCTGCCCCTGAACGACGTCATGGGCCTGGGGCGGACCAACCCCGGCGACCTGGGCTCCCCCTTCCTCCCCACGGTGCTCGCCCTCAAGCACTGCAGGCGCGCCAACGGCGTCTCGGCCCTGCACGGGGTGGTGGCCCGGTCCATGTGGCAGCACCTCTGGCCCAACCGCTCGGTCCACGACGTGCCCATCGGCCACATCACCAACGGCGTCCACGTGCCCAGCTGGCTCTCCTCGGAGCTCAACACCCTCCTCCAGACCCACCTGGGGGTCAACTGGATGGACGGCATCGTCCGCCCCGACCTCTGGACCAAGATCGCCGCCATCGACCCCGCCGAGATATGGGAGATCAAGAAGGTCCTCAAGGCCCGCCTCCTCAAGCTCGTGCGCGAACGGCAGAACACCATGTTCACCCGGCTGGGCCTGCCCCTCCTGGAGCCCCAGCCCCTGGAAACCGACGCCCTCACCATCGGCTTCGCCCGGCGCTTCGTGCCCTACAAGCGGCCGGACCTGCTCTTCACGGACCTGGACCGCCTGGACGCCCTCGTCAACAACCCCGACCGCCCCGTGAACCTCATCTTCGCGGGCCGCTCCCATCCCGCCGACGGCCCCGGCAAGGCCCTCATCCAGAAGGTGGGCCAGCTCACCGCCGACCCCCGCTTCCGGAACCGCATCATCTTCGTGGAGAACTACAACATCCACATCGGCCGGAACCTCTACCAGGGCGTGGACGCCTGGCTCAACAACCCCCGGCGTCCCCTGGAGGCCTGCGGCACCAGCGGCATGAAGGTGGTCATGAACGGCGGCCTGCACATCTCCGTCCTGGACGGCTGGTGGGCGGAGGCCTACGACGGCGAGAACGGCTTCGCCATCGGCAACGGCGAGATCCACGTCTCGGATGAGGTGCAGGACAAGCGCGACGCCGACGCCCTCTTCCGCCTGCTGGAGGAGAAGGTGGTGCCGATGTACTACCACCAGGACGCCAACCGCGTGCCCCGCACCTGGATCCACGCCATCCAGCGCTCCATGCGCACCCTGGCCTGGCGCTTCAACGCGGACCGGATGGTCATGGACTACGTGCGCAACTGCTACCTCCCCGCAGCCGTGGCCGCCTCCTGCCAGATGCCCACGCCTTAGAAAAATCAAAGGTGATCCGGGTCGGAGCCTGCGTGGCTTCACGGGGGCTTATGCCGTAAACTGCTCTCCAGGGCCCGTTGCCCCCATCCAGGAAAGGGAAATTGTTCATGGGAACCCCAATGCGCGCACTCCTCGCCGCCGCCTCCCTCCTGGCCGCCGCCTCCGCCCTCCAGGCGGAGAGCGGACCCTGGAGCGGCATGCTGGGGGCTGCCTCCCCCACGGGCGCGACCCGCCAGTGGGTGGGCTCCACCGTGGGGCCCTCCCTGGACATCATGGAGACCTACACCCTGGGGAGCCACGATGCCGTCCGCATGCGCTTCGGCTACTGGGACCTCAAGGCCAACAGTTCCGCGCCGGACCTCCTGATCCTACCCGGCCAGACGGCCGCCGCCTTCCCCGTCCAGGCCAACAACGAGACCTTCGGCTTCACCTACAGCGCCGAGTATGTGTATTCGCTCCCCGCCCGCCTCTACGTCCTGGGCGGCCTGGGCGTCACCTACGTGTCGGCCTCCCGCACCGGGACCTTCGACCTCACCTCCGCGGGCAGCGTCAAGGTCAGCACCAACTACAGCGCCAACAACTTCGTGCCCCTCATCAGCCTGGGCGCGGGCTGCCAGCTCACCTCGGCCCTGGCCCTGGAGGTCCGCTGGCAGACCGCCACCATGAAGAACCAGAAGCGGCCCATCGACCTGTCCGGCGCCGGTTTCGGCGTGGCCCAGGAACAGTTCGGCAAGCTGAACGTCTCGACCATGACCATCGGACTGAACGTCAACTTCTAGGAGCCTGGCTACGTAATCATACGTGTCCCAGACTTTCGCCCTGGTTCGTTGACGCAGGCAAGCTGCGTCAACGGCTGGCCCTCGCCTTTGGACTTTAAGAAAGTGTTGCCACATACCGGCTTCGTTGTTCCATTTGGACCCATCGGGAGTACGAGGCTCCCCGGGCGGGCCTAACCTCCTTCGACACGCTTCAAGTGTTCCGGGGTGAAAGTCCGGGACACGTGCGTTTACATAGCCGGGCTCCAGCATCCCTCGATCAGCCAGGGCCCCACGCTAGGCCTGCCTATTACCCTCAACATAGGCCGGGCTGGCTGAGGAATTCTCGAAATCAGCCTGGGCCGCAGTGCGCTGCGCTTCCGAGCTAGGATTTTAGGGACTTTGCA
>Ga0316217_10004644_pt1 | contig 14666 bp, 10 predicted proteins | sample 1anoAmetaG_FD_203633 | JGI IMG/M metagenome (GOLD analysis project Ga0316217, IMG submission 203633) | Freshwater microbial communities from Trout Bog Lake, Wisconsin, USA - 1anoA | ecosystem: Environmental > Aquatic > Freshwater > Lake > Hypolimnion/Profundal zone | place: USA: Wisconsin... | reverse complement strand
GAAAGCGAGGAAAAAACCACCTAAGAAGAAGAATATGTCGACTGATAAGAAGCTTGCTTCGATGATCAAAAAGAATGGTTTTTTGATGATATCAGGCAATTAAAGCAAATTTATGACTCCACCTCCAAGGGTGTTGAGAAAAGTATGACCCAATACTACCCAGACCATAGAAAGCGACCTAATTCCATTAAAGACATTCAAATCTGATCCATCCTTCATTTCCATAGCTTTCATACTCTGCTGCAAAGAAAATGATTTTAAATACTCCGCTCCATTCTTGTAGTTAACTGTGGCAAGAAACACAAGCAACAAAAGAGCAACGATTAGAACCACAATAAAGTAGAACAGGAAGCTGCTAGGATACTCATAATCCTGAATATCTGAATCTATTCCAAAGATGTTCAGAGAGTTATCCATGAGACCTAAAAGGCTCTAGAGTAAATTCTTAATGATTTCTGGGGTGCACTTATCAGGCAAGCAAAGTCCCAAATAGATTCCGGTATTTTTGTCACCTTGGCCGAACCATACCAAATTGTAGTTATAGTCTGGAGTCGCCAAACAATTCTAATACTCCCCGTATTGAAATATACCGTGAATCTGTTGCGAAATTTCCGTTTGGCACTTCAATAAATAAATGGATTTTTATAGTTCCATTAACTTTATAACATTCAAAACGTCAACCATTCTTAAATTTGCTTTTAATAGTATTGCAGGCAGATGATAATTCTACTTTTTGACTATAATAATAATTTCTTAGTAGTAATACTAATGAAGTTTTTATCCTTGGGATCGAGCCAAGTAATTCAAATATTAACTACCATATTTAATGATTATAAAATGATATATATATCCACCTTGCGGACTTATTACTACTGCTGCTTTTTGACTAGATCCAACATTTCTGAAATTATTGATATTTTTGCACTAGCCGTTCGAAAGATTTTGTAATTTGGGAAATGAAGAACGTCTGCAAGTTCAATCCCATAGCTGGAGAATCAACTTACGTCACTCAAAAGAACTACGAAGAGTCCAAGTTTTAGAAAATGGTGATTATGTGCAGTTCCTGTCGATGCATAGTTCATGCCTCCATCCAGCCCATCCGCAAACTAGACTAGAAGTACTACTAACGCTCAATTGAGGAAGTTCTCACCTCAAAAATCACAGAACTAAGGTTTAGGGTAACCTAGTGAGCTTCAGCTCTGCAATTATTGTTCGCAAAGGATTGAGTGGCTAGAATAGAAAAATACATAGATTTAGAATCCCCTGCGGGGAATATAGACTAGAAACAAACACACATACGCATTGATACAGAGAACGAGGGAGTGATAATCACAAAACTGGTAGAAGTTGAGATGAAATAAAAGGGAAAGTATCTCTACGAAGAGGAGAGAGTAAATCTAGAGAATAACGTCTAGAATTGTTCATATAGCTCAGTATTTCTCTATTTTATTTATTATCAGCCAATTTCTTCAAATATAGAAGGTTGATGCTGCATCTTCTCCATATTGTCCTTGTTTGCGTCGAAATCCTGATTGAATCGAGTTTAAAGTTGCGAAATTCTTGGGCAAATTTATGCACTTCAAATATATCAGTTACCGAAATCACTTTGCTTTCATGAAAAACTAGGTTCAGAATTACACAAATGCATAAATGCTCTCAATAACTTCATTAAAATCATTAATGCTTATAAATCGGAAGGGAGGCGCCGCTAAAAGGTTGATTACTGAAGATTAGAAGATACGGAATCACACCCAGAACTAACTTACCCGTCAACGATTTGACCTAAATGGAAAAATTCTTCTATTAATACTATAAAGTAAGCAATCTCTTAAGTAGGAACGCTACTATCGCTAGAACTAAATTGTGAATTACTTCTTCTACTGACGGGCCTTGCGGGAGAGGATGGGGTGAAAAATTTTTATTTGTTCATTTAAACAATATTACTTCCCCACGACTTTTCATAAAAATGGGCCAAAATCTCTCCAAAGTCGTGTGGAGATGATCAAAAATTAAATCGGAAGAACTATTAATGAGTGTTTCCAAAATTGTTGTTTATATTAATATGGTTGAAGTAGCCAGAATCATTAAATATCAAGCATGACCCTTTTCGTTTTGTGTTTCGTATCTGGCAGGATTTGGCTTTTAGTATCTTTTTACCTCGTATTTGGCGGAATTTGGGTTTTAATGTCTTTCTACCTCGTATTTGATGAACACTTGGATTTGAAGGCTCAAATTTTAGATTGTTTATCCAGAAGGTGATCTTCCATTCTAAAATTTGAACTTCCTATTTTTATGAATATAATATAACCCCCTACATTTTTGGGCTTATTTTTAATTAAAATAGTTTATAAATCACAACAAAAGAATCTGATCTTTGAGAGTATTTTGTTTTGAATTTATTTTATTCCTTGAAACTTCAAACTAATTTTAATATTCCTCAGTTATTTGATAAATCGATAATTTCCTTTCAAGGAAAACATTGATTTTAGCCCAGTTGAGTGGTACAAAAGCTGGGGAACTAATGATGAAAAGTTGTCAAAAATTTGGAATGGTTTGACCCACTTCTTTAATATTGAATGTGTTAATCCAGCTGTTGTTTCTGGTCTGTTCTCTTTTATCTTTTTTGGATGTTTGGTCAGAGCTCCTTTCTTTTGTATTGTCAAATAAGCAGATAATTGAAGCAATCAGAATGAATAAATATCAAACTTAGTTGCTTCTGTTTTTACCTGCTTGCTAGCTGCATACTGCTACAATAACTGGTCTTTTAAACTCGTTCTTCCGCGCGAATTAGATTGGATCTATTTATAGGCATATGTTACCGTATTTGTCATGAACTTTGCATTTGGGGGTTCAAATTTTTGATTGTATATCTTTTTCGATGTTGTAGTCGGAAAGTCATCTCCTGTCTCTAAAGGACACCCTTTTCGATGTTATAGTCAGAAAGCCACGTTTTAAAGAATCGTTTTGGATCTTCTATTCACAAAGTCATCCCTTATCGTTACAGAATACCCTTTTGGATGTTACAGTCTGCAAGTCTTCTTGTGCCTCAAGAGGATACCCTATTCGACATTGTAGACGGAAAGTGGCTGTTTTCCCACCTACAGTCTTTCCTTCGCTTTGTAACGTTTGTGAATGATATTCAAAAAAGGTTCGCTCGGGTATTTCACTGGTTATTCTGATATTTTCCGATAATTGACCCACTGCTCAAAAACCAATAGACCTCATGAATGCTCAATCAGTCAACTATACTTGACATGCAACTCTTTTGACGCAAATTAGAGTAGCTTTTCACGCAAAATCAAACTTATTTTTACAACAATTCATATCCGTATTTAACTCAGAAATAGTAGAAGTCCTGAGCTATGTAATACGCTAGGGGATATCTCTTTCCATGGGAGTCTAAGTGGACTTCTGTGGAAGCTGGAGAAGCAATTTAAAAATGTGCTGGAAAAATGAATACCTCTGCTGCTAATTCTAAATAGCCTATTGCAAAAACAAAGAATCGTTACAAAGGTATACGAACCCATGAAAAAGCCTTACCCCTTCCTCTCTTCATAAATAAGGTTCAAACATCCTCGTATGCAAAATTTGTCGATACTTCCTGCAACCAAATACAGAAATGGAAGTCAGGAATGATATCAAATCATGTTGAAAAGAGATAGTTGCAAAGTGACTGCGCTAACCCAATATCCACATATCCAGTTAAACTCTTTCATCCAGTGAAAGATAGTTGGGCGGAATTATGACTACCAGGAAGTCATCCCTGGTTGGTTAAATCTATTCATGTCAAAATAGCAAACATAAAATTTCCATCTTGCAGCCAGCAATAATATTTGATTTTATCAAGAGTCAACTTCACTCTATCTCACTCAAATGGGTTTTAAAAATGTTTGGCTAAACAAATCAGAGTTCCTCGTCGGCTTTGGCATCTTCCTCGCTGTAGACGACTTCTTCGTCGATTTTGTACTCTTTGGAACTGCCGGCTTGCACTTCACTCACAAACGATACAATACTTTCAGCAGTAATTTCTGACGGTTTTACGGTAAACACGAATTTCGATCTCTTTCCTCCATCAATGACGATGATGGGTGATTTGCTTGTATTGATTTTGATGTAGTTAGCCAATCCATTGTAGTGTTCGGCTGAGGTCTAAGTGAGGATGGGTGTACCTCGATGCTGGTGAAAATGAGGGACTTTCCTTGTTCCACTCTGACTGTTTGGGCTGCTTGCTCGAAGATGTCGTTCAAGGCTTCTCCTGCTTCGGCAGATTGGAAGAGAATCACTCCGACTGCCCTATCTCCGAAAATTTCACCAATAGTTCTATCGTTGAACTGATAAACAACTGGCCTCTAATTGAGTGAGATCCAAGTCTTAAGGTCACTGCTAATAGTAGTGGTGGTTGGTTCGGAGAAGGGTCTGAAGATCTCCACGGTTCCAGCAGGGAGTTCGGTTCCTTGTACACTGTAGTAAGCTACGTATCTTGTGAGGTACTGTTGTAGTCGTCAGCAGTGGCGAGGTCTTGGAAGAGGGTGGCGTGTTCGTTGGAGGTGAGGTCGCCGTGGAAGACCACGTTGACTTTGCCGTTGGTTGCCAGTTCTTCGAGTTGTGCGGGTTAGAGGGGTGAGACGGCCGGTTTGGTTTTTTTGTTGAGCCAGTTGACCATAAACTCTTTGGTCCTTTGCCCATTGTACTTGATCTTCTGGCCGTTGCTGAAGTAGATGAGGGTGGGGAATCCTCCGATCTCATAGGCTCCCTTGACGGATGAGTGCTCATCGGCATCGATTTTGGCCAGACGGACTAACTGACTCATTGTGTACCTGGGGATCCGGCCTAGCTGAGTTCCTTGGCGACTTCATCGTAGATGGGGGTCAGCTTCTTGCAGTGTCCGCACCTGGGTACTATCAACTATACCATGGGGCGTAGAATTCGACCAGGATTTGGGGGAACTAGGTGAGAACCCCGGGCAAATCGTCGGCTGTTAGAATCAGGACTTTGTTTTCTTCGGTGTAGCTGCTGGCGAGTAGGACAAGGCCTAAGAGGAGGACAATCTTTGTAAATGTCATTTAAATCAACAAATGTATATCTCTGAGAGCCAAAATCTACGTGTAAAATATTAGAAATTCAAATCACCCCTCCCACTCTCTCAAGTGGCCCATCACTTTGCTTTAAAATCTCACGAGGTTTGACCCAGGTATAGTTCATTTATATGGTCAATCAGTTATGTAAATATCGTGTCCGAATTTCTACCTTAGCAGTTTACTTATTATGCCTCTCCGACATCTCTCGATCCCTTTGTTCCCTAAATAGCCTCAAAATCCACATGGGTAGAGTTATTTGCATGCAAACTCCGATTTCAGCAAACTTGTCACTCCCAGTTCATTGAAGGGGTTGAGCTATCCGTTGAATTCGATTAGCTTTGGCCAGTTCGCTTTTATCAGGTCTGACATCCCCTCGTCTCTGATCTTGTTATAGCCTATTTGATGAAAGGGTACTGAGCTATAGTCTTTAGAGCAGTGGCCATCTCCCCCTTGATAGGTATTTCACGCCAATATTTTCTATCAAATTTTCATCTGTTTTTAATCTATGAGCTACCTAGAAAGAGTCCTTTGAGCAAGGCAAAATCCAAAAGGGTGAGATATTTGACCCCTCTGTTCCCAATCATATTCTTCCCTAGCTACACCTTTTCTTACGCAAATAGATATACTGCAATTTGCTCCAATGATTAACCTTCAAAATATTCAACGCCTAGTCTCCCTTGAAAGTATTGCTCAGCTCAATATTCTAAAGCCGGTCCCACCTCGCATCCAACAGATGTTTCATCCCCTCATCTTGGATAGGGTTGTTGTCTTTCTAAACCTATGGGTACTTAAGAGTATGCAGGTCAGCTTTTACCATTTTGCTTTGGAGAGGCCTAAGGTGCCATCTGATTTTAAGCTATTGAAATCTTGTTTGAGAGGGTGTACTTAGATTGATTTCTTTGAGATTGGGCCAATCACTTTGCTGGAAGTACTCAGCCCCTTGGTCACTGATATTAGTTTTATCTATGTCACAGCAGGAATACAAAGGACTAAAACTTTCAGCTGATGCCATTGTCCCTGGCAAAGTATCCGTACCCCTTCATCGCCAATGTTATTCTCAGCTGCCTACCAATCCAAATACGTAGATACAACTGTTATACATCTCTGAGTGCCCCCTCCATCAGATATTTCACGCTTATTGCTGTCAGTTTATTGAATCCTAGGTTTAATCATCATGACTTAGATCAATAAAAGCAAGCGATTAGGGTTAGTGTTATCCCTCTTCCAAGAGATACTTGAGCTCGTAATCCTCAACCATTTTGGAAGCTGTATTTGAGAGAGTATACTTAGCATGAGGCCTTGCTTCCCTAGAAATTTCTTGAAGCCTTTGAGCAGCAGCTCTTTCCTTTGAGGTCTTATTTTCTAGAGCATTTGACTATAATATCTGACTAAAATGGTTCGATAGTATATTAGATTTTTATTGAGATTTATTTGAGCTGGATAGATTTCAAAAGAAAAGGGGAAATTAGGGACACTGAATAGTTATGTTAAAGATCTAAATCTACTTAATTTAAGTTCAGCAGCAATCATATCGCAATAACAAGTATAAATAAACTCAAAGGAGACCTTTCTCAGAAATTCAATAATCATGATTGATATCGAAGATTGGCAAATACTATCAATATACAATATATCAATAATTAATCACTATTGCTTAAGATTAGGCTCAGGAATTGACCGATCTGTCCCTTCGTGGATCAAACTCTCCACCATGTGATGACTCAACCTATCCAGATGAGTAAGTTTCACGTCGGAAAGATAGGTAGAGATCTCTTTCCCGTCGGTTATGCTCACATTCACGTCGCCACTGGTAGTCATGAGGTCTTTAAAGGTTTTGGTCCAGTTGTTCATTGAGTAGATTCCCTATTTGATCATGTTTTCGCCCTGAGATTAGTGGGTTTAGTGGGGTTCGGGGATGCATTTGAAGGTGGGCTAGAGAGATTGCTGAGGACTCAAGACGACTGGAGCCTCAAATCCCTAAAGCTCCTCAAAAGGATTACTCTCTTCATACTCAACCTGCCTGAAAGGCAAGGAGTCAAGTTTAATTGACTACCTATTGCGTATCTTCTTCAGCGTTTCAGCCTAGAACGAGATATTTTCTTTATCCTCATACTATTTTGATTTGGTGCGGGAGTGTTCAGTTCTGGTCAAGCCAGATGTTTACTTGATGGGGGATTTCGGACTGGATTCATCGCAGGGATGTAGCAAATTCACGGTAATGAGGTTGTCTGTGCTTTGGCTTTTGGTTCTGAGATGCTTTACCTTTTGGCAGTGCACACTTTGCTATCTTGTAACTTACAGCTTCCTCAAAGTTTTCACTACGTCGTTTTTGTCATCGAAATCTCTGCAGCTGTATTTACGTGAAGATATTTTGGGTGTTAGACAAATCGATGAATTAGTTTTATCTCCAAGTCCTTCTATTCTGTGCACATTTGTTAGAGAGGGCTAGGCTGCTGAGTATTTTCTTAGTTTTGCTGTTATTTTGGGAGTAGTGACTTCAAGGTTGTTGGAGTTTTTTCTCGACCTGATCTGAGAAGGCACAAACTGCTGGAACCTTGGACTTTTGACAACGATGCTTATCCCTCCAAATTCTTCAGAGGGCTAGAATTCCTCATTCAAAGAAGTTCTTATGCTGGTGACGTTTTATTTGATGCGATGCTGGTGAAGCAAATATTTCAAATTTCCAGGCACCTTGATTTAGTTCTTGAGGATGAATCTCTTGAGAAAATCAAGAATTTAGCTCCAAGAAGGTCTAAGTTACATAAAATTTACTTATTCTTGCAAATGTAAGATTAGATTTTGCCTAAAAATTTTTGGCAGATGGGTTCGCATCTTTCTTTAACTATTTTCAGCAGCTACTAGATGATCTAAAGAGGTGTGGTTTTGCCCCGTGCCTCGGGGGTATCTTTTTCATGAAAACGATTCATCCAGACTGCGAAAGTGCCACTTGAACATATACCTATGCACTCGCTGGCCACTGTCGCCTTCCCGTATCTCTCGTGCAATGCTCTGTAGCCTTTGATGCTCTCCACGATCAGATACATTGCTTCCTGCAGAAGCAAATGCGAGAAGTCGTATAAGTTCATCTCCATGTGCTAGATGTAGAGGTCGATTTTGAGACTTCTGGAGCCACCAGGGGAGAGCAACTCCACGTACAAACACTTTAGCACTGAATCTGAGCAGTCGTAACGCCATTGGGCCTACCTTAACGCATGTTCCAGAGACTCAATTTAGAGTTGATATTTTCGCAGCCCAAAATCTTGGTTGAGTGCAAGTTCATAAGCACTGCCACATCTGGGGGTTTTGAGGGAGCGGATATAGGAGAGTATTTTGTAGTTGGGCTTGAGAACGGGGTATTTGAGACTTGTACCTTTTAGACTTATTTTAGAAGATTGATTCATGTTAATATTTCGATGATTACACTAGAAATAAATTTGATATACTAGTATGCAGGTGGTCAAAAGTTTCACAAAATCATTGACGAATTAATTTGGTAGCTAGCCTTTTGATAGAAAGTTCAGAATGGCCTCGAAATCACGTTTGGAGCGGCCTTTGCCCAACGTTTTCGGTTGTTTTAACCCCATTTATGAAAACAAAGCAGTTTTTTCTTCCTAATTCATTTCACGCTTTCCAACTAACGACTTCATATTTGCATCTTTACTTGAAAGAGAGCCTGACTATCAATTTGAAGTGACGAAAAACCTTCAGAAAGCGGATCGATATTCAAATTGGGCGGAGCAACCTTTTTAGATTTGCTTTGGCTAAACTTTATGTTAGCTGCAGTTTTTTTGGGTTTCAACAGTTTTGTCTCGGTTTTCAAGATTTTCTTAGGTAATGGCCGCCCATCCTCACTTAAGTATTTTTAGTGGACGCCTGACAATTATACTGCCAATACTGACAAAGGCCTTGCGTTGGTTTGTGAATAACCCTAAAACAACTATGGCGTTTAGTAATTTTCAGTGTATGGAACATTAGAGAATGAATACTCCTCAGAGGGGTTGAATTGGAGCTAAGTTTGAAGCTAATTGTGGACTTGGTCCTCAAAGAGGAAGCTATGTTCTTCATCTTCCTGTGAGAGGAAAGGAATTTCATCGTTCTCATAAGGATTAGCGAGTATTAGTTTGTTCGGATTTGACATTGTAATTCAAATAAAATGAGCAAACGTTTATTCTTTGGAGCTAGCATTAATTAGCCTAAAATATGGCGTTGTTTTGGTTTATTAGATTTTGTTTTATTTTCGGATTAGTTTTTGACTAAAGCCTAAAGTTGAGCTGATATGATCTCAAAGCAATCGTACTTAAGACATAAACACTCAAAATTTTGGTTCTAAGTTTAGCAAGAACGGAGTAGTTCACTATTCTAAGAGTTTATCCTACTTTTCGGCCGTTTTTTGCAAAATAACTTAATAATTTTAGTTTTTGTATGACCATAAATATGAATTGTCAATGGACTTCTCTCCGTCTTTTATTTTTTGATAATCTTCATCTTTATTCTCCGACGGAAAAAAGATATAATTGATTTAATTCATAACACTTTCATGAGAATTAATAGATTATAAGATTTCGCAAAGATGCAAATCATGGAAAGGTCTCAACTCCTGCGGATACCCTCGGCTTTGTCCCTCCTTTTCAACTAGAACACTCTCAAATGTAATAACCTAGCATTTCTTATTTCTTACTTACCTCACACCATGCCACATGATTCTAAGCCTACTTCAAGAGAAAGAAAGCTCTGTTTTACTTCTGACTGGTCTCTTTAGAAAGCCCCTATCTAAACAAAAAACGCCTGAGCTTGTGAATCACTAATAAAAAATAGATGAAAACTCCCAAAAATAACAGTTCTTCTGAGTTTCAAATAATAACGTAAATCTCTGAGTCCTCAAAAAATGAGTTTTTTGTTTAGACTGGTCGAAATCTACAACCGCAACTGATGAATAAAAGCAGTTACAGGAAAGTAAAGCTTGAAAATATTTCTTAGGAATGGTTTAAGTGGAAGAGTTTAGATAAATTAACAAAAGTTTCCAAATGGAAAAAATAAAATATCTTTGGTATTGATTGGGTTTAAAGGTGGAGAACAGTAACAATCTCATCGCGTTTTCCATTGCTTTAGATGAAACTATTGGGAAATTCCCTGCTTTTATTCTAAGTTCAATGGTCATAATTAATTTATTTAAATCGAAAAGAAAAATGCTGCCGGGATATTCTAATTCTTAACAGCCCTACTTCTCATGCCCAAACCTAATGACTTTAAGTACCCCTATCACTAAACTTAGGCAACCCATTTGTATACCAAAATAACTTTCCATACATTTTTCAGAATTTCTTCCCTCAAACTTCTTTTTCTCATATCAACCCAAACCTAAACTTCAATGGCCATCCTTCAAGCACCTCTCCACCCTAGCCAGCAACTTATCTCAAACTTTAAGGTCTAAATTTGCGAAAAAAATAGAATTTATCCAAAACCTTAAATCGTATAGCAAAGGAAAAGTTTATTAGAAAAGCTACCAACAGGCCAGCTACTTACCTGACGGAAAGAAAGTTCTACCTTGCTCAGCCCCCCAACTAACAAAATAATGCATAAAGAGTTTTGAGGCCAAGGGAGTCAAAGAAAAAACATTTAAAAAATAAACTATGTCCACAACTGCCCCAATAACTTGAAAAATCGCCTCTACCACAAAGCTAAAGAGATCCAGAGGTGACACACCCCATTATAAAAGAGTAACTCACACCTCAGAAAGAGAAAATGAGTTCAATCTTTGTCCTGAAGTAGGAGTAAGGATAGCGAACATATTTTTAGCTTGAGAAACTGAGCAAAGAAAGGGCATTAATGGGAGGAAACGGCAAATAGAGAATAGAATAATGATTGTTCATGATCCTGAGCTTTCATATATTCCTATACTATTCAATGTTTCTAATATATTGATCTAAATAGCTTAGAAGGGTTCTTTCAGCTTGTGCTGAAATTCTTTGACTTTCGCTTGTTAAATGCGATTTAAAAGAAAAATTTGGGGAGAGGATTCAGAGCCAACAATTTGGCATGTTGAGTTATCAAAATAGTTTAGAATGTTCTTTGAATTGCATATAGGCCATATTGACTGCTATAGACATTTTTGAAATTCCAAAAAAGCTTTTTTAAGCTCCAGCTTCGAAAACTTTCACTCTTTTATTATATGATTATTCCTTCTGATAAAACTAAGAATTTGAAAATAATTTGAAGGCAAAGCAGAAAAGGATCGAAGATTGACAACTGAGGTTGTTATTATCTCCTTTTTACTTAGTTATTTCTATAAGGTAGGCAGAATAGACATAGATCATCATTTAAAAATTAAGGAATTATTTTGATATTTTCAGCTTTAGACACTGAGACTTCAAAGATTTGCCCAATGTAATTCAAACCCAAAAAGGTTAATGTTGATATACCTCTTTTTATTTTGCCTTGGATTCTTAAGCACAAAACTATTTTTGCTGATTCTCACAATCTCTGGAAGCATCTCCTACAAAAAATAAAACGATAATTCGTTTACCCAAATTTGTTTTTAGGACTTACAATATAATTAATAGCAGTCAGATAATGAACGAAAATATGGAGGCCCGGGCTCAAGAGCTGGACCCAACAAGAACCAGAACCATCGGTAGCTACGTCATAGGTAATTCCCCTGAGAATTAGGCAAAACTTTGGGTAAAGGAACCTTCGGAAAAGTGAAGTCAGCAGTGCATATTCCTACAGGCTAGAAGGTGGCTATAAAAATCCTGGACAAATAGAAAATAGTGGACGTGGCGGACGTCTAAAGGGTGTCTCGAGAAATCCACATCCTCAAACTAATCCGACACCCTAGCATCATTCAACTGTATGAAATCATTGAAACGCCCAAGCAACTTTTCCTTATCATGGAGTACATGTAGTCTGGAGAACTTTTTGACTACATCGTCAAAAGCAAAAAGTACCTTTTGGGGTATGTAGAATACCTGAAGAGGAAGCCTGCACCATCTTCCAACAGATCATAGGTGGAATCGAATACATCCATAAACTCAACATTGTGCACAGAGACCTCAAACCTGAGAATCTTTTGATTGATTACGACCGAACCATTAGGCTTGTAGATTTTGGTCTTAGCAATACCTACAGAAAAGGTAACACTTTTTTAATACAGATTAGAGACTAAAGACAGCTTGTGGTTCTCCTTGCTATGCTGCACCTGAGATGATCTAAGGTAAAAATCGGTATGAGGCTATTATGGTCGACATTTGGAGCAGTGGAGTTATTCTGTACGCCATGTTGTGTGGATGTCTGCCATTCGAAGACCCATAAACCTCCAAACTCTACCAAAAGATTTTATCTGGAGAGTACAAGGTCCCCAAAACCCTTTCCGAAGATGCCAAAGACATCCTTTCCAAAATACTCACAGTCGATCCTCTCAAAAGGTATCGTATTGATGACATCCGCAAGCACAAGTGGTGGGCTCTTTCGCCTCAACCCGCCAATTCTCAAGGGATCATCGTAGGCTATCACCGCATTCCTGTTGATGAGCAAATACTTGACGAGACGGTCAAATTGGGTTTTGAGCAGAATTTCACAAAGAAGTGTATTTAGGCCAATAGGCACAATGATGCCACTACTACTTACTATCTTCTCCTCAAAAAGTTTGTGAGGGAAGGTGGAGTGAGTAAGTATTACCTTGGAAGTAAGTTCTTTGATGCTACACTGATTGAACCCATTCGCAGGACCATTCCAGACAGTATTTTTTGTTGCTATTCAGTCCCGATGGCTTTTGATCAAACCACTCCCAACTTCAACCCTCGCGAACCTCCACAGACTGATAAGAATAGTAGTAGCCATCCAGGAATAGGTCGTAAGACTTATCATCTGACAAACCAGGCAAGAAAAATCAGAGAAATGTCAAAAGGCTAAGATTCCTCGTAACGTAATCGCTTCAGACAGCTTTACACCCCAAGCAATAAATGGGGTAATTCACTAAAAGTACGATAAAATAGGACCATAAGTGTGGAGAAGAGTTCTTACTAAAGTGTTACCAAGCCTGGGAAATAAACAGTTGCCACAACTATTGCTCCAGGAAGTGACCAAATTAGTAAAAAGTACAGATAGACATATGGTGTACCTCTTGTGAGTCGTTCTAAGTAAAAGTAAAGAAGCAAAAGAAAATCGCTGAGGAAGTACGAGCTGACTGACATTTACTAAAAAGCAGAGATCAACAAGACAGTAACTCTGACAAACAAGGCCCAGAAAGGTAAAAGCAACCGCATTGGAGTTGACAAAGGTTTCGAAAACACGCTTAACACAATAGACAACATCTACCGCAAGCCCTACGCAAACCGGCGCTTCATTTACCATTGATATGTTTTTGTAATAACTGAGCTATTTCTAGCGAATTCTCTAAATATTGCGTATGGGCTGTGGTGATAGCAATATCCAATAGTAATTAAATAAAGCTGATGTCACTGCGTAGCTCATCTTTCCATAACTTGGCACAAAATGCCATTTCGACCAAAAACTTTACGAAGTAGATCACTAAAGAAATCTTCATCCGTACCAGCAACTTCTCTATCTTCTTCTCTTTGTTTCTGGCCAACAGCAAAGGCAAAGATAAGTTCATCGCACTGTTTCAGTACCTGTTTGAATTTGCTTGTACCTGTGGCAAACATAGCAACATCCCGTCGTTTGAGCAGGCCTACAAGATGAGTAACTTTATGTTTTATTCCAGGAGAACTGCCTGATATGGTTGTTTATTATAACCTCAAATAAAGCATCTCATCGGCCCGTAAAGTGTTCAGACTATTTCGCTTCTTCGACGAAATCAAGGGACTCACCAAAATCTTGAAAACGGACAAGCCTTTGGGCTTCAAGCTGCTGTCAGTTTTTACCTATGCCTGTTCGATAACCTACTACATCTCTGATAACGTCCTGTGGTTTTTGAGCATCTTGGTTAGCAGCAAGGTTTTGGATAAGAAGCATATCAAGAGGTGGAGAGACCGCAAGAATTTCACCTCACTTTACAGGATCATTGCTTACACACTTATCCTCTTTTACTCTGTCTATCTACAGTAAAAGTAAAATGTAAAAAACCAAGATTTTCTCATAAGTCAAGGAGACGCAGCTGAGCCAAACTACTAGGCTGAAGAGAAGGCGTACCAAAAGTTGCTTGAGGGGAGAAGAAAGATCAGATTTTTGATTCTGTAGCTTTTCTTGAGTTTCTTTAGATTCATGATGCTGACAAGTTCTCTTCAGCTGGTGGGGCACTAGATCCTGGACCCCATTTTTGTTGGAGTGTGTGGCCTGTGCTCAGCAACTTTGGGCTTCATAAAAGCTTTGTTCGAAAAGAAAATAATAATCAATATCGAGAGCAAGGACGGGAAGGAAACAGAGTCAAAGGTGTCTGTCAGCAGACTGAAAAGGATTCAGTCGATATAGTCTTCCAAGTTTTGGTGATTTATATTAAATCTGGCATTTTTCCAAATGAAACACTTCTTTCAATTAATTGGTGAGTTTGCAATGAAAAAGTTCTTCTTCTTTGACGAGGGTAGAGATCTATGAGCAATTGCAATCGAATTAAAAGCTTATTTTTAAGAAGTT
>Ga0316217_10004643_pt1 | contig 14667 bp, 11 predicted proteins | sample 1anoAmetaG_FD_203633 | JGI IMG/M metagenome (GOLD analysis project Ga0316217, IMG submission 203633) | Freshwater microbial communities from Trout Bog Lake, Wisconsin, USA - 1anoA | ecosystem: Environmental > Aquatic > Freshwater > Lake > Hypolimnion/Profundal zone | place: USA: Wisconsin... | reverse complement strand
CGAGGGGAAGGCGGAAAACCCATAGCCGCTCGTCACACCGTTCGTCCAACCCCGTGAACCTCCGGCGGGACGGCCGTTAGGCCCGGCGGCGCCTGCGGGCCGCCGGAGAACCACTCAATGTTTTGGGCCGCGCCCCAATTTCCTGCCCCGGTTGGCCCTTAGGGCCCGTGCAAGTTCCGTTCTTAAGCGCCTGAGCCGAGCCTTCAGGCCGTCACCACCGCCTCCAGGGTCGCCGCCATGGCCGCCTTCAAGGGTGCGGGGGCCTCGGCGGGGAAGGGGTGGGTGGCCCCGAAGACGTGGTCGCCGCCCTCGATGGTCACCAGGGTGGCCCCGGCGGCCTGGAGGCGGAGGGCGTGGCTCATGGGGACGGCCTGGTCGGCGGTTCCGTGGATGGCGGTGGCCTTGCCGCCGGCGGCCACGAAGCGGGTGAGGGCGGCCGTGGCGTCCAGTTCTTCGCGGTGGGCCTCCCAGTCGTCCAGGAGGCCCACGCCCAGGCGCATGATCTGGTGCGTGCGGGTGTTGAGGGCTTCGACGTAGCCGTCCCGGCGCCAGGCCTCCTCCTGCCCCTGGTAGCCGAAGAGGTTCTCGAACCCGGCCAGGGACGACCAGGTCACGACCCGGGCCACGCCTTCCGAGGCCAGCAGGGCGACGGCCCCGCCGCGGCTGTGGCCCAGGAGGCAGATGCGCTTCGGATCGACGCCGGGCAGGGTCGCGGCGTCCCGCACGACGGCGCGCAGTTCCTCCACCTCCCGGGTGAAGGTGTTCTCCTCGAAGCGCTTGAGCTCCGAGAAGACCTGGGGGTCGGCGCCGATGCCGTTGTGGCTGAAGTTGAAGCGCAGGCAGCCGATGCCGGCCGCGGCCAGCTGCTGGGCGACCCAGAGCCAGCAGCCCCAGTCCATGAAGCCCTTGAAGCCGTGGGCCACGATGACCAGGGGGCCGGGGGTATCGGGCCGGGTCCACACGGCCTTCAGGGGTTCGTCGAAGCCCGGGAGGATAAGGTGGGTGTCGCTCATGGGTCAGCCTCGCTCGCGTTGACGCGCTCCGTGTCCTGGGGGCACACTGGATCATCCCACAACACCGATGGATGGCTAAGGATGTCCCACCTTACCCTCAAGGAAAGCTACTCGAACCTGGCGGACCGCCTCAACCTGTTCCCCCAGGGCGCGCCCCCCACCGACCTGCTGTTCCAGATCCTGGCCGTGCTCTTCACCCGGGAGGAGGCGGCCCTGGTGGCCCTTCTGCCCATCCGTCCCTTCAACGTGGCCGCGGCGGCCCGGGTCTGGCAGAAGCCCGCCCTGGAAACCCGGAACCTCCTGGAGGCCCTGGCCTCCCGGGGGATGCTCCTGGACATGGACCACGGTGGGGAGCAGCTGTTCGTGCTGCCGCCGCCCATGGCGGGGTTCTTCGAGTTCTCCATGATGCGGGTGGGCAACGGCTACGACCAGAAGCTCCTGGCCGAGCTCTTCCACCAGTACCTGAACGTGGAGGAGGACTTCGTCAAGGCGCTCTTCGCGGGGGGGGAGACCCAGCTGGGGCGGGTCTTCGTGAACGAGCGGGCGCTGGACGGCGACCGCACCCTGACGGTCATGGACTACGAGCGGGCCAGCCAGGTGATCCGGGAAGCCACCCACATGGGCGTGGGCACCTGCTACTGCCGGCACAAGATGGAGCACCTGGGCAAGGCCTGCAAGGCCCCCATGGACATCTGCATGACCTTCTCCACCACCGCCCAGTCCCTCATCAAGCACGGCATCGCCCGCCAGGTGGACGTGAAGGAAGGCCTGGACCTCCTGGACCAGGCCCTGGACGCGAACCTGGTCCAGTTCGGGGAGAATGTCCGCCAGAAGGTGGCCTTCATCTGCAACTGCTGCGGGTGCTGCTGCGAGGCCATGCTGGCGGCCAAGCGCTTCGCCTTCCTGAACCCCGTCGCCACCACCAACTTCCAGCCTGCGGTCAAAGCCGAGGACTGCACCGGCTGCGGGAAATGCGTCACGGCCTGCCCCGTGGAGGCCATGGGCCTGGTGGCCGCGGGGGATCCCCACCGGCCGAAACGCATGAAGGCGCGCCTGCACAAGGAACTCTGCCTGGGGTGCGGCGTCTGCGTGCGCACCTGCGCCCAGGGGGCCCTGGCCCTGGAGGCCCGGCCGGGGCGGGTCCTGACGCCGGTGACCACCGCCCACCGGGCCGTGCTCATGGCCATCGAGCGGGGCCACCTGCAGAACCTGATCTTCGACAACCAGGCCCTCTGGAACCACCGGGCCATGGCTGCCATCCTGGGGGTGATCCTGAAGCTTCCTCCGGTGAAACAGCTCATGGCCAGCCGACAAATGAAGTCCATCTACCTCGAACGGCTCCTGGCGCCGAGGACCTTCGTGCGCCGCGAGGCCTGATGACCTTCCTGGAACTGCAGAAGACCCTCGCCCACCTCGTCATGCCGGCGGGCCTGCTCTGGCTGCTCCTGCTCGCGGCGGGCCTCCTCCTGCTGCGGCGGCGCCAGCGGGGCGCGGCGGCCTGCGCGTTTCTGGCCTGGGCCCTGCTGGGGGTGGCGGGCAACTACTATGTGGGCTCGGCCCTCCTGGGCCGCCTCGAACGCACCATCCCGCCCGTGGACCTGGCGGCGGTGGAGCCCTTCGACGCCGTCTTCGTCCTGGGCGGCGGGACCGAGGTGGACCCCACCGGGGGGCCGATGCTGGCCACTTCGGGGGACCGCGTGGCCACGGCCGCGCGGCTCTGGCACCTGGGCAAGGCGAAGTGCCTCGTGGCCAGCGGCGTCTCCCTGGATGGCCCGGAGGGCTTCCATGACGGCGGCCAGGAAACCCGGGCCCTGTGGCTGTCCCTGGGCGTGCCCGACAGCGCCATCCTCGTGGTGGAGGAAAAGTGCTGGATCACCCGGGACGAGATCAAGGCCTACCTCCGGCTCCAGGCCCGGCACCACTGGACGCGCATGGCCCTGGTGAGCTCGGCCTGGCACCTTCCCCGGGCCCTGGCCCTGGCCCGGAAGGAGGGCCTGGCCTTCACGCCGGTGGGTTCGGACTGGAGGGGACGGGCGTACCGCCTCCAGCTGCGAAGGCTCGTGCCCACGGGCGAGGGGCTGGCCAGGACCGATGCAGCCTGTTGGGAATATGTGGGGCGGTTGGTAGGGCGGTAGGTTGGCCGTAGTTGCATGAATTTATCAAGTTAAATGATATTGAGACTTGCAACGGAATGGTGGCGAACGAAAATAATTCTGCCTCGGGAAGGGCCTCGTTTTTTTCCCTCGAGAATCTACCAGGGCAGGTTTCGCTTCAGGCACCCCCAGCCGGGCTGCCCGGGGGGGCGTGGCGAGGTTCTTGGGCTTCTCAATTTTAAGACCCACTTCTCCGGTTTATGTTGGCTGTGAGCCCAAGGAGCCCCCCATGTCCACCCATACCCCATGGCATGAAGCCTTGACCCTGAAGACCACCCTGCTCGCGCTGGGCGTCGAGAATGGGGAGATCGCCTTTCCCGGCCTGGAGGACGAGGCCTGCTGCTTCGTCTCCGAGAACCTCAGCGAGTCTCCCGAGCTGACGCCTTCCATGGCCAGGGTCATGGTGGACGCCCTCCGGAAGGTGCGGCGCCCCCTGGAAGGCTATTCCATCCGCATGGAGGAGGGCCGCATGTCCGTTCACGAAGGGGATTCCGGCGCGTTCCTGGTGGCGTGGGACCTAGCCTAGGACGGCGACGGTTTCAGGACCCCGCAGGGTCTGGCCGCGGGCCACGGCCACGGTGGCCACGGTGCCGGCCTTCGGGGCTGTGATCTCGAACTGCATCTTCATGGATTCCAGGACGAACATCAGCTGGCCCTGCTCGACCGCGTCCCCCGGGGCGACGTGGATCTCCAGGATCGTGCCGGCCATGGGCGACGCCACCTCGCCTCCGGTGTGGGCGGTGGCTTCCGGCTTGACCAGGTCGGCCAGGGGGTCCTCCAGCAGGAGCGTCTCCCCGAAAACGGCCAGGGCCACCGTGGACCCCCCCAGGCGGCAGGCCCGGAAGGTCAGCGTGTCGGCGGTGAGCGCGGCGAGGAAGGCGGGGCCCCGTTCCTGGGGCGGGCAGCCCCGGGAGGCCTCCAGCATCCGTCTCAGGGCCGGGCCGCCCAGGGTGAAGGCATGGGGTTCCGGGGTCCCCTCCAGGAGGAAGACCTCCTTCTCCTGGGCGCTGCCGGTGGTGAGCTCGGGCGACCCGGCCTGGGCCTTGAAGCGTTCCGCGGGGCCCGGGGCCGGCCGCCCCGCGCCGGCGAAGGCGCAGCTCAGCGCCTCCCGGAAGGCCTGGGACCGGAAGAAGGCCAGGCAGGGCGCCGGCATGAGGGGCGCGTTCAGGGCCTCGAGGTGGTCGTTGAGCCAGTCCGTGGACTCCCGGCCCGCGAGGAAGGAGTCGGTGCGGGCCACGGCCTGGAGGAAGGGCAGGTTGGTGGTGCAGCCCAGGATGGTGAAGGCCTCCAGGGCCCGGGCCAGGCGGGCCACGGCCTGGGGCCGGTCGGGCCCCCACACCACCAGCTTGGCCAGCAGGGAATCGAACCGGGCGTTCACCTGGCCGCCCTGGACCACGCCGGAGTCCACCCGGATGCCTTCGCCCCGGGGCTCCTCGTACACCTTCAGCGGTCCGGGGGTGGGCAGGAAAGCCCGCCGTGGATCCTCGGCGAGGACCCGCGCCTCCAGGGCTACGCCACGGGGTTCGGGCACGGAGAAGGCCGCGGGGTCTCCGAGCCCGGCCGGCCAGCGCCCCTCGGCGAGCTCCAGCTGGGCCCCGACCAGGTCCACGCCGTAGACCAGCTCGGTGACCGGGTGCTCCACCTGGAGGCGGGTGTTCATCTCCAGGAAATGGAAGGCCCCCTGGGCGTCCAGGAGGAATTCCACGGTGCCGGCCCCCCGGTAGCGGGTGTGCGCCACCAGGGCCAGGGCCGCGCGGCCCATGGCCTCCCGCAGGGCCGGGGTGGCCACGGAGCTGGGCGCCTCCTCCAGCACCTTCTGGTGGCGCCGCTGCAGGGAGCACTCCCGCTCCCCCAGGAAGACGCCGCCGCCCAGGCCGTCCCCGAACACCTGGATCTCCACGTGCCGGGGCTCCCTCAGGTACTTCTCCACGAACACCGTCGCGTCCCCGAAGCCCGCCAGCGCCTCCCGGGAGGCGCGGAGCACGGCCTCGGCCAGGGCTTCGGGCTTATCCACCACGCGCATGCCGCGGCCGCCGCCGCCGCCGCTGGCCTTCACCAGGTAGGGCGGGCGGATGCCCCGGGCGGCCAGCGCCTCCGGCCAGGCTTCCGGGGCCAGGGCCGCCAGCTCCCCGGAGAGGAGCGCCTCCAGCACGGGCACTGAGCAGGCCAGGGCGATGGCCTTGGCGGCCTCCTTGCCGCCCAGGCTCCGCATGTTCGAGGGGGTCGGCCCCACGAAGCGGATGCCCACCGCCTCCACGGCCTCGGCGAAGGCGGCCTGCTCGGAGAGGTAGCCGTAGCCCGGGTGCAGCAGGTGGGCGCCCCAGCCCGCCGCGGCGGCGGTGACCTGGGGGATGGAGAGGAAGCTCTCCACCTCCAGCACCGCGTCCGCCTCCCGGCGCACCGGGCTGTCGGCGTCCTCGGGGGTCGAGATGACGGCCACGGTGTAGCCGCGAACCCGGGCCGCCCGCAGGATGCGGCGGGCGATCTCGCCCCGGTTGGCGATGACGAGGCGGCGCATGGGCATGGGCATGTGCATGGGCATAGGTATCGGCATCGCCATCGTCAGTCCCTCTTCCCCGCCGCGTGGGCCGGCACGGCCCAGGGGGGCGGCTCCTTGCGGAAATAGGCCTGGAGACCCTCCTGCCCCTCGGTGGACTCGCGGGCCGAGGCGATGGCGAAGGCGGTGAACTCGAACAGCTCCGGGTCGGGCAGGGGCGCGATGCGCCTCAGCAGCTCCCGGGTGGCGCGAGCGGCCCTCGGCCCCGCCGCCAGGAACTCGCGCAGCACGCGGGTGAGGGCCTCCTCGAGGGTCTCCGAGGGCTCGATGAGGCGCTGGACGAGCCCTGCGGCCAAGGCCTCGGCGCCCCGGAGCCTGCGCCCGGTGAGCATGAGGGGGGCGGCCTGGGCCAGGCCCATCTTCCTCACCACGTAGGGGCCGATCACGGCGGGCACCAGGCCCAGCATCACCTCCGACGTGGCGAAGACCGCCGAGGCCTCCGCCAGCACGAAATCGCTGCAGGCCGTCAGCCCCAGGCCCCCGCCGATGGCGGCGCCCCGCACGCAGCACACGACGGGCGCGGGGAAGGAGGCGAGCCGCTCGAACATGCGCCCCAGTTCCCGGGCGTTCTGCAGGTTCTGTTCCGGGGTGGCCGCCCCCTGCTCCTTCATGTAGGCCAGGTCCGCGCCCGAGCAGAAGGCCGTGCCCTCCCCTTCCAGGAGGAGCAGCCGCATGCTCCCCGGCTCGCGGATGGAGGCGAGTTCGGCCAGGTTCTGGGACAGCTCCCGGGTCATGGTCGCGTTGAAGGCGTTGCACACCTGGGGCCGGCTCAGCACCAGGCGCTTGACGCCGTGGGCGAGGTTCTCGACCCGCAGGGTCTCCCCCTGCGAGCGGAGGCTTTCCAGGGGAAACTGGGCGAGGCGCATCAGGGTCCTCCATCGACGAGTTCGCCCGGACAGGGCAGGTCCTCCGGCTGGATGGTGTCCAGGAGCGGGGCGGGGATCTCCACCCGGCACCGGAGCAGGGCCTGGGCGAGGGTCTTGCCCTGGGCGTCGATATGGAGGCTCATGGTGCCGCCGCCCCCCAGGGCCTGTTCCAGGAGGAAGTTGAGGGCCCAGAGCCGGGGCACGGGGTGGCGCTCCACGCGGCCCAGGCAGTGGGCCTGGAACCAGATGCGGACGAGATCGGCGTCGACATGGTCCCGGAGCCAGGCGTAGCATGGCCCGGACCGGCCGATGAGGCCGATGTTGGCGGTGTCGCCCTTGTCGCCGCTGCGGGCGTGGGCGATGCGCATCAGGGGCACCGTGATGCGGGGGCCGTCCTCGGGGAAGGGGGGCCAGGGGTCCTCCGGCGCGGATACGGCGCCGCCCGGGGGGGGCGTGGCGGGCCAGGGCAGGGGGCCCGACGTCCAGGTCTCCACCAGGCGCCCCTCCCGCTCCTCCAGCAGGCGCGCCTCGGGCAGCACCCGGTGGCGGGGGACCAGGGCGGGCCAGTAGCTCACCACCTCGGAGATCGCCGGGGCGCCTCCGGTCACCGCCACCCCGCAGGGCCCCGACAGGATCAGGGAGGGCAGCAGCTTGCGGAACACTTCCAGGCCGTCCCGGCTGTCCGAGCGCGCCGAGAGGCGGAGCAGGATCTCCGGCGCCAGGTGGGCGGGGGTGAGGGTGCGGTGGGTGGCGTCGTCCCCCACGTATTCCGTGCAGGTGGCGTCGAAGGGACGCTCCAGCTCGCCGCCGCAGCGCTCCCAGAAGACCGACGCGAAGACCTCGGCCTTGGCCCTCGCGTCGGGCCCCGAGATGATGAGCGAACCCTGGCACTTCCAGCCGTCGGCGTAGGCGATGCTCACCTTGAGCAGGTCCGTGGGCGGCCGGCCCCGGATCCCCGACACGCGGACCCGGTCCGGGCCGTCCCCGGCCAGCTCGATGGTGGAGAAGTCCGCCGCCACGTCGGGGGTGAGGTAGGTCCTGGGCTCGCCCATCTCGTACAGCAGCTGTTCCCGGGCGGTGGCGCAGGACACGAGGCCCCCCGAGCCGGGGTGTCTGGTGAGCGTGAACGAGCCGTCCTCCCGGCACTCCACGATGGGGAAGCCCAGGTCGAGGAAGGAGGGGACCTTCTTCCAGTCGGTGAAGTTTCCCCCGGTGGCCTGGGCCCCGCATTCGATGAGGTGGCCGGCCACGATGCCCGAGGCCAGGCGGTCGTAGTCGCCGGGCCCCCAGCCGAACTCATGCATCAGCGGAGCCAGGGTGATCCCCGTGTCCGTGACCCGACCGCAGATGACGATGTGGGGAGCCCGCGCCAGGGCCCGCGCCACGGGCAGGGCGCCGAAGTACGCGTTGGCGGCCAGGATCCGTCCGGCCACGGGGGCCAGGGGCTCCCCGGTCTCCATGTGGCGCAGGGCGACCCCCTCGGCCAGGAGCTCCGGGATGCGCGCGGCCATGTCGTCCCCCTCCACCACCGCGATGCGCAGGTCCAGGCCGCGGCGCCTTGCAGCATCGGCCAGGGCCCTGGCGCAGGCCGAGGGGTTGACGCCCCCGGCATTGGTGATGATCCGGATGCCCTTGGCCAGGATCTCCTCGAGCAGCGGGTCGATCTGGGTGACGAAGTCCCGCGCGTAGCCCAGCGTGGGGTCCCGGCTCATCTGCTTGCGCAGGATGCTCATGGTAACTTCGGCCAGGTAGTCGATGGAGATGTAGTCCAGGGGCAGGGGCCCCCGCACCTGCCGCCGGAGGGCGTAGGGGTCGTCACCCCAGTAGCCGCCCGCGTTGCCGATCCGGATGAGCTTTTCGGTCATCGTCGCCCCCTCACATCCTCAGCACGCCCATGCGCGTCTCCTCCATGGGCGCGCACAGGGCGCAGGCCAGGGAGGCGGCGAGCCAGCTCCGGGTATCCCTCATGTCCATGACGCCGTCGTCCCACAGGCGGGCCGAGGCGTAGTAGGGGTTCCCCTCCGTTTCGTACTTCGCCCGGATGGGCGCGGCGATGGCCTCGGCCTCCTCCCCGGTGAAGGGCCGGCCCTCCCGCTCCACCTGGTCGCGCTTGACGGTGGTGAGGACCTGCGCGGCCTGTTCGCCCCCCATCACGGAGATGCGGGAACCCGGCCAGGTCCACAGGAACCTGGGGCCGTAGGCCCGGCCGCACATGCCGTAGTTCCCGGCCCCGAAGCTGCCGCCCAGGATCAGGGTGATCTTCGGCACGCGCGCGGTGGCCACGGCATGGACCAGCTTGGCGCCGTCCTTGGCGATGCCGGCCCGCTCCACCTGGGCGCCCACCATGAAGCCGGTGATGTTCTGGAGGAAGACCAGGGGGATCTTCCGGGAGGTGCAGAGCTCGATGAAGTGGGTGGCCTTCAGGGCGCTCTCGCCGAAGAGCACGCCGTTGTTGGCCACCAGGCCGCAGGGCATGCCCTCCACGTGGGCGAAGCCCGTGACCAGGGTCGTGGCGTAGCGCTCCTTGAACTCGAACAGGCGGCTGCCGTCCACGATCCGGGCGATGGCCTCCCGCACATCCGAGCGCCGGCGGAGGTCCCGGGGCCAGACGCCCAGGATCTCCAGCGGGTCGTAGGCCGGGGGCTCGGGGGTGCGCAGCTGGACGTTGGGCGTCGGGGCCGGGCCGAGATGGGACACCAGCTCGCGAAGGATCTGGATGGCCTGGCCGTCGTTCTCCGCGAAGTGGTCGGCCACGCCGGAGAGCTCCGTGTGGACCTTGGCGCCGCCCAGGTACTCGGCGGTCACGTCCTCGCCCGTGGCGGCCTTCACCAGGGGCGGGCCCCCCAGGAAGATGGTGCCGGTGCCGTTGACGATGATGGTCTGGTCGCTCATGGCGGGCACGTAGGCGCCCCCCGCCGTGCAGCTGCCCATGACGGCCGAGATCTGGGGGATGCCCGCCGCGCTCAGCATGGCCTGGTTGAAGAAGATCCGGCCGAAGTGGTCCCGGTCCGGGAAGACCTCCGCCTGCAGGGGCAGGAAGGCCCCGCCGCTGTCCACCAGGTAGAGGCAGGGCAGGCGGTTCTCCAGGGCGATCTCCTGGGCCCGGAGGTGCTTTTTCACGGTGAGGGGGTAGTAGGTGCCGCCCTTGACCGTGGCGTCGTTGGCGATGATCATGCAGGGCCGCCCGTGCACCATCCCCACGCCCGCCACCAGGCCCGCGGCGGGCACCGGCTCGCCGTAGACGTCCAGGGCCGCGAACAGCCCCACCTCCAGGAAGGGCGAGGCCATGTCGCAGAGCGCGGCGATGCGGTCCCGGACGAACAGCTTGCCCTGGGCGGCGTGGCGGGCCCGGGCCCGGTCGTCCCCGCCCTGGCGCTGCAGGGCCTTGCGGGCCTGCAGGTCCTCGCACAGCGCCAGATTGTGGGCCTGGTTCGCCCGGAAGGCTTCGGAGGCCGGCTTGAGGTGGCTGTGGATGAGCGTCACGCCCCGAACTCCCGCAGGAGGTGGCGGGCGATGACCATCCGCTGGATCTCGCTGGTGCCCTCCCCGATGGTGCAGAGCTTGGCGTCCCGGTAGAACTTCTCCACGGGGTAGTCCTTGATGTAGCCGTAGCCGCCGTGGATCTGCACGGCCTCGTCCGCGATGCGGCAGGCCGTCTCGGAGGCGTGGAGCTTGGCGATGCTGGCGGCCTTGGCGTAGGGCTGGCCCTGGTCCTTTAGGGTGGCGGCCTTGTACACGAGGAGCCGGGAAGCCTCCAGCTGCACCTGCATGTCCGCGAGCTTGAACTGGATGGCCTGGAGGTCGGCCAGGGGCCTGCCGAAGGCCTTGCGGAAGGTCGCGTAGCGCACCGCCGCCTCGAAGGCCCCCTGGGCCATGCCCAGCCCCAGGGCCGCGATGCCGATGCGGCCGCCGTCCAGGGTCTTCATGGCCTGCTTGAAGCCCACGCCTTCGGCGCCCAGGAGGTTTTCCTCGGGCACCCGGACGTCCTCGAGGATGAGCTCGGAGGTGTCGCTGGCGCGCATGCCGAGCTTGTTCTCCTGCTTGCCGGCCCTGAAGCCCGGAGTGTCCTTCTCCACGATGAACGCGCTGATGCCGTCGGTGCCCGAGCCGCCCCGGGTGCGGGCCATGACCACGCAGATGCCGCCCACGGTGCCGTGGGTGGCGAAGTTCTTGGAGCCGTTGAGGACCCAGTGGCTCCCCTCCCTGCGGGCCGTGGTGCGCAGGGCCCCGGCGTCGCTGCCGGCCTCGGCCTCGGTGAGGGCCCAGGCCCCGATCACCTTCCCCGCCGCCAGGGGCTTGAGGTATTTCTGGCGCTGGTCCTCGTTCCCCTGGGTGTAGATGTGGTTCGAGCACAGGCTGTTGTGGGCCGCCACGCCCAGCCCCACGCTGCCGTCCACCCGGGAGAGCTCCTCCACGACCACCGCGTATTCCAGGTAGCCCATCCCCGCCCCGTCATACTCCTCGGGGAAGAACACTCCCAGCATGCCCATGGCGCCGAGCTTGTGCATGACCTCCATGGGGTAGAGCTTGTCCTCGTCCCAGGTCATGACATGGGGCCGGATCTCGTTGTGGGCGAACTTGCGCACCTCGTCGCGGAGCGCCTCCACATGTTCAGGCAGGTTGAAGTCCACCGGTTTCCTCGCAAGTCAGTCGTCCGTAATGGTAAATTTCCGTTCCATTCCCCCCGGTCCGGCCGGAAGGTGCCATCACTATACCGATTGTTCCCAAAGAGACCAGCCTAAAACGCTTTTTCCCCTCCGACCCGGCGAGTACGCCGGACCGGAGGGGAAAAGTGGGTCCTGAACTGCCTAGCGTTCGAAGAGGGGGACGTAGTGGTTCAGGGTTTCGCCCTGGTAGACCTGGCGCGGACGGTAGATGCGGCCGTCACCGCCCTGGACCACTTCCTTGTAGTTGGCGATCCAGCCCGGCATGCGGCCGATGGCGAAGAGCACCGTGAACATCTCGGTGGGGATGCCGATGGCGCGCATGATGATGCCGCTGTAGAAGTCCACGTTGGGGTAGAGGCGGCGCTCGATGAAGTAGGGGTCGTTCAGGGCGATCTCCTCGAGCTTCTTGGCGATGTCCAGGAGGGGATCGCTGATGCCCATGCGGGTGAGGAGCTCGTCGCACTTCTTCTTGATGATGCGGGCACGGGGGTCGTAGTTCTTGTAGACCCGGTGGCCGAAGCCCATGAGCTTGGCGCCGGCGCCCTTGTGCTTGACCCGGTCCAGGAACTGGGAGCCGTCGTCCTTGGTGGCGCGGATCTCCTTGAGCATCTCGATGACGGCCTGGTTGGCGCCGCCGTGCAGGGGGCCCCACAGGGCGCAGACGCCGGCCGAGGCCGAGGCGAAGAGGTTGGCCTTGCTGGAGGCCACCATGCGCACGGTGGCCGTGGAGCAGTTCTGCTCGTGGTCGGCGTGCAGGAGGAAGATCAGGTCGAGGGCGTCCACCACGGCGGGATCCAGCTCGTAGTCCTCGTCGGGCTCGGAGAACATCATGTGCAGGAAGTTCTCGGTGAACATGTACTTCTTCTTGGGGTAGATGGAGGGCAGGCCCCGGGACTTGCGGAAGGCGTAGGCGGCCAGCGTGCGCACCTGGGAGAGGAGGTGGGCCGCGTGGATCTCGAAGCGGTCGGGATCGTAGTCGGTGTTCAGCTCGGGCAGGAAGCAGCCCGCGGCGTTGATCATGGCCGACAGGATGGCCATGGGGTGGGCGGTGGAGGGGAAGCCCTCGAAGTGGAACTTCATGTCCTCGTGGACCATCTGGTACTTCGTCAGCAGGCCCGAGAAGCGCACCCGCTCGGCCTCGGTGGGCAGCTTGCCGAAGATGATCAGGTAGGCGGCCTGGACGAAGGTGGAACCCTCGGCCAGCTCCTCGATGGGGATGCCGCGGTAGCGCAGGATGCCCTTCTCGCCGTCGATGAAGGTGATCCTGCTCTGGCAGCTGCCGGTGTTGGCGTAGCACTCATCGTAGGTGATGTAGCCCGTCTTGGCGCGCAGCGAGCTGATATCGATGGCCCGCTCCTCTTCGGTGCCCTCGATGATGGGAAGCTCAAGCACCTTCCCTTCCAGTTCCAGTTTCGCGGTTTTGGTCATGGAGTCCTCGCAGGTTGCTGTGATGGGGAATTTTATACGGGAGCGGCGTCCAGTATCCTATCGATTTTTATCCTTGCGAAGCCGGAAGTTCTCATTTCCTGCACTTCCCTTGCGTCTTCTCGGGGTTCCGGGGGGGTAGGGAGGGGAAGGGACCGCCTCCGTTTCGTTTTTTTTGCGGATTTGCAGGAAATGTTCCGGGATCTTGAGATTCGGTCACAATGGGAGCATCCCGTGCACCCCAATCGCGAGGAGCAAGCCATGGGAATGAGGAAAGCGGTTCTGGTCGGCGTTTTCATCCTGGGGCTGGGAGGCCTCGGGGCAATGACACGGGCCTTTCACAATGGCCAGCCAGCGGGGCCCCAGGGCGGAGCTGGCACAGGGGAGGTTCAGGTGGAGCAAGGCAAGGTGCCCTCGAAGGAGGAACTGAAGAAGCGGCTGACCCCGATCCAGTACGCCGTGACCCAGGAGGCCGCCACGGAGCGGCCCTTCACCGGGGAGTACTGGAACGCCAAGGGCGAGGGGATCTACGTGGACGTGGTGTCCGGCAAGGCGCTCTTCTCCTCCAAGGACAAGTTCGATTCCGGCTGCGGCTGGCCCAGCTTCACCAGGCCGCTCGAACCCGGGGAGGTCGTCGAGCACAAGGACACGACGCTGGGCATGGTTCGCACCGAAGTGAGATCCAAGGATGCGAATTCGCACCTCGGCCACGTCTTCGACGACGGCCCCGCGCCCACCGGGCAGCGCTACTGCATCAACAGCGCCTCGCTCAGGTTCGTCCCGGTGGCCGACCTGGAGGCCCGGGGCTACGGCCAGTACCTGCCCCTGTTCGGCCTCAAGGCCTCCCACCGTGAGGTGGCCACCCTGGCCGGCGGGTGCTTCTGGGGCATGGAGGACCTGGTCCGGGAGCGGCCCGGCGTCCTCAAGACCACCGTGGGCTACACGGGGGGAACCACCGACAAGCCCGTCTACGAGGACGTGCACACGGGCCGCACGGGCCACGCCGAGGCCATCGAGGTCGTCTTCGATCCCGCGAAGACGACCTTCGAGGCCCTGCTGAAGTTCTTCTTCACCATCCACGACCCCACGACGCCCAACCGCCAGGGCAACGACATCGGCACCCAGTACCGCTCCGCCATCTTCTACCACAGCGAGGCCCAGAAGCGGACGGCGGAGCGCGTAAAGGCGGAAGTGGAGGCCTCCGGCAAGTGGAAGCGCCCCATCACCACCGAGATCGCCCCCGCCGGCACCTTCTGGCTGGCCGAGGACTACCACCAGGACTACCTCAAGAAGCATCCGGGCGGCTACACCTGCCATTACGTCCGGCCCTTCAGCTTCTAGCGAACCTCACTCCGCAATAGTGTAGGCCCATCGAATCAGCGGAACCATTCCGCCTCGGGACATCCGACTGAATCATTTGTGGTGGACTCTGACAAATCCGGGCCTCCCGGTGGCTTCAGCGAAATGCCTTGAAGCGCAGAGAAAAACGTAGAGCCCCGCAGAGGTGCGCAGAGGATGCTGGTTCGTAAGGTTTCTTCATCACCATGGAGCCGGGGCCTAGGTTTCGATCCACCGGACCAGGCCCTGGCCAGCTGCGCTGGCCCGCAGCGCAAGCGCTGCGCGTCCGGGGGCTACCGTCGCTTCCGCAAGCTGGCTCGTGGGTCGCCGTCCGCCCCCGGCCGTTACGGGCCTGGTCCTACCTTGTGGAAGGATGGCCCCGACTCCTAACAGTCGGTGGCCTCGTGGCATCTCATCGGGTCGAGGTTCCCCATGCCACATGAAAATTCAGAAACGGGCCCCCATGCCAAGCTCACCCACGCCATCCTGGGCGTGGCCTATCACGTTCAGGACGTGCTTGGCCTCGACCTTTTCCGAAAACCGGGGGTCATTGCTCACCTTGAACGTGCGGACCACGTGGGGCTTGAGACCGTGTTCCTTCCAGATCTTCCAGATCACGAAGGGGCTCACTTCGGCTGCTTCTGCCAT
>Ga0316217_10004641_pt1 | contig 14672 bp, 15 predicted proteins | sample 1anoAmetaG_FD_203633 | JGI IMG/M metagenome (GOLD analysis project Ga0316217, IMG submission 203633) | Freshwater microbial communities from Trout Bog Lake, Wisconsin, USA - 1anoA | ecosystem: Environmental > Aquatic > Freshwater > Lake > Hypolimnion/Profundal zone | place: USA: Wisconsin... | reverse complement strand
TACGGTCAGTGGATTGGTCTCGGTTACCACAAGTATTGCCATGGCTTAACAATGCCAAATTAACCCTCCGGTTTCAGTAAAAGATGAAGCCTGAAATGTTATCCAAAATTGACGGTTATACCCTCCGCGAAAATCGGTGTTCAGGAGAGGCTTGACCCTGCATATTCCTGCCCGACGCCGGAGTGCCCGAATCACGGACGTGATGTTGATAGCTACCCCAAGGAGTACCACCGCTTTGGGGAGACCGCCGCTGGGGCCCGCCGCTACCGCTGTAAACTCTGTCGCCGCACCTTCAGCCTCAACGACAAACCCACAGCCAGACAGCGTGACACTCACAAGAACAAGAAAATATTCATGCACTTGGTCAACAAGTCGCCATTCAAACGAATATGCGAACAGGCCGAGATCGGTCCAGGTACCCTCTACCGCAAGATCGATTTTTTACACGCCCAGGCCTTGGCTTTCGTTGGACACCGGGAGCGGCAGCTTGCCAATCTGCCAATCAAGCGCCTGTACATCGCCTGTGACCGACAGGAGTTCACCCTCAACTGGACCAACACCAACGACAAACGCAACGTCATCCTGAAGGCGATCGCCAGCGTTGACAACGACACTGGTTACGTATTCGGTATGCACACGAATTTCGATCCCTCGTTGGATTTGGAGGCTATCACCGAAGAGTCTTTGGCTTGCGGCGATCTGGACAAGTCGATGCCCTTTCGTCGCCACGCACGTCTTTGGCTGGATGCCGACCATGCCCGCATGGCTAGGGCGCGAAAGTATCGGAACAACCCGATTGAGGAAGGCACTCTGCTACTTGACGTAGCCGAGCGCTATGACGAGGCGATGAACCGGGAAGAAATCGAAGCCACCGACGAACCTGAGCCGCATACGGCCCTGCCGCCAAAGGGGGTGCAAGTCCACGAAGAGTACACCCTCTATGGTCACTTCTTGTTTCTGCGGCGCCTCTTGGGGAACGTGGAGAAGGTGCGTTTCTATCTCGACCAGGAGTCCGGGATGCGAGCTGCCTGCTTCGCAGCCTATCGAGATGAGATCCTCAACGGGCGCTGCGACGCTTTCTTCGTGCGGATCAACAAAGACCTGACCCTGCACCAGAAGCAACGGCTGGTTAAGCTGGCAGAGCGGGAGATGGAAGAACTCACAGCTAAATACCCTTACGAGCTTTCAAAGGGGTCTTTGCGCCTGCTCAAGATCCTGGAAGAGATGGAACGCCTGGAGATAGTAGGACGCTGGAACGACCGCTGGCTCAACTATCCCTTCCCCGACATGAGTGAGCCTGAGAAAGCCGTCTGCTATCTCACCGACCGTGGCGACTACGATAAGTCACACCTGGCCCAGCTCTACCTTAAGGGAAGCCTCCACGCGGTCGACAGCTACTTCAACCAAGTGCGGACACGCCTATCGCCTCTCCAGCGTGCAAGTCACTCTGCGAGTAGCGCCGGCCGCACTTGGTACTCTAACCAGCCTTATAACCCACACCTGGTACAGAAACTCCTTGATCTGTTGCGTGTTTACCGCAACTTCTGTTTGAAGAGCCGTAAGGACAAGGAGACACCCGCGATGCGTATAGGTCTTGCTAAGGCACCCATCGATCTGGACGAGGTGATCAACTTCCAGCCTTAAATGCAGGCAAAGCCGTGATAGTGGATTTCCATGGAGGGTACACCCAATTACTCTTTGCCGTAACTCGGTGTCTCTCTAATTTCCCGAATTTCTTCATTCAGTATGCGAATAAGTTTGTCGCGCAATTTTTCCAAGGACTTTTGGTGAACGGACCTTAGTGCCGTTTTGCGTTTGTCGAGTTCGTTAACCTGTGCTTGGAGACGGTCAACAAGTTCTTCGCCGGTATTGCCCACCAGACTTGGAATGCAACGCTCGCAATTTGCACGACCGCTACGATTCAACTCCTCAAGAAAGATCTGTGGGTGTTTGCGAATTGTTTGACCTAGGGCTACATCGATGTCTTCGGAAACTGCACCGTCCGAATATGGATAAAGCGTAAACAATTTTCGGATCGCCGCCCGATCACCTGTTTTAGCAGAAGTTTGAAGAACTGAAATTTCTTCTTCTGTTGCTGAGTAGCGTTCCTTTGCAGAAGCGGATATTGAGCATACGAGTAAAATACATATAAAGAATATCCTTTTGTGCACTTTGAGCCCTCCTGTGTGCCCAACCGTTAAGTCCGCTGCGTATCCGTTCATCGCTACCAGAAAATATCTCTTGATAAAGCAAATCCCCCTAACCCATGGAGAGTTAGGGGGATCTTACACGAAGTTGCGAATTTTTCAACACGTTAAGTGAACCCCTTGCCTATAGCTTGTGGGGGTTTTTTTCGGGAATTCAGAAGTGCCCGGGAAATGCCGACCCTGGCGGCCCCATCGGAGTGGCCTGGGTACTCTTTAATTGCGCCATCATGAAACTGAGCGCCGTCAGGTCGAGCCCGGTACCACCGCTGGTAAAGGTGACGCCGGGAAGGGAGTGCGGCCCAGGGTTCCCCTTAAAAAATGTCGTTGAGCAGGGGGAGAACTCCCTGGGAAATATTCCGGCGGATGCTATGCATCTGTTGGCACCCCGGCTGCGTACTTCGCCTGGGTGAGCGGAACCGTGAAGCTGAAGCTGCTGCCCTGGCCATATACGCTTTCCACCCGGATGCTCCCCCCGCGTAATTTCACCAGTTGCCGGGTCAGGGCGAGGCCGAGGCCGGTACCTTCGAATCCCCTGGTGTAGGCCGACTCCAAGAGGTCGAGGATGTCGTTAATAAAGGAAAGCAGGTGCCGGCCGCTGATGAGAATGTTCCGGACATATTCCTGTTGTTTTGCATTGATCGGTCCGAACATCTGGTCCTGCAGTACCTCGGAGAAGCCGATCACCGAGTTGAGCGGGGTGCGCAATTCGTGGCTCATGTTGGCAAGGAAATCGGATTTTGCATGGCTGGTTTTCACCGCCACAGCCCACGCGCTTTCCAGTTGAAGGTTCTTTCCCTGGAGTGCAGCCTCGATTTGCCTACGCAGGGTTATGTCGCGTAAAATGCCGGTGAAATAGCGCTGGCCTTTCAGGGCCATTTCGTTTACCGATACTCCCAAAGGGAAAAGACCGCCATCCTTACGGCGGCCAACTGTTTCGCGCACCGGGCCGAGGGTGCGGTCATCTGCTCCCGCGCCGTACCATTCGGGAATTTCCGGGTTCAGTACCTGGTCACCCCCGGGTATCAGGGTGCTGAGGTGCTGCCCAATGAGCTGTGCTGCGCCGTAGCCGAACATCTGCTCCGCTGCCGGGTTTGCCGTCTCGACGATTCCACTGTCGGCGTGCAGCGTGATGATGCCGTCCGCTACGGTTTTGAGAACGGTCTGTATCAGTGCGGTGCTGTCGAGCAGGTTCTGCTGTGCCGCATATTCTCCGGTGACGTCCCGAAACACCAATACGGCGCCGACCACCCGGCCGGCGCGATCGCGAATCGGTGCGCAACTGTCGGAAATGGCCCTCTCTCTACCATCTCGTGCAACCAGCACGGTATGGTTGGCAAGGCCTTGAGTCGTGCCATGCTCCAGGGCGGCTAAAACCGGAATGGTGGCAGGTTGGCGCGTATGCTGGTTGATAATGACGAACACCTCGTCCACCGGACGGCCGACGGCTTCAGCCTGGCTCCAGCCGGTGAGCTCTTCGGCAACAGGATTGAGAAGCGTCATGCGCCCTGCGGCATCGGTAGCTATTACCGCGTCGCCGATGGAGGTGAGCGTGACGGAGAGCTTCTCCTCACTCTCCTGCAACGTGACGTTTGCTTGCTGCAACCGGGTGTTGGTCTGCTCTTGGATCACCAACCGATGCTGTGTCTCCAGATGGAGCAGGTTCTTGAAGCGCTGCCGGGCATTCTGATAAAGCAGCCAGGCGAAAGAGATGACAGTCAGAAGCATGGACAGGCTGACGACTACGAGGATGGCATAAAAGGCGCCTCAACCTCGACTGGAAAGCTGCTTCATGCTGCACCAGGGAGTTCTCTTCTATCTGCATGAAACTCCGCATCTCTGCGCGGATGGAGTCCATCATCTGCTTGCCCTGACCAGCGCCAGCCATGGCCAGTACGCGAGCCATGTCGCCTTTTCGGCGCAACGTGATGACATCTGCCATCTCCGCCAATTTGGCATCCGCCAAGGGAGCAATGGCATCCAGGCTTTTTCTGGCGGCACCAATTGAGGTAAGGCGGCGCAACTCATTCAATTGGACGCCGAAGCTGTCGCGCACGTCCAGATACGGTTTGAGAAAGGCCTCGTCCCCGGTCAGCAAAAAGCCACGCTGGCCGGTTTGGGCATCCTTCATGGCAGACAGGAAATCGCGGCACGGCTCAATAAAATGAAGGTGTGCTTGCGCGCTTCGGCAGCTTTTTCGATCTGACTGAAAGACCGGAAGGTTAGCGTCAGCAAGAGCACAATCAATGGGGCCAAGCCGGCGAGGGAGACGAGGACTTTGGCTGTATCTCTCATGGGGTCTTCCTTTACGGTCCTTGATTTCGGGCCGCGTGAACTACTTTTAAGCAGGTACTTATCTTTGTCCCGATTCCCAAGAAGTTTCACCAACGAAGGCGATACCGGCCATTTCCTGACAAGCTCACTGAACAGTATATTTTAAGAATGTGCTAAAGGTATTGACGGGGTTTTCTGGATAGCCGCTCGTAACACCGCTATGCCGATGCGAAGGATCTTATTTACTTGCCCCATCGGGATGTTTGATTTAAAGTGCCGTTAATGGGCTCTAGGGACCCCAACTAGACGGTGCACTCAACCATGAAAAACAAGCAAATTGTTGTCGAATTAAGAGCATGGGTAATCATAGCGACCTTCGTTGCTGGCAGTGGAGCACAGTTGGCTCGGGCCGGCGAAACCTCAGTGTATCTCAAGTCTGGATGGTTCACCTCTGATGAGGAGAAGAACGGCAAATCCTTCGTGAAGGAGAAGGGGTTCATGCACGGCGCCGGCATCGCAAGAAGGGATGAAGCATCGGCTCTGTCGATTGCCGAATTATTCGAGGTGTGGGGTGGCAAACTGGACTATGACGGTTATGACCTGACAGGACAGACCCCGGTGAACGCGACCACTTCCTACCTAGGCACGAGGGAGGAGATCGCGGTTGGTGTACCACTCTCGGCAGGTACCCTGAGCTATGAGCCGTTCGCCGCAGTCGGTCACAAGTTCTGGCTCAGGACCCGCTCAAGTGAAGACTGGAACAGCTTCTATACGAAGTTCGGAATGGTGGGAGAGTTAAAAGCTTTCGGCGGTACTCCATTTCTGAAAGGGGGTGCGCTAGTGCCTCTCTACACGAGGGTTCACGTCAGCCCCTCGAGTACCGGATACACCACCGACGTCGTTTTGGAACCGAAATCGATGGTGTCCGGATTCGCGGAGGGGGGAATAAAATGGGGCGCATATGCGGTCAGCCTCGAATACGAAGGGATGGCATTTGGCGAGTCAGGGAAGGTCTCCACCACCAGCGGGCTGACCGGAGCCTACCAGCCCAGATTTCATTCGAACCTTTACTCGCTGAAGTTGGCCTACAGTTTCTGAACCTTTTGCCAATACCGCTCCATGGGCTTTGTCCGGACCTGACCCTTCAGAACTCGTAATCAAATCTTCCAGCAGTTGGTCTGAAGCAACACGGCGCTATCTGGTAGTCACCTTTCTATTTTCTGGTGCCTTCCCACTCCCCTGAGGGTGTGGCCGTGGTCCAGAATGCGACCTCGCGATTTTTTACCGGTGCAATATGCTTAGTTTTTTTTAACTGAAAGTGGAGTTTATGATTTTTCCAAAAGGCCTTAAGTTTTTCCGATATGCAATTTTCCTCTCCGCCCTGCAACTCCTTGGCGCATGCGCTAACGGAAATCAACTGAAGAAGGTCGATTCAGGCTTCACTCCGCTTGCGGCCGAGGAGATTCAAAAACTACAGAACCTTGTAAATACGAGGCGCATCGGCGAACGCATTGCCTTCTGGGGCGAACAGTTTCTCGGTGCACCTTACGATATTGACCCGTTGGGCGAGTATGTCCGCACTGAGAAGGTAGTCTGCGACTTCCGGGTGGACTGTATGTATCTGGTATTTCGTGCTGTCGAGCTTGCTCAGGCGAATACACCGGAGGGAGCAATGGACCGGGCGCTCGACCTCCGGTTCCGCACACGAGGCAGGACAGAGGGCGGGCGGGTGGTCAATTACAACGAGCGATTCGCGTATGCCGAGGACATGATCTCCTCCGGACGGTGGGGCAGGGATATAACGACGGAGCTGGGAGAATCGATCGATGTTCAGGGACTGCGACGAGGCGATAAAACGCCTATGCTTTCAAGGGGTGAACTATTAAAACCGGAGGTCCACGGCAAATTGAAAACGGGAGACTTGATTTTTTTTGTTGAAGATCCAGCGAAACGGTCCGCGGACGAGATAATAGGGCACCTGGGCATGGTAAAGGTCGAGAACGGTACTTTTTTCCTCATTCATGCCAGCGGCTTGAAGAGTTCTGGGGTACGGCCCGGTGGTGGCGCTGTCAAGAAGGTCGACCTGCTTGGGTACTTTGCAAATATGGACTTCATCGGAGCAAAGTTCACCCGGTTCGAATAACGTCGTATGAATGCTGCATATCCAGGCGCGATAGCCGTAATAGACCGGTCTTGATGCCAGCGCCATACAGCGTTGATACCGGTATCGTAACGGAGTAACATATTGGTCGTACTGTCAGGTTTGAGCGTGTAGCTCAGCACCTGCGAGGAATTCATCGCAGGCGCGAAAATATCGACATCGATTCGCGTGGCCCTCGATGAATAAACCCGGAAGGTGACATTCGCCTGGGTCGAGTCGTAACTCTCGCCCAGACCGAAGGCATTGCCGCCACGGCAGACAGGGTCAGGAAAGGCAGACAGGGAAGCGCCAGCAGGGTACCTTTGAATGCACTCGGTATACGCATGTGATAGCCTCCCTTTCGGTATCTCGTGCCGCCACGCAGCTTCCTGGCGCGGAGAACGTTGCGCCGTCGTGCCCACCCCTGGTGAATTTTCACCGTCCGAAGCAAACTTCAAGTTGTAGCACCAGAATTCCGAACTCCCGACCCTGAGAACTCACCCTTCAGGTGTGCACCATCTCGTCCGGCGCGCGCGTTTTGTCCCGCCAACCTCCCGCACTCCCTGACCAGCACCACTGGTTAGTTCGGGATGCTTACCGGCGCCGATTCTCTCAAGGATCTTGCAGTTTTGTCCGTGCTGGCAAATACTCCAGGTGCGATTTGCTGGTAGCGTAAGGGTTGATATTTCGCCTCAAACCAGCTATCTTCCCCTTTCGTTTTAACGTACCGCCAGTTTTAAAAGGACCAGCAGACCGTGACCAAAAAAACCGATGCCATCTATGCCGCGCCCCTGCAGGAAATGATCGATTTTCAATTCGATGAACGGGTCGTCGCCGTTTTTCCCGACATGATACAACGCTCGGTCCCCGGCTACGGAATGATCATCTCCCACATCGGCATCCTCGCCGCGAAATACGCCCAGGCCGGGAGTCACTGCTATGATCTCGGCTGTTCCCTCGGGGCGGTTAGCCTCGCCATGCGCCAGCGGATCACTCAGCCGGACTGTGACATTATCGCGGTCGATAACGCCCCGGCGATGATCGAGCGCGGCCGCGAGCTCCTGGCTCGCGATGCCGTGCCGACCGTTCCGGTGACGATGATCTGTGCCGATCTCCAGGAGGTCACGATTGAGAACGCCTCGGTAGTCGTTCTCAACTTTACCCTGCAGTTCGTCCCCCCGGCGCAGCGTCTGGCGCTGATACGGCGCATCCATGCGGGGCTCAGACCGGGCGGCATCCTCATCCTCTCCGAAAAGATCGCTTTTAGCGAGCCCGAGCGGCAGCAATTTCATGAAGAACTGCACCACGACTTCAAACGGGCCAACGGCTACAGCGATCTCGAGATCAGCCAGAAGCGCTCGGCGCTCGAGAAGGTGATGATCCCCGAGACCCTTGTCTGTCATCGGAAGCGGCTGCAGACGGCAGGATTCTCTTGCTGCGACCTTTGGTTCCAGTGCTGCAACTTCGCCTCTTTGGTCGCGATTAAATGAACTGCTACGATTCCCTCTATCCGCAACTAGCAGCCTTGGGCCTTGAGCGCTGGTCCGAACAGCTGCAAAGGATGCTGCCGGAGCGACTGGTTCTCGACAGTCACGGCAAGATGGCGCGTTGGTTGAGCGCTCTTCAGTCGCTGCCGGAGTTGCGCCCGTCCCTCGTTGCGCTGCAAGACGCTGTCAGCATCGGCTCCAGCGTCGATCTCGGTCAAGTCAACCGCGAAGAGCTGAGCGCCCAACTCCAGGCCTTTCACCCCTGGCGCAAGGGTCCCTACAATTTCTTCGGCATCGAGATCGATACCGAGTGGCGCTCTGACTGGAAGTGGGAGCGCCTTTTGCCGCACATTCAGCCTTTGGCCGGACGCAGAGTGCTCGATGTCGGCTGCGGCAACGGCTATCACGGCTGGCGCATGCGCGGCGCCGGCGCCGACTTCGTCCTCGGCATTGAGCCCTTCCTGGTTTCGGTGCTGCAGTTCCAGGTGATGCAGCGCTACCTTTGCGATCCGCGGCATCATGTCATCCCCATCGGCATCGAGGATGTCCCCCCTGGTCTCGCCTGCTTCGACAGTGTCTTTTCCATGGGCGTCCTCTACCATCGTCGTTCCCCCCTCGACCATCTTTTCGAGCTCAAGGGATGCCTGCGCCCGGGGGGAGAATTGATTCTGGAGACGCTGATTGTCGAGGGGGATCAGGGTACGGTCTTCATGCCGCAGGGACGTTACGCCAAGATGCGCAATGTCTGGTTTCTCCCGTCGGTTGCGGCGCTGACCTTGTGGCTTGAGCGCTGCGGGTTCACGGAGATTGCCTGCGTCGACACCAACCGTACCAGCCGCGAGGAACAGCGCTCGACGCAGTGGATGCACTTTGAGTCGCTGGCGGATTTTCTCAATCCGGACCATGCGGAGAAGACGATTGAAGGGCATCCGGCACCGCTTCGGGCGATCATTACCGCGACGAGGCCGTAGGACAACGAGCTGGCCGTGGGAGGGGTGGTTTCTGAAAATCAACGCTGTCCCTGGAGGTGTGCGCTATCAGGGGGGGGGAGTCGCATCTCATTGGGCAGGGGAGGAAAAACAGCAGGGTCGAAACAGCGGGAAAAACAGCGTGGTCTGGTCTAGACAGAGCCCTGATGTCGGGAAATCAGCCGGCCTCAGCAAATGAACCTGGCGGCCCGCTCCGCGATCTCCTCGCCCGCATGGCGCAGTTGGTCCGCCACCTGGTCGCTCTCGTGGGAGGTGTTTGAGGTCTGCTCGATAGTCGCGGCGACGGAAGCCATGGATCCCGAGACGACCGCCATTCACTCCATCTGTTCCCGACCCCCGCGGGCGACCCGTCCCACCACCTCCGCAAGGCCGATTACGCCGCAGGTGATCATCTCGAAGGCCGCAACCGAATGCATGGTCTTCTCGCGTCCGTCCGCCACGCTCCTGACGCTCTGGTCTACCACCGCTTCGAAATTAGCGATTTCCTGTGTCAGCCTGGAGATAATGGCGTGGATTTCCCGGGTGGCCTGGCAGTGCGCTCGGCAAGCGCCCGCACCTCGTCGGCCACTACTGCGAAACCTCTCCCCTGCTCGCCGGCGCGCGCCGCCTCGATCGCCGCGTTCAGTGCCAGGAGGTTTGTCTGGTCCGCGATGTCCTCGATGGTGCCAACGATTTCGCTGATCTTCCCGGAACTCTCCCCCAGAACCCGTGCGGCCTGCGCGGTCCCCGACATGGCAGCGCCCATCTCGTCCATACCCCCCGAGATCTGCGAGATGACCCGCCCCTCGTCGGAACGGGGCTGGGGCTTGCCACGGTGTTCGGCATCGTCAAACAAAACGGCGGCTTCATCAACGTCTACAGCGATTCCGGTCTGGGGACAACGCTCTCCCTCTACTTCCCGAGATTTTGCAGCGAGCCTCTGCCGGCTGGGGAGGAGCGGGCGCCCATACTTGCGCCTCTTGGCCAGGAGACGCTTTTGCTGGTGGAAGACGATGCAGCCATCCTCGCTGTCACCGCGAAGATTCTCGAGATGCAGGGCTACCTCGTGCTGCAGGCCGGCAGGTTAGAGGAGGCGCTCTCCCTGGCCCGGGAGCACGCCGAACAGATCTCTACAGTAGGCGCGGTTACTGGATTGCTGGGAACCTTTTACGGTGGGAGCAGGGTGAGCAGCAACCTGCATGGCTGGCATGCCCACGGTGGCAAAGGCATAGTTCTTATCCTCGCCATAGGGATCTGCGCTTCGGTGGCGCGTGTTGCCATGACGCGCGCCTATCGTCTCGGCAACACGCTGGCAACTGCAAATTTGCAGTATACGGGGATCCTCTTTTCCAGCGCCTGGGGGGTACTTCTCTGGGGCGACATCTTAAACAGGTCCGCCTGGCTTGGCAGTAATCCTTGCCAGCGGGATTGCTGCGACGTACTACAACGTGCGAACCCATACCTCGTCGCGCGGGAAATCAGCGGGGTCGGATACCGAAACAGATCCCATCGTCGCTGAAATATAGGATGCATCGATCGGCGTGTGTGGGGGATGTGTTGTTTTACCCCTCTGCTGGGAGGGACTATTTACGCCCCATATGATATAAAATATCTTTTTATTCTAGATAGGTACAGGCATTACTTCCCCTTTCCTGCCTTGTGCAGATTTTTCGCGTCCGGCACATCGCGCCATTTGTCCGATCTGTGTCAAGCCTTCAATCGTAAACACACTTAAAAGACAGGATTTTGAAGTCGCAGGGTTGGGGAGTAGGGGAGCTGCGTGGCAAAATCTGTGGCTTTCGAACACCGGATTACCTCCGGTTGCACCCCCAGAGTCAAAGTCAAATCGCTGTCAGCGCGCCACTGGAGACGATCCGCAAGGTCGGCGTCTAAGCGGAGTTTGATTTTCCTGTGCATGTTCATGATTACCTCGATCGTGATATTTGGGTACATACCCGCTAAGTGTCAATGAGTGTCCTAGATTCTCAGAGAGTCCTCTTTACTGGAATTACCCCCGGGGTACAGGACGGGGGTCTTACCCCTTCGTTACGACCGACAGGAAAGGTCTATTGACTTCCCCCTGTTACGTGCCAAACTTTTCATATGCGAGATCCTTGTAAACTGCCAGACCCGGAAATTTGCGAGGCTGAACCATACGGAGGCGGCAACGTTTACCATTGCATGGTTGCCGACCCTTACTGCTGTCCTTTTTTGCTTAGGTTTGGGTTTTACACCAATTTCTGTTGTCACCCTGACCGCAGCACCTTTCTCCGCAAAAAAAGCGCCCCTGCCAAAAGCTAATCATTTCCCCAGAACGCAGAAAGGGGAGTCCGTGCCGATCACGGCGCACAGGTTCCCCTAAGAGGAGGAGGAGATATTCGGCATCAATCAGCGTCAGCAGCAGCAACTCGTAATCTTCCGGAGCGGCTACCAGATGTGGGGCATAATTTCCTGCAAAAAACATTTACAAGGCATGACCTAGCGGCCAAGGTGCGTGAAGTGCTCGATAGCTGTGGCGGCTAGCACGTATAATCGCACGGGACCCGAATGATAGCGCTTTTGGGATCATTTGATTTTATCCGGTGCCTCCGGCTCAATTTGTTACAATTGGGATAGAATCTTGATTTTGAATCGCAAACATCCGGAATGGGCTCATATTAGCTAAAACTTAAATCAGTAAAGGGAACTGTCAGCAAAGCGCCAGAATTCCAATATGCTCGTTGAAGAGCGAGATCCCGCGAAGCAGGAGACGATAGCGGAAAGAGTATGGGTTACCGATGCAGCTGGTTGCAGGATTGACTGCCCGGCCAGCTCCTGATCTGGTGGCTGCGGCGAAGAAAGAGACTGCAGAGGCGGGGCGAAAGGCAGAGGCTGCTGTCGTCCAGGTAACGAAAATCGAGGCAGAGGTGCAGCATATGGCAGTTTCGGCACAGTTGTTGTCATCGAGGTGGGGGATGCTACAGCTGTGCCTCCAGCCAGGCAAGCGCATCGGGCCAGCGCCTCAGCTCTGGCATAGCAAGAATGTCACTCTTTTTGCGGTGGTTTTGAAGGGCGCTGGCTACCTGGCAGTAGTCAGCGCATGAGCGAATGTAGCCGGTTGCCAGGAGTTTATCTGTCAGTTCTTCGCGAGGGTCCATGGTTTCTCCTAGACGACCTGGAAGGTTGTCCACAGGGTTGCAGATCAACTACATTAAACGCGGGCAACTAACTAAATCAACAGGTTTTTCCCGGTTATAGCGATATTTTTTTTGCCGGCCGCATTGTCATCCCGGTAAGAATCGTCCGCACCTTCCGCGCTCCCCCGTACAGGGTCTGTATCTTCACCCGTCACCTGCGTTATTTTCCGTTTGCTCAGACGGCCGCATTATGCAACCGGAACGAAACAGACACTTAACCGGCTTTTACGTTCGCTGTTCCCTAAGCCCAAGATTCATTTAGGTCACTTCCTGTAAATAACTCTCTACAACTTGCCTCGTGACTATTTTCGGTGCTTACAACTTAAATTGCTGCACCAGTCGTTGCAACTCCTCGGCACTGGCGTTGAGCTGGTTAGCAGCGGTAGCCGCTTCTTGGGCACAGCCGGCGGTGTCACCTACGACAGTGGTAATCTGGTGCATGTTGTTGGAAATTTCATTCGTTGTGGCAGTCTGCTCTTCAGCAGCGGTTGCAATCTGGCTGACTTGCATGGATACGGCATTGACCTGGTTCAAAATATTGCGCAGCGCTTCACCTGATTTTGCTGCCTCCATAGTACCCGCTTCTACTTTCCGGAGGCCTTGCTCCATGGTGGTGACTGCACCTTTAGTCTCGCTCTGGATAGCCTTAATCATCGCTCCGATCTCTTTGGTAGACCTAGTCGTCCGATCTGCGAGTGCGCGTACCTCGTCGGCGACGACGGCAAAACCGCGTCCCTGTTCTCCAGCTCGGGCCGCTTCGATAGCGGCGTTCAATGCCAACAGGTTGGTCTGGTCGGCGATATCCTCAATCGTACCGATGATGCAACCTATCTGGTCACTGCGTGCCCCCAGGCTCTCAACCGTCCTGGCCGATTCCTGCACATTTTCTGCTATTTGGGTCATGACGGCAATCGTTGCATCAATAACCATAGCGCCATTATGGGCCGATTGCGTAGTACTCTGCGCACCCTCGGCGGCCATCTGACAACTCTTGGCGATATCACCCGATGTGGCCGACATCTCTTCGCCAGCAACCGCAACGGATGCCGCCTGAGTAACAACTTCCTCTGAACCCGTGGCAATACGTTTGGCAGTGGAATCCATCTGATTGGCCGCAGCGGCAACTTGGTTTGACGTGTCAGAAACTCTGCTGATTATGGCGCGAAAGCTCTCAGTCATGGTTTTGAATGAAGAGGTCAATTGTCCAATTTCATCACATGAGCAAGAAGAAATCTCGATGTCTAACTCTCCCCTGGCCATTTGATTGGTTTGGCTGACCAATGCGGCAACCGGAACCGTTATTGTGCGCGAAATGAAAAAGGTCAGGAGCATGGTGAGCGCAAGAATGATGGCTAATGCCGCAATCATACCGATCTTGATCTTATTCATTTGTTCCGTTACATCGTCAATGTAGATGCCCGTTCCCAGGACCCATCCCCACGGTTGGAAAAGCTCAACACCAGAGAGCTTGGGAACCTGGTTGGCATTCCCTGGCTTTGGCCACCGATACTGAACAAATCCCTTTCCCTTTTCTTTGCATTCCTTGGTCATTTCGACAAAGAGATAGGTGCCGGTTGGATCCCTGTCCTGGCTCAAGTCTTTGCCGTTTAACTCAGGCTTGATCGGGTGCATGACCATTTTGTTTTCAAGGTTGTGTATCCACAGGTAGTTCGCGCCATCATAGCGGATAGCGGCTATACGTTGGGCAGCCTGACGTTTAGCCTCTTCCATTGGGAGGTTACCGTTCTCGACCTGTTTCTGATAAGAGCCAAGCATGCTAGTTGCCTGTTGTAGGTTCACAGCCAAAGCGTGGTGTTTTTCCTTCATTATCAGATCATGCATAAAGGTTAACAAAAAAACTGTTGCCAGAATCAGCAGCAGTGCGGAGGCCAGCGGGATGCTCATTATCTTGGTGAAAATATTCCAGTCGCGATAGCGCTTGATCTTCATCCTTTTTTCCTCCTGTGGTGATACAGATATTTGTGGTATCGGCAAATCACAGGCAAGCTAAAGAAAAATAATGTGAATTTTACAATAAAAACATCGTTTGGCGCAAATCTAAGCACTCGGCAAGATGTCTGGTCTTTGGACTCCTGGTTAACCGCACCACTTCGGAATATCATGAGCGAACCCAAAAGTACTACTTTGAGATCCATGTTGCCGGTGTGCTTTCCATGCCGCACTATGAGTTTGATGTATTTTTCCAGGGGCTCAGAATTTCTTCACAACAGCAAATTGACGACGTTTCCGCATTTAGGCACCTCTTGGGAGAGGCGGCTGTGGCGGATCACACCGTGATATGTCACCGACAACCTGAAGTTGTATCTTCTTCGTCGCCGTGAACAGGGTCTTCTTCCGGGTCTATCTTTTTCTTCGTAGTCAGAAACTATCCCATCATTCTTCTGTCTTCTTCCCGCGTTTAA
>Ga0316217_10004639_pt1 | contig 14674 bp, 5 predicted proteins | sample 1anoAmetaG_FD_203633 | JGI IMG/M metagenome (GOLD analysis project Ga0316217, IMG submission 203633) | Freshwater microbial communities from Trout Bog Lake, Wisconsin, USA - 1anoA | ecosystem: Environmental > Aquatic > Freshwater > Lake > Hypolimnion/Profundal zone | place: USA: Wisconsin... | reverse complement strand
CGACTTCGGTGAGATTCAGGCAGTGCTGGACTCGGACGACGAGCTGATCGGCAGACAGGTCTTCAAAGTCATAAACGCCATGTACCAAAAGTAGAAAGTTATGACACTTTACTCGAGTCTTATATTTTCGTTAGGAGATCCTTTAAATGCAAGGCATATTTTAGGCAGGTCGAGAGACTATTGGAAGAGTGATCTTTAAAAGAACAACTTCAGATTATCAAAGCACAGAGGATATTCGAACATGCGAACTATGGTGAGTGACATTTTTTTGCTCATGAAACCCTAAAGCCTAAAGGACTGGAAAAATCATTTCTATTGGATCATTTCTGATAACGCTATCTACTACTCAGCCATGGAAATGAGTTGCGGACGCGTAAGATATCTACCCTAGCTTTTTGTCTACTATAATACCAACACGGGCATAAACGATGATGCCATTCGCACGAGAAATGCCAAAAACAAGGAAGAATATGCGAATATACTGAAGCACATCAACAAGCAGAAATCCTACAGATGCTTAGCTCTGTAATTTTTATAGATAAATGATTACCCTCTCTGAATTAAAGTAATTTCTTTTATCACCCGTGTTAATTAGTTTGATTATATCTAAATCAACATGCAGGCTGATATTCAAGACGCCATTCTTAAAAAGTTATCTAAAGCAGAAGTACTCTACTCTCCAGATCTGCAAGCTTAGTATGGGCTCACTAACTAGGCCGTCTACGCCGAACTTGTCAGTCTCTCTTCACTCAAATATATCACCCTTGAAAATCGCAAGATAGTTAAACTTGTTTTGACTCCTGAGGGGCTGTCTTATGCTGAACGTGGAACTCCTGAGGCAAGAATTTACCAATTGTCGACTTTAGAAGGAACTGCTAAAGAAGTCATCGAGGCAGAGTTGAAGGACTAATATAAAATTGGATTCGGTAATGCGATGAAAAGGAAAATAGTGCTACTCAAAGATGGGAAAGTATTCAGGACAAAGGAAGGTTTTTAAGACGAAGATCGAACGAAATTGATTTTAGTGAGAGAGCTCAAAGGCTAGCAATTATCAAAGTAAGACATTAAAGCGTTGAAAAGCAGAAAGCTGGTTGATTAAAAAACTTAGACATCCTTTTTGATAAGAAAAGGCTAGGACTATAGAGAATAGAAAGTTGAATTAGTACCGTAGCTGACAAGTGCAATGCTGGCGAACGGTTCTTGGTAAAAATGTGCATTTAAAAAGTTCAACCCAACAGCCAAAGGACTAGATATCGAAAACGGAAATCTCCATCTGCTAATGAAAACCCGAACTCAATTGATCGAGATATTGATTGAAATGGGTTTCGAAGAGATGAAGACTGACCGTTATGTCGAAAGCTCTTTTTGGAACTTCGATACTCTTTTCCAGCCACAAGCACACCCCGCCAGAGATGCACATGATACCTTCTTTATTTCACACCCTGAGTCAGCCAAAGTTTAAGATCAGTAATACTTTTAGGCTGTCAAAAATATTCATGAAAAGGGAGGATTCGGCAGCCGAGGTTATGATTACGAATGGGATCCAAAATAAGCCTATAAGAATATTCTGCGTACTCATACTACTGCGGTTTCGTCCCGGTATTTGAAAATGATAGCTGAATAAAAACCGTTTAGACCAAGGAAGTTCTTCTCGATTGACAGAGTTTTCAGAAATTAGACTTTGGACAACACCCATCTGGCTTAGTTCCACCAGGTTGAAGGTTTTGTAATTGACAGAAATCTAGGCCTTCAACATCTCATTGGAGTTCTCACAGAATTTTACAAGAAGATAGGAATCTAAAAAATTTGGCTAAAACCGACTTACAACCCTTACACTTAGCCTTCGATGGAGGTCTTCGGTAAAAATGTATTGATTTAGGTTATCACCCCATCTTAAAGAAAAAAGTAGAAATGGGTAACTCTGGTATTTTCAGGCCAGAAATGCTTAGACCAATGGGATTCCCTGAAGATGTATCAGTTATTGCTTGGGGACTAGGACTCTAGCGACCTACAATGATTCAGTTCGGAATGGCAAACATTAAAGAACTCTTTGGTCCAGGTGTCAGTCTTAAAAAGGTTAAAGATAGTGCCATATACTGCTTATGATGAACTGTAAAATGTATGATCAACCAATTAGATATCAATTTAAGAAGAAAAACTTTACTGTTTTCTCTATCTATTCTCTATATTTTACTGATCATTTCCGACACTAATTTTCTGACTCAGATTTTGATATTAATAGCGTGGAATTTAGTTGATTTCATAATTTAAATGGGACTTAGTTTCACTAAACTTTTCGACTCGCTCTTCGGTAAAAAAGAGCTCAGAGCACTCATGTTAGGTCTTGATGCTGCAGGTAAGACCACAATCCTCTACAAACTCAAATTAGGAGAGGTTGTTTCGTCAGTGCCCACTATCGGATTCAACGTTGAGACAGTTGAATTCCAAAAGGTCAAGTTCACTGTGTGGGACGTTGGAGGACAAGATAAAATCAGACAACTGTGGAAACACTACTATCAAAATACTCAGGCTTTGATTTATGTTGTCGATTCATCAGACAAAGAAAGAGTTGAAATCGCAAGAGAAGAACTCCAGAAAATGTTGGCTGAAGATGAACTTAAAGACGCTGTGCTTTTGGTTCTGGCAAATAAGCAAGATATGTGTGTTATGAGTGTCTCTGAAGTTGTGGAGAAGCTGGGTCTTCACACCCTGAGAGGAAGATAATGGAACATCCAAGGCACCTGCGCTTTGACTGGAGACGGCCTCCATGAAGGCTTCTCCTGGTTGAGCAAAGCTACTTCAAAAAAATCATGATATAAGTATCATTATATTAATCATCATTAATTATTGTTCCATTCCGCCTTAGTTGAAATATTGAAGATAATTCTTTGAAGGACTAAACTGCTGTTGGAAGATTAGAAAGATGATTTATTTTGAGTCGATGAGGTTGTCTAAGTGTGTGTTATTGGGAATGTGTGGTGGAGTATGAAAGATGATAAGTTTGTAAAACTATACTCTTCTATAACTTGGATTGATATTCAAACAATAATAATATGGAGGAATCTGTGATCCTCTTGAAGAAGTATCGTCTTCTTGAAAAGATAGGCTCTGGATCTTTTGGATCCATCTACGTCTGTACCATAGCCTTAAATTAGGTCAGCATGTCGAAACCAATGAACGTTTTGCAGCCAAATTAGTAGCAGTCAATCCATTTAGGAAAAGAAAGGTAAAGGCGATGGGCAGCTTCAGTACGAGATCAAGTTGTACCAGCTTTTTCACGGCATCAGTAAAACTCACCATTAAGAAGCGGGTATAAGTCGACTTATCGACTATGGGTCAGACCCTTAAAACGATCGCATTTTTATGATCATCGATTTACTGTAGTTGTCGTTATAGGATCTGTTTCAGATTTGGTATTGAGTGATAGATGTAGTGAGAAACATTTTTCGTTGGCAACGACTCTTCAAATCGGAGTACAAATAATAACCCGACTGTAGCAAATCCATAGGAAGGGCTTCGTTCACCGCGATATCAAGGCTAATAATTTTATGACAGGTTGTGGAGAGGACAAAAAAACTGTATACATTATTGATTTTGGACTTGCTAAACGCTATAGAGATCTTAAAACTGGTCAACATATACCCATCAAAGGAGGAAAAAGTCTGGTAGGAACCGCACGCTACGCCAGTATTGCCTCTCATGAAGGATATTAGCAATGTCGACGCGACGATTTGTAATCATTAGGGTATCTGTTGCTTTACTTTTTGGTTGGAAAGCTTCCTTGGCAAGGTATTCAGATTCATTCCAAAACTTAGAAATATGCTGAGATTGGGCGACTCAAGAAAATAGCTGCCATCGAAGACCTAGTCAAGCCTTATGGAGAAGATGCTTTAGTCTTGTCTCGGTATTTTGAGTATGTGAAAAGTCTGAAATTTGAGGACGAGCCACAGTACTACTACCTACAAAAATTGTTCAGGGAGGTGCTGGTGAGGCGTAAAGAGGAGAGTTTGCCTTTCGATTGGGACAGGTTAGGCTACCAGCGTCGTAAGAAGCGTTGATACGATTTTTAGATGCTAGACTGTTATAAACTATATAAAACTAAATGCAAAGATTATTTTATGTGGTAAGCCGTTGGTTGGAATAGGATGGCACCAAACAAGCCGAACGCATCTCTGATATGATTAGAAGCGATATGGAGAGTATTGGCTTCAGATACGAGGATATCTCTGCCAACGAACGCCAAAGATAAGAACTTTATCGAGAAAGAGAAAAACTTATTCGAGAAAAAGAGAAGCTAGAATAGCACAAACGTCAAATCTAACGCGAAAGATAGGAAAATCTAAGGATTATGCATGAGAGGTAGATGTTACAGAGGCAGAGAGAGGAAGCAGAACGAAAGCTAGAGCAGGAAAAAAAAGAAACTGAAGAAATTAGGGAGTAAAATTAATAACTAGATCGGAAGCGCAAAGGGATGATGGAGTAGTATGAACGACTTCAGGATTAGCGTAACAAAATCCTGCAAGAAAGAGAAATGCTATACGATAGAATGCATCAAATAGAAAAAATGCAGCAGCTGCAGAGACTTTATCACGAGTAGCTCAAGAGGATTAAAGCAGAAGCTGAAGGCAAAAGATAATAGGAAGAATAAAAAGGAGAGGAATAGCAGAATGAGATGCCCTAAAATTATGAAGTTGACTAATTGGAATAGAAAAAGGAAGTGAAATAGTTGGAGACTAATTCAAAACAATCCTCAAAAAAGATTGAGTAGAAATTGTAAATTTAAGAAGACTAAATCTAAAAAAAGTAGCCGAATAATCAATGATCAGATACTAGCTTGCGTTAATTGTTACAGAAGTAAAATTTGCTATCAGACAGAAAAAGTAAAATTTAAATATCATGGGTCGTTTTGTATGTCTGCCAGAAATTTTTTGAAGTAGGGGTCTTTGTCAAGGTTATATTTCTTGAAGATATTCGTTGTGCAACGACCCAAATCCGATGGAGAATAGTGTAATTTGGGCTCAAAAGATTAGCCCAGTATGCCTTTAGTCTCGCCTTATAGTCTTTGCTCTTAACGCTCTAAAAGCTATCCAAGTTCGATAGGGTTAGAAACTCGGCCACAGTAGCTAGCAGTATTTTACTTGCTGAATTCCTTTTCGTTGGAATGAACAAACCGCCTTCCCGCGGGCTAGTTTTTTTTTCCTACAATAAGCCAACTAGGTGCTCTCCTGCTGACGGGTCTAAAATCTGCATCATACTGTTGCGAATGGGGCTAAAACTTCTTCACCAGCAGAGCTCTTTTGTCCTTCCTTGACCCTTGCCGATAACCTTAACTAGCCAATGTAAAATACCTTTCCAATTGCGGAGTTGAAATTCTGCTGTTTTTTTTAGTCAGCGGCTAGGAAATTTAGAACAGGAGCTCTTTAGTTCTGGGTGCGTTGATAGGGATAGCTTTGATAAAAGGCTTATGATGCGGATGCGTTAATTTGCGGATGTGGACAGTGGTTGATGGAACATCATACTTTTTGATGTATTTGGGCCTTGAAGAAGAGTTCTGCATGTGCTACTGAGCAATAACCTTATCAGTGATTATGTAAGCTTCCATTTTCTACAATATTATGAGTTCTTCTATGTTATGTAAGAATACAATAGCCTTAGAATTTTCAAGTTTTGTATAGCGCATTTTAACTCGAAATTTCAATTAAGATCCTTTCCTAATTCTTCAGCAAACTTAGGCTAAGAACTCAGCTATAGCATCCAAGATTGTTGTTTAGTAATAAAGCTACCCTTTCATTAATATCTGCACAGCATAATAAAAAATCAATCAATTTACTGGCTAGCTCATTCTGTAATGTTTAAACTCGTAGGGGCTTTCCCCATCATAGATTAGCTTGAAAAGTCCTCGCTTTTTAGTTTTCTTCTTCCGCTCATCTACCATCACCTTAACTGTGTCTTCCAATACCATCTTAACCAGCCTACAAGTTACTGGAGTTGAATAGTCCATGGATGGTGAAGAATTGACCTAAATCAACCAAGGGTTAAGTCTGTCGTCTATCATAAAGTCATAGCCAATTAGCTAAAAAGAGCCTTTTCTGCCGTAAACTTGGTCTTGAGTACCAATTATGGTAGCTACCACAATTTCTCTCATTTTTGATATGATGTTTTTAAAGCTACCCTCTCCATAATTTTGCTATACGAACTGCTACATTTGCTCCATAGTCCACATCGATTAACTCATTAGCTTTTCGCTTGAAACCTTCGAATTGTGTTTTTGCACAGAATTATTTGTCAAGTGTGCAAATTTGTTGCCCAGTTTACTGGCATCATAGTCCTCTAGGCAGAAACGGAGGTAAAACTCTCCATAAAACCAGACACGTGGAGGACAGTACTCCTCTACTATTACCCACTGCCTAATATCAAACTTCCTGCGGTTTATAATTAAAGGATTCTAAATGTACTTTTGGATGACGTACTGGGTTTCTTTGCCTAGGGAAAAATCCAGCAAGTCCTAAAATTCACTGATGCATTTGATTCCTCTTCCTCGAGATAGAACTTTATAAAAAACTGCATACATGCTGGTTTGGCAATCCAAATGTTACCAGGCCCATCTATTATATACTGAGGATCTCGCCTTTACAGTTATTCGAGGGCTTTGTTTATGCGGAGGCTGAGGGCAGGCCATTCAACTGTAGATAGGTCCCAGTCCCCTAGAGCTTATTTAGCCAGCTAACCTTCACGCTTGTTGTAAAGAAATCTCCATTAGCTGGGAGAGCATATAGGATAACGATTGATTGATATAGTCGAGAGCAGCTTCTAAGCTGGTAGAAGCCTTCTCAATGTAATCACCAAAGCAAGTGCAATTCTTTCAAGATCAAGCGGTGCTTACTTGGAAACTACCGCTTGCTTGAGAATCGAAACTGCGAAGGTCCATTTATAAACTTACAGGAAGTTTTCAAAATCTTGTAGGTCGCTCATGTCAAAGGCCTTAGCGAAAAATTTATCCACATCAACGCTTTCGGAGTACATTATTGATCTCAAGCTTTTTATTATTCCGTACTTGCTGGTCAGGCATGCGTTATTATTAAAATGGTTGACGATTTGGTGAGACTTCAAAGTTTCAAAGTTCACATCGCTGACTTTGGTGGTCCATTTGAGATCATAAAATTGAGATAATCGGTCTTAATTTTAAACCCAGCCTCGCTAAAGTAGGGCATTCCTTAGATCTCTGTACTTCCCTTTAACAATGAAAACTTTGCTGCCTTCGACACCGTTCGATTTCTTCCAAGTTTACAAATCTCTGCAACGTTATTTTTTTTCTGGTTCATCGTCTGAAGACGAACTAGAAGATTATTTGCGTTTTTTCTGTTCCTTTCGCTTGTAGTTAAGTGATTTCAACTGAGCCGAGTAGGCGATGTTGAATTTCTCCCGGTATTTATACTTGCCTTTCAGCAGGGCAATCTTTGACATTTTCTACCAAAACGGCTGCAATCCTTTCTTCTTTTTAATCTTGCCTCCTGCTACGGAAAACTCTCCCCTTTAGCCTAGAATCTTCATAAGTTCTTCTTTCCCCCCGCAAATCCCTATTACTGTCATAGGAGCATACCGATAAAAGGCAAGCAAACGTTCTTAATTTTCGAAAACGCACTACTCCGTTTAATTTTTATTGATTTACAATTTTTTTGTTTTTCTTACCACCTATTTCACATTATTAATCTCCCGGATCTCTCGGTTATCCTTTGATTACTTTTTCTGCAGTGGGGTTCTCGATTCTGAGACATAATGGCGAGTTGGGTCTTCCGAAGTCCGCTTAATCTTATTGTATAAAATTGGTTTGTTGTGGGAGGATTCCCGTTGAACAGTTTTGGGAATGAATTTGGTTGTGGTTACAGCCCGCTGTTCATAGATATCTGGAAATTAGTTAGACGAGGGTCTAGGGACCTACCTATTTGCCCGAGGTTTTTGAGTATCGTTTATTTTTTTTTTAGATTCGAGGGTCAGGCCACTGACAAACATGAATTTAAATTTTAGCGATTCTGAATATAATAACAGTGAAACCAATCTAAGTTTTCTATCATACAACTAAAAATATGGTTAGTGTTTGAAGATAAAGAGTAAAATTAAAGCACCCTTGCTTTTCAGCTGATAGTCTAAACAACCTCGAATAACTTCTTGAATAGTATATGCGCCCAGGAAGGGTTGGGTCTCCTGTGTTCGTTGCTATGCAGACAACTCATGATGAGCTGCATGCAAGTGAGCGTTACTTCGTACTCTCCTGTCCACTCCAGCCCTTCTGGACTAAGAAATATCCTCTCGCTATAGCTGTTGTTCAAATATAACTATTCCATCTTGCGCTCTGAACAAATGTTTGGAAGGTATCCCATTAGTAGCCAGAAAGCTATCACTCCCAGTGAGTAGATATCTTGTTTGCTGGAGAAGTTCCAGCTTCGTTGGGTGGTTTCTGGAGGGGCGAAAGGGAAAGTTCGGCCAGGCAAATGTTTAGCTGTATTTGTTCCTTTCTGTTTCAGCGATCTTAGCAGAACTTCCTAGTTATATGCCTATCCGAAATCTATGATTTTAGGTATTGATTAGGTAGTAAGTATAATATTGTTGACAGATAGGTCAAGATGTGCAATATCGTAGGTGTCCAGAAATCTTAGAGCATTTGCAAGATGCATTAAAAGGTGTAGCTTCCAGGATAGGGTAACAGTTGACTTTTTGAGGAACATGAAGTCGACGAGAGTCGGACCTGGCACATAATCTATGATCAGCATGTCCCTAAACCGGCTGTTTAGTTGGTCTGTTTGATAATACTTTGGAATATACATGCACTTTGCCCCTCTCAAGGATCGTAGAACTGCTTTTTCGTGTTGTATCAGTTTCCAAGCCTTGAATTTGAGCTGAGGTGAGAGTTCACTCCTGGGAATTTTGACTATAAGTGGTTTTTCGATAGATGTTGAATTGGTAATGCCCAAGTAGCTTTATTGAGTGGGAGATTAGGATAGAAATTAGTCATCAGAAGAGATGTTTTGAGTTTCAGTGGCATGGTTGGTGAAGCCGTACTTGATTTTGGCCCTGAAGTAGATGAGTTTGGCCTTGGCGCTCTAGGCGATGCAGATCTCCTTGGTATTTAGATTATCTGATTATTAAATGTAAATGGTGCTAAAGACATAATTATTATCGAAAGGTTTGGGCTATTTGGGGTTGTAACTGGACATCAAGTTGTTGATTTCGTCAGATTCTGCCCTGAATTTTCTTGCTTTCCTAAAAATGTTAAACTCCGCAAAAAGCATAATGTCATGCGGAAAAACCCTGTTATTATATATCTCAACGATTCTATTCACATTTTAAATATAGTTTCTTTAGTATTTTGACTGTTTTATTTATTTCAACGAGCTCTAAATTTTGCAGCTGGAAAGGCTGAGGTATTAGCGAATAGTGCTCAAATTAGAAAACTAACCGTTTTGAGCAGTCAAATATGACTGTATTTGATATCCAGAGCCCATCATATAGGAATACTTGTTGATCACATTCGATTTGTATAGTAGTAGGCTAGCGAAGGATTTTGCAAAAATGAGGCATTAACCGATGAGAAATTTCAAATTGGCAAGGATCATCTATTTGGACTGGTCACACCCCAAGTAATTGCTGTGTAAAAGCTGGAACTGGGCTGTGTTGAGGTCGAGCGTGAGAAATATTTGGGTTTTTTTTGGCAATGCGTTGATAAATGTGATTGTTTTGCCAATATTTTTCTTTATTTCATTTGATCTTGCCCTTAGGTAATTACCCTTTTGGAATAAACTAATGCAACTCTTGATATTTCCTGACTGGTTTATCCAAAAACGGTATAATAGCTCACTACTCTTATCCACTATCGCGGTAAATATAAGTTAGGCTCTGTTAAGCCTTGGTTCTTTTTCTAATCTTATTGTTTGAGTTCCGCCTAGGCTAAGCGCTTTTTTCAAATTCAGGAGTATATTCTCGAGGTTGGCTGGGCTGATAACTTTTTGTTTTTAGGTCTTTTCTTCCTATAGTCCATAGTGCTAGAGTTAGATGAATAGAGCCATCTTTCTAATTAATTATAATCATCTTTCTTACTGCTTTATAAATATTCATTCTAACCCAAATAGCACCCGATTTGGCAGGTATTTTCCCTTTCATTCTCTCTGCATTTGTCTAGACATTTTTTCATACATCAGTTTCATATAACTATTGCTAGTTTTCAGAAATTTATATCGATATTTAGCTTCAACAAAAAGCAGTTACCTTTATGAATGTTGAGTTTATGCTACCAGTTCTGTGTGCACTAATACAGATGAGAGAGACCTTTTTTCATCACTTTTGGAAATGAGCGCATTAAGGGAAAAGCCCGGAGAGCTGATTTGAAAGAAGGAGGAAGGTTCAAACTGTTTCTTCATTTTTTAAGTATAAAAGCAAAGTTTTTCTCAAGTACAAGCCTGATCTTATATGGGAATGATAATAGGATGCAGATTATAATAATTGACTAATACTTGCTAGGTGCGATGAGAGATAACTGATCTATTGCTGATTGCTGTCAGTTTAGTTTGATGAACCTAGGCATTTTGATCAAAAGCAGACAAATAAACCAAACAAACTTATTGAGTCTCGCAATTATTTGGCTTGAATAGCCTTATCTAAATAGAACTCAGCCTTATTCATGAACCCATTTTTTGCCTGATTTGTCATGTTTTCATAGTAATTATTCTTAAAGCAGGGTAGATCTAAATTTTTGTCAGCTAACATACGGCAATCACAAAATTTGAAACTCTTTCATGAAAGAACCAGACAATCCATAGAAATAATCCGATTATCATACTTTTAGATGTGCCTATGCAATATCTGATGTCATTATATTTCCAAATGTTAAAATTGAACCATAATCATCCAAAACGAATACCTAAGATGAGAAAGGATAGCTGATAACTTATTTCATCGTTATAGGCTATGAATTAATACAATTTTTGACATCTTTGTAAACGCTTGAATTCTTATGCTTTAATCAACGAATAAATAGTTTAGAAGAGGAGCGGTATCAAAAAAGGAAATCGTAAATTAATTAAACAAGACACTAACCAATTGTTTCTTTGAGAAACGACATGTTAAAAGTAACTGACCCTTAAGGTATGTGTGAAGTGTTCTAAGAAATATGGTAGATGAGCTCGCAAAATCTTCTAGTCTCAGCAAAAACGCACAATACAAGCTCAGAAATAAAGTTTTGGCTTCTAGCCATAGTTTTGATGTAGAAATTAAATTTTTTCTCTGAGCTGAAGCGTAATTTGCTATTTTTTTGTTAAGGACTCCAGAATAAATGTATGAAAATGAAGCTTTTAAGGCTAAAACATCATCTAGGACAATTTGTTTACTTTTTCAGTTGCCTATCTAGTTTTATTTTTAGTATTTTTAAATAAACTACTTCTGCCTCAAAACCAGAACCTTCTCCACTTTCAAATCCATAAAAGCATAAGAACTGGAAATAAAATCAAGGCTTGGGCCAAAAATGAGTGGGGTGGGTGTAAAGTACTTGGATTCTTAGTTTTTTGTTCAAGTTTCAAAAAACGGCTAAAATATTGGATTATCAGTCACAAAACGTCGGATTATGTAGAACTAAATCTGTGGAACAGAATTTGACGATAGGAAGAGTTCGATTATTATGTTAAGAAATTACTGGAACAACTCTGAAAGTTCGAAAACCAAAAGAACCGAGGCCGTTCTACTATGTTTTGCCCGATTATGAATAAATACAGGTTCAATTTTTTTGATTTTTCTTGCAATTGCGGCCAAAACATATTTTTACTGCATATAATTTAGCGGAATCAAGAAATAGAATAGAATTTAACGTAGTGAAGCATTTTGAGATAGAACTTAATTTTTATAAAAGAGATGGTTTTGAGCTGGCTAATAATAAAAACATCAGATCCTTTTCAAGGTTTTTCGGCCAAAATCTCTTGGAAGATCTCCCGGATTGCCTTGTAATTGTGGGACATCGCTTGCTTTCTCACTTTCTTGGAGGTCAGATAGCAGTTGATCGATTCACTGTCAATAAAGTGCTTGAAGAGGATCCGGATGATCTTGGTGTGTTCGCGGACGAACTGCTGCTCTACAAAGAATTTTCTGATGGTGGGCACTCTAATGTAGTTGCGGTGGTCTATCTTGTTGATCTGTATCCATTGGGCGAACTCTCTGAGAGTTATCTTCATTTGATATTTTTGGATGATGTTTTATATATGCTAAGAATTATCTTAGATCTTATTCTGGAGGCGCCTGAAGAACATTCTTAGGAGATTTGAGTTTGCATTCCTGCCTTCCTTTTGCTAGGTCGATATAGCCTTTGGATTTTTGGAAGTTTTGTTTGAGTTTTTTTAGTGTTTTTCTTTCAAGACTTTTGGGGGTGTTGTGGTAATTTTATTTTTCTTAGGCTTGATTTAGGGTGTTTAGGCCGGCTTTTCCTCATTTGGAAGCTTGTAAGTTGTATCAACCGTAGGTGAGATAATTTCTACTGGATGCAATTCCGAAAGTTGACATTTTTAAAAAGAAGAGTTGTAATCCAAAACGGGCTGGAAGTAAGGGAACACTGAGGCGTATTGTGGAAAACCATAGAAATTGTTGCAAGGATAGTAGTAAAAGTTGTTTGCCTACATTTCTCTTTTTTTTTAGAAGCTTATTGTGAAATGATTTAATTATAATGAGCTAAAACTGATTTGCAGATAAATTCCTGGGGAGCCACAAAGGATAGGTTGTTGAAAACTTCGATACGGCTTGGGAAGAGGTTCGTTTTTAAATTATCTGCCTACAAACAAATTATCCGCACTCCGGGTCCCCTAATTCTATTCGAGATCGAGTCTTGGTTTAACAACCGGAGATTTCTATGCAAAACGAATTGTTGCAGCCTTAATCTCCAACTAAACGTATCGAGTTAGAGTGCCTCTGATTTAAAAATACAAGTTTTTGTATTTGTTTATTATGTTCTCTTGAAAAGTTATATAAACAATAAAGCATCGAAATTTGAATGAAGAACGAGGGTTAAGGCCAAGGCCTACTATGCATTCATCATTTTTAACATTCTGCCACTGAATCTTGCCTTTTCCATTGATTTTCGGCATGCCTGCGTTATCTCGTGTGAAAATTGTTAGCAGTTAGACTAGTTTCGTTTTATAACCTCTAATCACTAAATTTGTCTTAGAAAACTTATCAATACATCTCAATCTAGCGTTGCTCGTCTTTTTTTAGCTTTCTGGGAGGATTCTTATCAGCAGAGGACTCAAAAATATACAGAAAAACAGGAGATAATATATAATTCGAAACTGCTATGCACAAGCCTTCGAAATATACGAGAGGAGGTAGGAAAAGTTCTGCAAAGGTATTATTACTTGATTCTCTATAGATTTTCTATAACAGAGCAAAACAAATGCCTAACTCAAATTAAATGCACTTGAACGATAATTATTTCGGATATTTGGAGTTGAGATATGTTGCTTTGCCTACGTGATTAAGTTGAAAATTTTAGGTTATAAATGTTACGGACTTATTAGAGCTTAATAGCGACTCTAAAAACAGGCATTCCCCCCCAGATTCAACCTGTTGGTCGTTTCTATGATAGCTCTTCGAAATCTTTAGTCTTCATCTAAAAAGGAATTTTTAAGTTTTTCTTTGGCTGAATCGAAACTCGATATAGAAAACAAAAAGCAGATAAACTAAGTGAGTCCAAGTCTGGATCCTTAGCAGCTGGGCCTGAATAATTAATTATTTCATATTTTAAGAAATTACTGTCAATATTCCAAAAGCATCATGGATAGATAAACCGGGCAAAGCATCCCAGAATGCAAAGCAACTGGCTGAATTCCGTCTCCCCCATATCCATCTGTCCAGTGAGCTTCGTTAAATGAAGCCATAGTTGAAGTATCCAAGAGTTCGGGTTCGGCTGATATTTATCATCATTAAATACAACTAGAATAAAAGAAGCTCATGCGCCATCTAGATGTCGAGAAGGAGAAATAAAAGAGCTGAGCTCGGTCTGAGACATTCTAAGAGCTCTAGAGCGTATGAAAATAAGCCGAAAATGGCAGCACACTGAAGGAAAAATGGTCCAGAAAATGTGGGAATGAAGTTGATACTTATCTAAAACAACAATATCAGCTATCTATTCAAAAGAGCTGACTAATACAGCCTATAAATAAGCTTAAATTCAATAGAGTGAGGTTTTGTGCTTGCTTTAACCAACAAGAAATTAAAATCCACTGTTTTAGTGTTAGAATGCAGCTTTAGAAAAATATTTGGACATTGCCCACTCTTTAGCTATCGCGTTTCCACAGCAAATATGCGTAGGCAGTTGTTTGATTTAAGTGAGTAGCTCTTAAATGCTGGGTTAATGGTTTGGCTACATTAGCTATAATTTGAATGCTTGAGTCTCTGAAGCCCAAGACTCCTCAAAAATCCTTAAAGAATCGCAGGTGTTGTAAGAGTACATTAGATCGTTTTGTTGGACTGGGCTGGGCTAAGATAACGATTAACGTTAAATATCTAATTCGCTATTTATGCCTACAATTTTAGATATTATATATGTTAGCTTTTTTCTAAAACTAGGGGTTGGGGTTGGGGTTGGGGTTGGGGTTGGGGTTGGGGTTGGGGTTGGGGTTGGGGTTGGGGTTGGGGTTGGGGTTGG
>Ga0316217_10004638_pt1 | contig 14679 bp, 11 predicted proteins | sample 1anoAmetaG_FD_203633 | JGI IMG/M metagenome (GOLD analysis project Ga0316217, IMG submission 203633) | Freshwater microbial communities from Trout Bog Lake, Wisconsin, USA - 1anoA | ecosystem: Environmental > Aquatic > Freshwater > Lake > Hypolimnion/Profundal zone | place: USA: Wisconsin... | reverse complement strand
TTCAGTTGAATTGTGGTTCAGATTTTCCAGGCTTCATAACCACGGTTCGATATTAAATAATTGCAACTGTTTTGTAACTGGTTGATGGCAGCTTTGTGCCAATTGGTAAAAGGATTTTTTCCCAGCAGTGCAACTTGAATTTCCTTCTGAAACCGCTGAGGACGATTAACATGGAGCAATTCCCAATATTTAATTATCAAATCCTTTCTTTTTTCAATCAAATCAGCAGATGGAATCTTATCCCGCTTCTGATTATTTGTAGTGGATTGAGAGGGCAGGAGATTCCACAAATCATTGTTCTTCCATACCGAAAATGGAATCATGTGGTCAACATCGTAACGCGCAATAGCTTTGCCAGTCCAAACACAGTAAACCTTTCCCTCTTTCTTCAATATGCCTTCGTAAAGCTTTTTTGACTCCAGGACATCACGCTCTGTAATCGGGCTTTTTAAAACCTCTTGGACAACTTTTTCAACTGATAACTTCTTTCCTGAAGCATTGACCGAAAACTCAGCCCACTTAAACAGAATTGAATCTTGTCCGCTGATGAAGCTTCCCAAAAATTTGAATGCTTCATAGTATTCAACGGGAATCGAAAATGAACCAAAACTGCTTATCAGAAATTCAATATCAATGTTCACTGCCTTTCCATTTCGCTTTCCAGTTTCAAACTGGAAAATAGAATAGTAATCATTGCTAAGAGAACGACCAATGTATTTCATCGGCATCTTTGTGATTGTCTCGCTCAATTTCCTTGCTAACTCCAGGAAAGCTGATTGTAAGTCTTTTGGAATGCCTTTATTCTTTAGGTCGTTGTTATAGGCAGAGAACCCACCAATGTTTGTATATGCCCGAATGATTTTCTTAAAATGCACTTCGAAGGCAAGATTTGTTTCTCCGTTTATTTGCGGGATGTATGTGTTCGACTCCAAAATAGGATAGTAATACATCATCCATTTTTCAATCAGCAAACCAGTTGGAAAACTAACTCGGTCATTGGAAGATGAAATGAATGGGGAGTTATCCTGAATGATGTCAATTACGCCTCGCAAGAGGGCAAACTTGTAAGTGGTGCTCTTACTATCTCTCTCGATTATTTTGCTGATGTTGGAAAAGACAGTATTGTTCATTCAGAATGAGTTGATAGTATCAGGTTGGAGTGAAATTAGATAAAAGCACTAAATTTCATCATTATTGGTTTTCCCTTTATTTTAGACTTTGAATATTAACCCAAAGCAAAAAAGTAGTAAATGGCAAAGTTTTTAGACACTACAGGTGTTTCTTATCACCTCCAGCAGCTTATCAATAAGGCAAATGAAAAGTTGGTTTTAATAAGCCCTTATTTGAAGATAAATGAACGAATCAAGCAATCTCTCGAAGACAAGAACAGATTAAAAATTGACATCCGAGTCGTTTACGGCAAAAATGACCTACAACCAGAGGAAAATAATTGGCTTAAATCTATGAATCAGATTCGAGCAAGTTTTTGTAAAGACCTACATGCAAAATGCTATTTAAACGAAAGTGAAGCAATTATTACCTCCATGAACTTGTATGAATTCTCCCAGGTAAACAACAACGAGATGGGAATTTACATTGAGAAAAGCAGTGACCCAGAATTATACAAGGATGTTTACGATGAGGCGCAGCGATTGATAAGAATTAGTGATGAGATAGTTGTTTCAGTTGAAAAAGCACCAAGTAAAGAGAAGCAAGTCGAAAAAGTTGAAACGAAGCAAAAGGTCGAAAAGAAATCAGATTCAAGTAAAAATGGCTTTTGCATCAGGACTGGAGTTTCCATACCGTTTAACGTGGAGAAGCCGATGAGCTACGAAGCATTTAAGTCTTGGAACAAATATGGAGACAAAGATTATCCAGAAAAGTATTGCCATTTTTCAGGTGAAGCTTCTGAAGGGAAAACAAGTGTGGGGAAACCAATACTCTCAAAGAATTGGAAAAAGGCAAAGGAGGCTTTTAACCTTTAGCAAGACAGAACTATCTGGTTCAGCTCATCCTGTAAAATGACATGTATCTAAATGAAGGGTATAGGGAATCTTTTCTTATGGTTAATCTTAGGTTTATGCGGCTATTGGTTTTACAAAAGCTACAAGGAGAAGGAACAACGAGCAGAGGAAGCGCGAAAAAAGCTATTTGACTTTTTTAAAGCCAAGCTTGAAGGTATTAGCGTTGCTAACAACCAGTTCGGCAAACACCTTGTCCTGGAGACGGGGTATTTTACCAATTACCAGTTAACCCTTTGGAAAAGTCAGCAAGGAGCCCTTTTCAATGAAATCAAGGATAAAACCTATCAAGCTATTCAGCTTACTGGGGAAGAGGTAAAATCAATAACGGCATTTAAGGACTATTTCAACAATGCGGATAAACTACGAATTGACTTCAATGAGCAATTCGTAAGTGAGGAATTGAAAAATTATAGCAAATTCTTTGACAGTGTTGAAGGAAGAAAACTTGACACCCAACAAAGAACTTCAGTTGTTTCTGATGAGGACAACAATATCGTAATTGCAGGGGCAGGTTCAGGCAAGACGACCACGATTGTTGGAAAGGTAAATTATATTATTGACCGATATAAGGTCGCTCCAGATGAACTTCTTATTTCCTTCACGAACAAATCAGCTTCAACCCTGGCTGAACGTATAAATATAAAGGGGGTGGAGGCAAAAACATTTCACAAATTTGGTAAAGACATCATTACGGATGGAGACGGTAAGCAACCAAGTATTTTTGATGAAGCACAATTCAAATCGCTCCTATCGAAATATTTTACGGAGTTGATGCAGGACGGAAAGTATCTGCAAAAAGTGATGATGTATTTCGCGAACTTCCTTAAACCTGCTGACTCTCAATTTAATTTTGAGAATCAAGGTGATTACATCCAATACATGAAAGACCAGAATTTCAGAACTTACAAGTTGAAAGAAATTCCAACAAATGGGAAAACAACTTATAAAATGGAAGTTGTGAAAAGCATTCAAGAATGCAAAATTGCAAATTTCTTTCTGTTCAATGGAATAAATTACGAATATGAACTTCCATATGAACATGATACAGCAACTGAATCATTTAGTCAATATAAACCTGATTTCACTATAAAGCAGAACAATAAGAAGGTTTATATAGAACACTTCGGGATTTCGAGGGAGGGCAACGTTCCCAGTTTTTTTGCAAAAGAAGGTGAAACACCATTTGATGCCAAAAAAAGGTATTGGGAAAAAATAGAATGGGCAAGGGACTTACATAAGCGCCATGATACCAAACTAATTCAAACATACAGCTATGAAATGGACGAGGAAATTCTCGAAAACAACTTGACAAAGAATTTGGAGGAAGCTGGGATTACCCTTTATCCAAAATCAGCATTGGAAGTTTGGCAAATAATCTCTAATGCTGCACAGGATGAAGTAGAAGGTTTCACTACTTTGTTTGGAACTTTCATCACTTTAATGAAATCAAATAACTACTCGATTAATGACGTAATAAACAGAAACAAGGAGACAAAGGAGAGCTTTTTCAAGAAGAGGAATGAATTGTTTATTGAAATCATAAAACCAATTTATGAACGTTATGAACGTCATTTAGCCGAGAGAGGTGAAATTGACTTCAGCGATATGATAAACAAAGCATCGAATCACATTTCAACAGGCAAATACAAACGAAAGTTTAGTTACGTCATTATTGATGAGTTTCAAGATATTTCGATTGGTAGGTATCAACTCGTCAAAGCCATTAAGTCATCAAACCCAGCCTGTAAACTTTTTTGTGTTGGCGATGACTGGCAATCAATCTATCGGTTCGCTGGTAGTGATATTGCCCTCTTCAAAGATTTTGAGAAGTTCTTCGGTGTCACAGTTAAATCAAAAATCGAAACTACATATCGGTTTCATAATCCCCTTCTCAAACTCTCAAGCGATTTCATAGGGAAGAACCCCAATCAAACCAAGAAAGAATTGAAAGGATTTTCGAGTGACCGTAACACCAACTACAAAATCAATTATTCATATGGTGATACCCAGGACGATACCCTGGCTCTTCAAAATGTTTTCAATGAGTTATTGACTTCCGACCCAAAAATTGCGCAAAAAGAAATTATCATTCTCGGCAGATACAGTATGGATATAGACCGTATTAGAAATGGAGTTTTTAAAATTGATAAAGAGAAAGGAACAGTTTCGTATAGTGGCGATAATGTCAATCAACTTAAGGCACAATTTCTAACAGTTCATAAATCCAAAGGACTTGAAGCCGACATTGTGATTATCCTTAACTGCAATTCAGGCAAATTCGGGTTTCCATCTGAAATGTCCGATGACAAAGTATTAAACCTGCTATTGAGTGAAGCCGACCAATTTGAAAATGGAGAAGAAAGGCGTTTATTCTATGTAGCAATGACTCGTGCAAAAGAAAGGGTTTACTTCGTTGCCGATAATTCATTCAAATCAAAATTTATCACAGAGTTAGAAATAGAAAGCAAACAATCTCCGAATAAAAAATGTCCTCGTTGTAAGACTGCGGATGTCGTTCTAAGAAGGGAAGGGACGGCAAAAAATGGAAATGGATTCAAGTTTTATGGTTGCACAAATTACCTGTATGGTTGCGAGTATACGACTACTGAATGGGAAAATAAAAATCAAACTGTAGCTAAAACGGGAAATTAATATAACCAAGGGATAACCTTCTTTACCGTCCTCTTATATTCATTATAGCTATTGTTAAACTCCTTTTCCAATTTCTTTTCCTCTAATCGGATGCCGATTTCCAAATAGACAAGTGAGACCAATATTCCAGCAACTGTCATTTGAGTGGGTAAACAAAGAAGCAAACCAATCATCCCTAAAAGTATTCCGCTGTAAATAGGATGACGGACAAAAGCATTCATACCACCAGTGTTTAGCTCAGGATTCGGATTTTTAGCAGCCTGCTTTTTTTTCATAAATGTATTTAGTCCGCTAAATTCCATAAAACCATATTTGATAATGCTCAATGAAATAACCAGAAGACCAACAACGGCAAAAATATATCCTGCGTATGTCAAACCAGGACTCTGGGGAAAAAGGTAATTATACTCGTGCCTATAAATGAACCACCAAGTAATAATGCCCCACAGTATAACAGAGAAAAGCGTATAAAACAAGCGATAGAAACTGAATATCGTTGGGCTTAGCTTACTGATAAATTGCTTCACACTGAGACTGGCAAGCAAACTGTGTGATGCATAAAAGAAAACAAGCAGCAGAATAAAAACGAACATGCTTAAAGATAAAAATTTCGAATGCAATCAATGACCTGAATTGTCAAGTAGGGAACGGTTTGCAATTCAGGAATTTGTGCCATAAATGTTTTAAAATCATTGGCTAAATTGACTCCCAAAACTATAGCCATGATAGCAAATGTCGTAACAATGGAAGACTTGGAGAGGTTTAAAAGAGAATTGCTCGATGAAATCAAAATCCTGTTATCTAATTCAGCACCAGTCAAAAAGCAATTTCTGAAATCGCCTGATGTAAGAGAAATGCTGGGTATTTCCCCAGGGACGTTACAAACTTTAAGGATAAACGGGACTTTATCCTATACAAAAATTGGAGGCACTCTTTATTATGAGTATGCTGAAGTGGTTAAGGTATTTGAAAAGAACAAACACAGCAGTAGATGAGAATTGAGTTAAAATTGGCGCTGGTCAGCTTATAATTCTGATTCATATTCCACCATACCAATATCCGCGCAATCGAAACCAATCTGTTTAAGTTCTTTCTCCTTCTCAGCGGACAGGGAGCCATATATCAATGACTTCCCTTTAACCAAGCCATAAGTTCGGATTGGTGGTTGTGAGGAATATGTTTTGTGCAATTGTTCAGCTTCATGTTCCTCCAGGATAAGGTCAATGGTGATGCTCTTACCGAATTTCAAATATCCAGATGTTGTCGGGATGAAGTGAATGGTTAACGCTTTATTGCCGACCCTATTGATGCTGTATAAATATTCACGTGAAAACTTTCGGTTGCCTTTGCGCAGAATTAGTTCTTGTTCGACCTTTTCTTTCAGTTCGGGGTTAGCGGTGCAGTGTTCCCATATCACAGACAACTTTTTACTATCCAATTCCTTCAAATTCATTTCAGTTCTATTTGTGAGCGTAATTATGGGGGTAGCGAATCGGAAAATCGCCTTGCCCCAAGAGCAAAAATTCCTTGCCCCATTTGCCAAAATCGCCTTGCCCCACATAAAAAAAGCTGCCTATCTATTTGATAAACAGCCTATTAAGCATCTTAAAAAGTGGAGCTGGTGGGATTCGAACCCACGTCCGGACAAGTTGGCGATAAACTTTCTACATGTGTAGTTACTTATTAATTGTAGGGGATGAAGCAGGTTAAGCAACCCACCACCTCAAACCTTAGGTCCTTTTATACCTTACTGTTACAGGGAACCATTCTGTAACAGCCAGCACCCGTTTTTGGTTGCTTGCACGCTGTGTATGGTGCCTCAAGCGCGGAGCAAATGGTGGTTAATCTCTAAGATTAAGCAGCCATGGCGTAAGTATTTTCGCCGTTTATTATAGTATACGTAATGGATTAACGTGGTATTACACACCCACGACACGCCGGTTTACCATCAATGCTTCCCGTCAATTCCGGTCAGCCCCAATTTTAGTTTGTAGTAGTAAGTATTTGGTATTTAAATAAATACTGCCTGCCTGCTACCATCACTATATTCAAAGAACGTTGCAAAGATACTCAATTTGCCTGCCAAAATCTATTTTGTGTCAATTTGGCTTTTAATTACAGAGCGCTGATTTATGATTTTAAACCACAGCAGCCGGGGTTAAAATTATTTCTACTGATTGTATTTTATTATAACGCACCGTAAAAATCAGGCTCAATCAGCGTTCAGTTACATTAACCCATCCAGAGCCGTATTTTTTTACATTTGCGGCAGTATGAATTGAGCGATAGAGAAAATTTCAGCACCCCGATGATAATTTTATTGCTATTTCCATACCACCTTTATAATCATTAAGAAAGCCGGATGAAAATTGGAATTTTAGAAGAAACCCGCGAGCCGCAGGATAACAGGGTGCCGTTAACGCCTTCGCAATGCGCTATCTTAAAGGAAGAGAACCCGGATATTGAGGTTTTTGTGCAGTCGTCAAAGCACCGTTGCTATACCGACGACGAATACCGCTACCACGGTATAGAACTACGCGAAGACCTGGTTGACTGCGATATTTTACTGGGGGTAAAGGAAGTGCAGCCTCAATTGCTGATTCCTGAAAAAACCTATTTTATTTTTTCGCACACCATTAAAAAGCAGCCGGCCAACAGGTTGCTGCTGCATACTGTAATGGAGAAGAAAATAAGGCTGATTGACTGGGAGACCCTAACCGACGATAAGAACAAACGCCTGATAGCCTTTGGCCGCTGGGCAGGTATAGTGGGTGCTTACCATGGCATACGCATGATAGGTTTAAAAAGCGGAGCCTTTACTATTAAGCAAATGAACCAGTGCCACAATTTTGCCGAAGCACAGCAGGAGTTTGCCAAAATAAAACTGCCTAAACTTAAAATTGTGCTTACAGGCACAGGCAGAGTATCGCGCGGAGCCGCTTTTTTGCTCGACCTGCTGGGCATTAAAAAAGTAAGCGCCTACAACTTTTGCTACAACGAATTTAATGAGGCCGTTTACACACAACTCGGCAGCGGCGATATGTATTACCGCGAAGGTTTCGACAAGTTTAATGCAGACGATTACCACGCCAACCCCGAAGCTTATAAATCGAACTTTTACCCGTTTACAAAAACGGCCGATGTAATGATAAACGGCATTTACTGGGATCACCGGATACCGGTTTTCTTTACCGCCGAACAAATGAAAGAACCAGACTTCAGGATCGGCATTATATCAGACATTACCTGCGATATCGGGCCTCATTCATCGGTGCCTTCAACGCTTAAACCCTCTACCATAAGCCAGCCTTATTATGGCTACAACCGCCTGACTGGTGAGATCATGGAAGCCTTTGCCGATAAATCAGTTGATATCATGGCCATTGATAATTTGCCCAATGAACTCCCGCGCGATGCATCGGAAGATTTCGGCAACATTTTTATGAGCCGTATTTTACCCGAACTTAAAAAGCCAGGCAGCAAGATCCTTTATAAAGCCACCATTACCAGCGATGGAAAACTGAACGACCCGTATCTGTATTTAAGCGATTACGCGGCTAAGGCATAGTGGTTAACCGTTTATTACAGCGCAACTTTTCTAACCCGGCGATAGCCGAAAGTAAAAGCCAGGCCCATAAACACCAAAGGCCACAACCTGACAGCAAAAACAATAATAGCGGTTGCCAGCCCCCAGCCAAATTGGGCTGCTTCGGTTAACTGAGTTTTCAAACCCGGCTCAAAAGGCGTTATGCTTTTGGTGTTATACACCAGTTTCTGCCCGGCCGTTTCGGGTTGGTAAAGCGATAAATTAATGGTGCTGAATTTTACCTGATCGGTTAAAGTAAGGTTATCAATGCTGGCATCATCAGCCTGTTGCTGGTGGTTCAGCAGGGCTTCTTGTGCTTCGGCGGTTTCGGTTAGTTTCTTTCCCCGCTCATCAATGGCATTGTTCATCCTGGTTTCGTGTTTGGCAATGCGGGCCTGCTTTAAATTATTGGCCAGTAGTTGCAGTGCCGCATCATTCGCTTTTATCATCCTGAAATCGAGGTAAGTTACCAGTGGCGCCAGGCTTTTAAGGGCGCTGTCAAGCTGGGTATTGGGCACTCTGATTATCATAGTATTCTGCACATCATAGTAAGTAGTTTGCAGAGATGAATCGGCGCTTACCGCCACGGTGTTGTCGCTGTTTATTTTGCTGGTTAAATTTGTGTAAGATACATAGCCTCCCAATTGTCGCGTAATATCTTCTATGCGGTAAGTGGCAATGGCCACGTTTTCTACCTTGCATTTAATATCGGCAGTACGTATAAACTGGTGCACTGAATCGCGCGGATCTTCAACAGCGCCCGATGAGGAAAGAGGTTTTATACGCCCGTTTTCAAGGGATGGCGCATTAATAACTGCTGGCGTAAGCTGCTCTGTCCTTTCGGCAGCCTCTTTACGCGCCTGGCTGCATCCGAAAAAGAGAAATGACACTATTACCATGGCCGCAAAACCCGTTGAAGTTGCTTTCATATTAAATTGGTTTGGTTAAGTAAAAGGTACTATTTCAAATCAAGCCGGGCAGTTGAGGTGATATTTAAACGAAACATCAAAAACAATTATTGTTTTAATTATCATCAGACGGGCAAAAGGCGGAATTCCATAACTACCCGAACAGAAAAGAAGTACGGGCGGCCTAAAGGCCACTTATTTTAAGCGTTAGTAACCAATATTTTACAATAAATAGAACGCGTCACTTAATTGTTTAAAAATAAACGGCTAAAAACTTTCATTTTAAACTTCCCGCTCTAATTTTGATGCGCTTTTGAAAACTCACTGTTTCGGCACAAGGCCGGAACGCTTATTGTTTAACGTCTAAGGTTAAAAATCATATGGCTAATTCAGCTTTGCTCAACAGTTCGATAGGAAAGAAGTTTTTAATGGGCCTTACAGGGCTTTTTCTTATCAGCTTCCTCATTGTCCACGCCTCTATTAATGCCATGATATGGTTTAACGACGGGGGTGTTACTTTTAATAAGTATGCGCACTTTATGGGCACCAACCTGATTGTAAGAACACTGGAAATAGGCCTTTTCGCCGGCTTATTGCTGCACATTGTTGACGGGCTTTTGCTATATAAAAAGAACCGCGAGTCGCGCCCGGTAAAATATGCTTACAATAACGAGTCAGCAAACAGCCCGTGGTACTCGCGCAGCATGGCATTGCTGGGCACACTTATCCTGTTGTTTCTTACAGTGCACCTGGCAAATTTCTGGGTAAAAACCCGCTTTACCGGTGTTGAGCAATACGGCCTGGATGCCGAACATCAGGAAAACCTGTTTGCCATGATGCAGCAGATATTTCAAAGCCCCATTATAGTGGCTATATACCTGGTAGGTTGTTTTTCATTGTTCTGGCACTTGCTGCACGGGTTTAAAAGTGCATTTCAGTCGCTGGGCTTAAATCATGCTAAGTATAACGAGGCCATTGCCATAGTGGGCATATCGTTTTCAATCATTGTGCCGTTCATTTTTGCATTAATGCCGGTTACAATTTTTCTGGGTTGGGTTAAGTAAGTGGTAGATAATAGCATAAAAATCTTTTCAAATCACATAGCAGTAACTAAGTAATATGTCTGAAATAAATTCAAAGATCCCGGAAGGCGCACTGCAGGAAAAGTGGCAGCATTATAAGGAGCACGCAAAGCTGGTAAACCCGGCTAACAAGCGTAAACTTGAAATCATTGTTGTGGGAACCGGCCTTGCAGGAGCATCGGCTGCCGCTACACTTGCCGAGCAGGGTTATAAGGTAAAAGCATATTGCTTCCAGGATTCGCCGCGCCGTGCACACTCTATCGCCGCGCAAGGGGGTATCAACGCAGCAAAAAATTACAAGAATGACGGCGACTCAGTTTTCCGTTTATTTTACGATACTATTAAAGGAGGCGATTTCCGTGCCCGAGAAGCCAACGTTTACCGTTTGGCCGATGTAAGCCGTAATATCATTGACCAGTGCACGGCACAGGGTGTTCCTTTTGCAAGAGAATACGGCGGTTTATTAGACAACCGTTCGTTTGGTGGAACTCAGGTATCAAGAACGTTCTACGCCCGGGGTCAAACCGGTCAGCAATTGCTACTGGGTGCCTATGGTGCTCTTGAACGCCAGATAGGCTTAGGCAACGTAACCATGTATGCCCGGCACGAAATGGTTGAACTGGTTACTATTGACGGGAAAGCAAGAGGTATTATAGCCCGTAACCTGATTACCGGAACTTTAGAAAAGCATTTTGGCCACGCTGTGTTGCTTTGCACCGGCGGTTACGGAAACGTTTTCTTCCTTTCAACCAATGCCATGGGCAGCAACGTAACTGCTGCGTGGAAAGCACATAAAAAAGGCGCTTTCTTCGGCAATCCATGCTATACCCAGATCCACCCTACCTGTATACCGGTAACGGGCGATTACCAGAGCAAGCTAACACTGATGTCGGAATCATTAAGAAATGATGGACGTGTTTGGGTACCTAAATCAAAGGAAGATGCCAAGGCAATACGCGATGGCAAAAAACGTGCTGAAGATATTAAAGAAGAAGACCGCGATTATTATCTGGAACGCAAATACCCTTCATTCGGTAACCTTTGTCCGCGCGATATTGCTTCGCGTGCAGCTAAGGAGGCCTGCGATGATGGCCGTGGTATTGTGCCTTCAGGTTTTGGCGTGTTCCTTGATTTTGCCGATTCTATCAAGCGTTTAGGCATTGATACCGTGAAAGCACGCTACGGCGAGCTTTTCCCGATGTATCAGAACATTACCAATGAAGACCCTTTGAAAACACCAATGAAGATATACCCGGCCGTGCATTATACTATGGGTGGCCTTTGGGTAGATTATGAGTTGATGACCAGCGTTAAAGGTTTATACTGTTTAGGAGAAGCCAACTTCAGCGACCACGGCGCAAACCGTTTGGGGGCATCGGCATTAATGCAGGGTCTGGCTGACGGTTACTTTGTTTTGCCTTACACCATAGGCAACTACCTGGCCGATGAGATCTTTGTAAAACCTATACCAACCGACCATCCTGCATTTGTTGAAGCTGAAAATGCTGTTAAGGAAAGACAGGAAAAATTAATGGCGGTAAAAGGTAAAAAGACAGTGGATGATTTCCATAAGCAATTAGGCAAGATAATGTGGGAATATTGTGGAATGGCCCGCAGTGCAGAAGGACTTACAAAAGCCAGAAAGATGATACAGGATCTGAGAAAAGAGTTCTGGAGCGATGTAAGAGTACCGGGTTCTTTGAACGAATTCAATCCTGAATTTGATAAAGCAGGAAGAGTAGCAGACTTTATTGAACTTGGCGAACTGATGGTTGTTGATGCATTAAACCGTAACGAAAGTTGCGGCGGCCACTTCAGGGTAGAAAGCCAGGATAACGGCGAAGCCAAACGCGACGACGAGAACTTTGCTTACGTAGCAGCATGGGAGTTTAAAGGAGTTGACGCAGAACCGGTGTTACATAAAGAGGAGTTGAAGTATGAGAATATTAAACTTCAGGTCAGATCGTATAAATAAAATGCAATGGAACGCCGATTTATTAGTATTTGTATTTTAATAAAAAAAGGAATATGAAATTTTATCTGAAAGTCTGGAGACAGAAAAGCGACAAAGTAGCCGGAAAACTGACTGACTATACTATCGACAATATTAATGCCGATATGAGTTTTCTGGAGATGATGGATGTATTGAACGATGAACTGATACGCAAAGGGGAAGACCCTATAGCCTTTGACCATGATTGCCGCGAAGGTATTTGTGGTATGTGTTCGCTGTTCATTAACGGCCGCGCACACGGGCCGCATCATGCAGCTACTACCTGCCAGCTTTATATGCGCACGTTTAAAGACGGCGATACAATATATGTTGAGCCCTGGAGGGCCAAGGCGTTCCCTGCCATTAAAGACTTAGCGGTTGACCGCTCGGCTTTTGACAGAATTATTGCCCGTGGCGGTTTTGTATCGGTAAACACCGGGCAAGCACAGGATGCCAATAATATTGCTGTTGAAAAAGAATCGGCTGAAAAAGCGATGGATGCAGCTGCCTGTATTGGTTGCGGCGCCTGTGTTGCAGCTTGCCCTAACTCAGCAGCCATGTTATTTGTTTCGGCTAAAATATCGCAACTGGCCCTGTTACCACAGGGAGGGCCTGAACGCACCCGCCGTGCATTGGGAATGATTGAGCAAATGGATGAAGAAGGTTTTGGCAATTGCACCAACATTGGCGCCTGCGAAGCTGAATGTCCTAAAGAAATTAAACTTACCAATATTGCCCGCATGAACCGCGAGTTTTTAAGGGCAACTATTGTTGAAGAGTAGGCATAAAATAAAAAAGAGAAAGCAAAAAGCCGGGGTAACATCTCCGGCTTTTTGCTTTTTGCAACTACAATAATTTTTAATAACTTCCGTTTGGTGCTACTGCCTTATTGTTCTTAACATTTTAATGCCGTTTACAAGTATATATTTGCTAAGTATTGTTAGCAGATATAATACCGACCGGCAAACAGACGGCCATCGGTTTTTATTTGATAGATTAGATGGTCGAATTTTAATCATGATGTATTACTGCCCTGATGAGACATTTTGTTAAACCCTTATTGCTTTTTGCGCTTTGCCTTGGTTGCCAATATTCCATGGCTACCCACTACCGTGCGGGCGAAATTTTGTACGAGCTTATCGGCAATTTAAAATACCAGGTGCAGGTAATTACATATACCAAAATCAGTTACCCGAGTAACCTGGCCGACAGAGATTCGGTAGAGGTGGATTGGGGTGATGGCACTACTTCGCTTATACCACGTATTAACGGCACTATGGATGGCAGCTGTCAGGGCGCCTCGCCTTGCGGGGTGGTGGTATTGACCGACGTTAAAAAGAATGTTTACCAGGGCGTACACCAATACACAGGCACACCACCACCAGGCCCAGGCGGAACACCCGGCTTTTTTGTGATCAAATTTTTTGACGAGAACCGCTTGGGAGGCATTGCCAACATTGATAATGGCAACTCTATACAGGTAACTTTTTATGTGGAGGATACCCTCTTCTACCCCGGTGCTTATGAAAATATAGGCGGGTTCTCCTCGCCCGTGCTCGAAAACCCAGCGGTGCAATACGCTTTTTATTGCGATACGTTCCGTACTAATCCTGAAGCTGTAGACCCGGATGGCGATAGCCTTGATTATTACCTGGTGCCTTGCAAGGCAAATCAGAATAATGATGTGCCGTTATACATATTTCCAGATGCGTATTGTAACCAGAACTCACTCACTTGTCCCAGTGCGGGACATAACACCTGCACCATCGACCCGCATACCGGCAACTTTGTATGGACCGAGCCTTGTGCACAGGGTTTTTACAACGTTGGCATACTGATACACAAATACAGGCATGGAGTGTGCCTGGGTAGTATTCTGCGCGATTTTCAAATTATCGTATTACCCGAAAATGACCCACCCCCGCATTTAATTATGCCGCATGATACTTGCGTAAGAGCAGGCGACCAGCTAAAAGCGCGCATTTGTGCTACCGACAACTCAACTGCTACCAATCCGCTTATTATAAGCCTGAGCGCGGTTGGCCTGCCTTTTCAGCTGACTACATCTCCGGCTGTTTTTGATTCCATAAGCGGGCGACCGGAACTATGCCAGAATTTTACCTGGAATACTAACTGCGACGACATTCAGCTGCAGCCTTATATGATGTATTTTAAAGCTGAGGATAATTTTACTTCGGCAGGCCCTGATGGCACCGACCCGTACCACGCACAGGATATTGAAACCTGGCAGGTAACGGTAGTTCCACCGCCGGTTTTAAATCTTACAGCTGTTGCTAACCACCAAAGTGTAGTATTAAACTGGCAGAATCCTTACAGCTGTGCTAACTCACCTAACTTCCGCGGCTTTTCGGTGTGGAGAAGAGTGGGCTGCGACCCTTTTGTACCAAGCTATTGCGAAACAGGCCTTGCAGGC
>Ga0316217_10004636_pt1 | contig 14681 bp, 13 predicted proteins | sample 1anoAmetaG_FD_203633 | JGI IMG/M metagenome (GOLD analysis project Ga0316217, IMG submission 203633) | Freshwater microbial communities from Trout Bog Lake, Wisconsin, USA - 1anoA | ecosystem: Environmental > Aquatic > Freshwater > Lake > Hypolimnion/Profundal zone | place: USA: Wisconsin... | reverse complement strand
CATGCAGGTCGGTGGCCGGGCTGCGCTCGAACCAGCCGTCGTTGGTGTGGTTGGTGAGCAGGTCGGCGCCGGCCAGGGCCAGCCCCGCCTGCACCCGGAGCGGACGCAGGGCCTCGCTGCAGATGAGCGGGTGGATCCGCAGCGGGCCCTGGGGGGTGGGCATCTGGAAACTGCTGGCGGCGGTGAGGACGCCGGCCTCCTGGGAATAGAAGCCCAGGGTGCGGTCCAGCCACCGGCGCAGGGCCGGGGGGCCCGGCATCCGCTCGCCGAAGGCCATGGGCTCCACCTTGGCCTGGACGAAACTGGGCTGGCCGGCCACCTCGCCCCGCACCAGATTGAAGTCGCCCCCTTCGGTGCCGAACAGCCAGGCGATACCCCGGCGCTGGGCCTCCTGCCGGAGACGCGGGTCGGGGCCCCGGTCATCCCGGCCCAGCACCGAACTCTCCGGCCACAGCAGCAGGGTGGCCACGCCCGGGCGGGGCCAGCCCAGCAGGCGCAGCTCGGCGTCGGAGCGCCGCCACAGGTCCTCCTCCATGCCGGGCCGGCGCAGGCCGGCCTCGAAATTGGGCTGGACCATCACCACGTCCAGGGCCCGCAGGGGGCCCCGGGGCAGGGCCGTCCAGAGGCCCCCGGCCGCCACCAGGACCAGGGCCGCGAGGGCCGGGCCGGCCAGGATCCGCCTGGGCCGCCGGCCCTCGGCCAGGCTGGCGCCGGCCCAGGCGCCGGCGGCCCAGAGCAGCGCGGCCAGCCCGTGGCTGCCCAGGAAGGCGGCGGCCCGGGCCGGCCAGGGCAGGCCGCCCAGGGCCGCCCCCCAGCTCCAGGTATAGACGTGGAAGCCGTAGACCTCCCAGACCAGCAGGGCCAGGGCGGTGACGCAGGCGGCCGCCCCCGCTCCGCCCCGGCGCCAGGCCCAGCGCCCCGCCAGGGCCACCGCCAGGAAGCCCAGGGCCTCGTAGCCGTAGAAGAGCCCGGCCGCCAGCAGGGCCAGGGGATACGGCATGGGGCCCTTGACCGCGATGGTGCCGGGCACCCAGTGGAAGATGCCCACCAGGGCCAGCGCCAGGGCCAGGTAGATCCAGCCCGGGCGCAGGCCCCGGCCCAGGGCGGCGAACAGCAGGGCCGGGAACGCCAGGGCGGCGGCGGCTTCCAGCCAGCCCCGGCCCGAGGCGGCCGGGAAGCGGAAGGCCAGGATCATCACCAGGGCCAGGCCGGCGGTCTGCAGCAGGCGCCACCCGAGGCCCGGACGGTTCATGCCCGGACCCTGCGGTCGGCTTCGAAGCAGGCGATGCCGGCGGCCACCGCGGCGTTCAGGCTCTCCACCCCGCGGGTGGGGATGGCCACCCGGAGCACCCCGGCCGGAAGCGCTTCCCCCTGCCAGCCGTGGCCCTCGTTGCCCACGAGGATCCGCAGCGGCCCCGACAGGTCGGCCCGGGCCAGTTCCACCGCCCCCGGGCCGCCGTCCAGGGCCAGCCAGCGGCCCGCATCCAGGCCGAGCCGGGCGGCGCGCCGCAGGGGCATCAGGAAGGCGGCGCCCATGCTGCCGCGCAGCGCCCGGGGGCTGAACGGATCGGCGCAGAGGGGGCCGAGCAGGGCTTCCTGGAACCCGAAGGCGGCCGCGCTGCGGAGGATGGCGCCAAGGTTGCCGGGATCCTGGATGCCCCAGGGGACGATCACCCGGTCCGGCAGGGGCCCTTCGGGCTCCGGGCCGAGGCTCACCAGCAGGGCGTGCTCCGGCGGGCTGCCGGCCTCGGCCAGGTCGCGCATGAGCCCCTCGCCCAGCACCAGCGTCTCCAGGTCGAGCTCGCGCTCCAGGCCGTGGGCCTCGGCCCCCTCCAGGCGCAGCCAGGTCTCGGGCCGGAACCGGCCGCGGATGGCCGGCGCCGCCTGGCTCCAGGCCAGGATCAGCTTGCCGCCCAGGAGCAGGGTGTGGCTCCGGCGCGGGCCGCTGGCGGCCAGCAGCGCCCGCAGGGCCTTGACCCGGGGGTTGGCCCGGCTGGTGATCAGGGTCGCGGCCGGCATGGGCTCAGTCTCCGAAACAGGTGCCGACCTTGCGGGCGCAGATGACCAGGGGGTGGTCGAGCGGCACCAGCTTGCGCTTGCCCACCACCTCCTGCAGCGGCACCGGCACGCAGATCTCGCCCCGGTAGGCCACCATGACGTTGTAGGTGCCCTCGGCCAGCAGCTCGGCGGCCTTGACCCCCAGCATGGTGCTGAGGGTGCGGTCGAAGGCGTTGGGCACGCCGCCCCGCTGGACATGGCCCAGGGAGGTCACCCGCGCCTCCACTCCGGTCAGGGCCTGGAGCTGGCGGGCCAGGCGGGAGGCCATGGGCTCCTGGACGATGTGGTAGGCCATGGTCTCGTCGTGCAGCCGCTGGACGTTGAGCGGCAGGGCGGCGCGATAGGCGTCCACCGCCTCCTCCTCCGGAGCCGCCTCCGGGGCGGCGCCCTTGTCCGCCCGGGCCTCGTCCCGGGCCTTGGGGCGGTCCTTGTCCCGGTCCTTGTCCCTTTCCTTGTCCTTGCCCTTGGCGGCCGCGACTTCCTTGGCCTTGGCCGCGGCGGCCAGCGCCTCCCGCACGGACAGGGCGCCCTCGGCGACGGCGATGATCGAGAAGCGCTTGCCGTGCCGGCGCCGTTCCAGCAGGAACTCGGCGATCTTCTCCAGGTCGTAGGGGATTTCCGGGATCAGGATGACGTCGGCCCCGCCGGCGATGCCCGAGTGCAGGGCCAGCCAGCCGGCCCGGTGGCCCATGACCTCGCAGACGATCAGCCGGTGATGGCTGGTGGCGGTGGTGTGCAGCCGGTCGATGGCCTCGGTGGCGATGCCCACGGCGGTGTCGAAGCCGAACGAGACGTCGGTGCCGAAGACGTCGTTGTCGATGGTCTTGGGCAGGGTCATGACGTTCAGGCCGCCCTTCTGCCCGAGCCGGAAGGCGTTCTTGGCGGTGCCGCCGCCGCCCAGGCAGACCAGGCAGTCGATCTGGTGCCGGCGGGCGTTCTCCACCGCCGCGGCGGTCATGTCCATGAGCCGGCCGCCCATGGGCATGCTGTGGGGCTTGTCGCGGCTGGTGCCGAGGATCGTGCCGCCCCGGGTCAGGACCCCGGAGACGGTGGCGTCGTCCAGGGGGGTGATCCGGTTCTCCACCAGGCCGCGGAAGCCGTCCTGGATGCCCAGCACCCGCATGCCGTAGACGTTGATGGCGACCTTGGTGATGGCCCGGACGACGGCGTTGAGGCCGGGGGAGTCGCCCCCCGAGGTGAGGATGCCCAGGCAGCGGGTCTTGGATGGAAGCATGGGGACACCTCGGCTTGCGGAATGCCTCCCGATCCTCTCACGATTCCCGGGCGGGATCCCAGTCGGCGGCCTCTATTCGATGGGCAGGCGGCCCTGGGTCATGCGGATGATGGCGGGCACGTGCAGGTCCTCGGCCAGGTTGGCCAGCTCGCCGCTGGGGGTGGGCGCCTGGGGCAGCAGCCGGGTGGGCGTCAGCGGTTCGCTGCCCGGGCCCTGCGGGTGCTGGCCCGAGGGGGCGTCGCCGTAGAACCGGCCGCCGTCGCCGCCGGCCCGGTGCGGCTCGGGGACGGGCCAGGCGTCCACCGGGGCCGGGGCGGCGATCTCGCCGCCGGGGTCGGAGAAGCCCGAGGCCAGCACCGTCACCAGCGCCCGGTCGTCCAGTTCCGGGGCCTCCACCTGGCACATCTTGATGTCCGCGTGGCCGTGGTAGTGGCGGCTCAGGTAGCCCATGGCGGTCTCCACCGCCGACAGCTCCACCTGGTCCCAGTCGGCCATGATCGAGACGATGACCTGGGAGGCCGCGCCGAGGTTCTCGCGCTCCAGCAGCGGGCAGTCCAGGGCCCGGGTGAGGGCGTCGAGGATGGCCTCGTCGCCCCGGCCGGCGCCGGTGCCGATGAGGGCCTCCCGGCCGTTGCGCAGGACCGCCTCGACGTCGGCGAAATCGCCGTTGAGCGCGCCCGGGCGCAGGATCAGGTCGGTGATGCCGCGCACCCCCTGGATCAGCACGCCGTCGGCGACCCGGTAGGCCTCCTTGACCTTCACCCCCTTGTCGCAGAGGGTCAGCAGCTTCTGGTTGGAGACGACGATGACGGTGTCGGCGGTGTTGCGCAGGTTCTCCAGGCCCAGGGCGGCCTTGTCGGCCTTGTTGACGCCCTCCCACTGGAACGGGGTGAGCACCACCGCCACGGTCAGCGCGCCGAACTCCCGGGCGCAGCTGGCCACGATCGGGGCCGCGCCGGTGCCGGTGCCGCCGCCCATGCCGCCGGTGATGAAGACCATGTCGGCGCCCTGGAGCTGGGCCAGGATCTCCTCCCGGCTCTCCTCGGCGGCCACTGCGCCGCGCTCGGCGTTGCCGCCCGCGCCCAGCCCGCGCATGCTCAGGGGGCCCAGCGGGATCTTCACGTGCGCCTTGCTCTGGGCCAGGCTCTGCTGGTCGGTGTTCATGGCGATGAACTGGACTCCGGTCACTCCGCTCTGGATCATCCGGTCGATGGCGTTGCAGCCCGCGCCGCCCACGCCGACGACCTTGATGTTGGCGCCGGGCAGGGTGACGGGGCTGGGAAGGAAGGGGATGTCGGGCATGAAGGGAGCTCCGGGGGGCTGGTTCAGATCCATCGCTTGAATTTCTCCATGAAGCTGCTGCCGCGGCTGGATTTGTGGGGAATCTCGTTGAGCCCGCGGTAGAGCGCCTTGACGGCGCCGAGGGCATTGGTATACAGGGGATTGGCGATGACCTGGGAGAGCCCCTGGACGCCGGTCACCCGGCCCAGGACCACCCGGGGCCGGCCCAGGATGTTCTGCGCCAGGATGGGCAGGTGGGGCAGGAGGGCGCCGCCGCCCACCAGGTGCACCCCGCCGTGGATCTCGTGGATGAGCCCGGACCGGCCGATCTCGGCCAGGACCATGTTGAGCAGCTCGACCGCCCTGGCGTGGAGCACCTCGGCCAGGTCCCGGCGGCTCACCTGGCGGCCCTCCTCCTCCAGCTCGATCTGCTCCTCGGGCGCGACCTGGTTGGGCAGCGCGGTGCCGTAGACCCGCTTGATCCGCTCGGCCATGGAGATGCCGCCCAGGTGCTTGGTGATCTCCAGGTCCTTGGTGAAGTGCATGCCGCCGATGGGGATCACCGCGCTGTGGAACAGGGTCCCGCGCAGGAACACGCCCAGGTGGGTCAGCTGGTCGCCGATGTCCACCACCACCGCCCCGTTCTCCGCGTCCTCCCGGCTCAGCACCGCCTCCGCCGAGGCCAGGGGCGAGTACATCAGGGTGGCCCCCTGGAGGCTGGAGAGGTGCATGGCCCGGTTGATGTTCTCAAGCACCGAGCCGGGGGCCACGATGATCCGCACCTCGGCCTCGAGGGTCTCGCCGATCATGTTCACCGGGTTGCGGATGTCCCGCTGGCCCTTGATGTGGAACATCTGCGGGATCCGGTGCAGGACCGTCTCCTCCTTGGCCAGCTTGCAGCCGTTGGTGGCCTGCTCGAGCACGCGGTCCCGGTCCTGGACGGTGATGACCCGGTCCGGCGAGGCGATGGTGATGGAGTCGCGCAGGTTCTCGCCCTTGAACTGGATGCCGTCCACCGAGACCCGGATGCCGTCCAGCCGGGTCTGCCCGGCGGTGCGCATGGCCTCCTCCACGGCGCGGTTCACGGCCGTGACGGTGAGGTTGATGTCGGTGATCTCGCCGCCGCGGATGCCGCCCTCGGGGTGGGCCAGGCTGGCGCCGGTCACGTTCAGGGCGCCGCCTTCCTCCTGCACCGCCACGACCGCAACGACTTTACTGGCTCCGAGATCCAGTCCGAGGAGAACGGCAGGTTGCACCATGAGTATTCCTATTTCCTTGGTGCCAATGATAACCCATCCCGGCCGGGAAAATCAGAATTGAAAAACAGGAAATTTGCTGTCAGGGGCGGCTCCTAGCGGGATTGCTCCTGGGCTCTGGGGGGTTGGTCCGCCAGGGGTTCGCCCACGGCGATCTCCTCGTCCCAGCGGAGGTCCACATAGCGCAGCCGGGCGATATCGGACCGCTTGGACAGTTCATTCAGGAAAAGCATCTGAAAGTTTGGAATATTCTTGGTTGCATCATCACGTGACAGGTAGATGGGTGCCTCAAGTCCTTCGAGGAAAGCCACGGGGCCCCGCTCGCTCCAGCGCAGCTCGGTGAGCCGGTCGTAAAATTCTTTCTGTTTATTCCGCAGGCTAGTGGCTGCGCGGATCAGCTGGACGATGGGACCGCTTTCCTGGCTTTTCGGGTCGGCCACCACCGGAATGGGGTTTAAATCCATTTGATTGAGCCGGTCAAGGACAATGCCGTCGTCGGAGATCAGGAATATCCCCTGCGGCCGCGCCAGCCAAAGCACCGGCTTGCGCTCCTCGATCACCAGGCTGAGCCGGTCCGGCGGGTCCCGGCGGATCAGCAGGTCCTTGACCCAGCGCCGGGTCTCCAGGGAGCTGCGCAGCTTCTCGGCGTCGAACCAGAACAGCGGCTTGCCCAGGCAGACCGCGTCGGCGATGGCCTGGGCCTGGGCCAGGCGCTGGCCCCGGCAGCCGGAGATGGTCACCTGCTCGATGGTCAGCTTCTGCAGGCCCAGGTAGCGGTGGCCCAGCTCGAGCGCCCCGTAGCCGGCCGCGCTCACCAGCAGGGCGACCAGGGCGACCCGCGCCCAGGGGACCCAGGGGCGGGGGGGGCGGTTGCGGGGGAGGGGGACCATGGGAATGCCAGATTAGCCGGTTATTGGCGAATGGGGGGAGGGGGCGGCCCAGATCTCCACCTCGGGCTCCAGGTCCACCCCGTGCACGCTCCGGACCCGGTCCCGCACCTGGGCCATCAGCTCGGCGAACTGGGCGGCGGTGGCGGCGCCGTGGTTGACCAGGAAATTGCCGTGGTCCGGGCTCACCTCGGCGTCCCCGACCCGCAGGCCCTTGAGCCCGGCCTGGTCGATCAGCCGGCCTGCGCTCAACCCGGGCGGATTCTTGAAGATGCAGCCGGCGTTGCGCCTGCCCAGGGGCTGGCTGGTGCCGCGCCGGCGCCGGTAGTCCGCCACCAGGGCGCGGATCCGGTCCGGGTCGCCCTCGGCCAGCCGGACCGTGAGCCCCAGGGCCACCCGGCCGGCGCCCAGGACGCTCCAGCGGTAGCTGAACTCCCCCGGTTCCGGCGCCTTCTCCACCAGGTCGCCATCGGCGGTGAGGAACCGGTAGCGGGCCAGGACGTCCACCAGCTCGCGGCCGTAGGCCCCCGCGTTCATGTGCATGGCTCCGCCCACCGAGCCGGGGATGCCCGAGGCGTATTCCATCCCGGCCAGGCCCATGGCCGCCGTGGCCGCGCTGAGCTGGATGTGGCCGTGGCTGGCCGGGGCCTGGACCTCCAGCCCGGTGCGCACCAGCTCGGCCGGCAGGCGCAGGCGCAGCACCGGCTCGGCCACGTCGCCCAGCACCACCAGGTTGCTGCCGCCGCCCAGCACCCGCCAGGGCAGGCCCTCCCGGGCGCAGGCGCGGACGAACGCCTGGGCCTGGGCTTCCGAGACCGGTTCGAACAGCCAGCGGCAGACCCCGCCCACCCCCAGGGTGGTGAGCCGGGCGAAGGGCACCTCCCGCCGGTGCGGGAGGGCCAGGAGGGCGTCGGGGAGCGGATGGGCCATGCCCCAAGTATGTCAGGATGAATCCATGCGCTGGATGGCCCTCGATCACGGAACCAAGAACATCGGCATCGCCTTCTCCGACGAACTGGAGATCCTGGCCACCCCGTTCGCGGTCTGGCCCAACCAGGGCGAGCCGACCCTGGCCCGGCTGGCCCGGCTGGCCGCCGAGGAGGGGGCCCAGGGCCTGGTGGTGGGCCTGCCCCGGCACCACGACGGCGCCGAGAGCGCCACCGCGGCCCTGGCCCGGGCCTTCGGCGAGGCCCTGGGGGAGCGCACCGGGCTGCCCCTGGTGTTCGTGGACGAGCACCTCACCAGCGCCGAGGCCGATCGCCTGCTGGCCCAGCGGGGGGTGAAGGCCAGGGACCGCAAGGCCCGGCTGGACGCGGCGGCCGCCGCGGTCATCCTGCAGGACCTCCTGGCCTCGCGGGCGGAGCGGGGCGGGACCGGGCCGGAGTCCCGGTAGGCCGGGCCCTCATTCCAGGCCCCTGGCCGGGGCCGGGCGGGGCAGGTTCAGGGGCCGGGCCGGGGCGTTGGAGGTCGCGCTCTCCGCGTCCATGCGGTAGAGGGCACCGAGGTACTGGCCGATCCAGCGCTCCTGCACGTGCAGCCGGCCGACCACGTTCACCACCCGGTCCATGAGGGGGGCCGCCGGGTTGCCGGCCATCCGCACCGCCACCAGGTCGGCGACCTGCAGCGGCGCCCCGAAGCAGCAGTTCGCCTGGCTGCGCACCAGCAGGAATTCCCGCACGGCGCGGTCCTGGGCCTGGGTGGGAATCATGAATCCCTGGATCATCACCCGCTGGCCGTCCAGCCGGCGGATCGCTCCGGGCACGGCCTTCAGGTAGTCCCCCGGCCTGGCCTTGGCCGGGTCCACCGGGAGCACGCCGCCGGCCAGGTCCCAGAAGGAGACCAGGGTCGCGCCGGGGGGGGCCTGGGCCGGCGCCGGGCCCTCGGTGGACGCCACGCCCCATCCCAGCAGCAGGACGGTGGCCGCCGAGGCGAGGATGATTTTGGCCGCAAGTCTCATGGAACAGCCCGGACCTCATTGGAACGATAGGCCAACGGCCCGGTGCTGGCCAGGGGTCAGAAGGTCGCGTGCTCCGTGCGCTGGATGATCTCCTCCTGCAGGGCCGGGGCGAGGTCGCAGAAGTAGTCGCTGTAGCCCGCCACCCGGACGATCAGGTCGCGGTGCTGCTCGGGGCTGGCCTGGGCCTCGCGCAGCCTGGCGGCGTCGACCACGTTGAACTGCAGGTGGTGGCCGTCCAGCTTGAAGTAGGAGCGCACCAGGCTGTGCAGGTGGTCGATGCCGTCCTCCCCGGCCAGCAGGCTGGGCGAGAACTTCATGTTCAGCAGGGTGCCGCCGGTCTTGACGTGGTCCATCTTGGCGGCGGACCGGAGCACCGCGGTGGGGCCCTGGCGGTCGGCGCCCTGGACCGGGCTGATCCCCTCGGAGAGCGGCAGCCGCTGGCGGCGGCCGTCCGCGGAGGCCTGGCAGACCTCGCCGAAGTAGACGTGGCAGGTGGTGGGCAGCATCTCCACCCGGTAGGCGCCGCCCTTGGTGTTGGGCCGGCCGTCGATGGCCGCGAACAGCATGCGGAAGGTGCGGGTCATCAGCGCGTCGGCGTAGTCGTCGTCGTTGCCGTACTTGTGGGTCTTGTTCAGGAGGCGCTGGCGCAGGGCCTCCATGCCCTGGAAATCGTCGTCCAGGACCTGGATGAACCGGGGCAGGGACAGCTCGCCCTGGTCGAACACCACCTCCTTGAGCGCCGACAGGCTGTCGGTGACGCTGCCGATGCCCACGGCCTGGATGAAGGTGTTGTTGTAGCGGGCGCCGCCGGCGTTGTAGTCCCTGCCCTTGAGGATGCAGTCGTCGGTGACCACCGAGAGGAAGGTGTGCGGCATGCGGGTGGCGTAGAGGCGCTCGATCAGCTGGTTGCCGCGCACCTTGATGTCCAGGACGTGCCGGACCTGGGTCTCGAAGGCGGCGAACAGGTCGTCGTAGCCCTGGAACCGGGCCGGGTCGGCGGTGCGGGCCCCGACCTGGCGGCCGGTGCGCGGGTCGAACCCCTGGTGCAGGGCCAGCTCGAGCATCTTCATGAGGTTGAAGTAGCCGGTGAGGATGTAGGCCTCCTTGCCGAAGGCGCCCACCTCGACGCAGCCCGAGCAGCCGCCCTCGCGGGCGTCCTCGAGGGTCTTGCCCTGGCGCAGCTGCTCCTCCACCACGGCGTCGGCGTTGAACAGGGAGGGGAAGCCGTAGCCGTTGCGGATCACCCGCAGGGCGTGCTTGAGCACGGCGTCCGGGGTCTTGCGGGAGACCTGCATGTTGCTGCTGGGCTGCAGCAGGTGCATCTCGTCGATGATCTCCAGCAGCAGGTGGGTGAGCTCGTTGGAGCCGTCCGCGCCGTCCCGCAGCAGGCCGGCCAGGTTGATGTTGGCGAAATCGGTCAGGGTCCCGCTCTCCGCCGCGGTCACCCCCTGCTTGGCCGGGGCGGTGTGGTTGTTGAACTTGATGAAGAAGCACTCCAGCAGTTCCTTGGCCGAGCCGCGGGTCAGGCTGCCGTCGGCCAGCCCCTTCTGGTAGAAGGGCCAGAGGTGCTGGTCCAGGTGGCCCGGGCTGTAGGCGTCCCAGCCGTTGAGCTCGGTGATCACGCTGAGGTGGCAGAACCAGTAGTACTGCAGCGCCTCCTGGAAGTCCCGGGGGGCGTTCGCCGGGACCCGGCGGCAGACCTCGGCGATCTTCAGCAGCTCCTGCCGGCGCGCGGGGCCGGCGGCCGCGGCCAGGCTCTCGGCCAGTTCGGCGTAGCGCTCGGCCCAGCGCATGACCGCCTCGCAGGACAGGGCCATGCCCTGCAGCTCCTCGCGCTTGTCCAGGGCCTCGGGGTCCCGCTCGAAATCCAGGGCGGCGACGCTGGCCTCGATGTCGGCCAGGAAGTCGAGCATGCCCTTGCGGTACAGCTTGCCGTCGGCGACCGTGTGGCCCGGGGCGCGCTGCTCCATGAACTCGGTGAAGCAGCCGGCCTCGTAGGCGGCGATCCACTCCTGGGGCAGCTCCGCGAACATCTGGTCGCGCAGGGAGCGGCCCTGCCAGTAGGGGATGACTTCCCGCTGGTACAGGTCGATGACGGCCGGATCCACCGCGTAGCGGGTCAGCGGCCGGCTGTCCAGGATGCGCAGGTCCTCGGCGCTGTGGCAGGTCAGTTCGGGGAAGGTGGGCACCGCCTTGGGCCGCGGCCCGCGCTCGCCGACGATCAGCTCGCCCTCGCCCAGCCAGAGCGCCTTGGCCTCGACGATGGCCTTGAAGTTCAGGCCCCGCAGGACCGGCATGCTGTGCCGGCCGTAGTGCTCCCGGTAGAAGGCGGTGCAGATCGCGGCCCGCTCCCCGGAGATGGAGGGGAAGGCGGCCAGGCTTTCCTGCCGGAGCCGGTCGGTGCGTTCGCTCATGGGTGGCCTCCAAGGGTGGTGGTGAGGCCGTGGGCGCGGAAGATCGCCGCCAGGGCCTCCAGTCGTTGCGGGGTGGGGGACGCCAGGCCCGGCAGGGCGTAGGTCAGGCCGAGCCGGGCGAACTTGGCCTGGCCGGTGGCGTGGTAGGGCAGCAGGTCCACCCGGCGGATCCCCGCCAGCGGCGCCAGGAACCGCGCCGTCGCCTCCAGGTTGGCCTCGTCGTCGTTGATCCCGGGGATGACCGGCACCCGGATCCAGATGTCGCCGTGGACGCCGGCCAGGGCCTTCAGGTTGTCCAGGATGATCCGGTTGGACTGGCCGGTGGCCTCCCGGTGCCGGGCCTCGTCCATCAGCTTGAGGTCGTAGAGCACCAGGCAGCTCTGCCGGGCCGCGGCCTCGAGGTCGCGCCAGGGGCCGAACCCGCAGGTGTCCAGGGCGGTGTGCACCCCCTCGGCCCGCAGCCGGGCCAGGGCGTCGGCGAGGAAGGTCCCCTGCAGCAGCGGCTCGCCCCCGGAGAAGGTCACCCCGCCGCCGGACTCGTCGAAGAAGATCCGGTCCCGCAGCAGCTCGCGCACCAGTTCGGCCGGCTCCCGGTCCTGGCCGACCTGCTGGACCGCGCCGGTGGGGCAGGCCTCCAGGTCGGCCGGGCCCAGGGCGCGCCCGCCGCCGGCGGCCAGGTCCTCCGGGCTGCAGTGGCCGCAGGCCATGCAGCGGTTTTCCAGGCGCAGGAAGCCGGTCTCCGGGGCCTGGCTTTCGGGGTTGTGGCACCAGCTGCAGGAGAGCGGGCAGCCCTTCATGAAGACGGTGGTGCGCACCCCGGGGCCGTCCTGGAGCGAGAACCGTTGCAGGTTGAACACCCGGCCCAGGATCACGGCTGGGCCTCGGGGTGGCTGGCGAAGTAATAGGCGTGGATGAACTCTTCCTGAACCTTGAAGGACCAGTGGACCTCCTGCAGGAACCCGGCCGCTTCCCGGATGGCCCCCCGCTCCAGCAGTTCGATGAAGGCCGAGTGTTCGGCGGCCACCGAGTGCTCCTCCCAGGTGCGCACGAAACCGGACCGGCGGGGCCAGTCGTAGAGCCGCTGCTTCAGGGAGCCGACCAGCGCCCGGAGGTTCCGGTTGTCGGTGAGCGCCATGTAGGTTTCGTGGAAGGTGACGTTCAGGTCGTAGTAGCCGGCGAAATCGTCGGCGGCCAGGGCCTGGCCCATCTCCACGTTCAGCCGGCGCATCCGGGCCACGTCGGCCCGGGTCAGGGCGGCGCCGTATTCCTTCAGGGTGGCCGCCTCCAGGGCCCCGATGATCTCGTAGTAGTGCCGGATATCGTCCAGGCTGAGCGGATTCAGGCGGAACCCGCGGCGCGGCACCACCGTCACGAAGCCCTGGCTCTCCAGCTGGAGCAGGGCCTCGCGCAGGGGGGTCCGGCTGATCCCGAGCCGCTCGGCCAGGGCGTTCAGGTCCAGGAAGGCGCCGGGCTGCAGGTCGCCGCGGTTCATCTCGTCCCGGAGGAATTCGTACACCTGCTCCCGCAGGGATCGGGTCTGAAGGGCGGGGGGAGAAAGGGATACAGAGGTCATTTGATATCTAATATATCAGTTTTCCGGCCCGGCACCATGGTCCGTCCGGCGAATTGTGACTTTGAGCAACTGCTTTATATCAAAGGAGATAGATCGAATCAGCCGCGGCGGGCGATGAGTTCGATCTCGATCCGGGCGCCCAGGGGCAGCGCGGCCACCCCGATGGTGGTCCGGGCCGGGTAGGGCTCGGCGAACTGGCGGGCGTAGACCTCGTTCATGGCGGCGAAGTCGTCCATGTCGGTGAGGAAGACGTTGACCTTCACCACGTGGTCCGGGGTCAGGCCGCCGGCCTGGAGCACCGCGAACAGGTTGGCGAAGCACTGGGCCGCCTGGGCCCGCACGTCCCCCTCGAGCAGCCTGCCGGTGGCGGGATCGATCGGGGTCTGGCCCGAGAGGTAGAGCAGTTTGCCGGCCCGGACCGCATGGGAATACGGTCCGACCACGGCGGCGCCCTCGGCGGTGATCGCTTTGCGGGTCATGTCAAGCCTCCCCGGTGACCGCCGCGGCCGTCGCGCCGGCCAGGCAGTGCTGTGCAATGGTGGCGAAGTAGCGGGCCCCGGGCAACAACAGATTATCGTTGAAGTCGAATTCGGGGCTGTGCAGGGGCACCCCGCCCGGTTCGCCCGGCAGGCCGCTTCCAAGGAACATGTAGTTCCCGGGCACCACCAGCAGGAAGGCCCCGAAATCCTCGGAAGCCAGCACCGGCGGGCAGTCGCCGTCGACCCGGGCGGCTCCCGCCACCGCGATGGCGGCCCGCACGGCCTTCTGGACGCAGGCGGGGCTGTTCAGGGTCGGTTCGAACTCGAAGGTGTACTCGAACTCGTGGCCGGCCCCGTGGGCGGCGCAGATCCCCGCCACCAGCGCGGCCATGCGGGCCTGGATCAGGGCCTGCACCTGGAGGGCGTAGGAGCGGGTGTCGCCCTTGATGGTCACGGTGTCCGGAATGACGTTGCGGGTGCCGCTGGTGATGAACTCGGTGACCGAGACCACCGCCTGGGCGGTGGGGTCCAGGCTGCGGGCGACGATGGTCTGCAGCGCCAGCACGATCTCCGCGCCGACCACGATGGGGTCGATGCTCATGTGCGGCCGGGCGGCGTGGGCGCCGCGGCCCTGGATGCGGATCACGAAATTGTCCTCGGCGGCCATCATGCCCCCGGGCCGGGTCTCGAACCGGCCGGCGGCGATGCCGGGCATGGAATGCACGCCGTAGATCTCGTCCATGGGGAACCGGGTGAACAGCCCGTCGGCAATCATCGCCTTGGCGCCCCGGCCGTGTTCCTCGGCGGGCTGGAAGACGAAGTGGACCACCCCGTCCAGGGCCGGATCGGCGCTGAGCAGCCGGGCCGCGCCCAGCAGCATCGCCATGTGCCCGTCGTGGCCGCAGGCGTGCATCCGCCCGGGGGTGCGAGAGCCATGGGGGCGCTGGCCGGCTTCCTGGATGGCCAGGGCGTCCATGTCGGCCCGGAGGCCGATGGCCCGGTTGCTGGAGCCCCGCTTCAGGGTGCCCACCACCCCGGTGCCGCCGATCCCCGTGGCCACCTCCAGCCCGAACGAGGCCAGCTGGGCGGCCACGTAGGCGGCGGTCTCGCGTTCCTCGAACCCGGTCTCCGGGTGGGCGTGCAGGTGCCGGCGCCAGCCGATCATCTCCTGTTCGACGGTGGACTCGAGGGTGGTCATGGTCAGGTCTCCCGTGGGCTGCCCGGCTCCAGGACGGCGCCCAGCCGGACGATGCGGCCGCAGCGCCCGGCCAGAGCCATGTTGTGGGTCACCAGCAGGGTGGTGGGCCGCAGTTCCCGGTGCAGGTTCAGCAGGAAGCTGAAGACTTCCAGGGCGGTGGCCGGGTCCAGGTTGCCGGTGGGCTCGTCCAGCAGCCACAGGCCCGGCCGCCGGGTCAGGGCGCGGATCAGCCCCACCCGGGCGGCCTGTCCGCCGGACAGGGTGCCCGGCAGGCGCTGGGCCAGCCCGGCCAGCCCCACCGTGGCCAGGAGTTCGGCGACCCAGACGTGGTTGCCCGGTTCCAG
>Ga0316217_10004635_pt1 | contig 14682 bp, 13 predicted proteins | sample 1anoAmetaG_FD_203633 | JGI IMG/M metagenome (GOLD analysis project Ga0316217, IMG submission 203633) | Freshwater microbial communities from Trout Bog Lake, Wisconsin, USA - 1anoA | ecosystem: Environmental > Aquatic > Freshwater > Lake > Hypolimnion/Profundal zone | place: USA: Wisconsin... | reverse complement strand
TGTCGAAGCTGGGGCTGATTTCGCGAGCAATGCCGCCTCCGTAAATGGCGCCAACCTGGGTTTGCTGCTTCACGTCCAGCGAAGTGGTGCCGGAGTTGCGGATGGGCAGGAAGATGAATGCGCCCGGTCCGGCCTCAACAAAGGGATTGTATTTGCGGTAGTTGAAGCTGCGGATGTAGGCAGCCGACATTTCCTGGGTGCGGGTCAGCACGTCATAGTGATTGGTGTTGCTGATTACAACATGAATTGAGTTCTGGTAAGTCATGCCGTAGTTGGCCTCAACGGCGCTCGAGGGCGTCAGCATGAAACGGTAGCTGGCCAACGCGCCAAAGGCTCGGTTCGCGCTCACCTGAACGTCGGTGGACGAGGCAATGAACGGCTCAACCAGCGCCGTTCCACTAAGGCTGATGTCCTGGCGGCTTTCCTGGGCGCGGCTTGCTGCAACGCATACGGACAGCAGAATTGCTAAAAAGGCGATCTTCTTCATTCGGTCCTGAACCTCACGACTGCTCAACCGTTCGGCTGGCAACGAGTTAATCGATTCCGGTGCTCCGGTTCGCGCCGGGCCCCACTCACAGTATTGTAACTGGCCGGGGCGGTCCTTCGCGGAAACTGTTCTCGGAAACTGCTTTCCCTTTAGACGCTCAGGCAGGCAAACGGGCGTCAAGACTGACGGCAGGGACGGACATAAAGGTAAAAGCGGGCCGATTTAGCATCTCCATCGCCTGGCTGACGCAGGACTAAACCCGGTTCAAAACCAGTAAACGGGTTCGATATTTCAGGTAAATAGCCGCCAGCGCGGTGAAATGGCATGGAATAAAGCACGGACATGGAACAATGATTCAGCCTGCCCGCTCCACATGGTAGTGGAAGGGCGGCCCCAGATCCCTGGCCATTGCCCGAACCGTGCGCAAAAACGCCCTCGCGGCATAGGAGAGCGTTGCCTGCCGCCGGCACACCAGGCGGAGCACACGCCTGACCTCCAGTTCATCGACCGGCACACGGACCAGGTCGCCAGTTTCCAGTTCACGGGCCACTGTCAGGTGGGGCACCAGCGCCACCCCGTTGCCCATTGCCACAAACCGCTTGATAGCCTCAATCGTAGGCAGTTCGATGCCCATATTCAGGGGCGTCCGGTGCTTTTGAAAGGCCTCAATCACCCTCCGCCGCAGCGGCGAGGTTACATTGTGCGCAACAAATAGCTCTTTGCCCAGATCTGTGATGGAGACGCGCCGGGCTCTGGCCAAAGGGTGTCCGGGACTCACAATCAGCGCCAGGGTGTCGGCGTAGACGGCAATGCTGCGGAACTGAGCCGGGTCGGGATGGTAAGAGATCATCCCAAGTTCAAAAGTGCGCAGGTTCAACTCCTCCGGAATGCGCGAGGCCAGCATGCGGTTTACGGCGACGTTGATTTGGGGATATTCCTGCCTGAACCGGTCCATGGCCTGCAACAAATAAATGCAGGTGTATTCGTTGGCCGCCAGTTGCAGGTGGCCGCGCTCCAGGCTCTTCAGCTCATCCAGGGCGCTGGATGCCTCGCGGCGCAAGGCCAGCAAACGCTGCGCGTAGTCGCGCAACAACACTCCGGCCGCGGTCAGAGATCCATCTCGCGAGGCGCGGTCGAAGAGCGTTTCGCCCACCGATGCTTCCAGCTTGCGGATCACCTGGCTGACCGCCGGTTGGGTACGATGCAGCCGCACTGCCGCCCGCGAAAAGCTGTGCTCTTCGGCGACGGCGAGAAAGGTTTCGAGTTGATTCAGTTCCATAACAGTGGACAGTGATTCGTGCCAGCTATATTATAAGCAATATTTATCGAGTCCACAATAATTATAACTTTGCGTTATATGGCAGGGTATTGAACAATAAGTACTGGCACGTTTATCCCCCAGGGAGGCAGGTTCATGGAGAGCAACCAAATTGTCTATTTCGACACGACGCTGCGTGACGGCGAGCAGTCGCCGGGTTGCAGCATGACGACGCAGGAAAAGCTGACCATGGCCCACGCGCTCGAAGACCTGGGCGTAGATATTATCGAAGCCGGATTCGCCATGGCCTCGGAGGGCGACTTTGCCGCCATCGCCACCATCACCCAGGCCATTCGCAAGCCGCGCATCACCTCGCTGGCGCGCGCCACGAAAGACGATATTGTGATGGCCTCGCGCGCCTTGCAGTTTGCTGACCGGGCCCGCATCCATGTCTTTCTGGCTTCGAGCGACCTGCATCTGGAATACAAATTGAAGATCAGCCGCCAGCAGGCGCTGGATCAAACCGGGGAGTCGGTGCGCCTGGCGCGCACGCTGGTCGATGACGTTGAGTTTTCGCCCGAAGACGCCACTCGCTCCGAACGCAATTTCCTGGTGGAGATGGTTCGCGTGGCCGTCGAGGCCGGCGCGACAACCATTAATATGCCTGACACCGTGGGCTACTCCACTCCCGATGAGTACGGCCGCATGTTCGCTGAAGTGCGCGAGCGCGTCCCGGCAATCGACGAGCAGGGCATTATTCTTTCCGCGCATTGCCACGATGATCTGGGCCTGGCAGTGGCCAACTCGCTGGCCGCCATCCAGAACGGCGCCCGCCAGGTGGAGTGCACCATTAACGGCATCGGCGAGCGGGCCGGCAATGCGGCACTGGAAGAGATTGCCGCAGCGCTTTATGTTCGCGGCGAACGCTACAATGTCACCTCCGGCATCAATATGAATCAGATCTACCCCGCCAGCCAGATTCTGGGCCAGATCATCACCTTCCGCCCTTCGCCCAACAAGGCAATTGTGGGCGACAACGCCTTTGCGCATGAGTCCGGAATTCACCAGCACGGCATGTTGGCCAACCCCCTCTGCTACGAGATCATGACGCCCGCGCTCGTAGGCGTGGCCAAAACGCACCTGGTGCTGGGCAAGCACTCCGGCCGCGCTGCGCTTCGCAATCGGCTCGAGCAGCTTGGATTTACCCTCACCCGCGATGAGTTGCAGCACACCTACTATCGCTTTGTGGCGCTCGCTGATCGCAAGAAAAACATTTACGACTACGATCTGGTCAGCCTGTTGCCCGACCAGATTCGCGAGCGGGGCAAGGATACTGTTTCCGAACTTGCCTGAATTACAACCGCCAACTGAAGAGAGCACGCATGAAGCTTAAGATTCTTGTCACTGCCGGAGACGGCATCGGACCCGAAGTAACGAACGAAGCCGTCGCGGTGCTGCGCGAAGCCGCTGCTTTGGGCGGCCACGAAATTCTGATCTCTGAGCGCCGCATCGGCGGCGTGGCCATTGTTAACGACGGAGCGCCGCTGCCAGCCGAAACGCTTGCCGCCGCGCTCGCTTCTGATGCAGTTTTACTCGGAGCGGTAGGCGGCAACGAATTCAATTCCCTTCCCCCGGACAAGCGCCCGGAGGCCGGGCTGCTGCAATTGCGCTCGGCGCTGGGCGGCTTTGCCAATTTGCGCCCCGCATTCGCCTTCAAGGAGCTGGCCGTCAACAGCCCGCTGCGGCCAGAGATTATCGACGGGGCTGACATTCTTTTTGTCCGCGAACTGCTGGGCGGACTTTACTTCGGCCAGCCGCGCCAATGGGACCGTAAGACGGGCGAGGCCTGGAACACCATGCGTTACACGCGCCAGGAAGTTGTGCGCGTGGCGCGCATCGCCTTTCAGTTGGCGCAGAAGCGCCGCAAGAAGCTTACCAGCGTGGACAAGGCCAATGTGCTCGAGGTTTCGCAGTTGTGGCGCGCCACGGTAAGCGAAGTAGCCAGCGAGTTCCCCGATGTGACGCTGGAACATCAATACGTAGATGCAATGGCGATGCACCTGATGAATCGGCCGCGCGACTTCGACGTGGTGCTGACGGAAAATCTCTTTGGCGACATTCTCTCCGACGAATCCGGCGTCATCACCGGCTCGCTAGGCATGCTGCCCTCGGCGACTATCGGCGGCAAAGTGAATTTGTACGAGCCAGTCCACGGCTCCGCGCCGGATATCGCCGGCAAGGGACTCGCGAATCCGCTGGGCGCAATCTTGACCGGCGCGTTGATTCTGCGCCACTCCGGCGGGCTGGAGAGTGAGGCGGCGCTTATTGAATCCGCCGTGCGCAAAGTACTGGAGCAGGGATTCCGCACGCCCGACCTGGCGCGCGGAAATACGCATGGCATTGCTGTTTTATCCACCGCGGAGATGGGTGCGAAGGTACGCGAAACGGTGAAGGGAATGCTGAAGTAGGTTTGTGGTCTCCCGCCCTTGCGCGAGAAAAATGCAGCAAGGGTGGGCGCCCGGTATTTTGTTGCCGGTTGAAATTACATCGAGGAGTCCAATGAGTACCGAGCCAAAAACATTATTTGAAAAGGTCTGGGAGCAGCACGTGGTGGCCGAGCCTGAGGGCGAGCCTGCATTGCTGTACATCGACCTTCAGTTGCTGCACGAAGTAACCTCGCCGCAGGCCTTTGAGGGTTTGCGCCTGGCTGGCCGAAAGGTACGCCGCCCGGATCGCTGTATCGCGACAGTGGATCATAACGTGCCCACGATACTTGCCGACCGATTTAACATCGTCGATCAGATAGCGGCCAAACAGATTGCCGCGCTGCGCACCAATTGCGCCGACTTCGGCATCGAACTCTGCGACATTGATTCGCCGTTTCAGGGCATCGTGCACGTCATCGGCCCCGAACTCGGCATCACCAAGCCGGGCATGACCATCGTCTGCGGCGACTCGCACACCTCGACGCACGGAGCGTTTGGCGCGTTGGCATTTGGAATCGGCACCAGCGAAGTGGAACATGTGCTGGCTACGCAGACGCTGCCGCAATCCAAACCAAAGACTTTTCGCATCGCGGTTGAAGGCGAACTGCCGCGCGGCGTCACGGCCAAGGATATGATTCTCGCCATCATTGGCCAGATCGGCACCGACGGCGCAACCGGGTGCGTCGTGGAATACGCGGGCTCTGCGATTCGCGCTCTTACTATGGAAGGCCGCATGACGGTTTGCAACATGAGCATCGAAGCCGGCGCGCGCGCGGGCATGATCGCCCCCGACGAAAAAACATTCGCCTATCTCAAAGGCCGGCATTTCTCGCCGCAAGGCTCGGAGTGGGAGAACGCCGTTGCGGAATGGAGCAAGCTGCCCTCTGATCCCGGCGCAAAGTTTGACCGCGAACTGGTGATCGATGCGACGAAGCTGGTTCCCTACGTGAGTTGGGGAACGAGTCCGGGGATGGTGGCGCCGATTACGGCCTCCGTTCCCGACCCTGCCGCCGCGTCCACCGAGCAGGAGCGCCAAGGCTTTGAGCGTGCGCTCGAATACATGGGGCTGAAGGCCGGCATGCCGCTTCAAGATGTGTCTGTCGACCGTGTCTTCATCGGCTCCTGCACCAACTCGCGCATTGAAGACCTGCGCGCCGCTGCTCGAATTGCTTCCGGCTACAAAGTTTCAACAAAGGTGAGCGCGATGGTCGTTCCCGGCTCGCAAACCGTTAAAGCGCAGGCCGAAGCTGAGGGCCTCGACCGCATCTTTCGCACCGCCGGATTTGAATGGCGTGAGCCCGGCTGTTCGATGTGCCTGGGCATGAACCCGGACATCATCGCGCCCGGCGAGCGGTGCGCCTCCACCAGCAACCGAAACTTTGAAGGACGGCAGGGCCGCGGCGGGCGCACGCATCTGGTCAGTCCGGAAATGGCCGCAGCGGCCGCAATCGCCGGACACTTTGTCGACATTCGCAACTGGACAATACGTGGAGAGGTAAAAGCCTGATGAAACCATTTCGCACATTAACCGCGCTGGCCGCGCCTCTGGACCGGGCAAATGTGGATACCGACCAGATTATTCCCAAGCAGTTTCTCAAGCGCATCGAGCGCACCGGCTACGGCGAGTTTCTCTTCTTCGACTGGCGGCGCACGGCTACAGGCGAACTGGACCCGAATTTTGCGCTGAACGATCCGCGTTACAAAGGCGCGCAGATTCTCGTCGCGGGAAAGAACTTTGCCTGCGGCTCCAGCCGCGAGCACGCTGCGTGGGCGCTGGAAGATTATGGCTTCCGAGTGGTCATCGCTCCCACCTTCGCCGACATCTTCTTTTCCAATGCCGGCAAGAACGGAATTGTCCTGGCGCGGCTCAGCGAAGAACAAGTTGCCCAGTTGCTCTGCAACGCAAAGACAATTTCAAATTACCAGCTCACTGTTTCTCTTGAAGCGCAGACGGTTACGGACAATCAGGGATTCTTCGCAAAATTCGAAATTGATCCATTCCGCAAGTTCTGTCTGGTTGAAGGACTTGACGACATCGGCTTGACGCTGCGGCATGCAGCGGCGCTGGACGCATTTGAAACAAAGCACGGCCAGGCCACCTGGCTGAAAGCGAAATAGCATATGACGATTGAAGGCAAGCGCCAAAGCATTCCGCTGACTGAAGGACCGAGCCGCGCCGCAGCGCGTTCGTATCTGCGCGGCGTCGGTTTTCGCAAGGACGATTTGCATAAGCCGATTATCGGCGTCGCCAACACATGGACAGAGATCGGCACGTGCAACATGCACCTGCGCGAGATCGCCGAGGCTCTCAAGCAAGGCATTCGCGAGGCCGGCGGCACGCCGATGGAGTTCAACACCATCACCATCTCCGACGGCATCACCATGGGCACGCAGGGTATGAAGGCTTCGCTGGTGAGCCGCGAAGTGATTGCCGATTCCATCGAGCTCATGTCCCGCGGAAATCTCTTTGACGGCCTGGTGGGCATCGGCGGCTGCGATAAAAATATGCCTGGCATCATCATGGCCTTGTGCCGGCTGGATATTCCGGGAATGATGCTTTACGGCGGGTCGATTGCGCCGGGCAAACTCAATGGCGCCGACATCACGATTCAGGATGTCTTTGAAGGCATCGGCTCCCACGCCGCGGGGCGCATCGACGACGCTGGACTTGAGGCGCTGGAAGCGAAGGCCTGTCCCGGCGCGGGCGCTTGCGGCGGGCAATTTACCGCCAACACGATGGCCATGTCGGCGGAAATTCTGGGCATTGCGCCTATTCAACTTTCCGGCGTTCCTGCGACGGCGGCAAACAAGTTCGATGCCTGCCGCGAAGCAGGACACATCCTTATGGACGCAGTCAGGGCCAACCGCCGTCCCTCGCAGATCATCACGCGCAAATCGATTGAGAATGCAATCGCGAGCGTGGCCGCCAGCGGCGGATCAACGAATGCCGTTCTGCATTTGCTGGCCATTGCGCGGGAGATGAATATTCCGCTTACGATTGACGACTTCGACGTCATCAGCAAGCGCACGCCCTACATTTGTTCGCTTACCCCCGCCGGCAAATTTGTCGCGTCTGACTATCAGGCCGCGGGCGGTTCGCGCCTGCTGGCGCAGCGGCTCATCAAAGCCGGCCACGCCGATGGATCGGCGCTCGCCATCAGCGGCAAGACTCTGGCTGAAGAGGCTGCGCTGGCAATAGAGACGCCGGGACAACAGGTGATCGGCACTTTTGAGAATCCCATCAAGCCCAATGGCGGCCTGGTGATTCTCAAAGGCAATCTGGCGCCGGAAGGCTGCGTAATGAAGATTGCCGCGGCCAACCGTCTGGAGCATCGCGGGCCGGCACGCGTCTTCGACACCGAAGATGCCTGCTTTGAAGCGGTGCAGACCGGCAAGATCAAGCCGGGGGATGTGCTGGTGATTCGTTACGAAGGCCCCAAGGGCGGGCCGGGCATGAGAGAGATGCTGCAAGTGACCGCGGCCATCAGTTCCAATGCTGAGTTGAGCGCGACGGTTGCGCTGTTGACCGATGGCCGCTTCAGCGGCGCTACGCGGGGATTTACCGCCGGACACGTCGCTCCTGAAGCATTCGTCGGCGGACCAATTGCCGCCGTGCGCGAGGGCGACATCATTCGCTTCGATATTCCTAACCGCACGCTCGACGTGGAAATCAGCGCTGAGGAGATGGCGAAGCGATTAAAGGTATTCAAGCCGCCGGCGCTGCGCTGGCCCACAGGCGTCTTCCGCAAGTATGTAGACCGCGTAACCTCCGCCTCCGAAGGCGCAACTACGTAAGAGCAGTTGGAAACTCAAAAGGAGCCTCACATGGGAAACAACGCCAAATCGGAAGCAACCACCAATCCGCCCACGCGCCTGACTGGCGCGGAGATTATGTGGGCCACGCTCGTGGGCGAGGGCGTCACGCAGGTTTTCGGCTATCCGGGCGGAGCTATTCTTCCCGTTTACGACGCGCTGCGCAAGTTTCCCATTCATCACGTACTGGTGCGCCATGAGCAGGGCGCGGCGCACATGGCGGACGGCTATGCGCGCGCCTCCGGCAAGGTGGGCGTCGCCATTGCCACCAGCGGCCCCGGCGCAACAAATCTTGTAACCGGCATTGCCACGGCGATGCTGGATTCGATTCCCGTTGTCTGCATCACCGGCAATGTTTCCAGCAAGCTGCTGGGCAGTGATGCATTTCAGGAAGTGGACATTACCGGCATCACGCTGCCGGTGACCAAGCACAACTTCCTTGTCAATCAAGCCGAGGATGTTGCTCCGGCGATTCGCTACGCGTTTCAGATTGCGCAATCCGGCCGCCCCGGCCCGGTGCTGGTGGATATCACCAAGGATGCGCAGCAGGGCACGGCAAACTTTGATTTTGACGCCGCCAAACCTCGTCCGCATCGCCCGCATCCCATGCTCAAGGTGGAGGAGAGCGCCCTTGCGCAGGCAGCCGAACTGATTCAAAACTCCAGGCGTCCCGTCCTGCTCGCAGGCCACGGCATCTCGGAGTCCGGGGCCATGGAGCAGGTGCGCGCATTGGCTGAGCGGGCGCAGGTTCCTGTAGCTCTCACGCTGCTGGGCCTGGGCGCATTTCCAGCCTCGCATCCGCTTAATCTGGGCATGATGGGCATGCATGGAGAAGCCTGGGTAAACCACGCCATTCAGGAAGCCGATCTGCTGATTGCCTGTGGCATGAGGTTTGATGATCGCGTCACCGGAACCCTTGCAACGTACGCCACCAAGGCCAGGAAGATTCATATCGAAGTGGACCCCGCCGAGGTCAACAAGAATGTGAAGGTCGATGTGGCGCTGGTGGGCGACCTGCGCGAAGTACTGGAGCAGTTGCTGCCAAGGGTTAACAGCCGCGAAGGTTCCGCGTGGATCAAAACCATCGAATCCAGCAAGGGCGCAGTGGCCGTCCACGACATCAAGAACCTGCCCGACTCCGGCCACCTCTATGCCGCGCACGTCCTTCACGACATCTGGCGCATCACCGGCGGCAAAGCAATCGTGGTCACCGATGTGGGCCAGCATCAGATGTGGGCGGCGCAGTATTTTCATCACGAGCACCCCCGCGCATTCATAACCTCCGGCGGCCTGGGAACCATGGGCTACGGATTGCCCGCGGCCATCGGCGCAAAATTTGCCTGCCCGGAAAAGGAAATCTGGGTGATCGCCGGCGACGGCGGATTCCAGATGACCGCATCCGAGCTCTCGACCATCGTTCAGGAAGGCATCAAGATCAACATCGCCATCATCAACAACGGCTACCTCGGCATGGTGCGCCAATGGCAGGAGTTTTTCTACGAAAGCAACTACGAGGCCACGCCGCTGGTCAGTCCCGACTTTGTCAAGCTGGCCGATGCGCACGGCATTCCCGGTTGCGCAGTACGCACCCGTTCGGAGTTGGCCGCAGCCGTTGAGCGCGCCCGCTCTGCTCCCGGCGCCTTCCTGCTCAACTTCATGGTTGAAAAAGAAGACTCGGTTTATCCGATGATTCCCGCGGGAAGCGCACTGCACGAGATGATCCGGCGCCCGGCAAGAGATCCGCTGATGGAAACGTAAAAATCAGCTTTTAGCTGTTTGCTTTCGACTTTGCCGTTGTCGACCGCCCCTGATTCGCCAACGCGCAAAAGCCCGGAGCAGGAGCTGAAAGCTAATGGCTAAGAGCCAGGAGCTTGCACTTATGATGCATACATTTGTCGCTTACGTGGAAGATCGGCCGGGCGTACTCACGCGCGTGGCGTCGCTCTTTCGCCGCCTGAACATCAACATCAATTCGCTCACGGTGGGGCGCAGCGAGCGCGCGGGCCTCTCGCGGCTGACGCTGGTCTGCGAGGCCTCTGCTGAAGCCGGTCATCGCATCCGCGCCAGTCTCTACAAACTGGAGAACGTCGTCGATGTAGACGATATCGCACAGGCGCCCTCGGTCACCCGCGAACTGGCGCTCATCAAGGTCGCCGCCACGCCGCGGAATCGCTCCGGAATCTTTGAACTCGTCGAGGTCTTTCGCGCCCGCATCGTCGATCTTGCCCCTGAGTCGCTCACCATTGAGATGACCGGCGTTGAAAGCAAGATTGAAGGCCTTATCGAAGTCCTCACCGAAGGCGATACGCAGATTCTCGAAATCTGCCGCAGCGGCAAGATGACCATGCGCCGCGGCCATCACATTTCAAGCGTCCTCAAAGCCATGGGCGCAGGATCCGACGAGCCGGCCGAAATCTCAGCCGCCAGCGCTTCGGACTGATCGCTCAGTACCGGTGCCTTTGCGAGACCCGCCAAGTTGAGACGGATCAAACGCAAAATTGCGGGCCGCAAACAGGCAGCCCATCAAGACTAACCTTAAACCCGCAAGAAAAGGAAAAATCATGGCGACGACATACTACGATCACGATGCCGACCTCTCCCTCATCCAGGCAAAAAAAGTGGCCATCATCGGCTACGGCTCCCAGGGCCACGCCCATGCTCTCAACCTCAAGGATTCAGGGGTCCAGGTAAAGGTTGGCCTCGCACCTAACTCCAAATCCATCGTCAAGGCGCAAAAGGCCGGCCTGGAAGTGGATACCGTCCCGGCAGTCACCAGGTGGGCCGACGTAGTGATGGTCCTCGTTCCTGATCAGACAGCGGCTAAATTGTATGCCGAAGAGATCGGGCCCAATCTGACCGCCGGCAAGATGCTCATGTTCGCGCACGGCTTTAACATTCATTACAAGACCATCGTTCCTGCGGCCGGCATTGACGTGGGCATGGCCGCACCGAAAGCGCCAGGCCATCGCGTACGCGAGGTCTTCACCGAGGGCGGCGGCGTACCGGGCCTCATCGCCGTTCACCAGGACGCCACCGGCAAGGCGCATGCACTCAATCTCAGCTATCTCAAGGGCATCGGCTGCACGCGCGCCGGGGTTCTGGAGACCACATTCAAGGAAGAGACAGAGACCGACCTTTTCGGCGAGCAGGCAGTGCTCTGCGGCGGCGTCAGTGCGCTCATTAAAGCCGGCTACGAAACGCTGACCGAGGCCGGCTACCAGCCGGAGAGCGCCTACTTCGAGGTGCTGCACGAACTCAAGTTAATTGTGGACCTCATCTATCGCGGCGGCCTGGCCTACATGCGCTACTCCATCAGCGACACCGCCGAGTGGGGCGACTACGTCAGCGGCCCGCGCGTCATCAACGCCGAAAGCAAAAAGGCCATGAAGCAGATTCTCGCTGAAATCCAGGACGGCAGCTTTGCCAGGCGCTTCCTCGCCGACCAGAACTCCGGCCGCAAAGAGTTTCTCGCTTTCCGCGAAGCCGAAGCCAAACACCCCATCGAGATCATCGGCAAAAAACTGCGCGACTCCATGCCGTTCCTCGATCCGGTGACGGTAGAAGAAGTCGCCAAGAACCGGTAGTTTGAGCAATTTTCAGTTCTCAGCCTTCAGCTATCAGTGATCAGCTTTTAGCTGGAGGCTTCATTTACATAAAATCCCCTTATAAATCTGTCATCCTGAGCGGAGCGCAGCGGAGTCGAAGGACCTGCGGTTGCTTTTCAATGCTTTCCATGTGGTCTTTAAGGCGCTCTTGATATGTCATTCTTAGCTCCAATCATTGAAGTAATTGATAAGGCTGTGAGTATTTCACTCACCCAACCTGCCTCCTCGGCCGTTCGGCTGCCAGCCGCTCCGCGAGAAAGACCTTGAGCAGCGACTGGTAGGGCACATCACGCTTGTTGGCAAGTATCTTCAGGTCTTCAATCATGGAGACGGGCAGGCGCACGGAGATCGTCCTGAGCGATGGCTTCAGGTTGGGGAAGCGGGCGCGCTTGGCCTGGGACCAATCCAGAAACTTTGTCGAGTCCGCACCCTCGCCTGTCGAGGACCAGAACTCGAACTCCTCGGCTTCATTCTTGAACTCAGGAATCGCTTTCTTCATGGCGCTGGTACTCCTCATCTTCTTTCTGACTCATATCTCGAACTGAAATCACACGGATCAGCGTGCGCCTGATAGTGAATGCCACAAACAATCTCCGCTCTTGCGCGGTCCTGCCCAGAACCCGATACCGCTTCTCTCTGTGCGAATGCCCTGGGTCTGAGCGAAGTACAAACGGATCGTGAAAAAAAACATCTTCCGCTTCCTCCGGAGTGACCCTGTGGCGCTCCCAATTCTTCGTGAGGTTCGCTTCATCCCAGTCGAAGCCGGTACAAGCAGCAATCGGGTCTTTCAAACTCATGTCTTGTATATATCATAAATATACTAATACGCATCATCCTTAAAGTTCACAATAATGATTATGATGCATGTTGCATGAAACAATTTGATTGAGTATCATGTTTCATGGAACAGAGGCCAATCATGAGAACTACTGTGACAGACCGGGTTCGCAAGCATCGCGAGGCGCTGCGGGCGGCGGGATTCAAGCCGGTGCAGATTTGGGTCCCCAATACGCGCTTGAAGAGCTTTCGCAAGAAGTGCGAGCGAGAGTGCTTATCCCTGGCTGCAGATCCGCACGAAGCGGAGACGCTGGCCTGGATGGCTGAGGTCGCGGATACGGACGGATGGAAATGAAGCGCGGCGACCTTGTACCAGTGGTACTGGCCGGAGCGCACGGCAAGCCGCGGCCCGCGCTGGTGATTCAGTCCGACCTATTCGCTCGGCATCCTTCCGTGACGATACTGCCCGTTACGACAGAAATACGCCCCATCGAAACCTTCCGCATTGCCGTTGAGCCAAGCGGAAGAAACGGCCTGCTCGCGCCTTCGCAGATCATGGTGGACAAGGCGCACACCATTCCGCGCGATAAAGCCGGCGGCGCCTTCGGCGAGTTGGAGCCGCGAACGCTGGCCGCCGTGAATCGCGCGCTGGCTATTTTTTTAGGGCTGGGTTGAAGATTATCGTTTCCTTCCCTGCTAGAATTGCGAGCATGAAAAATCTCTCGCGTTTTCTTTTCGTGAAGATGATCCTGTGCGCCTGCTTGATTGCTGCAACGGGTTCGAGTCTCAATGCTCAGGCTGCGTCCTCCCCGGCATCCGGGAGTGTTGTCCCGGCAAAGCATACGTGCATGGTACGTTCCACCCCCATGAGCGTGGGCGATATCGCTTTGGCGCGCAACGAGTACGCAAAAGCAATCGACGCCTACACCAGCGAGATGAGCGTTGCCGGTGGTGAAGCCGGGCGCGCGCACAACGGCCGGATTCGGGCGCTGCTTGCCGCGGACAAAATCACCGAAGCGGAGGCCGCGGCCAATACCTGGGCGGCAACATCTCCTTCGGATTCATGGAGCGCGACATCGCTCGGAGAAATTCAGTTGCGCCAGGGAAAGATTCCTGAGGCGTTCGCGACACTGCAATCCGCTCTGGCCGCGGACAGTTGCAATGCGCGGACGCGCGCCGATCTGGCGCGGATTTATAAATTGACGGGGATGTTTGCCACCGCTAAACGCATCCTCGATTCCGCACATACACTCGACCCTGTTGACGATGAGATCCAGCGGCAGTGGATATTCTCCGAGCCGATGCAGGCACAGGCCGGCGAACTGGAAAAATATATGCAGTTGTCCGCATCGTTCTTGACCGAGGATCGCAAAGCTGAGCTTGTGCAAAGGCAAAAGCGGCTTGGCCTGGCATTGACCGATTCCTGCCGCCTGACGACGCCCGTTGCCAGCAACAGGATTTCCTACTACATGGTTCAGAATGGGCCAAAGGCCCGCATCTTTTGGGGCATGGAAGTAATCATAAACGGAAAAAAACTGCGGCTATCGGAAGACTCAACCATCTCTGGAATATTGCTGACCAAGTCGGCTGCAAAGGATCTACATCTTCAGCCAGTAGAAGATGTCGAGGTCGGAGGCATTGGTTCACAAGCCGAGGTTACGGCCACTGTCGCCCGAACAAGCGACGTTCGCATAGGCAGCTTCGAGTTCCAGAACTGCGATGTACTGGTTTCGAAGGACGATATGATGTCCTTCGGCGAAACCGCGAGGGAAAAGGCGCATAACGTCTACATAGAACGGGGTTCTGACGGACTGATCGGCCCGGATGCCTTTCGCGACTTTCTGCTGACTCTTGATAAACCAGACCATAAGCTCATCCTCGATCCGCTGCCTGAGCCTGCCGGCGCCAACGCCCCAACTGGTCAGCGGCTGGTAACTGGCGTCGCTCCCGAGTCCGAGCCGTTGCACGATCGCTACGTTGACCCTTCCATGAAAGATTGGACCAGGGGATTTCGTTCTGACCAGTTTCCCATGTTTCCGGTGCGTATAAACGCCGGGCCTGTGGGGTTCTTCACCCTGGCAACCAATTCAAGGCTGAATTCCCTCTCTCTGGAGACAGCCAGGCAAATGGGAATTGCGGGCGACGCTCCCAAGGAGTTGCCCAGTATGTCAGGCCATAACAGCGTGTTCTTCTGGACCAGCGACGTAACGCTTGAGTTTTTGGGTCAGAAGCAACAACTGGATCATATGGCCGCGA
>Ga0316217_10004633_pt1 | contig 14685 bp, 11 predicted proteins | sample 1anoAmetaG_FD_203633 | JGI IMG/M metagenome (GOLD analysis project Ga0316217, IMG submission 203633) | Freshwater microbial communities from Trout Bog Lake, Wisconsin, USA - 1anoA | ecosystem: Environmental > Aquatic > Freshwater > Lake > Hypolimnion/Profundal zone | place: USA: Wisconsin... | reverse complement strand
GGTGGACTCTGCACGAGCCGCGCGGCTTCACGGCGGATGGTCCGGCGACGTCCGACCTCGTCACGCTCCTCCGCAATGCGCAGGCCGACTCCTGGGTCGCCGACCGGGACGACGGGACCTTCGGGCTCGACGGGAGCCGCTGCCACGTCGAGCTCGACGCGTCGGGAGACGCGGGGGTGCGGACGCTCGGCCTCGTCTTCGGCAACGAGTCCGAGGGGGGCACCTTCTACGCGCGCGCCACCGGGGACGCGGCCGTCTTCCTGGCGCCCCGCGCGCTCCGCGACGGCGCGACGGTGTGGCTCATCGATCGTGGGCCGTTCCGAGCCACCCCGGGCTCCGTCCGCCGCATCACCGTGTCGCGCGGCGGAAAACGCGCGGTCTTCCCGGTCCAGCCTGGGGCGGGGGACGGCGGCGCCACCGGGACGGTCTCGGGCATGCTCCGCGCGCTCGACGGACTCCGGCCGGACGAAGTCATTCACCTCGGGCCACCCCGGACGGACGAGGGGCTCGGAGCGCCGACGCTCGACGTGCGCGTGGAGGTGGCGAACGATGCCGGCCCTCGCGCCATCCACTTCACCCTCGGCGACACCGCCCTCGTGAACCGCGAGCGCATCATCTACGCGCGGGTCGACGGCGTGGACGCGACCTTCGGGTTTGCGCGGGAGCGGATCGCCCCGTTCGCCGACGCCCTCTGACGCCCCGGAGCGCGGCCGTATCGCCTTGACGCGGTGGCGGGTCTCGGGTCTGTTCACGCCAACCGTTCAAGGAGAGGCTCATGATCACGCCGAAGCGCTTGCTTGCGATTACTGCTGTCACGCTCGGGATGCTTGCCTGCTCGAGCAGCAGCGGGACCGGCACGACCAAGACCACGGACGGGGGCACCGGCAGCGGCAAGGGGAGCGGCAGCGGTACGGGCACCAGCGGGGGGTCGAGCGTCAGCAGCTTCTGCACCCAGCTCCTCGCCGCCGATGCTGCGCTGCTCAGCAAGTGCCTCGGTGGTCCGGTGAGCGCCTGGGAGGCGGAGATCGGGACGTCGAACGCCTGTAGTCAGGTCGTCGCCGCCGTCTCGGCCGGGCGCGTCACGTTCGACTCCACGCAGGCCGCGGCCTGCATCGGCGCGTACTCGGGGGCGAGCTGCACTGACTTCAGCGCCGCGACCGAGCCCGCGGCCTGCACCGCGACCCTGAAGGGGACGGTCGCCGACAAGTCGACCTGCTACAACGACATCGACTGCGGCGCGACGAGCTACTGCAGCGGTCTCGGCGGGGCGAGCGCCTCGTGCACCGGCACCTGCGCCCCGCGCCTCGCGGCAGCGGCTACCTGCACGTCGTCCGACAAGTGCGTGACCGGCTACAGCTGCTCGAGCGGGGCCGGCGGCGCGATGACCTGCACCGCGAGCACGACGGCGACCCCCGCGGCGCTCGGGGCGACCTGCGGCTACGACTCGAAGACCTCCACCTTCGTCAGCTGCGGCGCCGGCCTCGCGTGCAGCTCCAAGACGTCGACCTGCGTGACGCAGGTGGCGACCGGTGCAGCGTGCACGCCCGGCGCCGGGGTCTGCGAGCCCTTCTCGGCCTGCGACCCCACGACGAAGAAGTGCGCCGCCTACCCCGCCGCCGGCGGGAAGTGCGGCGAGGCGGCGGGCCAGGACCCGGTCGCCTGCGCCCCGGGCAGCTACTGCCAGCCGGCCACGGGCACCCCGCTCGTGGGGACCTGCGCCACGCTCGGCGCGTCGGGCGCTGCGTGCAGCTCCGGGACGCAGTGCGCCAGCGGCAGCTGCGCGAAGCATGGCGACGGCGGCGCGGGGACCTGCGCGGCGGCCTGCACACAGGAGTAGCCGTCACGATGGCGAAGCCGATCGTCAAGTGGGCGGGGGGCAAGACCAAGCTCCTCGATCCGCTTCGCTCCCGTGTCCCGAGCAACATCCGCACCTACGCCGAGCCCTTCGCCGGCGGCGCCGCGCTCTTCTTCGCGCTCGCCGACGACGCGTCGCGCACCATCGAGCGGGCCGTCCTCGCCGACCGGAACGAGGACCTCATCGCCTGCTACCGCGCCGTCCGTGACGACGTCGAGTCGGTCATCTCGGCGCTGGGCGGGTTCACCCACGACGAGGACGAGTACTACCGGGTGCGCGATCAGGACCCGGGCGCGATGACCGACGCAGCCCGCGGCGCGCGGCTCATCTTCCTGAACCGGACCTGCTTCAACGGGCTCTGGCGGGTCAACCGCGCGGGGAAGTTCAACGTCCCCTTCGGCCGCTACGACAACCCCCGCATCGTCGATCCTGACGGCCTCCGGGCGGCCTCCCGCGCGCTGGCGAAGGTCGAGCTCCGCTCGGTCGACTTCGAGGAGGTGACGCGGGGCCTCGAGCCCGGCGACTTCGTCTACTTCGACCCGCCCTATGTCCCGGTCTCGAAGAGCTCGTCGTTCACGGCGTACGCGCAGGGGGGCTTCGGGCCCGCAGACCAGGACCGCCTCGCAGCCGAGCTCCGACGGCTCAGGGACCGCGGCGTCCTCGCCATGCTCTCCAACGCTGACACCGAGGCGACGCGCGCGCTCTACGGCGACTTCGCCGTCCACCTCGCTACGTCGCCCCGGTCGATCAACTCGCAGGCCTCGGGGCGCGGCAAGGTGGGCGAGCTGATCGTCACGAGCTGGGGGGCGCCGGGCATCCAGGTGAGCGAGGCACCCCCGCGCGCGCCCTCGGGCCGGGGCGGTCGCGTCAGTTCACGGGCGTGACCGGGGCGAAGTTGCCGAGGGCGTCGAGCCGGATGACGCGGTACGGGAGCGGGTCGTCGCCCGCGAGGAGGATGAGCGCGACGCCGTCCCTGGCGAAGACCGCCACGTCGGCTACCGGCGCGCCGTCGTGGGCCGCGTCGCTGAAGAGGACGACGTCGGCGGCGCTGGCGAGGGCGGCGAGGGGCGCCATCCTCATGCGGACGGAGGCCACCGATCGCCCTGTGAGCGGGCCGGGCGTGGTACCGAGCCCGAGGACGAGCGCGCGCCCTCCGAGATCGGCCGCGTAAAGCGCACCGCCGACGTCCCACGGGAGGGTCATCCGCTCCGAGGCCTGCGTCTCGCACCGGTCGGCGTTGCACCGGACCTGCGTGACAACATGCCGGTCGAACCACGTCCACGTCCCTGCATGCCCCTGGCACGTGAGCGTCGCCGCGACGTCGACCACCGCGCGCCCCGGCGTCCGCTTCCACCCCCCCGCCTCGCGCGCGGCCATCGCCCGCCACGACCTGCGATCGTCCAGCGCCGCGTCGAAGGTCTTCACGCCCACCACCAGCGCCGTCGCGGTCTGGCAGGTCTGGAGCTCGGGCGAGGCCCCGGCGACCTCCCCCAGATCGACCGGCGGCCCGAGCGGAGCGCGCCCGGGGGGGACGGTCTGGGCGTACCAGCGGTGCGACGTGACCCACACCAGCTGATCACCGAATAGGCCGACGGTCTGGATGGAATACGGCAGGGCCGTGAGGTCGGGGTCGCCACCCGGGACGGGACGGAGGAGCTCGAAGCGATCGAAGCGCCCGCGCTGCGTACGAAGCGTCCCCGGGCCACGCGGGACCTCGTCGCGGGTGACCGAGACGACCCCCGGCCTCACCTCGCCGCAGCGTGCCTCGCGAAGCGGCTCGCCGTGGAGCGGGGCGAAGGCGCACGTCCAGGCCGGGGCCCGCGGGTCGAAGAATGAGAGGCGCAGAGTCCCCGTTTCCCCACCGGGGAGCTCATCGGGGGCCGAGCGGACGCGCACGGGGAGCGGCGCCAGAGACTCCGCTGTCAGGGGGGTCGCCGGAGGGGGCGCGACGTGCAGGCCCGGCGCCGGAAAGCGCCGCGGGACGGCCGGGGAGCCCGCCTGCGAGGCCGCGACGAGGAGCTGGTCGACGAGGTCCGGCGCGTCGGCGGGGCTCGGGTCGGTACGGGCGCGGAGGACGACGGCGTCGAGGCGTGCGGCGGCAGGGTCCCGAGCGAATGCAGGGTGCGTGAGGGCCATGTGCGCGTGGTCGAGGTCCGCGCGGCAGCGGAGCGGCCAGGCGCTCTCCGGCGACGTCTGCGCCGGAGCCACGGTGCGCTCCGGGAGCCCGGCCTCGATCCGCCGAAGCCGCGCCGTCGCGGTCTCGCCCGGCGCCAGCTGCGCGCCGAGCATGCACTCGGCGTAGTCGCCGAGCGCCCGGGTCAGCGCCCGCTTCGCTTGCAGTCGCCCGTAGGCCCACCGGACGTAGCTGGACACGCCCGCGAGCCCGACCAGGACGAGCACGGCCGGGACGACGACGCGCACCCGTCCCCGCACCCACGTGGCACGTCTCGTCCGCCTGACCGCCGCGCCCCCGTCGACGTCCGCGCGCTCGTCGCTCGGAACCACCGCCACAGCCCGCGTTCTACACCGCGGTCGGGTCCAGGGATCCACTTTCGAAGCCGGTGGGGGGCGTCCGCGCTCGGCCCCCTCGCCTCCTGACCACGTAGCGGCTACGCTGCTGCCCCTCGCCGCGCCATCCATGGTCCAGACGCCCCCGCCTCCGCAGCTCCCTCGCTTCCCCGACGAGCTGGAGCTCCGCATCAAGGTCAAACGCGAGCTCCGCAAGCGCGCGCGGGGGCTCCGGTCGGCGACGCCCGCCGACGCGTGCCTCGAGCGCTCGGCGCGGATCATCGCGCGCCTTCTCGACCTCGAGGTTCTCCGGGCCGCCCGGACGGTCGCGCTGTTCTGGCCGATGGAGGCGCGACACGAGGTCGACCTCCGCCCCCTCGACGAGGCCCTCCGCGCCCGCGGCGTCCGTGTCGCCTACCCGGCCATCGAGCCCGCCCCGCTCGGAGATGCGCGCCCCCGCCTGATGACGTTCCATTTCGTCGACGATCCGGCGTCGCTCGTGGAGCGCGACCTCGGGTTCGCGGAGCCGTCGCTCGAGGCCCCCGTGGTCCCGGCCGACCTCGGCGAGCTGGACGTGGTCGTGGTCCCCGCGCTCGCGCTCGATCCGACCGGGCAACGCATCGGCTACGGCGGCGGCTACTATGATCGCGCCCTGGAGGGGACCAGGGTTGCGAAGGTCGGGGTCATCTTCGACTTCCAGCTCCTCCCCGAGGTGCCGGCCACTCCCGGGGACGTCGCGGTCGACTGGATCGTGACCGACCGCCGCGTCCTCGCAGCCGAACACGGCCCCCCGCCCCCTGCGGGGGCCACGGGCACCGAGGGGACCCCGCCACCTTGCTCGACCTGAACGTCGCAGTCTCCGTCTTCTTCGCGCTGCTCGGCATGTTCGTCGGGCTGGTGCTGTTCCGCTTCGGGCAGAGCTCCACCTCGGCCGCCACCGCCGCGCGCGCGAACGAGGAGGCGGCGCGCGTAAGGGCAGCGGCGAAGGCGGACGGCGATGCCGAGATCGAGCGGGCGAGGAAGGAGGCCGCGGGCCTGGTGGAGGCAGCGCGAGCGACCGAGCAGCTCGCCGCCGAGACGAAGGCGCGGCATGAGGAGGCGGCGCGGGCGGTCCAGGAGGCACGGCGGGAGGCCGAGGCGATCCGCAAGGAGGCCGCGATCGAGGCGAAGCGCGACGCGCTGACGCAGCTCGAGGAGGCCAAGGCGCTCGCGGCCCGGACGGCGGTAGAGGTCGAGCGGATCGCTGCGGCGCGGGACGAGCGGGCCGCGCGCCGGGACGAGCTCTTGCGCGAGAAGGAGCGCGACCTCGAGGCGAGGGACGAAGTCCTCACGCGGCGGGCCAGCGCCATCGAGGCGAAGGAGGCCGAGACCGACGCGGGCAGGCGCGAGGCCGTGCGTCTCGTCAGCGAACAGCGCGCCAAGCTCGAGGCGATCGCCGGCGTGAGCGGCGAGCAGGTGCGGCGCGAGCTCATCGAGGAGTTCTTCGACGAGGCGCGGCGAGCCGCGGCCCGGGAGAGCAAGGCCATCGAGGACGCCGCGCGCGAGGAGGCCGAGAAGCGCGCCAAGCGGGTCATCGGCATCGCCATCCAGCGCTACGCGGGGGACTACGTGCAGGAGCGCGCGGTCACCTCGATCCACCTCCCGAACGACGACATGAAGGGGCGGATCATCGGCCGCGAGGGGCGCAACATCCGGGCGCTGCAGGAAGCGTGCGGGGTCGACTTCATCGTCGACGACACCCCGGAGACCATCGTGATCAGCGGGTTCGATCCGATCCGGCGCGAGGTGGCCCGGCTGGCGGTCGAGAAGCTGATCCAGGACGGGCGCATCCACCCGACGCGGATCGAGGAGGTAGTCCTGAAGTCGCAGGCCGAGGTCGAGGCGCAGGTCACCGAGGCCGGTGAGCACGCGCTGGTCGAGCTCGGGCTGACGCGGCTCCACCCCGAGCTGCTCCAGCTCCTCGGGCGCCTTCGGTTCCGCTACTCGTACGCGCAGAACGTCCTGAAGCACTCTATCGAGTGCGGCTTCCTGACGGGCCTCATGGCCGCCGAGCTCGGACAGGACGTGAAGCTCGCGCGGCGGGCGGCGCTGCTGCACGATATCGGCAAGGCGGTGAGCCACGAGCAGGAGGGGGGCCACGCAATGATCGGCGGGCAGTACGCGCGAAAGTTCGGCGAGGACCCGATCGTCGCCAACGCCATCGCGTGCCACCACGACGACGAGCCCGCAATCAGCGTCATCGGCAACCTGGTGAGCGCCGCCGACGCCCTCAGCGGGGCCCGGCCGGGAGCCCGCCGCGAGAAGCTCGAGGGGTACGTCAAGCGCCTGGCCGACCTCGAGGCCATCAGCCAGCGCTTCGCCGGCGTCGAGCGGAGCTACGCTATCCAGGCTGGGCGCGAGGTGCGAGTCATGGTCGAGCCGAGCGAGGTCAGCGACGCGGAGGCGGCGCTACTCGCCCGCGAGATCAGCAAGAAGATCGAGGAGGAGCTGACCTACCCCGGACAGATCCGCGTCACGATCGTCCGCGAGACCCGGGCCGTCGACTACGCGAAGTAGAGCGCGGCGACGGGAGCTCCCGGCCGCGCCATCCGGGGGTCAGAGGCGAGGCTTCGGCTTCGCCTGGCACTCAGGGCACGTGCCGTACAGCTCGTGCTTGTGCGTGCGGAGGGCGAAGCCGTGCGCTACGGCGACCTTCTCCTGCAGCCGCTCGATCTCCGGCTCCTCGAACTCGGTGATGCCGCCGCACTGATCGCAGATGAGGTGGTCGTGGTGCGCGTGGCTGTCGGCGAGCTCGTAGCGCGTCAGGCCGTCACCAAACTCGCGCTCGTAGGCGATGCCCGACTCGGCCATGAGCTTGAGCGTCCGGTAGACGGTCGCGTAGCCGACCCGGGGCTCCTCCGCCCGGACGCGGGCGAGGAGCTCCTCGATGCTCACGTGGTTGGGGGCGCGGAAGAAGGTCTCGACGATGACGCGGCGCTGGTCGGTCGACCGGAGCCCCTTCGTGTCCATATACGCCTGCAGCGTCCGACGGAACCGCTCGAGGTCAGGCGCGCTGTGCCCATGATCGCGGGAGGGCTGAACCGGCCCTTCGCGTTTGCCACTGTTCGGCATGCCGCAATCGTCGGGGTCGGGGGGACGACCGTCAAGTCATTCGGCCACTGGCGCATCAACTCCGCTCGATCGGGAGCGCTTCGGACTCCCAGCCGAGGAGCCCCCCTTCGAGAAAGGCGACCGGAAGCCCCTGCTCGTTCAGGCGGTCGGCGAGGTCCTTCGTCTTGTCGCCGGAGCGGCAATAGAGCACGGGGCGCGCGGGGAGCATGTGCAGCTCCGCGAGGCGCCCCTCGATCTCCTCGAGGGCGAAGTGGGCGGCGCCCGGGATGTGGGCCCGCTTGAAGGCGGCCGAGTCGCGGGTGTCGACCGCGATGACGGCCCCCTGACGCAGGAGTTCGGCCAGCTCGACGGCCTTCAGGGCCCCCTCGGCGCGCGGGAGGTAGGGCTCGACCATCTCGCGCATCTTCTTCTTGCCGATCGCGCCGACGACGGCGTCGACGATGCGCTGCTCGGCGAAGACCATGAACGTCGGCACCGACTTGACCCGCAGCTCGCGGGCCAGCGCCGGCGCCCGGTCGATGTCGACCTTCACGACGTTCGCCTTCCCCTTAATCTCCTGCGCGAACGCCTCGACCTCCGGAGCGATCTGCTTGCAGGGGGCGCACCAGTCGGCCGTGAACTCGATGAGCACGGGCAGCTCGCTCCGGAGGACCGCCTGCTCGAACTCGCGCTCCGTGACCGTGGGCACGGACCCGCCCCCCGCCGCCGGTGCCTTCGTGCTCGCTCCGCTGCCCAAGATTGCCATCCGTGTCTCCCTTGCGTCCGACCGGGTCAACCTAAGTTCAAACCCGCGTCGCGCCAAGGGGCGGGCGGCTCAGTCGGCGAACGGCGGGGCGGCCGGGGCGAGCCCCCGGAGGGGCTGAGCCGCGTAGGCGAGCCGCGGATCCAGCGCGTCACGCCACGCCTCGCCGAGGAGATTGAGCGCCGCGACGACGGTGAAGATGGCGAGGCCGGGGAAGACGAGCAGCCAGTACGCGCCAGGCTGGCCGCGCGCCTCGCTGAGCATCTCCCCCCAGGAGACCGAAGAGGCGACCCCCACCCGGAGGAACTCGAGCGACGACTCGATCAGGACGACCTGCGCGATCCCGAACGCGGCCGTGACGAGGACCGGGGCCGCGGCGTTCGGGGCGATGTGACGGACGAGCACGCGGAGCGGGCGGACGCCGAGGGCACGGGCGGCGAGCACGTAGTCCTGCGACGTCACGAGCAGCACCTCGGCGCGGACGACCCTCGCGACCTCGGTCCAGCGCGTGAGGCCGATGGCGAGGAGCATCGACTCGATCGAAGGGTGCGGCAGGAGCGCCTGGACGACGAGGACGAGGATGAGCGTCGGGAAGGGGGTGAGGGTCTCGATGAGGCGCCCGACCGCCGCGTCCGTGACGCCGCCGTAGAAGCCCGCGAGCCCCCCGAGGCAGGCGCCGAGCCCGACGAACACCAGCGCTGCCAGGAGCCCGACGCCGAGCGACGTCCTGGCGCCGTGCACAAGGCGGGCGAACACGTCCCGCCCCCGCTCGTCCGTCCCGAGCGGGTGACCGGCGACCGTCCAGGGGGGCGCCACGCGCGGCGCCCCGGTGAGCGACGTTCCGGCGCGCGGGCCCGAGCGCACCCACGGGTCGATGGACCAGTCGCCGGGGCCGGCGTGCTCGCGCAGGCGCGCGCAGCTCTCGGACGCCAGGGCAGCCGGGCGGGTGATATTGGGGAAAAGATAGGTGTGCCCCTGCACATGACACGCGAGCGGGAGGTCGCTGGCGAGGAAGTCGGCGAACACGGCCACGAGGACGATCGCCGTGAGCGCGAGGCGTGCCAGGCGGGCGAGGCCGCGCCCCTTCACGAGTGGGTCCCACCGGCGCGCGCCAGCATGACGTCCCGGACTCGCGGGTCGAGGGCCCCGGCCGCCACGTCGGTCACGATGAGCCCGATCATGGCGACGACGGAGAGGATGAGGAGCACCGTCGTCAGCCACGCCGCGTCGTGCGCCTCCACGGCCCGCAGCGTCTCGTACCCCATCCCCGGGAGCCGGAAGACCTCCTCGACGACGAACGCTCCCCCGAACGACGTCGGCAGCTGGAGGCCAGCGAGCGTCACGACCGGCATCAGCGCGTTGCGCAGCGCGTGGACGACCAGGACGCGGAGCGCAGGCACCCCCTTGGCTCTCGCGGTCCTGATGTAGTCCTGCCGGAGCACATCGAGGATGGCGGCGCGCTCGTAGCGCGACAGGAGCGCCACGGACCCGGCCGAGAGCGCGAGGACGGCGAGGAGAAAGGAGGACCGGGTGTAGAGCGCCTGCGACGCGCCGACGGCCAGCGGACCGGCGAAGCCGTGGGCAAGGAGCTCGGCCACCCAGAAGGTCGGCAGCGAGTAGAGCGCGAAGAGGATCGCCGCGAGGGCGACGTCGACGGCCTCCCCCCTTCGGACCGCCGAGAAGACGCCGAACGGGATGGCCAGCGCGTAGCTGAGGAGGAGCGACAGGAACGTGAGCGCGAACGTGATGGGGGCCCTCTCTGCCAGCTTGTCCAGGATGGGCTCGCCGTCCCGGCTGCTCACGCCGAGCCTCCCGCGGGCCCCCCGGAGGAGCCACTTGCCGTAGCGCGTGTCGAGGAACCGCGCGACCACCCGCTCACCCCCCTCGAGCGCGACGTAGTCCTCGCGGTGGACGAACCACCACTCCTCCCAGTCCCCCTTGATGCGCCGCACGGCCGCCTCGCTGGCGTCCTCCGGGAGCACGACGTGTCGTCCCGCGACGTGGGAGGCGAGCCCCGTCAGGCGGGCGAGCGTGCGCTGGTCCGTCGCCTCGCTGATCGCGAGGACCAGGTCGCCGAGCGCGAAGGTGTCGACCTCGAGGATGTCGCGCTCGCGGAGCAGGGTCCCGTCCTCCGTGATGCGGTGGACGGCCCGACGAACGGCCCCGCCGTTGAAGTCGACGGCGCGGTCCTCCCAGAAGCGCTCCCAGAACCGTGACGACTCCTCGGCGTCGCCCCGCCGCAGGCCGACGAACCCCATCCGCTCGGCGATCGGCGCGAGCGCGAGGGCGACCTTGCCGCGGTCGACTGGCCGGAGCCTGTCGAGATCGGGCAGGACGTACGGCAGGGCAGCCCCGCCGAGCCGCAGGAGCTCGCGCGACGGGTCCTCCACGCCGGGCGACGCGACCGCCCCCTCCACGACGCGCCGGACCGCGGAGGCGGCGCGCGTCCGGACGTCCTCCGGGTGCGGGTTCACGAACCGCGGGAGATCGAGGAAGTGCGAGCGACGCCGGGCCGTGATCACGTCCTCCAGCGCCCGGTCAGACCCTGGCGGCGCGGACGAGTCCGGGAGGACGGTCGCGGCCGGGTCGGGGATGAGCGTGGTGACGAAGAACGCCACGAGGCTGATCCCGAGGAGGGTCGGGATCGCCCAGAGCATCCGCCGCAGGGCAACACGGAGCATGGGCCGGCGGGAATATCGCATGACCGCGCCTCAGGGTCGACGCGGACTCCGCGCGGCACCGCCCGGGCCGCTCCTCTTCCCCCCGCGGGGCGTCCGGTGGCATCCTGCGCCGGAGCCATGGCGACCCCCGACCCTCCCCTCCGCGAACGCGCCGCCCGCTGGGCGGCCGAAGACCCCGACCCCGCGACGCGCGCCGAGCTGCTCGCGCTGCTGGAGGAGGCCGACCTCTCCCGGACCGATCTGGCCGATCGGTTCGCGGGGACGCTCGAGTTCGGCACCGCGGGGCTCCGCGGGGTCCTCGGCGCCGGGCCCAACAGGATGAACCGCGCCGTCGTGCTGCGGACGAGCCTCGGGCTTGCGCGCCACGTGGCCGAGAGCTTCGGCGACGCCGCCGCGCGGGGCATCGTCATCGGGTATGACGGGCGGCGCTACAGCCGCGAGTTCGCCGAGGACGCCGCGCTCGTGTTCGCCGCCGCCGGGATCACGGCGCGCCTCTTCACGCACCCGGTCCCGACCCCGGTCGCGTCGTTCGCCGTGAAGGAGCTCCGCGCGGTCGCCGGCGTGATGGTCACCGCGAGCCATAACCCACCCGAGTACAACGGCTACAAGGTCTACTGGGCCAACAGCGCCCAGATCATCCCTCCCACCGACGGGGCCATCGCCGCCGCCATCGCCGCCGCCCCCGCCGCGAACGAGGTCCCACGGCTCTCGATGGCCGAGGCGCGCGACCGCGGGCTCGTCACGGACCTCGGCGCCGAGCTGGAGGAGCGCTACCTCGCGACCGTCCGCACGCTGGCCGTGAGCACCGGCGGCGACCGCACGATCACCATCGTCTACACGCCGATGCACGGCGTGGGCGACGCGCTCGCCCGCCGCGCCCTCGCGCGCGCCGGCTTCGATCGGGTGACGAGCGTCCCCGAGCAGCAGCAGCCGGACGGCGCGTTCCCGACCGTCGCCTTCCCGAACCCCGAGGAGAAGGGGGCGATGGACCTCGCGTTCGCCCTCGCTCGAACCCAGGGGGCGCACCTCGTCCTCGCCAACGACCCCGACGCAGACCGCCTCGCGGTGGCGGTCCCCGCGCGGGCGAGCGCCCCGAGCGGGACGGGCTACGTCCAGCTGACGGGAAACCAGGTGGGCATCCTCCTCGGACACTACCTCCTCACCGAGCGCCCCGCCCGGAGCGAGCGGCGGACGGTCCTCGCGTCGATCGTCTCGTCCCCGATGCTCGGCACCATCGCGGCAGCCCTGGGCGTCCACTACGAGGAGACGCTCACAGGGTTCAAGTGGATCGCCAACCGGGCGATGCAGCTCGAGGCGGAGGGGTACGCCTTCGTGTTCGGCTACGAGGAGGCGCTCGGCTACACGGTCGGCAGCGCCGTGCGCGACAAGGACGGCATCAGCGCCGCCGTCCTCGTGGCCGAGATGTGCGCGGTGCTGAGGTCCAGGGACGCCACGCTCCTCGACGAGCTCGACGCGATCTACCGGAAGTACGGCGTGTTCGTCAGCTCCCAGGTCAACCTGACGCGCAAGGGGGCGAGCGGCGGCGAGGAGATCGCGCGGATGATGGCGCACCTGCGGGCCAGCTCTCCCAGGTCGATCGGGGGGCTGGACGTCGTCGCCATGAGCGACTTCGAGGCGGGGGCGAAGGTCGCGGCCGACGGCACGACGACGCGGCTGACGCTCCCTGCCAGCAACGTGCTCGTCTTCGACCTCGCGGGGGGGAGCCGTATCATCGCGCGCCCGAGCGGGACGGAGCCGAAGGTGAAGTTCTACTTCGATGTCCGCGAGGTCGTGCGAGAGGGGGAGCCGGTGGAGGCCGCCGAGCTTCGCGCGAGCCAGACCGGCGAGGCCCTCCGCGCGGCATTCCAGGCGCTCCTACCCTGAGGGCTTCGAGGTCGGCTGGGGGGCCGACACGACGCGGACACCGGCCTCGACCCGGCGGGTGATCTCCCCCGCCACCTCTTCGATGGGGAGGACCGCGTCGGCGAGGCCGGCCTTCGCGACGGCGCCCGGCATCCCCCAGACGACGGACGTCGGAGCGTCCTGCACGAGGATCTGACCGCCGGCCCGCCGCACGGCCTCGCAGCCTCGGAGGCCGTCCTGCCCCATCCCCGTCAGGACGACGGCGAGCGTCCCGGCGCGGTACGTCTCGACGACCGACCGGAGCATGACGTCGACGGCCGGCCGGCAGGAGTTCTCGGGCGGCTCCTGGTGGAGGCGGAGGCGGACGTCGACCCCCTCGCGGCGGACGACCATGTGGAAGTCGCCCGGGGCGAGGTAGATGTGCCCGGGCTCGAGCGCTTCGCCGCCCCGAGCCTCGTGGACCTCGAGGCCCGCGTCGAGGTCGAGCCGCTCGGCGAGGAGCTTCGTGAACATCGGGGGCATGTGCTGCGTGATGACGACGGGGACCGGGAAGTCGGCGGCGAGCCTCGAGAGGACGGCGCCGAGCGCGTTCGGACCGCCGGTGGAGGAGCCGATCGCCAGGACCTCGATCCGCGCGATGCGCGGGAGCGGGGGGAGGCTCCGCACCGAGAACGCGACCTCGATGCGCGGCGCCTCGGAGACGGGGGGGACGGACCTGACGGCCGTGATGAGGTCGCTGGCGCGTCGCATCGGCGCCGCAGGGGGCCCGCTGCGAATCGGCGGGACGCTCTGCGCCGGTGGAGCGCTGTACACCGGAGGAACGCTCTGCGTCGGTGGAGCGCTGTGCACCGGCGGGACGCTCTGCGCCGGCGGAGCGCTGTGCATCGGCGGTACGCTCCGCCCAGGGGGGAGGCTGTGGGCCGGGGGGAGCGAGGTCCGTCGCTCCCCCTTGCCGGTCAGCCACCGGAGCCGCGGCAGGAGCTGCTCGCGGAGCTGGTCGGCCGGGCTGACGACGCCGGAGGGGTCGGGCTTGGTGATGTAGTCGGCCGCGCCGATCGCCAGGGCCCTGAGCGTCGCCTCGGCCTCGCGCGGCGCCAGCGACGTGACCATGATGACGGGGGTCCTCGGGTGGAGCCGGCGCATCTCCGAGAGCGTCTCGAAGCTCTCGGTCTCGGGCAGCTCCGCGTCGAGCAGGACGACGTCCGGAGCGAGCTGGGCCAGCTTCGCCAGCGCGATCTTCCCATTCGGCGCGGTCCCGACGACCTCGCACGCGCGCTCGGCGTTGAGCGTCTCGAACAGGAAGCGCCGGACGAGGACCGACGCGTCCACGACGAGGACTCGGACCTTGTTCACGCGACCGCAGCCCTCCGGTGAGGGGAGGCGCTCTGCAGGGCATCTCGATGGGGAGGGGGCGTCACGGCGTCAGGCGCGCCACGGGGCGGCGTACCTGCATGGTAGCGCCATACGGGCGCGAAGGAGCGCCGGACGAGGGGCCTCGGACCCCCCACTCGCGAGCGTGTTCAACGCGGCGGCCGGGCGGTATCTTCCGGGTCCATGGAGCAAAGAAGCCGCAAGATCCCGGTGACCGATCGGCAGTTTCTCTGGGTGCAGGATGACGACAAGGGGGAGGTGACCCTCCACGTCGGCCCGACCATGGTCTCGCCCACGGCGGCGGACCGCGTGGTCGTCGACGACGGCCTCGGCGGCTTGCAGGAGGACACGACCGGGAAGCCCCAGTCGATGATCGAGCTCGGCGACGCCCAGTACGCGGTCATGTTCAACCCGCTGCTCGAGAACGACGGGGGCCCGAACGGGCGCTTCCGCCCGGGCCGCAACGAGTCGCGCCCCCTCCGGAACGGCACCCGGTCGATGGTCCCCGGTCCGTGCAGCTTCTACGTCCGCCCCGGCCAGCGCGCCGACGTGCG
>Ga0316217_10004632_pt1 | contig 14689 bp, 13 predicted proteins | sample 1anoAmetaG_FD_203633 | JGI IMG/M metagenome (GOLD analysis project Ga0316217, IMG submission 203633) | Freshwater microbial communities from Trout Bog Lake, Wisconsin, USA - 1anoA | ecosystem: Environmental > Aquatic > Freshwater > Lake > Hypolimnion/Profundal zone | place: USA: Wisconsin... | reverse complement strand
TCCTCCTGGGCCTGCTCCGGGGTGGTGAAGGCCACCAGCTCCACCTTGTTGAACTGGTGCTGGCGGATGATCCCCCTGGTGTCCCGGCCATAGCTGCCGGCCTCGCTGCGAAAGCACGGCGTGAAGGCGAAGTGGCGCACCGGCAGCAGCTCGCCGGCCAGGATCTCCTCGCGGTAGAGGTTGGTCACCGGCACCTCGGCGGTGGGGATCAGGTAGAGCACGTCCTCGCCCCGGCGGGTCTTGAACAGGTCCTCCTCGAACTTGGGCAGCTGGCCGGTGCCGTACATGCACTCCGGCAGCACCAGCAGCGGCGGCTGGATCTCGGTCCAGCCGCTGGCCTCGTGCAGGTCGGCCATGAGGCTGACGATGGCCCGGTCCAGCCGGGCGCCCAGGCCCTTGAGCACGGCGAAGCGGGAGCCGCTCAGCTTGGCGGCCCGGTCCAGGTCCAGGATGCCCAGGCGGGTGCCCAGCTCCACATGGTCCAGGGGCTTGGCCAGGGGCGCGGGGGTGCCCCAGCGCTTGATCTCGACGTTGGCCTGCTCGTCCCGGCCCACCGGCACCGACTCGTGGGGCAGGTTGGGCAGGGTGGCGAGGAAGGCCTTGAACCCGGCCTCGGCCACCTTCTCCTCGGCCTCCAGGGCCTTGAGCTTCTCGCCCACCTCGCGCTGGGCGGCGATCAGGCCGTCGGCGTTCGCCTTGGCCCGCTTGAGCCTGGCCACTTCGTCGGAGACGCGGTTGCGCTCGGCCTTGAGCGCCTCGGCCTCCTGGATCACCCGGCGCCGCTCGCCCTCCAGGCGCAGGTAGGTCTCCTTGTCGAAGCTGGCCCCCCGTCTGGACAGGCCGAGGATCACGGCGTCAAGGTCGTTTCGCAGAAGGGCCGCGTCAAGCATGGATGCCTCGGGGAGAAGTCATTGCAGTCAGGAGACCGGTTCGCCGGCCCAGGAAGTGGCGAAGGCGCGCGCCACGTCGGCCTGGCCGCCGCCGGCGCCCAGGGTCAGGGCCAGCTTGGCCAGGGCGGCCCAGCGGGTGTGCAGGCCGCCGGAGATGGCGCCGGCCGCCCGGGCCATGGCGCCCAGTTCGTAGGTGTCCAGGTCCACCCCGCCGGACAGGCACTGGCTGGTGATCACCACCGGCAGCGCCCGGGCCCGGCAGTGGGCCAGGAAGGCCTGCAGGTCGGGCCGGCCCATGGGCAGGTTGCCGGCGCCGAAGGCCTGGACCAGCACCCCCCGGGTCTCGGCCGCGGGCAGCCGCCAGGGCATGCCGGGGAAGGGGGTCAGCACCTCCAGGGCGGACTCCAGGGCGCCGCCGACCCCGGCCGGAGTCTGCCGGGGGAAGGCCCCGGCGTGCGGGTGGAACTGGATGTGCAGCCCCAGTTCGGCCAGGGGCGGCAGGTTGAAGCTCTCGAAGGCCTGGTAGCGGTGCACGCTCACCTTGTCGGTGGCCACCCCGCGCAGCCAGTGGTCGCCGAAGCAGATGCCCACCTCGGCGATGCCCCGGGTGGCCAGGGTGACCGCGTCGGCCAGGTTGCCCCGGGCGTCGGTGCGCACGAAGGCCAGGGGCCGCTGGGAGCCGGTGAGCACCACCGGCTTGCCCAGGTCGGCCAGGAGGTAGCCGAGCACCGAGGCGGTGTAGGCCATGGTGTCGGTGCCGTGGATCACCACCACGCCGTCGCTGACCGCGGCCTGCTCGCGCACCAGCCGGGCCAGGGTCAGCAGGTGCTCCGGCTCCAGGGTGGTGGAATCCTTGTTGAAGGCCACCACCAGCCGCAGGTGCGCCAGTTCCTCCAGCTCGGGCACCTGCTCCAGGATCCGGTCCAGGGACGGGCCCGGCGCCAGGGTCGAGGAATCCGCCCCGGGGGCCATGCCCAGGGTGCCTCCGGTGTGGATCAGGGTGACGGTCTGCTTGTCCATGGTCTCTGAATCATACCTCAACGGTTGAGGCCTCAAGGCCGGGGGGTCGCGGCGAGGAGGGCCTTGATGAGCTCGTCGGTGGTGACCCCGTCGGCCTCGCTCTCGTAGGTGAGCAGCAGCCGGTGCCGCAGCACGTCCGGGGCCAGGGCGGTGACGTCGTCGGGCAGGACGTGGTCGCGCCCGCCCAGGTAGGCCAGGGCCTTGGCCGCCGCCTGCAGGGCCAGGGAGGCCCGCGGCGAGGCGCCGCAGCGCAGCAGCTCCCGGCCCTTCCAGGCGTGGCCGCCGGGCCGGGTGGCCTGCACCAGGCGCACGATGTAGCCGCGGATGGCCTCGTCCAGGCGCACCTCCCGGGCCCGCCGGCCGGCCTCCAGCAGCTCCGCCCCGGTCATCACCGGGTGCACCGCCGCCTCGGCGCCGTCGGCCCGGCGCAGGACCTCGGCCTCCTCCTGGGCGCTGGGGTAGCCCACCCGCAGCTTGAACAGGAAGCGGTCCATCTGCGCTTCGGGCAGCGGGAAGGTGCCCTCCTGCTCCAGCGGGTTCTGGGTGGCCAGCACCAGGAACGGCGAGGGCAGCTCGAAGCTCTCCTCGCCCAGGGTCACCTGGCGCTCCTCCATGGCCTCCAGCAGGGCCGACTGCACCTTGCTGGGGGCCCGGTTGATCTCGTCGGCCAGCAGCAGGTTGGCGAACACCGGGCCCTTCTTGGGGGTGAAGCTGAGCGAGCGGGGGTCGAACACCAGGGTGCCCACCACGTCCGAGGGCAGCAGGTCGGGGGTGAACTGCACCCGGCGGAAGGTGGTGTGGCTGGCGCCGGCCAGGGTCTTGATGGTGCGGGTCTTGGCCAGCCCGGGCAGGCCCTCCAGGAGCACGTGGCCGGGCACCAGCAGGGCCACCAGCAGGCGGTTGAGCAGGTGCGGCTGGCCGACGATGACCTTCCGGCATTCCTGCAGCAGGCTGTCGAGGGGTTTGGGCGAGGGGGGCGGCATGGGCGGGTCCAGGAATATACCATCTTGCCTGGAATCAGGCGCGGGGGGGCGATTCCGGCGCCGGCGCCGCCAGATTGGGGGGTTTGCTCCGGCTTTTCCGGGGCGGTAGCGTCCACGCTGCGAACCCACCCAGCGTTCCTGTCATCTGATAGTGAGGAGGTGCCAATCCATGAGCAGCGGAACCATCGAACCCGGGCTCTCCACCGAAGCCCTGCAGATCCATCGGGCGCTCGCCAGCTTCCAGGAGGAGCTCGAGGCGATCGACTTCTACCACCAGCGAGCGGACGTCTCGACCGACGCGGGCCTGAAGGCCCTGCTGATCCACAACCGCAACGACGAGATGGAGCACGCGACCATGCTGCTGGAATGGCTCCGGCGCGCCCTGCCGGAGTTCGACCTGCAGCTGCGGAAATTCCTGTTCCAGCCCGGGGACCTGGCCGCCCTGGCGGCCGGCGGCGGGGCGCCCGCGGCCGGGGGCGCCGGGCTCGGACTGGGCGGGCTGAAATGAACCTGCGGCAACCTTTGGAGCGATCAACATGACCGACATACTCAGGCGCGACCTCGCGCCCATCGCGGACGGGGCCTGGACCGAAATCGAGCGGCAGGCCGCGCGCATCCTGAAAGGCAATCTTTCCGGGCGCAGGCTGGTGGATTTCCTGGGCCCGTTCGGCTGGCGGCACGCGGCGGTGAACCTCGGCAGGCTCGCCGTGGCGGCCGGGAGCGAGGCGGCCGGCGTGGCCTGGGGGCTGCGGACCGTGCTGCCCCTGGTGGAGCTCCGGGTGCCTTTCAGGCTGCGGATCTGGGAACTGGACGACATCGAGCGCGGCGCCCGGACTCCGGACCTGGATCCCCTGCTGGAGGCCGCCCGCAAGGTGGCGATGTTCGAGGAGACGGCCATCTACCGCGGCTTCGAGGGGGCCGGCATCCGCGGCCTGCTGGCGGCCTCGAGCCATGCCCCGGTGGCCTTGAGCGCCGATGCCGACCGGCTCATCGAATCGGTGGAATCGGCCATCCTGGCCATCCAGCAGGCCGAGATCGGCGGTCCCTACGCCGTGGTCCTGGGCACGGAGGCCTACAAGCTCTCCATGATCGGCGACCCGGGCGCCTACCCGCTGCGCAAGCGGCTGGAGGCCCTGGCCACCGGCGGCATCCACTGGAGTCCGGCCCTGGCCGGCGGCGCGGTGCTGTCCCGCCGGGGCGGGGATTTCGAGCTGACCGTCGGCCAGGATCTGGCCATCGGCTACAAGCTCCACGACGCCCATGAGGTGGAACTGTACTTCACCGAGTCCTTCACCTTCCGGGTGCTGGAGGCGGCCGCGGCGATCGAACTGAAGCGCTGACCGGCGCGCGGCTGAACCGGATCAGGCCTCGAGCTGCTGCAGCCGCTCCGCCTCGAAGGCGGCCCGCAGCGGCTCGACGATGGGCTCGATCATGCCCTGCATGAACGAGTCCAGCTGGTGGATGGTGACGTTGACCCGGTGGTCGGTGACCCGGCCCTGGGGGAAGTTGTAGGTGCGGATCTTCTCGCTGCGGTCGCCCGAGCCCACCTGGTTCTTGCGCAGGTCGGCCTCGATGGCGTCCTGCTCGCCCTGGGCCTTGGCCAGCAGGCGGGAGCGCAGCACGGTCATGGCCTTGGCCATGTTCTTGAGCTGGCTGCGCTCGTCCTGGCACTGCACCACGGTGTTGGTGGGCAGGTGGGTGAGCCGCACCGCGGAATAGGTGGTGTTGACGCTCTGGCCGCCCTTGCCGCCGGAGCAGAAGGTGTCGATCCGCAGGTCCTTCTCGTGGATGGTGATCTCCACCTCGTCGGCCTCGGGCATGACCGCCACGGTGCAGGCGGAGGTGTGGATCCGGCCCTGGGTCTCGGTCTTGGGCACCCGCTGGACCCGGTGCACGCCGCTCTCGAAGCGGAACAGGGAATAGGCGCCCTCGCCCTCCACCTCGGCCACCACTTCCCGCAGCCCGCCCTGGTCGGCCTCGCTCTCGGTGAGCACGTTGACCTTGAAGCCCCGGCGCTCGGCGAACCGCAGGTACATCCGGAAGATCTCGGCGGCGAACAGCGCGGCCTCCTCGCCGCCGGTGCCGGCCCGCACTTCCAGGATGACGTTGCGGGCATCCTTGGGGTCCTTGGGGATGAGCAGCTGCCTCAGCGCGGCCTCGCCCTCCTGGATGGCGGCCTTGAGCTCCGGGATCTCCATCTCCGCCATCTCCCGCAGCTCGGGGTCCTGGGTCTTGTCGGCCAGGATGCCCTCCGCCTCGTCCAGCTGCTGGATCCGGTTGCGCTGCAGGTGCCAGGCCAGCACCACCGGCTCCAGCTCCGCGCGCAGCTTGGCCAGCTCGCGCAGCCGCTTCATGTCGGTGACGACGGCGGGGTCCTGGAGCTGGGCCTCGATCTCCTGGTACTTGGCGTCGAGGGATTCGAGCTGGTCTTGCATGGGGTCACCTGGAACGGAAGCCGGGCGGCGGAAGGCAGCGGGGCGGGAAGGGCCGGCACCATAAAAAAGAACGGGCCGAAAGCTCGGCCCGTTCCATGGAACTGAATCGCTACTGGGCGTCGACGGCCGGAGCGGTCTCGGCCGGGGCGGCGGCAGCGGCGGCAGCCTGGGTGGCGGCCACGCCTTCCGCCTGGACGGCGGCGGCGGCTTCCAGCTCGACCTTCTTGGCATACTTCCGGTTGAACTTCTCAACCCGGCCGGCGGTATCCATGAGCTTCTGCTTGCCGGTGAAGAAGGGGTGGCAGGCGGCGCAGACTTCCACGCGCAGCTCCTTCTTGGTGGACCGGGTGGGGAACTCGTTGCCGCAGGCGCAGTGGACGTTCACGTCGAACAGGTGCGGATGGATCTTGTCTTTCATGGGGAGCCTCCTGGAACCGACCGGATGCCATTGAGCGGCACGCGGCTTGTTCACGCATGGACGGAAAGTTTACCCCGGACCGGGGTTGGACTCAAGATCCAATTCCAGCTCAGGCGTTCATGGCCTCGGTGACCGGGATCCGGCTGGCCCGCCAGGCCGGGAGGAAGCCCCCCGCCAGCCCCATGAGGACGCTGAAGGCGACCCCCTGGCCCATGAGGCCGGGGGTGATGGTGAAGGCGAAACTGACGTCGGAGAAGGTCTGGAAGTTCACCGTGGAGGTCTGGATGCCGTTGAAGCCCAGGGCCAGGAAGGCCCCGGCCAGGCCGCCCAGGCCGCAGAGCATCAGCGCCTCCCACTGGAAGCTGGCCAGGATCTCCACCTGGCGGAAGCCCAGGGCGCGCAGGGTGCCGATCTCCGAGGTGCGCCCGGCCACGGCCGAATACATGGTGTTCATGGCGGCGAAGATGGCGCCCAGGGTGAGGATGACGGTGATGAGGTTGCCCAGCACCTGGATCGGCTTGCCGGCCTCGGTCTGCTCGGCGTAGTAGGCCGGCTCGGCCTTGGCCTCCAGCTTGAGCCGCTTGTCGGCGTCCACCTGGTGGATGAAGTCGGCGATCCGCCCCGGGTCGGCCAGGCGGACCAGGACCGAAGAATAGGCTTCGCGCTTGCGGGCCTGCATGAGCTGCTCCACGTCGGTCCAGAGCTCCGAGTCGTAGGCCGAGCCCTGGGCGTCGAACACCCCGACGATCGGCCAGTTCCGCCCGGCATAGCTGAGGCTCCGGCCCACCGCCAGGCCCTGGAAGCGGGCGGCCAGACGACGTGGCACCACCAGCTCGGACAGATCGGGGTTGAACCAGCGGCCCTGGACCAGCCGGACCTGGGTGCGCATGCGCACCCCGGCCGGGTCCAGGCCGCGCAGGGCGACGTTGGCGCCGCCGTCGCCGTCGCGGCGGTCGAGCATCAGGACCACGTAGCACTCCGCCGAAGCCAGCGGGCCCGCCTCGTCCTGGGCCACCAGGGGGCTGACCTTGAGGATCCGGGCCTGGCTCCGGTCCACGGTGCTGTTCAGCTCCACCCGGGAATTGGGCCGCAGGACCAGCACCTGGTCGTCCCGGCCGCTGGCGACGAAGGCCCGGGAGATGCCCTGGGAGAGCGACAGCACCACCACGAAGATGGCCACCACCACGGCGATGGCGCCGGCGGTGGAGAGCGTGCTGGCCTTGCGCTGCCAGAGCGAGCGCCAGTTGTAGCTGAGCGGCACCGGGAAGCGCCAGGCGGCCCAGAGCAGCCAGGCCAGGCAGGGCACCAGGGGGATCCAGAGCAGGGCCGCCATCACAGCGCCCGCAGGCCGTCGACGATGGGCCGGCGGATGGCCTGGTAGGCCGGGACGAAGGTGGACAGCGCGCCGACCGCCATGGTGGCGTGCAGGCAGAACAGCAGGGTGGCGGGCTGGACCTGGAAGTCGTTCAGCCAGGGGATCGAGACGCCGATGGTGGCGCGCAGGGCGTCGGCGGCCAGCACCGCCAGGCCGATCCCCAGCAGGCCGCCCAGGGCGGCCAGCAGCAGCCCCTCGGCCATGAGCAGGCCCAGCATCTGCAGGCCGGTGAAGCCCATGGCGCGGAACACGGCGATCTCGGTGGTGCGCTCGCGGATGGTCATGGCCATGGTGCTGGCGGTGACGATGACGATGGCGGCCAGCACCGCGCCGGTGATGGTGTGGATCATGGTGCCGTAGTCCCCCATCATCTTCAGGAACTCCAGCTGGAAGGCGTTCTCGGTCTCGCTCAGGGTCGGCTCCAGGGCGTCGCCGAAGTGGTGGTCGATCCGCTCGACCAGCCGGGGCACGTCGTCGGCCGAGCGCGCCCGGACCCAGAACGCGCCCACCTTGCCGTGGATCCAGGGAATGCTCTCCTCCAGGAGCTTGTACTGGAAATAGAGGGCCATCTCGTCGGCGTCCTTCTTGCCGTGGAAGATGGCCCGGACGGTCAGCCGCGGGTTGACCGGGAAGATGGTCCCCTGCAGCGGCACCACCGAGCCCACGTGCCAGCCGAACTTGCCGGCCAGGGCCTGGCCCACCACGCAGCCGGTGCGGTCCCGGATGAAGTCCTTGAACTCGGCCTCGGAGTGGCGGACGATCTCCTCCTTGAACATCCCCGCCAGGGGCTCCGGATCCACGGCGAAGTTGGCGAAGAAGTTGCGCTGGTCCTGGTAGATGCCGCCGAACCACTGGAGCGCCATCACCGACTCCACCTCCGGCTGCTGGCGCAGCCAGTCGCCGTAGCGGTAGGGCAGGAAGTTGGCCAGGGAGGTCTTGTGCCGCACGGCGATGCGGTTGGCGGAATCGGGATTGTGGGCGAACCCGTCCAGGGTGGCCAGGATGCTCTGCAGGGTGGCCACCAGGAACACCGAGACGGCCAGTGACAGGATCGTCAGCAGGGTCCGCCGGCGGCTGCGGAGCAGGGAGCGCAGGATCAGGTGGAGGTACTTCATGGCGGATCCGGCCGGTTGCGCTCCACGGTCCGCTCGAGGATGCCCTTCTCCAGGTGGATCTGGACCCGGGCGTGGTGGGCCGCCTTGGGATCGTGGGTCACCAGCAGGATGGTCTTGCCCAGGGCCTGGTTCAGGTGCTCCAGCAGGGCCATCACCTCCTCGGCGTTGCGGGCGTCCAGGGCGCCGGTGGGCTCGTCGGCCACCAGGATGTCGGGATCGCCGACGATGGCCCGGGCGATGGCCACCCGCTGCTCCTGGCCGCCGGAGAGCTGGCGCGGGTAGTTGCGCAGGCGGTCCAGCAGGCCGACCATGCCCAGCGCCGCCATGGCCCGCTCCCGGCGTTCCCGGCGGCCCAGGGTGGTGAGCAGCAGGGGCAGTTCCACGTTCTCGAAGGCGTTGAGCACCGGGACCAGATTGTAGTTCTGGAAGATGAAGCCCATGTGCATGGCCCGCCAGGCCGCCAGCTGGTCGTCGTCCAGCTCGTTGAGGGCGTAGCCGCAGACCTCCAGGGTGCCGCCGGTGGGCCGGTCGATGCCGGCGATGAGGTTGAGCAGGGTGGTCTTGCCCGAGCCCGAGGGGCCCATGAGGGCGTAGTAGCCGCCCGCGGGGATCTCCAGATCGAGCCCCTGCAGCACCGGGATCTCCAGGGGGCCGCGGAAATAGCTCTTGGCGATGCCCCTGCAGACGATGATCGGGCCGGGTTCGGCGGCCATGTCAGCGGGCCTTGACCCGGACCCGGGCCCCGGGCTCCAGCCGGGTGTCCGGCGGCACCACCAGGAGCCGGGCATCCGCGGCCAGGCCCTTGACCTGCAGTCCCAGGGGGTTCTCCGCCAGGATGGTGAGCGGCGCCAGGGCGGCGCGGTCGCCGTCCAGCACCCAGGCGCAGGGGGCCCCCTGGCGCCGGGTGACCTGCTCGCGGCCCAGGAGGATGACCGCCTCCCGGTACGGCTCGCCCAGGAAGGTGACCTTGGCGCCCATGTCCGGCAGCAGCAGCGGGCTCTTCTCCACGAAGCTCACCCGCACCACCACCACCGCCTTCTGCCGGTTGGAGGTGGGGTAGATCGCCCGCAGCCGGCCGGCCAGGGCCCGGGTGGCCGGGTCGGCGTCCAGGGCGTCGACCCGGACCTCCACCGGCATCCCCGGCCTGAGTTTGGTGATGCCGCCCTCGTTGACCTCCACCTCCACCTCCAGCGAGCCGAAGTCGGCCAGGGTGGCCACCGCGTTGATGGCGTTGGCGCCGCCGGCGGTGCCCGGGCTCACGGTCTCGCCCACCTCCGACAGCTTCTGGGTGATCGTCCCGGCGAACGGCGCCCGCAGCACCATGTCCTCCAGGAGGGCGTCCTGGTAGCGCAGCTGGGCCTGCAGCCCGGTGCGGGCCGAGCGCAGCTTGTCCAGGTCGGCCTGGCTGAGCACCCCGTCCCGGGCCAGCGCCTCGCCCCGGCGCAGGTCCAGCTCGGCCTGGCCCAGGCTGGCCTTGACCTGGTCGTCGGCGGCCTGCAGGTCCAGGTTCTCCAGCCGGGCGATGACCTGGCCGGCCCGGACCCGGCTGCCCTCCTCCACCCCCAGCCAGGCCACCCGCCCGGGCACCTTGGCCGACAGGGTGGCCCGGTGCCGGGCCACCACGTAGCCCGAGGCGGTGACCAGCGGGTCCCGCTCGCCGGCCTTGAGGACGGTGGGGGCGGTGACCGCGAGCTCGAGCGGGGCGTGCTTCTGCAGGTAGCTGCCGGCCGCGGCCAGCACCCCCAGCACCAGCAGGACCAGCCAGCCCCAGGGAAAGCGCTTCTTGATCAGGGGCTTGACCATGGGTTGCCTCGGGAGGGGAACGGCGGCAGGGGGGTGGTGGGGATATTCAGCTATTCTAGCGATTGCTCATATCCAGTTGAAGCAATGATCTGGCGCAGGGTCCGCCGCTGGCTGACCCAGGGGGTGTCCGCCAGGGCGAACCGCCAGTCCAGGTCCCGGTCGGCCGGCTGGGCGAAGCCGATGCCCACCCGGGGGCCGCGCAGGACCATCCCGCCGGGGTCGCCCTCCAGCAGCTCCAGGCCGCCCCGGCGGAACAGCGGGTGGCCGGAGAAGCCCAGGTCCAGCGCCAGCGCCTGGGCCACCTTGCCCGGGCCGGTGAGCAGCACGGGGCCCTCCTGGCCGCCCCGGCGCCGGCGCACCAGGTCCAGGCCGCGCACCGGCTCGCAGGCGCGGATCAGGACGGCCGCGGCCTGGCCGGCCGGGCCGGTGACCACGTTGAGCATGTGGTGCATGCCGTAGCAGAAGTAGACGTAGGCGCGCCCGCCGGCCTCCCACATGGGGGCGTTGCGCGGGGTGCGGCCGGAGCGGCAGTGGCTGGCCGAGTCCTCCGGCCCGCCGTAGGCCTCCACCTCGGTGACCCGCAGGGTCACCGGGCCGTGGCGCAGGTGGCGCCCCAGCAGGTCCTGGGCCACCTGGTCCACCGGCCGCAGGAAGAACCCGGCCGGGATCAGCCTGGCAGGCTGTGGCAAAGCCGGCCCCGCACGTGGGTCTCCCGGACCAGGCCGGGCCCGGCGCGGTAGAGCAGCCTGGACAGCACCTGCTCGGCGGGCTCGGGGCCCCGCTCCGGGGCGGGATCCACCGCCGCCGGGTCCACCACGATGAAATCGGCCTCCTTGCCCGGCTCCAGGCTGCCGATGCGGCCGGCCCGGCCCAGGGCCCAGGCGCCGCCGAGGGTGGCCAGGTGGAAGGCCTGGGCCGGGCCCACCGGCGGGTCGGGCTCCAGGTCCAGGGCCGCGCGCACCAGGCTGTGCTCGGCTTCCGGCAGGTCCAGTCCGGCCAGGCGCCGGCCCTGGATCTGCTGGCCGGCCCAGCGGAGCTTGGAGGCGGTGCAGGCCATGGCCATCTCCGACCAGAGGCTGAGGCTGGGACCCGCGCCCACGTCGGTGCCCAGGCCCACGGTCAGGCCCTCCTCCAGCCACCGGCGCAGGGGCATGATGCCGCTCTTGAGGAAGGCGTTGGAGCGCGGGCAATGGACGATGGCCGCGCCGGCCGAGCGGATCGCCGCCCGTTCCCCGGGCGACAGGTGGATGCAGTGGCCCAGGAGCGTGCGCGGCCCCAGCAGCCCGGCGCTGGCGTAGACGTCGGTGTAGTCGCTGGCGGCCGGGAACAGCTCGCGGACCCAGCTCAGCTCGTCCAGGTTCTCGCTCAGGTGGGTCTGGACGAAGGCCCCGTACTTCTCCGCCAGGCTGCCGGCGCCCCGCAGCAGCGCCATGGAGCAGGTGGGGGCGAACCGGGGGGTGAAGGCGTACTGCAGCCGGCCGTGGTCCCGGCCGTGCCAGGCGGCGCAGAGCTCCTCGCTCTGGGCCAGGGAGGCGGCGGTGTCCTCGCGCAGGCGGTCGGGGGCGTTCTGGTCCATCATCACCTTGCCCATGATCGTGCGGATGCCGATCCGCTCGGCCTCGGCGAAGGCGCGGTGGGTGGCCTCGGGGTGGATCGAGCCGTAGACCACCGCGGTGGTGGTGCCCGCGGCCAGCAGGTCCCGGAAATAGGCGCGGGCGGCCTGGGCGGCCCAGTCCGCGTCCTCGAACCGGACCTCCGCCGGGAAGATGTGGGTCTTGAGCCAGGGCAGCAGCTCGAGGCCGTCCATGGCCACCGCCGGATACTGCGGCAGGTGCGAGTGCAGGTCCACCAGGCCCGGGAGGATCCACCAGGGCCGCAGGTCCCGCTGGGGCTCCGCCGGGTGGGCGGCGGCCACCTCCTTGAAGCCGCCGGCGGCCAGGATGGTGCCCGCGGGGTCCACCACCAGGGCGCCGTCGGGCACCTCCCACAGGTTCGAGGAACCGGATGGGCTCAGCAAATGCGCACGGAACAGCAAGGGGCGTTCTCCTGGCCGGGATCGGTCACTGGGTATCGGCCAGCAATGTTACCATGGCGGGGTCGCCACCTATGGATCCGGGCCTATGACCATCCTCCAGATCATTGTGCTCGCGGTCATCCAGGGAGCGGCCGAGCTGCTCCCGGTATCCAGTTCGGCCCACGTCATCGTCGCCGAGAAGCTGCTCGGCCTGGATCCCACCCGGCCCGAACTGACCCTGCTGCTGATCATGCTCCACACCGGCACCATGGTGGCCGTCCTCTGCTTCTACTGGAAGGCCTGGAAGGCCAGCTGCCTGGGCCCCGGCGCGGGCCTGGCCAGGTTCGCCGGGCTGCTGGGCGCGGCCTCGCTGCTGACCGCGGCGGTGGGGCTGGCCCTGAAGCTGCTCATCGAGAAGGTCGTGCTGCGGGGCACGCCCCAGGCCGAGGTGGAGATGCTGTTCGGCGACCTGGGGCTGATCTCGGCGTCCCTGGCGGTGGTGGGGGGCCTGATCATCTACTCCGGGCTCCGGCTCCAGCGGTCCGGGCCGGGCGGAGGCGGGCTGGGCCTGCGCGGGGCCTGCTGGATGGGCGCCATCCAGGGGCTCTGCCTGCCCTTCCGCGGCTTCTCCCGGTCCGGGTCGACCATCTCGGCGGGGATCCTGCTGGACCTGTCCCGGCGGCGGGTGGAGGAGTTCAGCTTCGCCCTGGCGGTGCTGCTCACCCCGCCCCTGATCGTCCGGGAGGTGCTGCGGCTGCTCCACGCCCAGCGGGCCGCGCCGGCCTCCGGGGCGGGCCTGCTGCACCTGTTCGCGCCCAGCCTGCTGGGGATGGCGCTGAGCTTCTGCTCGGGCCTGCTGGCCCTGCGCTGGCTCTCGGCCTGGCTGGAGAAGGGGCGCTGGCACCTGTTCGGGATCTACTGCTTCGGCGCGGCGATCCTGGTGTTCGCCTTGAACTGGGGCGGGCTGTAGGTCAGTGCTTGCTGTGCTCCCGGACGTAGCCCAGGGCCCGGTCCTTGTCCGCGTCCATGACCACGTTCAGCTCGCAGCCCGGGAACACCTGCTCGATGTCGATCACCCGCACCGCCCGGTCCAGCCGGCCGTGGTCCGGGAAGAACTGCGAGAGCACGCTGGGGCTGTCCCGGAAGAAGGCGTCGTTGAACAGGTTGCCTTCGTCGTCGGGGTAGAGGGCCAGGTAGTGGATCCTGGCTTCCACCAGGTCCTGGAAGAAGTGGGTGCCGAAGGACAGGTCGGGGACGTAGTTGCCCTTCTTGCGGGCGATCTCCACCAGCAGGGCGGTGTTGTTGATGCCCGAATAGGTCACGCCGACCCCCAGGGTGATGTCGCCCCGGCTGCCCCAGCGGCCCGGCCCCATCAGGATGAACTTGCGCCGGGGCAGGGCCTCGTTGAGGTGGCTGACGGCGTCGGCGATGCCCACCAGGTCCGCCAGGTCGGGCAGCTTGCGGTACTCCTCCGGATCCACGTAGACGATGTAGCGGATCCCCTCGACGTAACCGTTGGTGACGTACTTGCTGGCGGAGAACAGCTTGTGTTCGTAGTCCACCTTGGTCGGCATGGTCACCTTGCCCTGCTCGGCCATGTGCGCCTGGGGCCGGCACTGCAGCAGGTAGAGCCGCTCGCCGTCGTGGGCGAATTCCAGGTCCACCGGCATGCCCAGGGCGTCCTGGAGGATCTTCAGCATCTCCTTCATCTGGGCCAGGAACTGGCCGTTCTCCACCAGCCCGGCGAAGGTGACCAGCAGGTCGTCCTGCCTGGGCCGGATCATGCCCTTCATGGGCTTCTTCAGGAACCCGTCCTCCAGCACCGAGACGATCTGCTCCAGCAGCGGGAACTCGTCGTCGGCCTGCTTCATGATGTCGTCCACGCTCAGGGACTCGAAGCGCCCGGTCTCCAGGTTGATGACGTCCATCCCGCTCTGGGCGTAGTACTGCACCTGGTCCGGGGTGACGTTGACCCGCAGGTTGGGCTGGCCGGGGCTGAGCATGAACGGGAAGTCCCGGCCCATGCGGTCCACCGCCCGGGTGCCCAGGCCGGTCACCATGCGGATGATGCCGTCCTCCCGCTTGAGCCGGGGAGACCAGCGGAACTCGTTGTGGCTGAGCGCCACCCCGGCGAAGGCCGGGAAGAAGTAGTTGCCGACCTTGCGGCCCACCACCTGCTGGATGATGATCCCCATCTCCTCGACGAAGTCCAGCAGCCCGCGCTCGGCGCGGTACTGGATCGGGTCGGGGCCGAACACCGAGGCGTAGACCTCGGCCACCGCGTCGATCAGCGCCGCCAGCCGGTCCTCGCGGGAGCCGGTGTTGGCCAGGAACAGGCTGCGGTACTTGCCGGAGAAGGCCGTGCCCTCGCTGTCCTCCAGCAGGCTGGAGGAGCGCACGATCAGCGGGCCGTCGCCCAGGTCGTCCAGGGCGAACTGGATCTGCTGGTACATCTCATGGGAGAAGAAGGAGTTCTTGAAGACCTGCTCCAGGTAGGGGAAGGTCTGGCGGATCTCCTCGATGGGCGAGAACTTCAGGCTCCAGAGGTCCTCCAGGCTGTTGTGGCGCAGGAAGTTCCAGATGCCGTCGGAGGAGATGTACCAGGTCTTGGGGGTGCGGATGGCGTCGATCAGCGG
>Ga0316217_10004631_pt1 | contig 14694 bp, 9 predicted proteins | sample 1anoAmetaG_FD_203633 | JGI IMG/M metagenome (GOLD analysis project Ga0316217, IMG submission 203633) | Freshwater microbial communities from Trout Bog Lake, Wisconsin, USA - 1anoA | ecosystem: Environmental > Aquatic > Freshwater > Lake > Hypolimnion/Profundal zone | place: USA: Wisconsin... | reverse complement strand
ACGGCTTCCTTGCCGATAGAAAACATCGTAGCCTCCCTGCTACATGGGACTTACAACATCTCCATGATGGCAGGGAGGCTCACTTTTTCAAAACGACCATTGGACGGTCTTGGCCTTTAGGCGGCGTTGGGACCGACGAGTTGAGTAATCTCACCGACCTGAAGTTGGTAAGCGCGAACGCCCGGGGAGGATTTCATCAGAGCCGGCGGGACTCCGCGCATTTGTCTTTCCGGCGTCCGCTCGACGCTCCGGCGTTCCGGCAGTATGTTACGCAGGAGGGGCGGCGCTGATCGCCGCACCCTGTCCCACTTGCCAATTCTGGCGGCGGGCGTTGTTTACGCCCGAGCCATTGGGCCGCGCGGCAACGGCTGGTTCCAACCGAGGAGTCTTTATAATGACAATGAAGAACATCCATGTACGGCGTCAGGGTCGTTTCTGCCTCTGCGCGGCACTAGCTTCGTTAGGGTTCCTGCCGGCACTCCCGGTCGGGGCCGCGCCCGACCCGGCCGCCGTGCCGGATCTGCGCGAGAGTTTTGAAAACCCGCCGGACTCCGCCAAGACCCGCACCTGGTGGCACTGGGTCAGCGGCAACGTCTCCGCCGAAGGCATCACCGCCGACCTGGAAGCCATGAAACGCGTCGGGGTGGCCGGTGCCCAGATGTTCACGGTCGATCAAAGCGCCGTCAAGGGCCCTATCGTGTTCATGAGCCCCGAGTGGCGCAAGCTGGTGCACCATGCCCTGAGCGAGGCCGACCGCCTTAACCTCGAAATGTCCATGGAAGGGTGCGACGGCTGGAGCGAATCGGGCGGGCCCTGGATCACGCCCGCGCAATCCATGCAGAAAGTCGTCTGGACCGAAACCCGCATCACCGGCGGCCAGAAGATTGCCCTCACGCTCCCCCAGCCGGAAACCATCGCCGAGTACTACCAGGACATCGCCCTGCTGGCGTTCCCCACCATCGCCGGCGATGACCTGCCCGAACCCGCAGCGATCACCGCCAGTTCGCCCAAGTTTGATGGCAACAAACTCCTGGCGCACGAAGCGGTCAAGCTGCCGGCGGCCAAGCCCAACGAACACCAGTGGGTGCAACTGGCCTTTGCCAAAGAGATCACCTGCTCCTCGCTGGCGCTCAGCGCCTCCGCGCCCCGCAAGGCGCCGCCCTGGGAACTTCAGGCCTCTGTCGATGGTACGCATTTCAAAAAGATCTGCGCCCTGCCGAACAACGGCATCGTAAGTTTCCCCACCACCACCGCCAAATTCTTCCGCCTGGCAGTGGGCTCCGTGGCCAACGGCGCTCCGGCCCGCAGCATTGCCGCCATCAGCCTGCAAGGCCCGCGTATCGACCGCACCACAGCGCGCAGTGGCATGGCGGTCGATATCTCGGTCAATGCGTTTTCCAATGGCACCGTACCGGCCAACGCCGCGGTCGCGCCGGCCGCGCTGGTCGACCTGACGGGCAAGCAGGAATGGGAAGCCCCGCCTGGCCAATGGACCATCATCCGCCTGGGGCACACCAGCACCGGCGCCCACACCCACCCATCGACGTCCGCCGGGCTCGAATGCGATAAGCTCAGCCGGGCCGCGGTGGAAGCGCAGTTCAAGGGCATGTTCGGCGACGTGATCGCCGACTCCGAACCGCTGATCGGCCGCGCCCTGCGCTACGTGCTGCTCGATAGCTGGGAAGCCGGCTGCGAAAATTGGACCCCCAAGATGGCCGAGGAATTCTCGCAGCGCCGCGGCTACGACCTGCACCCCTGGCTGCCGGTGCTCACCGGGCGCATCGTCGGCAGCGTCGACGAGAGCGAACGATTCTTATGGGATTACCGCCGCACCCTGGCCGACCTGGTCGCCGAGCAGCATTATGGCTCCTTCCAGGATCTCGCCCATCAGCACCACATGGGCCTGTACGCCGAGGCCAGCGGCATCGGCATGCCCACCGTCGCCGACCAACTCCAGTGCAAGGGACACACCGACATTCCGATGGGGGAATTCTGGGTCAGCCACACCCGCGACGGCAACATTGATGACCCGAAGGAGGCCGCCTCGGCCGCCCACATTTATGGCCAGAACATCGCCGCCACCGAATCGTTTACCTCAACGGCCGCCGTGGCGGCCTGGACCAACGACCCCTTCGGCCTCAAGGCGATGGGCGACCAGGAGTTCTGCCTCGGCGTCAACCGTTTCATCTTCCATCGCTTTGCCCACCAGCCCTGGCTGGACCGCAAACCGGGCATGTCCATGGGCCCCTGGGGGATCAACTTTGATCGCACCAACACCTGGTGGGAACAGGGCCGCGCCTGGCTGACCTACTTGGCCCGCTGCCAGGACCTGCTGCAGCGCGGCCGCTTTGCCGCGGACCTGGTCTACTTCTACGGCGAAGGGGCCCCGATCTGCGTGCATCACAAGGATCTCCAGCCGGCGGTGCCGGCGGGCTTTGATTATGACGTCTGCAACGCCGAGGTGCTGCTGCGTTCCATGAGCGTGGAAGACGGACAGGTCGCCTTGGCCAGTGGGATGCGCTACCGCGTGCTGGTACTGCCGGAAACCAACCGCATGACGCTGCCGGTGCTGGAGAAGATCCAGTCCCTGGTGAATGCCGGCGCGACGATCTACGGGCCGTGGCCGGAAAAGTCGCCGAGCCTGGCGGGATTCCCCGAAAGCGATCAGAAGATCCAGGCCATCGCCAAGGAAGTGTGGGGCGACTGCGACGGCAAAACCATCACCGAACACGCCTGCGGCAAGGGTAAAGTATGCTGGGGCCTGCCGCTGGAAAAAGTGCTCGCCGTGCCCTCCGATTTCGCCGGCGGACCCGGCAAGGACCAGTTGTTTATCCATCGGAAGGAAGGCGCTACGGACCTGTATTTTGTCTCCAACCAGGAACACGCCGCGTATACGGTTCCGTGCAGTTTCCGGGTAGCCGGCAAAGTCCCCGAACTCTGGCACCCGGACACCGGACAAACCGAAACGGTGGCGCTGTACCATGTGGAAAATGGCTGCACCACGCTGCCGATTCATTTTGATCCGGTGGGGTCGGTATTCGTCGTCTTCCGCAATGCCGCCAGCGGTGCGGCGCCCGTGGCGGCGGTGCGGCACAATGGCCAAGACCTTCTTGGATCGGGTGAGGCACCGGCCGAACTGCCGGTGGTGGCGCAGGACAAGGTGGAGATGACCGCCTGGCAGGGCGGCGCGTACGAGGTCGTCAACGCCGGCGGCCAAACTATCAAGGCCGAAGTGCCAGCATTGCCGCCGGCCCTAACCTTGGATGGGCCGTGGCAGGTGAGTTTTCCGCCGAAGCTCGGCGCCCCCGAGAAGGCGACGTTCGCGCAACTGATTTCCTGGGCCGATTCGCCGGATGCGGGAATCAAGTATTTCTCCGGAACCGCCACCTACCAGCAGGACCTCACGATTCCGGCGGAGTTGCTTTCCGGCGGCAAGAGCCGGCGGCTTTACCTGGATCTGGGCACCGTCAAAAACCTGGCCGAAGTGAGCCTCAACGGCAAGCCGCTGGGTATCTTGTGGAAAGCGCCGTTCCGCGTCGAGATCACCGCCGCAGCGCAAGCCGGCGCCAATCACCTGGAGATCAAGATCACCAACCTGTGGCCCAACCGCCTGATCGGCGATGAGAAACTGCCCGCGGCCCAGCGGATCACGTGGGCGAGCGTTCAGCAGTACAAGGCGGATTCGCCACTGCTGCCGTCCGGATTGCTAGGCCCCGTAACGATCGTGCCGGCCCAACAGGTGACGTTCCCGTGAGCGCCACCGCGCCGCGCTTGCAGCAATATTCCAGGCGGCGAAATTGATACCGAACCGCCTAAAGGCGGAACTCCAAGCAAACGACGGACAACCGCACGTTCGGAGTTCCGTCGTCTCTGTCAAAAGCCTGCAACTCACGAGCGGACGCCGGAAAGACAAATGCTCGGAGTTCCGCCTTCAGGCGGCGTCGGGACCGACGAGTTGCATCGTAGAATGGCCGCCGCTATTGCACACACTGGACATGGCACCAAGCCGGGGGCTTAAACTCCGTTGGGCGCCACGGCGGGCGGCGCGGCGTCTTCGCCTTCGCCGGCACCCGGCTTGTTGGACGGCGTATCTTTCTTCTTTTCCGGCGGGAACCAGTGGCGGGTCTTGGCGTCTTTGCCCAGCGCGGTGGTGCCGCAGCGTTCGATCAGCGCCTTATAGAAACGCAGAGCGCCCTTTGGGTCGCGGTTCTTGAGCCACCCGCCGGCCTGGCACAGGATGCGTGCGGTTTCGTCGGATTCATCGGGCAGCAGGGCCGCCGCCGCCCAGGCGTGATCGCACGCCACGTAGCGATAATGGAAGCGGTGTTCCGGTGCCGGCTGGGCCTTTAGGCGTTCGAGTTCAGCGGCACTCGGAGCGTTGATTTTTTCCTCCGACGTGGCACGTTTGGTGCCGGTGGCATCCAACTCGTAGTTGCCGCCGTAAAGCGCCCAGTCCGGCTCTACTTCCGTTCCCAGCAGGGCCAGGCCATACCAGCGGGCAAGGGTCGCAGCTTGCCACAACGCCTGGGCGCGGTCCGCAGCGCTGCGTGCCGCATCCTGCCCGGTGTGCAGCGCCGTCACGTACGCGTCCATCCGCGGCTGCAATTTTACGGGGTACCACGACCGGGCCTCCGCCGAGCGCCCCTGACGCAACAAACGCCGCGCTGCCAAGTAGCGGATGTCGGGGGCATCCCCGGCCGTCGTGTCTGTGTCCGTATCCTTATTCGCGGCGGCCGGTTTGGGCGGAAACGGTGTGGGCAGCGTTTTTACGTAGGCTACCAGTTCATCGGGTGTGAGCACGCGTTCGGCCAGGTACGCGCCATCCCGCCAGAAGCCCGCTTTTAGCAGCAGATCCAGCGCCTCGACAAATTGGCCCCGATGCAACTGCAGCACCGCCAGTTCGCCCTGCACGCGGTCGCGCGGCGTAAACGGCGGATCGGCATCCTTTTCCTCGGTGGCGGCCGGCCACTGTTCCTGCGGGGGAAACGCCCGTGCCGCCTTGGCCAGCAGCGCCGCGGCCTGGACCGCATCACCGGCTCGCAGGCTCAGCTTGGCCCGCAGCCACAGCGTCACCGGCGCATCCGCCGGCGACTCTGCCAGCCAACTCTCCGCCGCCTTGACATCGCCAACCTGGTAGGCCGCCCACGCCAACCGCTCCACCCCGGCCAGCGCCGGCACGTTGGCCGCCCGCGCCGCCTGGAGCCAGGGCTCGGCGCGATTGACGTTGGCGGCGTTGTCCGCGTCGTCCTTCGAAAGCGAGAGCAGAAAGGCGGTCACCACACGTTGCACCGCCGGATCTTTGGCCACGCGGCACAGCACCGTGGCATCCTGCCGCAAGATCTGCTGCGCCGCCAGCCGCAGGGAGGGGCCCGCCGTCGGATCGCCGGCCTCGCGCTGCTCCAGCAGCAATTCCACCGCCGCCTCGTAACGGCCCTGGCGCAGGGCCGCCTGCGCTTCCCAGCCCAGGCTCGTGGCCGACAGGCCCAGGGCATCGGCAAAGCCCGCGGCGGCCAGCGTGCGCGCCTGTTGCAGGTATGTGATCGCCTTTTTGGGATCGTCCGGCACATAACTGCGCCCGAGCATGTAGGCCGCCCACGTGCTGCGATAGTGCCGCTGCGCCGGCGGCAGCGCCAATACCGCTTCCCAGCACCCGCGGGCTGCCGCCAGTTTGCCGCTGTGATACGCCAGTGCGCCGCGCTCGTAGATGGTGAACTCGGCCGGCAAATCCTTGAGGCGCACCGCCAGGTCCAGCGCCGGGGCCACCGGCTCGGGTCCCCGATCCTGATTCCATTCCTCGCCGCTCCACCGCGCGTGCGCGGCGGCGAATTTAAGGATTTCTTCCCGCACCGCCTGGAGTTGCCACAACGCATGTTCCAAGGCTTGCGACGGGGTGCCTTGCAGCGCAGCCCGCAGGTCGTTGACGTCGGCATCGGCGGTCTGGTGCGGGCCATACAACCCCACGCCGCCCTCCCGCTGGTCGGGCTTGGCCGGCAACACCGCTTTGCACGCCAGCGCAGCCTGCGGTTGGAGGCGATTGATCTCCACCGTAAAATCCGCCAGGGGCGCGGCGCGCAACTGGTCATCGGTCCGCAGGATCATGTCGCTGGGGAAAAACGGTCCGCAGGCCCGAGCCCCGCCCGGGGCGGCCGCCAGCACGGCAAGCCCCCACGCCATGGACCATATCTTATCGCGTCTGGGTATCCACATACGCCTGAACCTCCGTGTCCTGGGCAAAGCGCAACCACGCCACCTTGCGGCATTCGCCGGGCGCCAGCCGCGCGCCGGCCGCCGTTAATCCCACCAGACGCAGTTCCTGGCCCGCGCCCGTACTTTTCGCAAAACCACCCAGGGCATCGCTGGCTTGCAGTTCGCCCCGGGACCAGGTCACCCACACGGCCATTGGACCTCGCGCATCGTCCTGTCCCTGGTTACGCAGGGAAATCTCGACCAGCGAACCGGACTGCCGGACCACATCCACCACCACGTCGGCCTGCGGCGTACGCCCGTCGAGCACCGCCGCCAACGTCGCCCAGCGCCAGTTGTAGCGATCCGCGGCGATGGGCAGGCGATACCAGATAATACCCGCCATGGCGGCCGGACGCCGCGCCTGCCAGGCACCGCATAAGTCCACCAGTTCGGCGCTCTGGGACCCCATCCAGCGTTTCTGATAACCCACCGGCCACGTGCGCTCGGGCCCCTCGGCCTCCAGGCTGCAATACTTCCCCGTGTCGTCGAACACCAGCACGTACCCATACGTGGGCAGGGCGATACGGAAGGGTACTCCCAGCCGGCTGGCCCGGGCCACCGCATCCCGTGCCGCCGCCGGATCGCACAGGGCTACGCGATCCCCCAGGCGCGCCGGCCGGTCGAGCGAATGCACCTGGAGCACATATTCGCCCGCCTCGGCCGCCAGGCCGGCAAACGCCCGCTGCCGCAGCCACGACGGCAACGCGGTGATGTGCACCGGCACGGCATGCGTCTGCGTCTTGGCGGCCTGCACCCAGGTGCGATAGCCGTCGAGCTTGGACGCGGCGGCATCAAAATCGAGCTGGATCTCTGCCAGTTCCACGCCGGCGCGGCGGGCTTTTTCGCACAGTTCACCGGCCACCGCCGCCACCAGTTGGGCGGCGGGCCCTTCAAACGCCCCGGTATAGGCGCCGATACGAATGCCCACGCCGACCTGTTGGGCCGCACTCTTGAGGCGCCGCCAATCCACCGCCACGTGGAACACATGGGGTTCGGCCGGTTTGTCCCAGCTGATTTGCGCCCCGAGCACCACCACGCGGGCAAACGCGCCGCCATGGGCCGTCACGGCGTCCTTGACGTCGTCCGTCCAGGCACGCTGCCACACGTAGACTTCCTGGCGCAGGGTCGGGGCTGCCGGCGCCGTCGGCGGGGCCGGTGCCGGGCCGGTGCGTGCGAACCATAAGGCCGCTACCAGCAGCAGGGAAACAATGACCACTAACAGTAGCAGTGAGCGCATGGGGCGTATTGTATCGCGCCCGGGCCAAAGGGGGGCATCGGCCGCTTTTCCAGCGGTGCGAAACGAGATACCGGCGGTCCGCACCCCCCGGAGGGGCGCCGGTTTTCGGACGTCCCGGCACGGAAAAGAATTCCGCAAAGATTTTTTCATGCAGTGCCCGGCCTGTGCCGATACCTTAAGTACAAAGGTTGTGACCTGCTTAACAAATTCTATTTAGCCCTTGTGGCTATACTTGAAAAGGGAGCACGGTTTCACAGCCTTTTTTTTATTTTTGCCCACCCCCTGCCCACCCCCTGCCGCCCCCTCCAACAAAAGAAGGACGGCGGGCTTGAACCAAGCCCGCCGCCGCACAGATTCCGGGGTTCGCGCAGGCACTCGTCGGCCCAACGCCAGCGGTGCCGCAGCGGCAACCCCGCCCTATGTCCGGTCCCGTACCGGCGCCTTATCCATCCGCGAACTGGACCCGCCGTGGAGCACGCCAGTATCAATGCCGCCCCAGGGTCCGGCCGCGCCGCTTGCGATAAAGCATCAAGCCCGCCAAGCCGGCACCGCAGACACTCAAGCTCGCCGGTTCGGGCACCGGCGCCGTATCCGAAAGCACGCGGAAGTAATCGAACGTCGGCGTGAACAACGTGCCGTTGGACGGATTGGCCGAGAAGTAGTTGACGCCAAAGAGCCCGATACCATAGAGATTCGGCTGGGTGTAGTTGCCGATCGGCGTGTACGTAATGCCGTTGAGACTGTAGGACGGCGTAAGTTTGCCCGCCCCGTCATCGCTCAGGCGGAAGTACATGGGCGATGTGCCGCCGACAAAATTCCATGTGGCCGCACCCGGCGAGCCAATGGTCGTACTGCCGGTATTCCAGGCGTATTGCGTGATCTGCACCGCATCGGTGCTCACCCCGCTGCCCGTGCCGGCCATGCCGACAATGCCGATATTCTGGAGCCACTGATAGGCACTCATGGTGCCCGGCACCGGGCCGTTATACTTGGCTTCAATGGTCCAGGCTTCACCCGGCAGAACCTTCTGCCACAGGAACGGTGCCTGGTAATTGAACGAACTGCACGTATTGAGATCGGCAGCCGTGTCGGCCGTGATCGCCAGGTTTCCGGTGCCATCGAGTTTGACCGAGTCGGCCGGCGAACCGCCGGAAACGACATGCCACACCGTGCTGTTGGGCGCCCCGGCGGCACCGTTGAATTCGTCGGTGGTCAAGGCCCGGCTCACGCTGGCACCGGCGGCCAGGGTCAACCCGACGGCCAGCCCCAGGTGCCCGTAACTGAATTTGGTTCCATTGGTCATATCTTCACTACCCTTTCTTAATGATCGCGGAGAAGTACCCCCTCCCGCGACGTCTGCGCAGTATGCGGCCACCGTGGCCCGAACCGCAGCGCATGATGCGGTTCCCTGGTCTTACGGGCATTGGCGTCCGGCGGCACCGCGCAGGGATGACGTTACGTTCAGATGGGGCGTGCCGCCAGGTGCCGCCCGCCGCGTTTCCGGTACAACAAGAGGCCGGCGAGACCGAGGCCGAAGACTCCGAGCGTTGCCGGTTCGGGCACCGGAGCCACATCGGTCAGCACATGGAAGTAATCGAACTGCGGCGCGAACGTGGTGCCGTTGGCGGGGTTGGCGGCGTAGTAGTTGATCCCATAGAGGCCGATGCCGTAGAGATTCGGCTGGGTGTAGTCGCCAAAGGCGGTAAACGTGGTGCCATCGAGGCTGTAGGAAGCCTTGAGGGTGCCGGCCCCATTGTCGGTCAGGCGCAGGAATATCGGATCGCTGGGCGGGATGTAATTCCAATACCCGGCCCCCGGCGAACCAATGGTCACCACGTTGGTGGGGGTGCCGATGTTCCACCCGTATTGCACAATCTGCACGGCATCGCTGCTGACACCCGTGCCCGTTCCGGCCAGGCCGACAATGCCCGCGCTCTGCAACCACGTGTTGGCGTTGGTGGACCCCGGCGCCGGGCCATTGTACTTGGCTTCAATGCTCCAGCTTTCGCCCGGCAGCACCTTCTGCCACACGAACGGCGCCTGGTAATTGGTCGCGCCGTTGAGATCCGAGGCGGTGTTGGCGGTCAGCACCAGCGCGCCGGCCCCGTTGACCTGCACGGTGTTGGCGGGCGTCCCGCCCCCCAGCACGGTGTTCCACACGGCGCTGTTGGGCGCCCCGAAGGTGCCGTTGAAGTCATCGGTGGTCAGCGCGCGGCTGACACTGGCACCGGCGGCCAGGGTCAGGCCCACGGCCAGCCCCCAATGCCCGCAATTGAGTTTGAATCCCCTGCTCATCATGCCCTGCCCTTTCATTTCCGGTCGCGGAGAAGTACCCCCCTCCCACGACGCCGGCGCATAACACGGCCGTGGTGGCCGGGACCGCAGCGCCTGACGCGGCTCCCTTTACCTAATTGCATTTACACAAATGCATTATTAGACTATTGGACGTATGGATGACAAACCGAAGCGCTGTTAATCTCTCTGCCCGCCATCCCCCCTGGTCCGCTACCCCCTCGGTCAGCGACCCCCTTGCCGGGATGGAGCCGACGTCGCCGTCAGCCATGGATATATTAATAGCACGGATTTGAGGTAATGCAAAAGAAAGGTCAAAAGATTGTTGAAAATTCTTTTACCGGACCGCGCCGCGCGCCGCCTCCGGCGCCCCGGGCGTTCTTACCGGCCCTGGTGAAGGTCCCCTAGCTGCCGCACGATGCGCTCCCCCGCATCCCCCCGCCCGTAGATCTCCGCCACCCCGGCCAGGGGCACCAGGGCCCAGGCGAAGGCCCCGATAATCGCCGCCGCATCGGCCCCGACCACCTTGTTGGCCCCGCAGGCTACCAGTTCCACCCACTCGGTCTGGTCGCGCACGGTCACGCATTTCTTTCCCAGGAAGTAGGCTTCCTTCTGGAGCCCGCCGGAATCCGTGAGCACAAAGGCACAGTGCTCCAGCAGGCCCAGCATCGCAAAGTAAGAGGCCGGCGGCAGGATTGTGATGTTGGCGTGCACCGTGATCTGTTCCCGGGCCAGGACCGCCTGGGTGCGCGGATGCAGCGGCAGCAGCACCGGCACCGGGGACGCCGCCATGGCCTCCAGAATGCCGCGCAGACGCACCGGATCATCGGTATTCTCGGCCCGGTGCAGCGACGCGAGCGCAAAGGGGCCGGACCGGTTCGGAGCCAGCGCCCGCGGCCGATAAAACCGCACCGCGTCATACATCACATCGCCGGCAACATACACCCCCTGGGTAATGCCCTCGGCCGCCAACTGCGTCTTGGAACTCTCCGCCGGGCAGAACAACGCCGTCGCGACATGATCCGTGACCACGCGATTGATTTCCTCGGGCATGCCCCGGTTAAACGACCGCAGCCCCGCTTCGACATGCGCCACCGGCACGTGCAGTTTCACCGCCGCCAGGGCTCCGGCCAGCGTGGAATTGGTATCCCCGTACACCAGCACCCAATCCGGCGTCCGCTCCAGGATGGCCGCTTCAATGCCCGCAAGCATCGCCCCGGTCATCGCGCCGTGCGCGCCCGAGCCCACGTTCAAATTCGCCACCGGCGCCGGAATCGCCATCTCGTCAAAAAAGCTCTGGCTCAGCGCATGGTCGTAATGCTGCCCGGTATGCAGGATTTCCTCCTGCACCAGGGCCGCGGGGTGCGCTGCATTGTGCGCGGCAATGGCGCGGCTGACCACCGCCGCCTTGATGAACTGCGGCCGGGCGCCGACGATCGTGAGAATCTTCAACGGCGGGTTCATCGGGCTCCGTCAGGCGAAGAAGTTTTTGATCGTTTGCGCCACATAGTGAATCTGTTCGGGCGTCAATTCCGGATAGATCGGCAGCGCCAGCGATTCGGCCGCCGCCTTCTCGGAATGCGGGAAATCCCCTTTCTTGTGGCCCAGTTCCTTGAAGCATTCCTGCTCGTGGAGGCTCAGGGGATAGTAAATCTCGTTGCCGATGCCGTGCGCCGTCAGGTGATTCTTGAGTTCCTCGCGCCGCGCCGTCAGGATTACATACTGGTTGTAAATCGTCGTGTTATAGGGCGCAATGATCGGCCGCCGGACCTGCGGGCAATCCGCCAGTAATTCGTTATACAGCGCCGCATTGGCCCGCCGCTGGGCAGACCATTGCTCCAGGTGCGGCAGTTTCACCAGCAGATAGGCCGCCTGGAGCGTGTCGAGGCGGAAATTCCCGCCCACCCATTTATGGAAATACTTGGGCTTGGCCCCGTGGTTGCGGAATAGCGCCAACCGCTCGCCCAGCGCCTTGTCGTTGGTCACGAGCATGCCGCCATCGCCTGCCCCGCCCAGGTTTTTAGATGGGAAGAAACTCATCGCCCCGACCGTGCCGATCGAACCGGCCGGGCGCCCCTTGTACTGGGCGCCGATCGACTGGGCCGCATCCTCGATCACGGCAAGATTCCGGGACCGGGCAATCTCCATGATCGGATCCATATCCGCCAGTTGCCCGAACAGGTGTACCGGCATAATCGCCTTGGTCTTGCCCGTCAGGGCCGCCGGGATCTTGGCCGGATCGATATTGAACGTTTCCGGATCGATATCCACAAACACCGGCCGAGCGCCCGTGCGCCAAATCGAACCGGCCGTGGCAAAGAACGTATAGGGGGTGGTGATCACTTCATCGCCCGGGCCGATGTCCAAGGCCATCAGCGCGCAGAGCAGCGCATCGGTGCCGCTGGATACGCCCACGGCTGCCGCCGTCTGGCTGTACTTGGCGACGGCGTCTTCCAACTGCTTGACCGCCGGCCCGTTGATGAGCATCTGGCTGTCGAGCACGGCTTCGAGGGCCGGCATGACGGCACTTTTGAGCGTGCGATACTGCGCCTTGAGATCCAATAACGGAACTTCCATTTTTTTCGATGCACCGGCCGCGGCTTGACTCATGAGAAAATGCTCCCGGAAAAAAGACAACCATCACAATGGACGTAACCGACCATCCGCCAGAGCATAGCGGGAACCGCACGCGCCGCAAAGGGCCGCCGCCCCCTGAAGTTCCAGTTTGACCCCGCACTGGCACATCCAGCCATGCTGCCGGGCGGGGTTGCCGTAGACCAGGGCGTAATCGGGCACGTCTTTGGTGACCACCGCGCCGGCCCCCACAAAGGCATAGCGCCCCACCGTGGTGCCGCAGACGATCGTGGAGTTGGCGCCCAGCGTGGCGCCGCGTTTCACCAGGGTCTTTTTGTATTCGTGCTTGCGCGAGATATGGCTCCGCGGGTTCATGACATTGGTGAACACCATGCTGGGCCCGCAGAACACATCATCTTCCAGCACCACCTCATCGTAGATGGAGACATTGTTCTGGATCTTGACGTTGTTGCCGATCACCGCCTTGCCGCCGATGTTGACGTTCTGGCCGACCGAGCACTTGGCGCCAAGGACCGCATGGGGCAGCACGTGGCTGAAATGCCAGATTTTCGTCCCGTCACCGATCACGGCGCCGTCATCCACGTAACTGCTTTCATGCACAAAATACGGTTTGCCGGCTTCCGCCATAAAAAACACCTGGCCTTATATTCGTGAAAAATAATGAAGTCTTCTCTGTGAAATCCTCTGTGTCTCTGTGTCTCTGTGGTTCATTGGCGTCAACCGTCTGCGCTTCCTGGTCAAACTACGTGCCCACCTTAACCGGCGCTCCGCCCTGGGCCAGCGAGGCCGAGCCGGCTTCGAGCACGCGCACCACCTGCAAACCGTCAAGCCCATCGCTCTGCGGGGCCACATCCTTGGTGATGCACTCGATGAAATGGCGGCATTCCAGGGCCAGCGGCTCTTCGGTCGAGATATTGGGGATGCGGATCTCCCCGCTGCGCAGCGTAATGGCCTCGGCATAGCCCACCACGCCGGGTTTGACATCCGCGCCTTTATCGTAGATCCGGATCTTTTCGCTCGCTTCCATGTCGTCAAAGGCGATCATCTTCCGCGAGCCCACGAGCGTCACCTTGCGGGCCTTGTGCGGGTCGAGCCACGAGACGTGAATATGCGCCGTACGCCCGTCGGCAAATTTCAGGTGGGCAAAAACCACATCCTCGATACCCGGCTGCAGCGACGATTGCCCCGTGGCCGAGACCGTCACGGGCGCCGCGCCAAAGAGATAACACGCAATCGAGATGTCGTGCGGCGCCAGCGACCACCAGGCATTCTCGTTCTGCCGCACGATCCCCAGGTTAAGGCGCTGGAAGTAGGCATAGAGCAAATCCACCTGCCCCTCGACCACCATCTGCTTGAGGAACTGCACCGCCGGGTGGTAGCGCAGCAGGTGCCCGACCATCAGTTTGCACCCGCGTGCCGCCGCCAGGTTCACCAGTTCCTCCGCTTCGAGGGCACGCAGCGTCAGCGGCTTTTCCACAAAGGCATGCTTGCCGGCTTCCAGCACCGCCTTGGCCACGGCAAAGTGATAGGGCACATCCACCGCCACCACCACCCCGCCGACCGTGGCATCCGCCAGCACTTCGGCCAGATTATCGGTCACGCGCACCTTGGGATATTGCCCCGCCATGCGCTGCCGGATTTTCGGACTCAAATCGCAGATATACTTCAATTCCACATCCGGTTGCCCGGCAAAATTGCGCACCAGGTTCTTGCCCCAGTTGCCTGCACCGCATACCGCAATCCCTACCATATTAATGACCTCCTAGCGTCAGTTATTCATCGGAACGATGCGCTCGCCGGTGCAGCAAAACTCCGCGTATTCCCGCCGCCCTTACCGCGACTGGCCCGGCCGGAACACCTGCCGGTCAATCCACTTGCCCAACCGGATCGCCGGCAGATCCGTGGCATAATACAACAACCAGGCCGCCACCAATGATGCCGCCACGCTGACCGTCGCGGCCACGATGGTGCTGGTGGCATCGATCAGCCCCCAGGCCCGGGCCTGCATGTACGTCCGGCAACCCAGCGAACAAATCACCGACACATGCACCAGGTACAACGGAAAGGACAACCGCCCCAGCAAGGCGACAGGGCTCAGTTCCAGCATCCGCTGGAGCCGCGGTGATGTCAGTGCGCTAAGAATGACCATCATGGCGCCCACCGTCTGCCAATAGACCATCAGATGCCCGTACGTACCGGTATGCGCCCGGAGCCAATCCGGCTTGAGCCCGCCCAGCGCCAGGCCGGCCAGCAGCAGCAGCCCGGCCACCGGGCCCGAGAGCGGATGGTGCAGCCGGTCCGGCCGCACGTGGATGAACGCATCG
>Ga0316217_10004630_pt1 | contig 14697 bp, 17 predicted proteins | sample 1anoAmetaG_FD_203633 | JGI IMG/M metagenome (GOLD analysis project Ga0316217, IMG submission 203633) | Freshwater microbial communities from Trout Bog Lake, Wisconsin, USA - 1anoA | ecosystem: Environmental > Aquatic > Freshwater > Lake > Hypolimnion/Profundal zone | place: USA: Wisconsin... | reverse complement strand
CCACGCGATATCTGTGGGCCAGGGCTGGCGTGTTCCCATGGCAGCAGTAAAAACTGAGCAGGCCCCGTTATTTTGATAACTGTAATCTGTTGGAGTGGCTGTAGCGTTATTATTATTTTATTAGCAGAAGTTTTCTCCGACATGGATCTGTTATCTGGCAAGGGCGTGCCCAAAGAAATCGAGAGTCTGCTGAAAGGCAAGGTCTAAATGGAGTGCTTCCTCTGCATGGGGGAGTTCGATACCCAAGACTACGCTCCCATGATGATGTGCATGAACCAGCACAGCTGTTGCGCCCCCTGCATACAGTCTCTCCTCAAAAACGACGCCAATAAGCAAATCCTCTGTCCTCACTGCAACACCCCCATCGTCAAGAAGGCCGTAACCAAGAACCGACTCCTCATCACCATCTACGAACTCGTCAAGGCCTTCAAAAAGCACGTCTCGTAGCTTGAAGACTAGCTGGAATCCCTCAAGAAGGTGAGCCCGTTGGATGTGAAGGCATCGCTGCTGTCGAAAAACCCGAGGATGGCGAGTTCCTTCATCCTGGGATTGGAAAATGCCAACTACCTCCTCCGTGACTCGACTATGTTGGAGGAGTACACCATGTCCAAATCTTCGACCTGGGTTGGTGGTATCGAAAAACGCCGCGAAAACCTATTAACCTACGCCGAGAGGGAGAAAATCGAGGAACTCAAAAAAATCGCCAAGTCTGACACTCCCTTCGATCAGATCACCAAAATCCGCTCGGGCTACGGCTCCATCAAGAAAATCGAGTGCATGGAATACTTCACCAACTTGCGCGAACTGATGCTCTGTAACTCCCTTGCTATGCAGATAACAACCACATCAAAGTCATCGAAGGCTTGACCAACAACTTGAAGCTCAACGTGCTGTCGCTGGGTAACTGTGTATGGAGTCAGCCTACAACAAAATCGAGAAGATCGAAAACCTGGGCCATCTGAAGTAACTGAAGCGGCTGTCGATAGGTAACCCCAATGCGATGCAGAATGCAACAAACTCGGCAAATCGAGCGCAGAATACATGATCATCTACGACTGGAAAAGCCTCGAATCTTTGACGATCTCATGTAGCTCTCAATTTACGCAGTCCATGAGGAGAACAAGGAGGACAACGAAGATTGCTACTCGCTTCTGTTTGGCATGAAGTGCACCAACCAGTGGCAGGCACTCAAGACGCTATACATATGTAAGGTGTGGGTGATGCAGACAACAGCAAGAACGTGGGGGAGAGGGGCAGGGCTGTGGTGAAGGAGTTCGTCAACAGAAGGAAGGTGCCTCTGCAGGTGTATTGGAGCTGAATTAATAAGATTTTTGTCACTTGTCTTTGTGAAGATATCACTTTTAAGCTCTATTAATCATTTCTTGTCAGTCTTGGCCTTCTTGCCCTTCTTGCTCTATTTCTTCCCGCCGCATTCCACGGTGATACGGTATTTGGTCACCTCTTCCTCCTACTCAGGCTATTCTTCGGGTTACTCCTATTACTACTATTCCTACTCCTCCTCGCCCTCGGCCGGCTATTCTTCCTCTTAAGGCTTCTCAGGCTCCTCCCTTAGTTCTTCGACCTGCACGATTCTTATTAGATTTTGGTCAAGTTCTGAGCACAGCTATCTACTCTTCTGCACGCTTTCGGTGAGGAAGGTTTCTTAGATTTGGTCCTAAATGAAGAGAGAGGTACTTCGTCGGGAATCCACTCTATCTTCTCAATCACAAAGCCTTCCATCTTCAGGATTTAGTCAACCAGCTCACCAAACTTTTAGACGTGCTGCACTTTGATCAGAATGGTGAAGGAAGCAGTGATTTCTTGATCATAAAAGGGCTACTTTGGAAGGTGGTCAACTTTTTGTTAGTCTCATACTTGGGCTTTATATCAACGTTTCCGATTTCGGCCGAACCCTTGCACTCAGACTTATCCTTAATGAGGCGACGACAGACGTCCTCCTCCAGTTCTTTGATTTTCTCCGCCTTTTAACGAGCCAAAGCGATGGCCTTCTCCAGACTCTTGTCGGATGCTGATGTGGTTATAGTTAGCTCCAGAAAATCCTGACAGGTTTCGTCCTATATCTAGACAATGTAAGAAACTATCGAGTTGGCGTCTGCAGTATGAATGAGCAAGGCGAACAGCAGAGTGACCATTCCAAGACCCAGCCTCATCGTCCTTTATAAATCTTGATTAAATTAATAAAAATTAAAGATGATCCGACATCATCAGTCTATATCTTTATTACGACATTCAAAATGGAGTTCAGGGGAGAGAATGGAATCGAGGTTGGTAAGTCTGCAGTTTGCTGATAAGGACATGATGTCCAATGGGAGAGATGTATGGTGTAGGTAAATTGGTCTTACCTTTGTTAATCACTGTTTTGAATTAGTTTTAATTTACTATCATTTTTTCTTTTTAGAAGATTTGAGAATTTGAAAGGAACACATCAGAGACTAATCCACGCTCATCACCGCTCCTGAGTTCTAAAACTACCCGCAGTAGTTGGGAGCACTGAACACAGTTACCAGCTGTCTCTTTGCGAAGAATTAGTAACCTTCCTACACTACCTGGTGCGCCCGACAGACGAGGTCGATGTCGTGCTCTTTCAAGAAGTTGGAGACCACGTCCCCTCCGAAGATGAAACTGACTCCTCTCTCGTTTTAGGCCCATCCCGACATTCCTTTCTAGGGGTCAGCCCACAGCAAATCGCATAATAGCCCCTGATCTGGAACCTAAAGCGGTCTCACCAGTTTTAAAATCTGCTAAAAACTCTAAAGTTGAGGACTCAAGCCTCCATGCATGCAGAGTATCTTCTCATCAATGAGCGCGCAAACCGGCATGACGTTGAACACATCCGAAAAGGTTTTCCAAAGTTTGATGTTGTACTTGCGTTTGCCTTAGTAGAGTGGTGAGTACATTAATCATAAAAGCCGTAAATGCGATTGATGCTGGAGCACTCGTGGTTGCCCCTCAGCATGAAGAAGTTCTAAGGGTTTTTTATTTTGTAGGCCAGCATCAGGCAGATTGTCTCAATCGACTGCTTTCCCCGGTCCACATAATCTCCCAGAAACAGATAGTTCGTATCTCCGGGAAACCCTGCGTATTCGAACAATTTGATCAGATCAGGGTATTGTCCGTGTATGTCTCCTGAATGATTTAGAAAGATACCACATATTTTGATGGGGGCTTCAAGTTCAAGGAGCATGGGCTGTTCGAGAAAGATTTCCCTAGCCTTGAGGCAGAGTCCTCTAACCTCCGACTACAGGAGTTTGACGTCCTTGCCTCCGTTTTCCAGCAGCTTGTTGATGATTTTGTCGATATCAACCTACTCGCCTGTATTCATGAAATGGAAAAAATGATAATTTAAATTTTAGTGAAAAGTCAAAAAGGATGCAAAATACGCTACCCTTTTGACCCCTCTGGATCAACTTTTTTTGTACTTTTTGTCCATAAATCAAAATAATACTCAATCTTAATGCTTTTCAAACTGCAGCAAAGATACTGAAATATCGCATATTGTTACAATTTTTGCCATCTATAAGCCAGCAATAAATCAAACATAATTTCTTATTCAGTTATTTTGCATCAAGGTTGAGAATTAAGATTTATTGGGTTAAAATCACAATCTTGAGATATTTCGGCACTTTTCTTGACTTATCCCTGAAGGGCAATTCAACGCGGCATTAATTCCCCCAAACTAACCCCAAAAAGATTCATTTTAGTACTCCACCCGATTCGGTGATCTAATTGGGATGCAAGTTATGAAGCAACTTCTGGAATCTAATGTTGCTACTGTAATTGAGTGTTTAGAAGCTCAGATTGTGCCTCTGGGAACCCAGGCAGCAGTGACTTCTTTGGTTATTAATCTTCCCAAGCCACTAGGAATCCATTTTTAGTATTAAAGTTTAAATGAAATCTTTCGAAAATAAGTAAGTTAAGAATAAAAAATGAGAAGTATTGAAATGAGTTCGTTTTTCTTCTTCCTTGACAGCATATTCTTGGAGAGAATGGTGTCGAATTTCGGAAAGAAGATTCTTAATAATTCATCTAATTTACTTTGAATACTTTAAGCTCACTCCTTTATTGCAAAGTTATGAGCTCAGTCCTCGAAAAAGTGACATTCATGGCTAGAAGAAGCCAAACTGATGAAAATAGGTAGAAAAGAAATAATCATGGAAGCCATATAGAGTAATGTTCTTTCTTTATTTTGATGGGCAGCTAACAATATGAAGCAAGAGCAAGAAAAGAGGCATTCATGGGTCTTAACCAACCTTAAATATTCTTACTGAGTTGCAAGCGAAATAATAAAGTTGCCCAATAAAAAAGAAGGAGAAAAATATCTTGAAAAAGATGAAAAGTATCACTTAAAGCAACATCTCAAGTCAGAATAGTTGTTCTAAAATCTTTTTATTGCTGGTTTTTTGCCAGATTCTTGCATTGAGATCATTTAGAGGTCTTGTGCCGAAGAAGAAATAAGAAAAACGCCTAAAAAGAGCATAAATACGAAACCTATCACTTGTGGAGCAAAATCCAAACAAAAATTCAATTTTCCTATTATCAAAAATCCGGCTTTTTATCGTAATATAACAAAAACTCAAAAGTTCCATTTTGACGTAAATATCTGTATGAGCCTGTTCAAAGCGCCCCCTCATACTCATCCGCTGCAGCTTCAGAAAAGACAGCCAGCAACATTATAATGATGTTTTAAGCGTTTTTCTGGAAAAAATCTTCTTCCATTCATGGCAGCCTTCAGGTTCATGAAATGCTTTAAGCCAGCAGCAACAAAAAATGTCCAAGGGTAGGTGTTGAGGGGTTTGAAGTAACAAAACTGCGATATATTTGGCAGAAGATTTTGATTTTATTAATCCTGTGTTATATGTGATGAATACAAAACGGGGATCATACATAAACATATTCTCATAGAATTTACTTAAAACGCTTTATGATTGTGCTAGATTATCATTTAGGAGTCTCCTAGACTGTCACTCATCAATCTTACTTTGATTACAGCATTAATTCTTGCTTCATTAAATCAATACCCCATATTTGGAAAAACATGAGTTTCTATATTAGCAACCGTTGCTATTCGAGTCTTTAGTAGGTTTGGTAGAGTTTTAGCCGAATTTTGCTTGTTTTTTAATAACTTGGAGACAGCCACCAAAATCTTAAAAATAAAAATCCCAGGGATTCATTGTTAAAAGCATAATCACGCACTTTTATGGGAGAAATATCTGTAGCCTAGGCAAATCCAGGTTTTTTTGTATATTCGGAGTTCAAGGGCGGGAGTTCCGTTAATTCCAAAAAGAATGAGCCTTCAAAAAAGTCAAAAAATGTGATAACCTAAATGTCATAAGAAAACTAATGGTATAAAAATCATCATGAAAAAAGCATGGCAAGGACAGTCCTCACTTTTTTCAATAGAGATAGTTTATCTTTTTTCTTTAGTTTGATTCCCTGGCAGACAGTCAAAGGATAAACGTTCTGAAGGTAGTATTTCAAGGTCATTCCCAGCATGTGGACCATGGCTTTGGAAGGTCCTTGAGCTGATAGAGTGTCTTTCATATATTTGATTCCCACGTATGATTTTTTCGAGGGGAAAGTCTCAGCAATGAACTTGTAAAAACTTGAAACGCCATTTTCCAAACCTAGCTTTTTGCAAAGATTTTCTATCACTTTGATCATTCCTTGGCTGTTGAGAGTGAATTGAACATAGCCCTTCAATATTCCTGAAAGGATGTTGCGGTCTTTGTTCTGATTTCTCCATCCAAAATTTTAATCTTTCTTGCGGCTACATTCCTTCTTAATCAGCTTCTTCTCCACCTTAACACTCTGCTTGGGCTCAGAAGAGCTAAGCTGGTCTAGGCTTGATGCTTGGGTTTGTAAAACCTGGTCAAGATATTTAGTTTTACCAACTGCCTCTGAACACGATGGAAAATTAGAGACGATAATCGTCGTGGGTTGGAGTTGCTGTTGCTGTGTTGGGAACAAAGAGTAGAAGTTGGGGACTACCTGATCGTAGGAAGGGTAGAAAGAATAAATAAAGCTCATGAGGTTAACTAAATATGAAATTATAATACAATTACCTCGTCTTCTAAGTTTTAAATGACGGGTCTACTAAATGACCTTTGCTGAAGCGTTCAGTATCAGCTGCCTCTCAACATTCCTACTCGTTTTTGACCACCGCTTTTCTTATTGCTGACTTTTTACCGATTTACAGTAATCACTCTGCGTTATCACATAGTATGTGAATTGCTGTCAAAATGCTAATACCCATTCTTTTTTCACTAAATGTCAGAAGAAGCCATGGAATTCTTCATATTCAAGGCTCCCCAGACAATCAGTGCCCATTTTAGCATGTAATCATTCAGCTTCTTTGAGCTTCGATTTCTTTTTTCCAAATTTTCAGAACATTCGCCATCGAAATCAATAGCCGTACGCCCCCGCTCACCATTCATCTGCTTTCCAATGCTATATAGGCTCTCTTGCTCCCCTCTCTATGATATTTTGTGTTTCGCAGACTGTTACGACTCACGAGATGGGTTAAATGTTCCATCGTTTTAACTTGGAGATCACAAAATATCAAAGAATGTTGTCTTCCCTTGCTTAAAATCATGAGAAAAGTATGTTAAATGTTTTTCACCTATCAAATTTTGTAAAATTTTGCACCTTCTTTTCATCATGGATTTCGATTTTTTTTTCAAACATTTAGAGCAGGGCATTTGGAAAAATCATTTTCTTTCGCTTAGAGATGGCCAAAAGTTGAGGGAAGTGTAATGATTCTGAGCTTCAAAGTTTGAATACTTAAAGTTCGAATAATTTCCTGCTCATTTTTTAGTTATCTTGTTTTCTATTCCTCCGCTAAAACCCAAACCGTTAATACGCTGAGAATCAGCCTTGAAACTTGTTTTCTGAGCAGAAACCAAGCGACCATCCCCCTGCCTGAGCGTAGCAATCTACAAAATAATCAAATCAATCATTCATCATGGTTTCTTGACAGCATTCAAACCTGTATCAACCTTGGTCACCCCCAGACTCGTAAATTTGGTAAGTTTAAAAGGTTCTTCCAGGTTTGGCTTGCCTTGGTACTGTTTTTCTTTTTCAGCTAGCTCCTCACGCAAAGCCTGGCTTTTCGTTTTCTTGGCAACCACCTTTTTACCATTGTTTGCTTCTATCTTCTGCGTCTGATTGGCGTAGTCAACTTGATTCGCTTTTTCAGCCTCAAGGGCATAACAGTTTCCCATTACCAGCTTCATCGGAGTGGAAGGTCTATTGGGTACTCCATAGGTGAATTACTCATTGGGCAGCATTATAGGCATTACTCTTTGGCCTTACTTTGTTTAGACCATGATGTCGGATGTCTTCCTGAATTATTGTTGTTGCTCAGTAAAATGGAAAATACTTTGGAAGTATGGATATTGTTATGAATCGCTTGTCGATTGAGTTCTTGGTAGTTTTTGATTTTGGAGGCTGGTTTATTGCTATTTTGGGCCTACTTCCACCCATTAACAACTAGATCGTTGGAAGATTACTATATTTAACGGGCTATGGGTCGTCAACAACCTTTTTGCCGTAAGTGTGAGCTTAGGAAGGCAAATCATAAACAGTCAGCTTTACTTTTCCTGAATAAGCATAGCTCTACCTTCCTAATCTTTGATCAGAACCGGGTTCTTATATTTGATGAGATGCTAGTTTTGCATTAAGTTATATTTATATCCGCAATAAATTCGAAGAGCAATCTTATTCAATCTCAAATAGCTTAAAAAGAATACATAACTATCAAGATTGCTGCTATTTGGGCATACAAAAAAAGTAATACTCTATTGCCTTTAGAAAACAGTCCTCTACGTCGTCTTTGCTCAAGTTGCTGATGCTTAAGAAAAGCATGCCTAGCTCTTGAGCCATCATTTCTCCTTCTTTTTGGGTTATTTCATGTTTTTATTGCAAATCTGCTTTTGTGGCGACCAAAACAAACTGCTTATAAGCCTTAAGGCCAGTTTTCATGAACCTTTGGTAGTAATAGCCCACTTTCTCAAAAGATTCTTTGTTCGTTAGGTCGTAAAAGATAAAAAATAAGTCTGCTCCCATTACGAGGCACTTTACATTTTAGCTAAATTTTGGTGCGCCTGAAGTTTCCCAGAGGAGTACTTGGTAATCTTTTTGTTCCAACTAAAAAGTGGAATTTGCAGTCAACCCCAATCTTAGAGGCCTACTCATGTGTATTCGAAGTTTTGTTATCTGCAAGTTGCAAACAAAACGCACTTTTTCCTGTCTCAACTGAGCCCACAATTGCGCTATTCAGAATTTTGGCATAGTTATGGTTTTACTGATGAATTTTGGTTACTTTTGAGGGAGAGGCTGCTAAAATTTGCTCTTTGTGGCTCAAATAATAGCTACCATAGTAGTAAGGTTTAGCTTACTATAGCAATTTGCAAATTTGGGCAAAGTCAACACTTGCAAAATCTTCTATTTAGATGTAAAATCCAATATCTTTGATGACTTACTTTCCTTCATGCAAAGATACTTCTTTAGGTTGGTTATTTTGACGAAGGCCGACCAAAATAAATCTGATTGGTGCCAAATTAAACAAATTTTTGGTTAACTTGCCCAAAAGATTTGCGATAGACGAAAACTATGCTTTGGAGCTAACGTCAAAAAAAAGAGCGCACAAGTGTACATGCTAGAACCACGATGCACTGCTTTAGTTAAACTGCTAAATTTGATAGTTTTTGAATGATAGTATATACTTCCTATCTTCGTGTATGAAAGTACAGGGCTATGAACTATCATGGGCTGCAGGGGCAGCCTAGTTCATGAGATTGAGCCTTAGTGTCGAGATGATGTAGTTTTAGTCCAGTGACCCAGAAGCCAAGAGCAGACAATTTACGTATTGCTAATTATACGTTATTTAAAGAAAGGCAATCCATGTTTTCTTACTATTTGCCAGAAATGAACAAAATAAAGGATTCTTTATAAGTCCATCATTCATGATGATTGGAGTGAGTCTTCTTGGTTAATTGAGGGCCGTTAAGGATCGTACTTTTTCTGACTAAATCCATGCATATAAAATGTCTATATTGATATAGTTACGAAGTTAGGTATGCAAATAAACGATACTCAAATATCTTACTCCCTAAAACAAATCGACACTGAAGTTTAATTCAATCTCAAAGGCTTCAACCAAAATCTACTGCCATATTTCTCCTCAGCCACCATCTAGAAATGGATCCCCGAGCTATGTAGATAAACATACACACTGATAATAAATGGGTTCCAATGGACTTTTCGCTCACGATACGTCCTCGGCGATAACGATCACTCCTCTCTTATCCAAAGTGTGAAAACACAATTAGCAAGCTATTTAGTTTTTAGGATCATCTTTTCGCCCCAGGATCACGAGAGATTTCTTAAAAGATAGCTCAAGGCCATTTAAGAGCACATTTGTGGCCAAACAACTGAATAGCACAGCTAGGGTAGGAATGGGCAAAGCGCAATTGTTTTCTTAACCAAACTATTATAAAAGGAGACAATTCATGCCAAACTAGCGAATCTTAGGTAATTTCACTTTTAAAAATTATTTTATCCCCTTGATTAGTATCTCATGAAGATGAAACTGAACTACGAAGAGTCTTATCAGTTAGTCATCGGACTTATGCATCACTTTTAAGGCAAGATCAAAAGCTATGCACTTTCAAGGCTGAAGAAAATGGGTTTAGAAGATGAGATCCTGATTAAAAGAATCAGAAATATCAAAAAAGATTAGTAAGACATTCCACATAAATTTAAAAGAGGGATCATAATCTAATTGATTGGATTGGGAAGAGTTTTTGGCAAGCTGTACCAAATACTCGAAAGATGGCTTGAGAAGCTGAATTGGTTGGTCGTTGAAGTCTTTAAAATATAGTGTTGCAGCAAAGACAGACTTGTGTAGTGGTACAAATAGAATCATCGTTAAAGGGTTTACCATCTTTCGTCTAACCAAGAAGTCTAAAGGATAGTGATCTTTAGTCCTAAACATAACAAGCAGTACTTTGAAAAACAACTGAGGGTTGCATCTAGAATAGTCACGGCTAGAGAGTTTGGTGAACTTTTTGGATTAGTCTACAAATTCAAAACTTAGTTCAGAAAGTTTATTGCCGGAGAAAATGTGGGAGAGGCCAACTTGAAGATTTTCTAGCATTTTATCTCATTTTAAGGAGAGCCTAACGTCGAAGAAAGGTTCATTTGCAAAGTTCGAGAGTTCATTGAGCTCTACAACTAAGAAAAAGTCTAAATAACTCATTTCAACTCTGAGTTTCAAGTATCTCTCCTAAAAAATTTCTACGCTAAAGACATACAAACTAAACCTACAACTTTGCAAGCTGTCGGCAACAAAATTTATAGAGTCAATCCAAAGAAACTTTCAGAAAAAGTAGAGATGTAGCTCAAGGAGATACACCAAAAAATGTGCAGATAGTTAGTTTAGAAGCCTCTCGCCAGAAACCTGCCTAAAAAGATTGACTATTTCAACGTAATATCGCTCTTAGTTAGGTCAAAGAGGCGCCTGAATAGTGGAAGAATCCTTAGTCTTTGTAAAGCAGAAGATACGAAATCCAAGACAAACTTATCATCAACTTGAGAAGCTATGAAACAATCACAAATAGCAAATCAAGTTGCGTTTTTTTTGTAAACTAATTCGACAAATGCAGTGAGCTGAAGAAACTTATGTAGCTTTAAGGTGGCAATGGACTCAGTCAAAATTTCATGCAAAACGTAATAAAAAATGTTTCAATCTCATCTCATTTGAAGTTGTCCAAGTACTTCGAAAGAATTTATGTTTGTTGCCTCTAGCAAAAGCGAAACGGCTATAAATTCTAAAACAGACAATTTTAGCAAAAGTTCAAACAATTCATGGAGGCTATTATAGAGGAGTCTAACGAGACCAACGAATTGAAAATCATGTTCCCAAGGGAATTTAGGCATATAGATTACGTCGTTCCTGCCATTTTGCAAAATGTGCTGCTTTCAGTCAAATACAAACCACATCTCAAGAAAAAGATCTTCTTATATACGAGTTGTCAAGACGCAGATAGGCTAACGAAGAACATTGTGGATTGCTTGAAAAATTTTAAGTTTTAAGGACAAAAAGTTGAAAGGGTGTCAGATTTGGATCTCAAGATACCAGAAATGGAAAAGATAATTGAGTACAAATACTTTTAGTTGAAATACTTCGAGAACGAAGCCAACAAAACTGCAACACCAATGAATAGCTTCATTTTTTACAAATAGTTCAAAAAACGCACAAAAACCCCAATATTCCTTCTTTCTCGGTAATAAATAGCAAAATCCAAATTTAAAGAATATTTAGTCATTTGTCACAATTGGCAAGTCTATGAAGTCCAAAAAGACCAAATCATAAGACTAAGATAGAAATGTAGCTAATACGGAGGATTGTATCGTTTATGCAGCATCGTTAAAAAGTACTTTTCCTATATTGATTGTCTAGTAGTTTATGGTGATATCTAAACGAACGTCTTCAGCTACAAATTTGCATACACAGATACCTCATAAAGACTCTACAAACGTTTTGAAGAAATAAAGATTGTTTAGAAGTAGTAAAAAATAATTGTTATCAGCAATAGCAATCCTACACAATATGAACTCGTTACTAACTAGTATCTCAAACTCTATAGAGTGGAGACGCATCCCAGTAAGTTATAAGAGCTAAGGTAGCTGAAAAGATGCCACTCATTAGAATGATGAAGGTATTAGTGATCATGCATTTGTTATTTTAAAGCAACTGTATTTGATATTGAATGCAGCTTTTGAGGAGTAACCTTGGGATTGAAGTTTTTACCATCTTGGAAGTTGTTTAAGACATAAAGGAGTTGGGTTTACATAACCTCAGCTTTAATTAAAGCTAAAATAATAAATGAAAAGGTGATAATTAATCTTAAAGTTTTTAACACTCTGAAGGTTTATTCATTATATTTTCATTAAATGCTTACTGATAAATCCACAGATACTTTTGAGAAGAAAGGCAGTAACACAGTGTTGCTTGAACTCAACCCCAAAACCCTTGCTCCTCCTTTTTAGAAAGTTTTCCCCAAGAGGATAATAAAACTACACTAAAACACCTCCTCCAAAAAGGCTAGAACCCTTAAATTGCTATAAAGCTTGTAACTTTTGTAGTATGGGAAAAATGAGCCGAATTACTCAGTGCCTGAAAATAATAGTAGTGATAGCAAGCAAAAGAAAAGCTCCTACTTGATTTACAGGAAATAGCAACAAAATCTAAGAGCGAACCATCATTTCAAGCTCTTACATTTGAGGTCCAAATGTTTATAACCCAAAAGTGGCTTAAAAAAGGTAGGAGAAAGCTCAACTTAACGTCATTTGGGATCAGCAAGACCCCCCTAAATGAAAATTTCTAATAGTAAACTCAACCTAATAGTCATCGGCTTGGATGAAAAGTAAGATAATTATTGTACATCCCGGGCCAAATCAAGGTAGTTTTACATAAAAACAAGTGAAGGAAAGAAACAAAAGGTCAACACCACTTAGTACGAAAACAAGCTAAGATCCAAATTCAACCAAACCAAGGAGGAAAACAAAGTACTTCACCAAACATCCAATTAGTACTCACAATCAACTTTCGTCACCAATTTCGGACAGTCGCGATAATCATTAAAGCGCCAATCTTGCAGCGTGAATAGGAAAAGATTCAACATCAAATATAAAGCCAATAGTCTAACAAGGTTCAATAACGAAAGATCCATGGAATTCAGGCCTTGGACCTCTGATAAAAGCGATTTGGGAGAGAGATGATCCATTTTTAATAATATGTGGTATTTCAGCCTGAGCATTCATCAGGCCTAAAATTATTCAGCTCTTGAGATCCCAATAATCTACCTTATTGCAACAATCTTCAAAAATGAAAAAAAATATCTTTTTATCTTTAAGAGATTCCTTTGCTAAAAATATGGATTTGAGATGATTCTGAAGAAATTACTTTGCTCTTAATAAATCATACATTTATAAATAATTCTGTTTAGAACAATGAATGCAAAGTTAAAGAATTCAAGCAATAATCTGATGGTCCTCCAAGAGCAGTTTAACCATCAAAAAAGACTAAACTAAATTTACGCAAAGCGACCTTCAATTACTAATCTAGTCTCATCAGTAGTCATTCCTTCGAAGCATGGCAATACGAAAAAATAGAAAATGAAAGAGTATGTTACTCAGAAACATCTCAGGAATATCCAAAAACTCGTATAGAATATCACTCAGTAAAGAAGCATTCTTTAGAGACAAAAAGATAGAAATGACTTCTTTGCTTATCCTGCCTTGTTTTTTAGATAAGTCACCATACCACTCAAAAAAACCAAATCCTAGCGTAATCTTAAAGCGAAGCCAACTCAATTCAAAGAAAGCAGCGAAAAAACCCCCAACATTAGTCTACAGCAGATAAAACAATTCTTGCCTATTCTTCACAACTTCGAGCAATAAGATCTCTAGTAGTGGCTAGACGGAGTCAACAAACTGATAATAACCTTTAATATCATGTAAAAGGACCAATTAGTGGACTTATCCTAGAAAATAATGTCTCTACTTCCCAAAAAGTGCCCGGAAGACTTCAGATCGGCTGTTTAACACCAACTCCTTGATATTTGTAGACAGGCTTGATAATATGCTCAATCGGTTGTGTTGAATTGCTATTGAAAGTTTGTACAATATGTGATCAGCTATTCTCAGTGAGTCCTCTCACTAAGGTTACATTTTCTCCTTTAAGCAAGAGTTTGCCTAAAGGTCTTGAAGTTTTGGTTTTGGAGTGGATTTCGAAAGTCTCATCGAGTACTATGTTCATGTACTCATCGAATCCTAAAATCTTACCTTACAATCTGATGTCAGGGTTGTCGTAGAGCCAAATTTCAACTCGACATTTGCTCTGCAAAAATCGAAAGATCACAGCTAAAGGATTGATACTTTTAGGTTGCCCTTTTTTTGACATTTATAAGAGTTATTTATCACATCAATCAGATAAAAATTAAATATCGAAAAGTAACCTATATTTTGTTCAGATTTGAGTTCTGAAATTCTATGTATGAAGAAGAAGATATGGTAAACAATTTTTAATAATTGGGCAGTAGTGAAGAAGAGTAATCGTATTGTACTATCAAAAGTGATTGAAAATACCTATCTAAAATAAAATGGAAAGGAAGGGTTAAATATTCTAATCTATTCTATTAATTTTCTTCTCCACATATTCATCCCAATTATTATATCTCACAATAAGTCTGACAGTCTATACTCAACCCCTTGAACCCCATCATACAGTATTTTACCATCGGCAAATTTATTCTCGTTTGTATAATCTCCTAAGTCGCAATATTCAGATGATAAATGAGAATTGTAACTTGAATAACAAATACAAACCTATTAATACCTGTTGCTAATCACATATTCTTGCCTACTTTTTTATATCTGCTTCGAGTCTGCCTTTAGTTTGATAGTCTTTCCAAACATTTGACGCAGCTCCATTCGCCATCCGGAACATCTTTCATTTTGAGACATTAAACATGATAGACTTTTGGACAAGTGTCACAGCATATCATTTAGCCATATTCCCCACATATTTCGCAGCAGTCCTAGTTTGAAGATTATTCGTTTTCTTATTCTTCTTCATATTCGTTTTCTACTTCTGAGTCCTACTTTAGTAAA
>Ga0316217_10004629_pt1 | contig 14705 bp, 5 predicted proteins | sample 1anoAmetaG_FD_203633 | JGI IMG/M metagenome (GOLD analysis project Ga0316217, IMG submission 203633) | Freshwater microbial communities from Trout Bog Lake, Wisconsin, USA - 1anoA | ecosystem: Environmental > Aquatic > Freshwater > Lake > Hypolimnion/Profundal zone | place: USA: Wisconsin... | reverse complement strand
CGGGCGGGTGGGGCGCCGGCGGCGGTTCCGACGGTGACGTTGCGAATCGGCGATATTGGGCGGACTGATGGGGGGATGAAGGTTTACGGCAGTGCGTTTAAACCTATTTATGAAGCGTTGACGCGGGCGATGAACCAGAAGGGTTTCATTGGCATTTTTGTGGCGGCGGATCCGAAGGATATTGATTCGAAGGATAATGATATTCGACCGGCGGGGCAGGGGGAGTTGCATATTGTGGTGCGCACGTCGCGGGTGACGCAGGTGCGGACGGTGGCGATGGGGGAGAATGTCGGCAAAGGTCCGAAGGTAAATAACCCGCGCGATCAGGCGATTCGGGAGCATTCGCCGGTGGCGCCGGGGTCGTACGATTTGCTCAAGAAGGATGCCTTGGACGATTATGTGCTGCGATTGAATCGTCAGCCGGGGCGGCGGGTGGATGTGGCGGTTGTCGGCACGGGCACAGCCGGGGAGGTGGGGCTGGATTACCTGGTGACGGCGAATCGGCCCTGGTATGTGTATTTCCAGTTGTCGAATACGGGCACGGCGCAGACCAACACGTGGAAAGAGCGATTCGGGCTGGTGGACAACCAGTTGACGGGTCACAACGACATATTGAGCTTGGACTATCAGACGGCGGGTTTTGACCAGACGCACGCGTTTGTCGGGTCGTACGATCTGCCGGTGTTCGGGATGGATAAGCTGCGCAACAAGGTTTATGGCTCGTGGAGCGAGTTTACGGCGTCGGACGTGGGTTTGGCGTCGGAGAATTTTACGGGTTCGCAATGGGCGGTCGGCGACGAGCTGGCGGCCAATGTGTTCCAGAAGCGTGAGTTGTTCGTCGACCTGGTGGTCGGCGGGCGGTTTGAGCAGATCAACGTGAATAATTCGACGTTGGCGATCGATGGCCACGGCGACTACATCATGCCGTACGTCGGGGCGCGGCTGGAGCGTCAGACCGACACGTATGCGACTTTCGCCGACGCGACGGTGCTGGGCGGGATCAGCAACAACACGCAGGATTCGCTGGCGGGGCTGGGGCGAGCGGACGTCAATCAGAGCTGGGTGGTTTTGCAGGGTGACGCGTCGCATTCATTTTATCTTGAGCCGCTGCTGAGCCCGAGCAATTTCGCCGAGGGCCGGAGCACGCTGGCGCATGAGTTGTTTTTCTCGCTTCGCGGGCAATATGCGTTTGATTACCGGCTGGTGCCACAGTCGGAGGAAGTGGTAGGGGGGTTGTACAGCGTGCGTGGGTATCCCGAGTCGGTGACGGCGGGGGACTCGGTGGTGATCGGCACGGCGGAGTATCGTTTCCACATTCCGCGGGCGTTAAGCATTGAACCGGATCCCAAGACGAAACTCTTGGGTCAGCCCTTCCGTTTCACTCCTCAGCAGGCTTATGGCCGGCCGGACTGGGATTTGATCGCCAAGACGTTCGTGGACGTTGGACGGTCGGTCAACACCGATCGCCTTCCTTACGAGCAGGACTCGACGCTGGTGAGTACCGGGTTGGGTCTGGAACTGCAGCTCAAGCAGAACATCAACGTTCGTGCGGACTGGGGCGTGGCCCTGGAATCGATTCCGGGCGTGGTGTCGGAAGGATCGAGCCGGTTTCATCTCGTGGTGACGTTGCTTTATTAATGATCAGCAAGTCTTGGCAGATCGGCCGCTGGCGCTGGTCTGGCGTGAAGAGTTAGAGTCAAAGTGGTGTCTTGGAACAATCCTTGGAAGTAAGCACTGGAGAACTCATGCGATACGGGCAGATGGCAATGGATTGGATGCGGACAGCGGGTAGTGCGCGTCGGAAATTGGCCCTCGTGTTGTCTTTGGCAGTCGGTGCGGCCACGGCGTCGAGCGCCTGGGGCGCCGGCAGTCCGATCCAGGTGAGTTCGGTGGCGGCGGGTTCGGCGGTGATTTCGCATAACGGCGCCAACACGGTCATCAAGGCGGCCGACCGCACGATTATCAACTACCGGCAGCTGGATCTGCCGGCGGGTTCGAGCTTGACGTTCGTCCAGCCGTCGAGCACGTCGACGGTGCTCAATCGCATCAACAGCGTGATGCCTTCGCAGCTTAATGGCACGATCACGGCTAACGGGATTGTGTATTTCAGCAATCCGTCGGGGATCGTGTTTGGGCCCAATTCGGTGGTGAATGCCGGGCAGATCATTGCGGGGGCCGGGTCGATCAGCGATGCGAGTTTCCTCAAGGGCATCACGCAGTTCAGCAATACCAACGGGGCGGTGGTCAACCAGGGGTCGATCACGGCGGGGAGTGTGAGTTTGATCGGGGCGCGGGTGAGCAATGTCGGGTCGATTGTGACGCCGGCGTCGGGGATGGTGACGATGGCGGCGGGGGCGGATGTGTATGTCGGGCAGGCCAATACGACCGGGGGCTCGGGCATTCTGGTGAAGGTGACCGGGACGGCCGATCCGGCGGCGAGCAGTCTTGTCAGCAGCGGGTCAGGGGATATTTATGCGGCGTTTGCGGCGCATCAGGGCGGGACGATCAAGTCGGGGACGGTGAATATTGCGGCGGGCAAGGGTGCGGTCGCGGTCACCGGGACGATCGATGCATCAAGCAAGACGGGCACGGGCGGGACGGTGAACGTGACGGGCCAGCAGGTTTTGCTCAGCGGAGCGACGATCAATGCGTCGGGCGCCACGGGCGGGGGCACGGTGAATATCGGCGGCAACGAGCATGGCTCCGGGCCGCTGCAGAACGCTTCGCTTACTTTTATTGATAAAACGTCATCAGTTAATGCCAGTGCGATCGGCAGCGGCAACGGCGGCAACGTCGTGGCGTGGTCGGATCAGAACACGGTGTTCGCGGGAAATATTGCGGTGGCCGGCGGAGCGGTGGGGGGTAATGGCGGCCACGTGGAAGTGTCGAGCAAGGGCACACTGAACTTTACAGGCACGGTAAACACGCTGGCCGCCGTTGGGACGGCGGGAACGCTGTTGCTGGATCCGTCGACACTCACCATTACAGATACCCTGACGGGCTCCGGGGATCAGGATCCGACGATTGTGGCCAATAGCGGCACGATTTACTCAGGTGGTCCGAATATCGGTGGCAATACCATCTCGTGGGGCACCATTGAGAGCATTGCGGGAAATGTGCAGCTTACGGCCACCGGACTGGTGACCATCAACTCTGCCGCGGCGGGCGTCGCCAGTGGAACGCCGCACCTCATCAACCTGCCGCTGCAGACAGCGGGGCGCCAGATCAACATTACCTCGACCACCGGCGACGTGGTTTTCGCCGATCCGGCCGATACGCTGCGTACCGAGGGTGGCAGCGTCTTTATCTTTGCCGGTGGAGCCATCACTGTTAGTTCCATCAACACCACGGGGGCCAGCGGCAGCGTCAGCGGCGGGGGTGTGGTTCTCGGGGCCGGCTCGGTGACCCCTGGCAGTCTCGTGACTATCAATGGGGCCATCGCGACTAAGGGAAACGCCTCCAGCGGCGGGGTCCTCATCTTCGCCGATGCATTGAGCCTGCATGCCAGCGGCGGAACAATCACCGCCACCGGCTCGGGCGTCGACATCGGTCCGCAAACCAGCGGAACGGCCTTGAATGTTGGCGGCGGCACCGGCCTGGATGTGGCCGCTTCGGATATCAGTGCGATCAGTACAACCACCCTGACCCTCGGCAGCGCAACTACGGGAACTTTAACCGTCAAGACCAACCTCAGCGCTTTGACGGAAGATCTTATCTTGAAGTCGCCGGCCGGGATCGCCCTGTCGATGACGGGTGCTTCGCCGCTGATTCGTGACGCGGGGCACAACCTTACGTTTGATGGACCGGTGACGCTCAGTCCCGGCACGGCTACGGCCAACACGACCGTCGATACGCTCGGGGTCGGCGTGGTCGGCGGCAACATTACCTTTACCGGCACCGTCGATGCGGTTAGCAGCGGCGTGCAACGTCTGACGCTGGAAGCGGGGCCCGCTACAGGTACCGGCGGCGGTGTGTGGGGCAATATCAGCTTCCAGGGCAACGTGGGGCAACTGGTGCCGGTGGGAATCGTCAACATCACCGCGGCCAATGATTTGAGCTTCCAGAAGCTCACGTGCAAATCGGCGCAGTTTGGACCGACCGGCTACGCCGTTCAGGACCAGGTGACCTTTAATGATGCCGTGAGTCTGACAGGTCCGGCGACCGGGGTGTTGCTGGGCATCACGAGCAACAAGAGTGAGTTTGTGCCTGGTGCGACGCTGACGGGGCTGGCGGTCAAGCCGATCCAGATTTCCAACAGCGGGTTAATGACTATTGATGCGGCGTTTAATCTCGCCGGCGATTTCACCCAGACTGGGGCGGGCACGGTCAACCTGAGCGCCAATATCTCCGCCAGCGGCCGGGCGATTACGTTCCAGTCGCCTGTGACGCTCAAGGGCACCGGCGTGGCGTTCGATACGACCACCAGCGGCGCCAACGGCGGCAACATCACCTTCAACAATACGCTTCTTAACGGCAACGTCGGCACGGCGGCGACGCTCGACCTTACCGCCGGCAGCGGACAGGTGTGGTTCAACGGCGCGGTCGGCACGGCGCCGGCTCCGCTGGGCGCCATCACGGTTCATAGCGCCTCGGGTACGAGCAGCGCGGGTGTGACCTTTGCCGCGACCACGTATGCCAGTTCCATCAGCATCACCACCGCGTCGACCTCGGTGGCCGCAGGCGGAGTCGTTTTGGTCCAAGGCGCCGTCACCGCCCCCGGCGGTTTTAGCAGCAGCGGAACGGTCTTCGAAAATGACGCAGCCATCACTACCACCAACACGCCCATCACCATCACGCATAATACCGTCGCACCGACCGGCCCGGCCACGGCGACGGTGACGATCAACGGGCTGCTGAGCTCGGGCTCGGGCTCGAGCTACGGCGATATCACGATCACCGGCCAGGGCATCAAGTCCACCTCCGCCGGCACCATCGACGGCGGCAACGTGACATTGCATTCGGCCGACACCTCCCACAACCCCGTCGGCGACGTCAACCTCATCGGCGTCATCGCCGCTACGCACGCCCTCACCAGCACCGGCGTCAACTTCATCAACACCAGCATCGACAGCGGCCAAACCATCACCATCAACCATACCGGCGACGTCACCGTCAGCGCCAACCTCGAAGCATTCCTCACCCCGCCCGGCACGGGAACGCCCGACGTGGCCATCACCGGCGCCACCATCCTTGCCACCGGCCCGGAATTCCGTGGCTATGGCGTGAGTCTCACCAGCACCACCGGGGCCATTACCCTTAACTCGCCGGTGTTCAGCCTGGGCTATGCCCTGACGGCGAATTCCGCCGCCGCGTTCACCAGCTCGGATAGTCTTTCCACCGGCGGCGGCGCGGCGAGCATCACCGCGGCCGGGTTGGCTACGTTTAATGGATCGCTTGTGGCGGGGACCGGCGCCGTCGGCATTGATGCCGTCGGCATCACCACCAACGCCGGCGGAACGCTCAGCGGAAACCTCATCACCCTTACCGGCCATGCCGGGGATGTGACCCTGGCCGACGTCGTTACCGCCAACGGCGGCTTGAGCAGCACCGGCAAAAACTTCACGACCTCGGGCAACGGCACCATCACGACCGCTTCCAACAATCCCGTCAATGTCCTGCAATCCGGCAACGTGATCATCGGCGCGGCCATCAACACCGGCTCGGGATCGGTCACGCTCACCGGCTCGGGCGCCGGCTCCAGCGTCGCGGTCAACAGCTTCATCCACGGCGGCCTGGTCTCCCTCGTCGCCGGCACCCTGGGCGGCGGCTACGGGCCCATCACCGTCACCGCACCCATCACCGCCGCCACCGGCTTCTCCAGCACCGGCTCGACCTTCGACAACACCGGCGGAACCATCAACACCACCAACGGCCCCATCCAGATCACCCAATCGGGCGCTGTGACCATCGGCTCGGCCATCAACAGCGGCCTGGGCAGCATCACCATCAGCGGCTCGAGCATCACCAACGTCGACCCGCCAGCCAACATCGGCACCATCACCGGCGGCGACATCACCCTGACTTCCACCGGCGATGTGAACGTCAACGCCGCCATCCTTGGCAGTGGCGCATTTAACAGTACCGGCGTGAACTTCGACAGCAACAGCGCCGGTACCATCACCCTTACCGGCACCAATAAATCCCTGACCGTCCTGCACAGCGGCACCGTGACCATCGGCGGGGCCATTGACGTGAGCTCCGGCTCGGTCAACCTTACCTCCGGCGGCGGGCAGGCACTGGCGGTCAACGCTCCCATCCATGGCGCCATGGTGACCCTCGTGGCCGGCTCGACGAACACAGGCTTTGGGCCCATCACCGTCACTCAGCACATTACCGGAGATATGGGCTTTCTCTCCACCGGCTCGACCTTCGACAGCACCGGTGGCCCCATCACCGTCAACGGCTGGCCCATGGTCCTTACCCAATCCGGCGCTGTGACGCTTGGGGCCGACCTGAGCGTCGGCACCGGCGACCCCACGTTCCACGTCTTAACCATTAATGCCGGTGGCGACATCACGCAAACCGCCGGCACCGTTACCGGCGCGGTCCTCCACCTTGTCGGTACTTCCAGCGGCGCGGGCATCAATGTCCTGCTCAATCGCACGGACGTCTCTACGCTCACCGCCTCGGGCCTTCAGTCCTTGAATCTCACCAACATCGATCCCCTGACCCTCAGCAACACCTCCACCACCGGAAGCACCAGCGTTTCGGCTCTGGGCACCCTTACCGTCGGCGGCACCGTGCAGACTAGCTATGGCAAGGTGACGCTCACCGCGTCGCAGATCGATCTGGCTGACGGGTCGGCCATCCATGCCGGCGGCAACGCCGAATTCAACGGCCCCGTCACCGTCACCGGCTCCGCCGGCGTAATAGCCAACACGACTACGTTTGATTCCACCGTCGACGGCAGCGGCTCCAACAGCGCCCTGACCGTCTCGACCAACACCGTCATCGTCAGTTCACCCTTGATCGTCGGCGCACCAATCGCGCAACATATCGCGATTTTTGATGGCAATGTCGGCGGCACTACCCCCCTGGGAACCTTGACCGTCAACGAGGCCTCCAAGATCGGCGGCAACATCTCCGCCGGAACCGTGAGCCTTCAGACCGTCACCCTCACGGCTAACTCCGTCATGACCGTCGGCTCCATGACCGTCGGCACCATCGATTCGGACTCGACGGCCCGCACCCTCACCATCACCGGCACCAATCCGGTCACCACCGGCCAACCCTACTCCGTCACCTTTGATAACGTTGGTGCATCGAGCCCCCTGTCGGCCTTCACCCTCAACGCGCCGGCCGCCAGCTTCGTCGGCAGCAGCATCAACGTCAGCAGCACCGTCGTCGTTAACGGCGATCTCGTGATCAACTCTGTGGGCACCCCGCCTCTGGCGACGATCAACGGACGCTTCCTCCGCCTCACCGGCGCCATCACCAGCCCGACGCCCGCTACCTCTCTGACTCTCAATGGCCAGGCGATCCTGACTAATGAAGCCATCACCATCACCGGCGATGTTCTCATCAATGGCATCCTGTCCAATATGACCTCCTCCAGCATCAACTCCACGAACTTCGACCTCGTCGGAACCCTCTCGACTCGCGGGGCCCTTGCTATCAAGGCCAGCAACACCGCCCTCGTCCAAGGCAATATCCTGGGCACCGGGACGATGAGCATCGAAGGCGACGGAACCGGCGCAGGGCCCCAAGTACATGTCACAGGCTCGATCGTCAGCGGAACTGCCGCCCACGATTTCGCCGCCACCTTTATCAGCACCGCACCCCACGGCCTCATCGAGTTCGGTGGGACCATCGGCGGCGCCAACCAACCCCTGGCCGGCGACATCGGCATCCTCACCGGTAGCGGCCCGCTGGCCTCCTTGACCGTCAACACCGCCGGCCTGGCTCTCTTTGACGCGGCCGTCGGCTCCGTCACCACCACCGGCCTGATTCACTTTGTCTATCCGTCCTCGCAAATCCCCACGGGCGCCACCATCGCCAGCCCGGGCAGCTTGACCCTCAACGCCGGAAACGTCACGTTCGACGCCGGCAGCAAACTCACCGTTCAGGGCAATATCTCCATCCTGACGCCAACCGCCACCGGCATCGTGTTGCTAGGCGACCTCAACGCCTCCGGCAATATCGTCGTCACCGGCAGTGCCATCGGCTTCCAGACCCGCAGCCCCGGCCAGGTTTACCTCGCCCATGGCAGTCTAGTGACCGATTCGGGCGTCGACCTCGTCGCCGGCGGCACCATCAGCTTCTCGGCCGTGCCGACGGTCCTGAATCCCTCGGTTTCCAGCGTGGTGACCGCCGCAACGTCCCTGGGGTTGGCCTCCGATGACCTCACCGGAAAGCTGATTGCCGCAAGCATTACCATTCAGAAATACGGCCCCTTGGCCGCCTCCGACCTGGTTCCCGCTGCGGGGACTTCCGGCCTGCCCCTGTACCTGGATTTGGTCGCCCCCCCGGCTCAGCCGCTGGCCTCGCAAAACAACCACCTGGCCGAATCCATTTCCGTCGGGTCGCCCAATCTGTCCACTCTGCCGACCATCAGCGATCCGATCGTTCCCGGACCGACCGTCGACGCCCTCCGACAACTGGGCCTCTTTGCTCGTTGGCTCAACACCAGCGAACTGCAGCACGGCCTGGGTGGTTACACCTTCATCGACGACTCCAACACCTTCTCCGTGACCGTCAATCGTCTCACCGCCGAAGAACTGCTGCCGGTGGTCCAGTCCTACCAGGAGATCTTCTTTGGCCTCAAGTTGGATGCCGACGGCCAGATCGTTCGCGATGCCTCCGGCCACGTCGTGCTCGACCCGGCCCTCAAGCGTGACGATGTGATCCAGAAGATTTTCGAAACCGCCTGGAAGGCTTATGCCGCCCAGAACCAGGGCGCCGATCCGGCTGGCTTCCGTGCCTTCCTGGTGGAATCCAAGAGCCGCGAAGCGCTGCTGTACCTGGAAAAGATCCACAAACTGCTCGCGGAGATCCAGGATCTCGGTCTCACCGGCCACGAATTTACCGCCGCCGAGGCGGCTTTGCTGCATCGGATCAAGCCTTCCGAACTCACCGATGCCCAGTTCGCCCAGGCCATCATGAGCGAGGAAAAGACGACCGCTCAGAAATAAGCCCGCAACTACGCCCGCACCGGGTTTGTCAGCTGCAAAAACACCGGAAGCCGCGAGGTTCTCAAACTTCGCGGCTTCCGGATTTTTTGCGTCAGACTTTGGCTTCTACTCTCGGGGCCTGCCCCTGATTACTTGTTGCCCGAAGGCGTGGTGCCCGGCGTCGGCGGCAGGGTCACCGGCTGGGTGGTCCCCGGAGTTGCCAGCGGCGAAGGCAGCGAAGACGCCTGGACATCCGGCACGGCTTCGGCGTCGCTGAACGGATAGGTCCAACGAATCACCCCCGGCAGCGGGGCCGGAACGATCTCGCCAATCGCGGGAAGATAGCCGTGGTAGTTCGGATCGGTGCCGTCGTTATGCGTGGTCTTCTGAATCAGCGGCGGCTGAGCCACCATCAGCACCGGCACGGCCAGCGTTTCGGCGTAGAACCACGGGTATTCGGCGAGGTTCTCGAGGAACCCCACAGCCGCGGGCCCTTCAAGATACTGGGGATGGTCAAAAGCGTTCGTGTAATACAGCGGGTTACGTTTGACTTCACCGGAATTGAAGCTGGTCTGGGACTTCGACCAGGGCCGATGGCGATATTCCGCCAGCGGTTCGGCCCTACCCCAATCCGCCGGGATAATCTCGCCGGTCCCCGGAACAGCCATCACGGCGCCGCGCCGGGCAAACGGTTTGGTTTCATCAAGCTGCGGCGTGGACGTGCCAAAAGCCGCCTTGGCATCCGGCTGCGGGTTATTCTCCGGCGCCGTCGCGAAATTGGTGGCGGGGGCCGATTCGGGAACGCCCGCTGTTGTCGTTGCATCGCCGGCTGCCGCGGTCGCCGGGGCGCTGGTCGTGGCGGGACTGGTTTCAACTGTCCCCATGCCCGCGTCTAAAAACAGGGTTTGCGAATCCCGCGGGCTCGTCAGCCGAGTCTGACCGGGAAATTCCTTGGCCGAATCGCTGGGCAACTCGCGCTTGGGTGGTTCGAGCGCACGGTGTTCCGCATTGTCTTTATCGCTTTGTTTGGTCGGGATCAACGCCGGCCGCTCGATGCCGCGGCGATTCGGAACTGAATCATCTTCAATACAGCCCGTGACGCCAGTCAGGGCCACGCTAAGCCCAAGAACGCAAACCATGGTTCGTGACATAGGTCAGACTCCTCACAAGTACCCGCGGCATTGTAGACGCAAGCCTCGACCATGGCTAGTAGCTTGTCCCGTCCCTCCTCGCGCAGCACCACAGGCACGGCGGTCGTAGAGGAGCTTTGCTAATCGCTATCCCCAAAAACGATCAGGGGCAGCAGTGCGGTGCTGCCCCTGACTACCCCACGAGAGCCAGCTGTCTGCCGGGTACCTTTCGTTGACTCGATTTCAGGCCCGCCGCCGCCACGACGAACGACCGACGATGCCCAACAGGCTCAGGCCCACCAGCAGAACGTTAGCCGGTTCGGGTACCGCTCCGCCGCCGGTCGACGTGCAGCCCGAGTTCGTCGCATCCAGTGCCCCCGAATACAGTTTGATCTCCGTCACGACCCCGCCCGATTCCTCACCCCCATGAACGGTGTCGTCCTTGAAGAAATACGCGATATTCCCCGTCCCATCGAAGATGGCGTTTCCGCCGGCATCGTTAAAGGCGACTTGCTCGGTGCCGTTGACGAACCCCACGAAATTGCCGTTGGCCCCGTTTCGACTCACCAGCACGTCCAGGTTCTCGCCAGCCCCAATGACCGGCGAAGACGTCAGCTGCCCGGGGTAAAACACCAGCTGGCCGTCATGAATATATAACCCGCGATCCGACGAGCGATCCTTGAAGTCCAGCACCCGGCGGTAGCCGGTAACATCGTCAAAGTGAAACTGCATATCGATGGTATACGTATCGGAGTTCAGGGCCGAGACGACGCTGGGACCCTGCCCGGGTCCAAACATCAGGCCGCTGGCCGTCAGCGTGCCGCCGTTATTCACCAGGGCCGGCCCGCCGAGCGAATCGCTGAGAGTATTCTGTAACGTATAATCGTGCGTGAGCGTCACGGCCAGGGCCGGCACGCTGAGCAGCGCGGCAGCGATAGCGGCACTCCAGGTCAGGCCAATACGTGGAAGCTTCATGCTACTCTCCCTTTGAAAGCCGGGGGGTCGTGTACCTTGGCACTCTCTCTTACCGGCACGGTTCCCACGCCATGCCGCGACGGTGGCTCCCGGCCCCACTCATGCGGGAGCCACAGCCGCGCAGGGGTACATCGCAAAGCTCATGCCGTATGGCTGAGCTGCCCTCCTGCCCCGGCTCATGCATGCGAAAAATGGCTGTGTTGACCTAAATACCAAGGACGAGTTGAGGCGGACAAACCGCGACCCGGCCCCCCTTTTTCGCGGCAAATTGTCCCAGTTAGATGCGAATTGTCGCCATGCCATGGTAAGGTCGGCACGTTTGTACGCACCGCCCCACCATCCCTCTCGGTGCGCAGCATAATCGTGTTTCCCCGCCCCCCCCCTCCACGCTCATGAATGCAAGCTACCGCTTCGGCTGCGTTTACCTGCGTCCATCTGTTTATTCGTTGAGCTTGCCCGCGGAGATCGCCATCCCAAAGCCCCAGCCCGCGGTGTAATTGTCGATCTTCACCAAGACCCGATTGGTCCCTTCCTTGAGCACCACGGTAAGCACGTCGGAATTGGGGGCATATCCCCGGCCGACCTCGTGCGTGTGCACCACCTTGCCGTTGAGCCAGATCTTGATGCCGTCATCGCTGCCGCAACTCAGCACGGCTTCCTGCGCGCGGGCACTTTCGATTTCCGCATACCCATAGGCCACGCACCAGTTCATCGCGCCAAGCTTGGCCGCCAGGCTGATGTGCCCGCGTTTATCCGTGCTGGCCTTCTGCCACTGCACCGTCTTGCCGTCAGCCTGGTAGGTCGCCCGCAGATCCATCGCGCCGTCGGCACTGGCCGCAAGGCCCTGCTCCACCGGCGTCTTCATCTCCAGCAGATCCTTGGCCTCGGTTTTCCCGGCAAACGGACCTACAACGCTCCATTCTTTGATGTAGTCTTCCGAGAGCTTCTTCTGCGCCGTGTCCCAGCTGGCGTGCAGCGCCTTGACGTCCGCCACGCCAAACTTCTTGCCGCTCGTCGGCACGATCGTCTTGGCGTCAAACTTCGGCAGCAGATTGCCATGGGCCGCAATCAGCTCATCGCACATCTCCACGATCTTATCCAACGTCAGCGTCGCGGCCGTCAGCGGATCAAACATCGCCGCCTGGTAGACATGATCACGCCGCCCCAGCATCGCCGCGCGAATGAACAACTCATGCTGCTGCACGTGCGGCATCATGTATGCCACCAGCTGCGGCGGCAACTCGCCCACCCGCGTCAACTGGCAACCCGCCCGATCCACCAGCGTCGGCACCTCCACAATCGCACTGGCAGGCAGGTTCGACACCGCCCCGTTGTTGGGCATGTTCCCGTACACCACCCGCGGCTGACCCGTCGCCATCGAATGAATGATGCTGCTGCCATACTCGTGGCTGCGCTCGACCTTGATCGGCGCATCGCCCGTGCACAGCTCCTTCATCCGCGCAAATTCATCGATGATCCCATCGCAACGCTGCAGGTATTCATCCAGCGGCACGCCGTACTTCTGGATCACCGCCTTGCCCCGCGGAATAAAGTACGGACTGTACTCGGCGTTATGCTCGCTCGATTCGGTCACGAAGTACCCCAACACCTTCATCATCTCAAAACGCACCGCATTGGTGTTGTAAACCGTCGGGTTGGCCATCGCCGCAAAGATCCGCGGATACAGGTCGATCCCCGCCTTCTTGAGCGTCGTGTAAAACGCCATGTGGTTGATGCCCGCACAGATAAACTCCACCTCCGGCGACTTTTCCCCAATGTAGCCCAGCAGCTGGTCCAGCGTCCCCTGCACGCTGTGACATAACCCCACCGCGCGGATCGAACTCGTCCGCGTGATCGTCTGCATGTTCATGCTCATGGGGTTGGAATAATTCAGCAGCATCGCATTGGGACAGATATCCATCATGTCCGCGCACAAGCCCTTGAGCATCGGATACGTCCGCAACGCCCGGAACAACCCGCCCGGCCCCGTGGTGTCGGCAATCGTGAAGTTGAGCCCGTACTTGCGCGGAATCTCAAAATCCACCAGCGTCGAATCCATCCCGCCAATCTGCACCATGTTGATGACAAAATCCGCCCCCGCCAAGGCCTTCCGCCGATCCATCGTCGCTTCAATCTTGGGCGTCGCCCCCAGCGCCTTGGCCGCCTTCTGGCACAACGCCGCGCCGACATTCAGGCGATCCTTGTCAATATCCATATAGGAAAGCGTGGCATCCTTGAACTCCGGATAACTCAGAATGTCGCCCGTGAGATTCTTTGAAAACACCACGCTGCCGGCCCCAATCATCGCAACCTTGATCACAACCTACTCCTGAATAAAAATGCCCATCCGGAACCCAGATTTCTTCGACTTTACCGCCAAAGCCCACAAAAAGCACATCTATGGGTGCCGGTCCACATCAATCACTTCCAGCCCCTGGTCCTTGAAGTCGGGCATCGTGAAAGTCGCCAGACCCGTCGGCCCCAGCAGCTTGGGCGCCAGCTTCACCGAGCTCAAATCCAACTCGACCTTCGCCTGACGCGTCGGATACTCAATGACAATCTGCCGCGGCACGCGAACCGTCGCCCCGCCCCCTCCCGCCTCATCCAGCGGTTCATATTTGCTCAAATGCGCCACCGCCTCCATGATCCCATTGATCCCATAGATCCGCACCTCTGCCACATCCCCGCTCCGCCGGTCCACCACCAACTCACGCTGAACATGCGCCCAGGCGCCCGTGCTCACCACCAGCAGCCGATTAACCCCCGTGTCATCATCCACCAACATCAAAACCGTGTTTCCATTAGTGAACGCTTCGGACAAAGGCGTAATCGCCAACAAGGGCAAAACCCGATCCGCCCGAAATGGCATACCCCCGCCCCGCGACTCGCTTCGCTGCGCCGGTCCCCCGACCTCGCCGACGTACGCCCGCTTCGGGTCCATCCGAATCGCCATCCAATACCACTGCCGGTTCTCTCCAAGCTCAAAAACGTCGCTCCCCGCGAACCGGCCGAACAGCACAATATCCACTTCACTCGGTAGCTGCCCGGATCTCCCATCGACTCTGGCCACCTGCCGCAGCATCAGAATCCCATCACATTCCTCATGGTGCTTCTTGCCGTCTTCGACGTAATCAATTCTCACCCGTCCGGAAGCCTTAAGCGTCGGCAGCTGCTCCGCCCGACGATTGAGCCGATCCACCTGCTCCCCCACCGAAATCGGCCCCGGCAGCGGCCCCCGATCCACCGGCTTTTCCATGTGGCAGCATCCCCCCAGCGCCCCGAGCCCCGCCAACCATAGCCATCCCGCCCATCCGCCCAATCGCCGCGCTTTTACCATGGGGTGCCTCCAAAACCGACCGGAGGCATTTTACCGTGCATCACGCCCCCGCGGTATAGGACCACTCAAAGCTGTCGTGTCTCAATAGAAGTGTCATGGGTTAACGTTGCAATAGAATTGTCACCCCCTATGGGGGGGCGGTCAAGGCCGCGG
>Ga0316217_10004628_pt1 | contig 14705 bp, 9 predicted proteins | sample 1anoAmetaG_FD_203633 | JGI IMG/M metagenome (GOLD analysis project Ga0316217, IMG submission 203633) | Freshwater microbial communities from Trout Bog Lake, Wisconsin, USA - 1anoA | ecosystem: Environmental > Aquatic > Freshwater > Lake > Hypolimnion/Profundal zone | place: USA: Wisconsin... | reverse complement strand
GACAAGTCTGAGTAAGTCTTTGGGCTGCAGTTTAGTTGATTTGATTGAATATAATTATTTATAAAGAAAGGATGAGTGAGTACTTCAGGCGATATATCAAACGCTAGCATTACCCGAACCCTCCGTAAAAGTTGGTAGACTTAGCAGCAATATCAAATTCAAGACGACTTTCAAAAACTGCGTGTATGATGGGTTCACCTACCGATAGTGGAAGCAGACATGGGATGATGATTGGAACGTGATTTGGTGCGAAAAGTAGCAAGTCGACTGGGTATTCTAAAAACATCGCATTCTTCCTCACATGAAGGTCAATCATTTCAGAGGCTGGTATGAGCTCTGCAGGAAGGATATGCTCAACAAAAACCTGAAGAAGTTCAAACGCGGCCTCGATAAGCAAAACAATCGGGAGGAGTCAGACGAGTACGACTTCCTTCCGGCCACTTTTCTGCTCCCCAGTGAATACGTCATCTTCTACGAGGAGTTCAAGAAGACACAAAATGATACAAGGTCTCTCTGGATTATGAAGCCTGTAGCTTTCTTATTAGATAGACTTCTAAATGCCAAGGCAAAGGAATCTTCATTTTTAACAAAATTAGTGAGGTTTCAAGATGGAAATCTTTTAACAGAGACAACCCACCAGAACCCTATGTCTGCCAAAGATATTTGCTAAACCCCCTGCTTTTCGGAGGGAGAAAGTTCGACATGCGTATCTATGCCTTGTGTACCTCCTATCAGCCTCTGACAATCTACCTCTACAGAGCTGGGTTCGCCCGTTTCGCCCACGAACGATACGACAACAGCGACATAGACAACTTATGTATGGCATGAAGGATATAGACAAGCATCTAACAAACGTGGCTATCAACATGAACGCACCAAACTATGTGAAGTGGATTGGTGGGAAATGGTTCTTGTAGGAACTAAAGAAGTTCATGCTCAGCAAAATTGGGATAGAGATGACAAACAGTGCATTCTTTGACATCCAGCGCTGCATTATCAAATCGATGCTAGCTGTACAAAAACTAGTCACTAATAGTCCTTGCTCTTTCTAACTCTATGGCTTTGATTTCATTTTCGACTCCAATGGCAAGGCATGGCTTCTAGAGGTTAATGGTGGTCCATCCATGACTTCGAATACTAAGTAGGATGCTTAGCTCAAGATCGGACTGATTGACGATGTGATGACTATAATCAATGTGTAGGGGATGTAAGTTTGTTGCGATGCAGATTGAAAGGCGACGAATAGGTGATAGGTGGGTTTGACCTGATCTACAAAAACAAGGACATCAGCATAGGCTCAGCCACATCCTACACTACAATGTTGGGCTGCAAAAACAATCGGGTGGACAATCTCAAGAAATTGGCAAGAGCGACTGCTTTCAGGCTGGCCAAGGAGTACCAGGAGAAGAATAAAGTTGTTGACTCTACTAAGAAAATTTAGAATAAGTTTACCATCAAAACCAACACGAAAATAGCAGCACAGTCAAAGATCCCACAGAAAAATGCCGTAATAGATTCCAAAAAAAGTAATTGATGTTATATGAAGATGTCTAGTCACTGCCCTCCGGGAAGCAGGAAGATGCGAAGGCTAACCAAGGGATAAAGCACAGGCCTTAGTAATAATGATCACAATAAATTTTCAAAGTAAAAGTTAAATATTTGTATGATCTTACTAAACTGCCAAGTATTTCTACCATAGTTATCTTACTACGATTCTAAAGATATTTCTAACCCTTCCCCAATCTGTAATCCGTTTTTTGGCCCAAATATTGCTAAAAGGCATAATATTAAAACCCCGAATATCTCAACTGCTCTGATTTGGCTTCAGGTCCAGATCCGAAATTTCGATATTTGGGTGGATACGAATTGAGACATCTTATTCTAACGGTTATAGATTTGATATATACGTTATTAAATACTAATCGAAATCTTAGAATTTCTATTCTTATATACATTTAAATTGCAGCTACAATGGTCAAAAGGCAAGTAAAACCAGCTACTAAGGTCTAGCTCATGGCCAATCTCAAACACTCCGCACAATCTGCCTCTTGTTAAAGGCAGAGGGAACTGGAGGATTAGTATTATTTTGAGGATAGTTTAACAGAAAAAAATGCCTAATAGCCCCAAGAACCCTAACAAAATCAGCCAGTTTCATAGAGGAAGATCAAAAAACAGAGGAAAAGCAAGAGGCACAATCCTGATGACAGATTCTTGAGAGAACACGAAAAAAAATATTACCTTTTCCCTTTTATTTATTCTACTTAGAATGCTTTCCTCAAAATAAGTTGGGGCCAGTGGAAGCCAAACAGTGTTTACAAAAAGATGGCTGCTATTCTCAGCAGTTCTCCCGAAATCCCATCAAAGACACCTGTGCAGTGCAAATCCTATGACCAGAGGATGAAAGAGGAGCATTTCATCAAAAGGCCTGAGGACAAAAGACAAGACCTGTTTTAATCTGCACTGGCATATCTCTAGAAATAGGCGTTATCAGAAAACGACATAGAGATGATAAAAAAGTATTTGGATAAGATGGCTCAAAAGAGCTCATACATGTTTTTCTTGGAGCAGCTCATTGAGGTGGAGGAGATCAACATTTAGCAGAGGAAGTTCGAACTGGAGATAAAAAGAGAAGAAACCAACCTGACAGAAGAAAGTAAGGAAAACGAAATCCTGTTTAACGAATTTTTCGATTAATTTTGATGCAGCTGTATTTGATTTTCACTGCTTTATAACCAGAGACTTAAAAATATCTGAAAATAAATCATTTGGCAGATCTCCAATCCATGTTGTCTATGTTGAAGTTGATGTTCCTTTGCGACTGCTACCGGGAGATTTGCTAATTACGTTGGATAAACTGCTAGGAGTGTATTACTTGTCCGTAATCATCATAGACGATGTTATTGTACGTTCTGGGCTGCTGTTGTTTGGACTGTTAGATGAGCTCGAAGGGACGCTTCAGCTCGCCTCCTCGGGCATTTGAGCTCACAAGCTACTTTATGTAACTCTAGCCTTCGGTTTGAAATTATTGGCGTACAAAAGATCCGTTTTGGTTGTTTGAGATGTACCTTGGCGAAACTTGGCCAAGTTGGCCTGTGCTCTGATAGTTAGGGGTGAAGTTGGGGAATCTATTGTCTTGGATATATTCATTGTGTCCTAGGGTAGGCGCAGTGGAGAATACTCTGTGAACGCCTTAGTCAACGTAGAGGATAGGATTGTGTTTGCTAGTGGGGCGATCGGAGTAGTTATACAAAAGTGTGGGGTTTATGGGCTTAAACTCAGCATCAGCCTTCACTTCGACCCCCTGTCCCTTCAACACCACTCTACTCTGACTCTTGGCAGTCTCTAGATCTACATTTTCGGGGTAATGGACGATTTGCCTGCGTTAATATTAAGTTACTTCTCAACAGGTATATACTCATATCTTTTGACCTTCTTCTCGACTGCTACCATTTCAACCCTTTTTTAGGGGATTATCTCTTTGTGATACTCTACTCTCTTCTCAACTGCATAGTAGTCCTGCTTTATGACCTAGCGCGGGATCGTCTCGATAACTTTGCGTTACTCATATTTTGTGACTTTCTTTTTTATTGGTACGCGTTAGACATAAGTGCGGTTTTCGTATTCTATCACCTTTTTCTAGTATGGTACGTAGCTGACGCGGCTTTAACCTAACTTATCCCACTCTTACCTTTTACCACCTATTGATTCGTTACTTGAGAAGTCATGAATCGACTTGCTTCGCTTTTCACTCGCGATGTAAGATTTTGAGACGAGTTATTAATTTGATTTGGAGGGGCAAATGGCAAATGATATGGATCTCTACCAACTGAAGACTGAGCGAAAGGCAGAGAGCGTATGGGGATTTGGGCTTGCGAATAGCCATTGGTGTCGTATTAGCTGACATATTGCAGATTTTGCGAGTTTTGTTTATTTAATTTGTTGGGTTAGTTAGTCGTGTTCTGATTCATTTGTAATATCTAATTATTAACATTAACGTTAATTTAGCTTAAGTTCAAACCTAACTCCGCTTTGGAAATGTGGACAACTTATCGAAAGCAACATAGCTGCAAGTTTTATCCATTGATACAATATTTAATGATGAAGAGACCCTTTGATGCCTCAGTAATGAATCAGTAATTACAATAAATAATGATCATCAAGAATCTTCATGGGAGCTTTTGGGATTCTAACTTTATCTTAAATGCTTAGAATCTGTTTATCTCATGATTTGTGTTATAATACATTGATTCAATTAATGGAGGCTGAGCACACGTTAGACCCAAAAAAGTTGAGCGAAGAACTTGATAAGATGACTGAGGTAGCTTGGATTTAACCTAGTGGGCAAAGGCAGTCATTTTCACTGAAAAGCAAATCATCGTCAGCAAGGGAGTCAAAACTAAAATGGAGGAGCTGCAGGCTTACTTCAAGGCTTACGAAAGTAGGGACGAAACCATCGGCAGAGGTACCGCCAATACTATTTAGGCTTTATACTGCAAGGAGACCACTACGACGTGCACAGATTCCACCCTCCTCTGGTTTACGGAAGACGAGGAAATGCCTAGACTGGCGAAGGGATAAGTTTGGCTGTCGGGAAATCACGAAAAGGGGAGAAAGTCTACCTTTTGATCACTTACATCCTCCCGATTATCTCAGCTAGAGCAGTACCTCAACAAATAAACTTCTACAACGATTTTAGTAATTTCTAGATAACTCAGTTGGAGACCTGGAACAATTTAACTGATTTGATGACTTATGAGATCTTCAATATCATTGTCCTATTAACTATCTAACATTTCTAATTTGCTTGAGTAGAGTTCTAGAAGAAATCACTCAAGCTACTGACTGTTGGGTTGTGGTTTGTGCATCTAGTTAGCTATCTTTAAATAAAGTCATTTAATACTTTTATGTCAGTAACACAAAATCATCTACAGCTGTTTTTCCTTTTGAAAATTGTAGTCTTTGATAATTTTTCTTCCTTTTTCTCACAAGGTTTTGTATTTTGATTGTTGGGAGGGATAACTTTTTTTGCATTCAATTAGTCCTGTTCTTTTTGTTGAAACTAAAGCTTTTTGTTCAGAAGAAAGTTCACCTGGTTTTGCATGGAAAGGACCTTTCTTTCTGAAGCATATTTTTCGTTTGTATGTAGTTAAGACTGAGATGAAAGCTACCTTTGGAACTCTTGAATTTTCTGCTGCAATTTCTTATGTTCAGTCTAAAGCAGATAATACTAATTCCTAGTTTGTAACAAATTGTTTTGATACTTTTCCAGAATTTGATTCTTATAGTCAATTTCTTGATGAAGAAGCTTGATTTTATCGTTTTGCACTGACATCTCTTTAAGATCTCTCTGCTGTTCTTCAAGAAGTTCCTTTGCTAGCAACGCTAAACCATTGATTTTTTAGTCCTTACCTAATGGACTGTCCTAATCGATTAATTTATTCAACACTGACATTTTGTTGAAATTCTTTTTGGCGCGTTAGATCTGTATCCCTAAGCCTTCGTTGCAAATCCCGCTCATTTATTTAGTATTAAAAAATATTACCATAATCATATTTATATCAATGACTGAGTCTAAGGAGGCTATGCAAAATACTATCAAGAATTTGCAGGCCAAAAGTGACTTCATTTACAAGCTGGAAGATAAAGGCAATAAAACGATTGTGCTACAACTTGGCTCTCATTCGATTAAAATGGGGTTCGCCAATGAAAGGGCGCCATTCACAATCTCTCCGTTTATTGCTTACAAAACCAGCCAGCTTCAACCTTAAATCAAGCATTCTTAGGAAGAGTTTGACTATGAATGGTTCAAGAAGGAATATCATAAAATGTAAGGTATTCTCAAAACTTAAGGAGTGATCAGTCCAGATAACAAACCTTTCAAAGGCAAGCCAAGGGCCAAACAAGTCGTGAATATCGATAGAATACCCAATTACAACCAATCAGCTGGGACTTTGGTGGGGGATGAAGCGCTTCGAGTTGAATCAAACACGAATTACATTTTTCGTAAGGTAAAAGCAATAATATAAAGGTCATTACGCATGGGTCTTTGAATATCAATTCTGTTGAGGACGAAAAGCAAAGGATTTCTGATCTCTAAAACATTCTAGTCTATCTGATGAAAAATCGCATTAAAATACCATAAAAAGAGTGGAGAACTTTCAATTGCATTCTTATTGTCCCAGACATTTTTATAAGAAAGCACATAAAAATGCTCACCTACTCTCTGTTCTCAAGAATTGGTTTCAAAAAACTCTACATTCATATGTAAAGTGTCATGGCTTGTTTTGGGACTGCCGTCAGCTCTGCCTGTGTGGTTGATATCGGTCATGAAAAGATAAATATCTGCTGTGTAGATGAAGGAGTTGTACTGCCTCGAACTTTAGTTAGGAAAAATTTCGGCAGCAAAGACATAAGCAAAATACTTGCAAAGATCTTTAGCGACCGCATCAATGATAACGTAATTGGTCATCTCAGACATTATAGCTAGAGTGATTTGTTCCACATTGACAAAATCAAGGAAATAGCGTGTGCGATTCGAGACCCAGAAGAGACCATAAACAGAATTTACTAGATTAATCCGATAAGGAATAACAGCGAAGTTGCTCTTCAAGTGACTTATAGCGATTCCATATGCGTCGGCTCCAATTCTTTCTTTAGTTAGATTTGGAATGCTTTCTAAATGCCACTAGTAAGAGATCCTTTCAACCCTTATTCGAAATTCTATGACCTTTATTAGGATCCTGAAGACTACTTTGAGTAATATTCAGGAGGAGGACATGTTTACTAAATTGGTTTAGATACTCCCGGCTTTGATGGAGAAACGTTGTGTGACCCCTATATCTATCAAACATTAGAAGAGTTGATATTGGCCAGTCTCATGAGCATCAAGGATATTGACATCAGGAAAAAGTTTATGACAAATATCTTGATTATTGGTGGAGGAGCACATATGCCAAAACTCTCTGAATAAATCATCGGAAAGCTGAACAAAAGATTGGACGTCAACGGGCTCGAAGATAAAGCTTAAATTGCCACCGATTTGCCCTTGAGAGAAATCGCACCTATTCACGCAAGTTGGTTAGGTGGAACAGTGATTCCCAAGCTTGATTCTTTGAGAGATCTTTGGATAGAGAGGGGTAAGTTTTTGGGTGAGATCCCTGAAGATATGGAAGAATAGGAGGAAAATATGCTCGACAAGAAGCTCTTTACAAGAAAGGAGTAATCTCAAGAATGGGGCATTCGGTACTTAAAGGAGAAAGTTCCCTTTATTTGGTGATCATCTTTGCATTAGCTTTATGAATCTAGATGATATTAAAATTTGCAAAAAGCAAGAATTCAAATGAATCAAGAGAATTCCTCCTCTCTGATGAATGAAAAGTTTTTAAATCTATTTATTTTGTAGTTTTCTACGCTGTAGTCAAAGTCGTCATGAAAAACATTTAGAAACTCTTCTTGCTAGTCTACATCAGAATTGGGGTCATGCAGTTACCTAATTGGAGCTTTTATTTATTTTCTGAACAGCTTTTACCAATTTATCTGCTTAAAGTAAGGATGGTTCTTTATCTCTTAGATAGACCTTGACCCCAAACGTTGCTTAGGGTCTTTGTTTAGCAAACCTTAGAGAAAACTTCTTGTGGCTTCATCGATTTTGCGAGGATACTTTATTTTACCATTTTGAATGTTTTCATACAAGAGATGAATGTTGTCTGAAAAAAATGGAGGCTATCCAAAGATAAATTCGTAGATAACGACTCCTAGAGTAAAGTAATCGCTTTATGGTCCCACTCCTTGCTTGTCAATCATTTCAGGAGAGAGGTAAGCTGGACTGCCGCAGAAGGTTTTGGCAAAGTTGTTCTAAGTCTTTTTACTTAGTCCAAAATCAACCAATAGAATATGTCCATCTTTCCCAAGCATAATATTCTAAGGTTTAAGGTCACGATAGATGATGCCTATTGAATGTAAATACTATATCGCTAAAACGATCTAAGCTGCGTAGATTTTGACTTAGTCTTAAGGAAATGTCATCTCCTGGTTCATATGCTTTGCAAGATCCTGACCTTCACAATATTGGAGGCCAAGGTAGATGTAGTTGGGAGTTTGGAAGGTGAAGTAGAGACTGATTATATAAGGATGCTTAATTTGTTTAAGAATGTTTACTTAGGATACTACAAATTTGGTCTGCTTACTTAGAATAATCTTTTTCTTTTGAAAAACCTTGAGGGCATAGAACTTTTTATTTTTTAGGCATTATACTAAAAAGACTTGACCGAATTGACCCTATCCAAGTGGTTTCACCATTCTAAAATCTTTGAACTTAAGGCTAGAAACAGATTCTAGGATTGGCTCAGGCATAATTTAAATTGTATTGTAATGGGACTTAGATTTTACCATAGGCATCTATTTCTAAAGAGAGGGCTCTTGATTGACCGGCTAAGGTTAACATACTGACATCCTATTAGAAAAGAGTTCAATAAGCTTACTGGAGCCAACCTGTTTGGTGATATGCGTAGGTGGCTTGTATTAAACATCACTTATGTGTATATAATTTTTGACAACTTTATTGCTGAAGTGTTTATGTTAATTTTTGATCCAGGCTACAATGGCTTGTTTTATTTCATTTACCCAAATGTTGGCTGTATATTCATGGTTACAAGCAAACACTATTTTGTTATCCCGCTTTTACTTTATTGAGAAGCAGTACCATTCCTTCTTCAAAAACCAAGATTTATCTTTTTCATCTATAAGCTGTACGCTCTAAATTTCTTGAAAACTGAGATGATGCTTCTTTTCATACCTTTAGAGCTTATCTCTGTCATTACTCATCTTTAATTTGGTATTTATTTCATACTATTCGATCGCCCCTGCATAAGAGTTGACACTTAGATAGATGTACTTGGAAAAAAGTGCTGGATTTTTGCATTTTATGATTTAGCCTGAAACTATCTTTAGATTTGGGTTGTAAATGTTTTACTTTTTAGGGCTGTGCCTTCGTGGAGCCTCTGGAAGATATTTCACGCAACTATTGTAAAGAATTTGGTCCTCCCGATAAAAGTCAAACACCTACAAATGCCTTTTATGCATGAGTTGTAGCAAATGCTTCTTTTAGGATTATGTTAGCCGATGGTGGCTCCAAACAAAATCGTAAACATTGTGCTGATGCTCTAAATGATGATCCTAGAACCTGATTGCAAACTTTTTCACAATTTTTTCTATTAGATCGATATTGATAGTGTTGATCAGGTTGAAAATAATCTGGCCATGCTCGCTCTGGAAATTGAGGTCAAGATTGATAGATTGGGAATGCTAGATGATGAAATCAATCGACTTCTTACTTTGAGAGGCGAGAACGAGCTGAAAAGGGAGCCACCCATCAATTGATTTCAGATTGAAATCAATGTACTTGCCGTATAGTTTAATCAAGTTTTACAAGAACTAGTACTTGTTGTAAAAGATGGAGGCCAGAAGAAGGGTGTATCCTGTTTGATGTTGATACAAATTCAGAAGGATGGATAGTTAGTTTTTGTTGTGCTTTTTGGTAAACAGCTACAGTAGGTTGATGAATAGACCGATTTCATCAATCTTCAGGTACTCAAAAAGCTGGTTACTATAATGATAGATTTCGTGACTGTTAAGACTTTCTTAGTTGTTCAGGGTTTCCGAAAGTGCGAAATTTGATTGGTCATCAGTTTCGTCTAAATCTTCTTTGATGATCTTGCATCCGACATAGGTGGCCTATAGCTAAAGTTGGTAGCTAAGCGAAGCCTGGTAATCTCCAAGCATGCTACTGTAAACCGTATAATTAAAACCTTTGACTATGACGATGCGATGGTATTGGTCCTGATGCTTGACTAGGAGGTTAAGCTTTAAATCTTAGGGTGGAATACTAAGTCTGTTAGAAACAATAGATAGAAGTTAGTCGGTGGTGGTTATGGCCTTGGCTGAAAAAATGATAGTGAATTTGTTGGTTTTATTTTCCGACTTTTGCAACGTTTTGAGCTGCTGGTGGGATATGATTCTGGAGAGATTGAAACCTTTTAGGTGCAAAAATATTCTCATGCGAATTAATATAACATCAACACAGAATAACAAATAATTCAAGAGGCCTAAAGTAATTATTAGCTTTAAAATACAGATATAAGCAGCATTTTTAGGCAGAGAGGTTTTGAAAATAGATATTTTATAACTTAAGGAGTTAGAATACCGAAATGATGAGAGTTAATCAATTTGCGGCTGAATCGAATGCGAAGTTGGCGACAAGTTTCCTGCGCAGATGTATGAGATTTATTCTATTTAATATTAAGTAATGTCAGAAAATAAAGAAGAATTGAGAATAGTCACAAATTTATGCGATTTAGTCTACGAAGATGCCACAAGTTAGTCTCGTTTATCAACTATCCATCACTCTCAGATCAAGGGCCGTCTAAGCAGTGTGCCAAATGCATCTAAACTGTATAAGAAAAATAGAAGAACTATTGATTTGAAAGGCTGGAGAGAAGAGTAGTATCCAATAGTCTGCTCCAAATACAGGAGTAATGATATGCAAAAACAAATGCAGTATACTTTTCATTCCAATTAGCCTGAAAATAGGCCCAAAATTGCAAAAGTAAAAATAAGTTAGCTGAAAGGGTTGAGTACAATCACTACAAAACGTAGTAACCCTAAACAGCTTAACCACACTGAGAAGATTGAAAAAATGTTGGGAATTCAATCTGGTGACTGTTCAAAGAAAGAGAATAAGAAAGGTTACTAAAAGCAAAAATAGCGTATGAAAGAAAGGGATATAAAGCTTTCCAACTTTTTCAGCAAGTATGACAGGGTAGACAGTTACGAAAGGCTGTAAAAAAGGGTGGACTCTTTGAGAGGCGAAATAATTCAAAGGTACTCAACAAAATTCCGACTGTTAAAAGACTTGTGATTCTATATAAATCAGATGTGCAGGTTTTTTCAAACAACCTACTATAATTTGTATAAATCATGCCTCTTTTGCTTTGAAATCGGAATCTGCTCCCTTACTTCGCTGGTGTAGTTGGGATCTATGTCATAGTATGCAACGTTAGGGCTTTAATCAAGAGAGACCAACACTTTTCCGAATGGGTCGACAAGAGTGGAGTGACCCCATGATTGGTAGACCTTAGGGTCTTCTTTGTATTGAGCTACACTAACTCCCACCGAATAGCATTGGTTGTCGAGTGCTCTTGCCCTTAGAAGTAATTCCCAGTGTAGTGGTCCAGTTGTGTGGTTGAAACTTCCTGGATAAAGGAGCACTCTGGCTCCCTTCTTTGCCATCACCATCGCTAACTCTGCGAACCTCACATCGTAACAGATCCCCAAACCAAATTTGCAGTATTCTGTATCAAAGACACAAATCTTTTAGCCGGCGCTGAAAGTTTAAGATTAGTAATAACTTATTTTTCCCGGAATATTGATGTCAAACAAGTGAGTTTTGTCGTACTGTTCTTGAAGTTCGCCATTCGGGTTGACAACAAATGCAGTGTTAAAATACTTCTAGTTTGATTTCCGAGGAATCGTTCCAATTGTATACATTTTATGCTGGGCACTGATTTTTTTGATGAGGTCCAGAGTAGGTGAATTAGAGAAATCTTCAGCAAACTAATGCATATAGTCTTTGACATAAGGAGAGTTGCAGATTTCTCCTAGGACAGAGACATTAACTCCATTTTAGCCGGCATCAGCTAGTGCTTTTGAGATGAATTGTAGGTTTTGCTCCTTATTCGGAACACACTTAGTTTGCAGTAATGCGAGTTTAAACTTTTTCATAATATCTTTCTAAAGTTTATCATATCCTAAAAGGGTCTTAACAAATTAAAATAGTCAATAATAGCAGGTATTGAAGTTTTCTGATTTTTAGAAGAAGTTTTTAAATAGCTGGGTTATATTCTAGATTTATTCTATATAGAAGTTCGCATGCAGACAATCATTTCTGAATCTTTGAAGCCTTCCCTTCCCAGCAACTGCCTTTTTAACTGTGGTGACGACAAATCATAGGCTACTCTTTAAGCTTTAAAAGATAATTCTTTATCTCTCAGCGCATCGAAGTCAAATATCAAATTCAATCGAAATAACTAATTGAAACTGCTCGAGCTTGGTCCTAATCGCTTAGAAAAGCAAGCCAAAGAAGTTAAGCTCTACAAGCATCAGAAAAAGATCTCTATCAAAGATATGCTTAGTACTTTGGAAGTCAATAAGCTTGGAAAAAGGAATTCTAATAAAAGCTCTTTGATTTAGACTGATAATGAAATCAAACCACGAAAAAGCACTCCAGCAACATTTTTGCAGCATTTCGAACAAAAATAATTCAACTTCGAGTCCCATGGGTAAAGAATAAAAGGCAAAGAAAATAATAGTAACCTAAGGCATCAAAAATCCTTTTCTAAAATATTATTTTAGAAGAAAAATAGCCAGAAGAAAGAAATCTCCCAAGGAATAGATAACTCCAATTGGGGATCAGGCATATACAAAAAATAAGCTGATGGCTACTTGTTTCAACCAAACCCAAACCAAGCTTTCCAAACTCCCAGCAAAAACAATCGAAAACTTTTAAGTAAGTATCAATTTATGTAGAACTCGGATAGGATTTGCCAACTTTGCGATCGTTTGAGGCCAAAACACTGAGAATTAATGCTGAAGAGAAGGAAATCCTATTTTGGTGACATTAAGAACAAAATTGTGATTATTTAATATTACTCATAAAATAAAAGCTAAAAGTTAAGGTTGAAGACTTTAAAATATAACTTTATTCCATCTGCTTCAGTGAAGTAGTTAAGAAAAGTCAATCAACTCTTTCTTTATTTTGGCGATCGTCGAGACTCTTAAGTCTCCTCTGTTATACTGGTTTATTTGGAGCGTACTTACTTGTTTACCTGTAAAAAGTCAACTTTTCATAGTTAAAATAATCCCCTCTCTATTGTAATTGGTTTATCATATGCTAAAAGATTATCTATATTAAATTATATTAAAATGATTCTTAGTAAATTGAAGGTCAACCTCAGAACAATAGGCATTTATTACTTCAGCGTACAAAAATACAAAGAAAGCGACTCTAAGATCAAAGGATATTTCATAAAAAACTAGAACTTGCACTTTTAAGACTCAAAGAGCCATCTTTATCTTTCGCCGATGTATCCCCAACTAACTCAAAAAGGGTAAAATACCTTCACAATCAATAGCTAAAGGATAGTTATGTTCTTCAAGTTCATCTCTAAAGCTGCCGAACAAGTAACAAGGAACATATGCTAGAAAAAAAATGATTAGTCCAAAAATCAAGAGCGCCATTTTTCCTTCAAGTACAGCCATTTGTCAGCTTTAGTGGGTATTGAGCCTAACAGCAACCTTTCAACTCTGATAGTACGTCCGAAAATGGAAGTAGCAGCCAATCTATTTAGAGTATGTAGGTAATAGATGACCCAAAAAGTAAGCAAGTCCACTTTAACTTGAGGAAAGCAACCAATTTGAACTAGTTATAACCAAAAAATCTTCCTATTGATTTAAGATTTAGTTGCAACTATGCACAATATCGAGTCATGAACATAATACTGAAAGTAATGAAGCAATTAGCTAGAAAAGTTTGTTCGATTTGAGTGGGATGTACCTGATCCACGAAATCAAGCGTATGGAAGCGGTGGGATAGAACTAAAAATCACTGGCCCAAATCAAAAAGAAAGTAAAACTTTAGGTTGATTAATTTTATCAAGAAATGTGATTCTATACTTATCATCTCATAAGCGATCATATCTCATAATTTATTATGAATTGGCAGAACAACCAAAGCAAGGTCAACTATCCTGTCAGATTCGGCTATGTCAACAAAATTGCCAACTGGTGGCCTCCCGAGAAAATCGCTGCAGATTTGGGAGTGCCTGGCTTTGCTAGCTACCATATGTATAACTATATTACTCTCTGCTTTTGGACTTATCAACATGGACCAGTTGATATAGTGTTGCTCTGGGATGATCCTGTCAAATATTTTGGGGGAGAAAACCCTTTTGGAGCCACAAAGGACCAGATACAAAAAAGTATCAAAAATAAGTACAATCAAAATGGAATCAAAATTATGATTAGTGCGTTTGGAGCAACTTAGTTTCCAACGACCAATGGGGTTGATCCTTACGCTTGTGCTTAGAAGTTAGGGAATTTTGTCCTTAATAATAATTTAGATGGCGTAGACATCGATTGGGAAGACAACGCAGCGATGTAAAAGGGCACAGGGTAGCAGTGGCTTATAACCTTTACTCAAAGACTCAGATCTATTATTCCGAACCATATAATAACCCACGCCCCTCAGGCTCCCTACTTCTGCTCATAGAGGTACAAAAACGGTGCCTACCTAAACATTAATCAGCAGGTTGGTAACTTGATTGACTTCTACAACGTCCAATTCTACAACCAAGGAGATAACACCTACGATACCTATTAGAAGCTGTTCGTTTGTTCAGGCGGCAACTTTCAAGGGACTTCGGTAAGATAGATTTGCGAAAGGGGTGTTCCAATTCAGAAGATAATAGTCGGGAAGCCTGCTTTGAGCGGAGATGCTACTAATACTGGATATATGGACAAAAATGCTTTGGCCGTTGCTGTTACAAGGGCATATCAGGAGGGGAAATGGCATGGGGGAGTTATGTTTTGGCAATTCAGCTCAGATAAAAGTGGAGAAATAATACAAACAGTTATTTCTCAGCTGATGCAGC